>Ga0310121_10000123_pt1 | contig 76678 bp, 69 predicted proteins | sample CB27_Tmax_986_MG_FD_203504 | JGI IMG/M metagenome (GOLD analysis project Ga0310121, IMG submission 203504) | Marine microbial communities from Western Arctic Ocean, Canada - CB27_Tmax_986 | ecosystem: Environmental > Aquatic > Marine > Oceanic | place: Canada: Western Arctic Ocean | collected... | reverse complement strand
CCGGGCGACAACATCGTGCTCAAGGGCGAGCTGATCTGCCCGATCGCGATGGAGGAGGGCCTCCGCTTCGCGATCCGCGAAGGCGGCCGCACCGTCGGCGCGGGCGTGGTGGGGAAGATTCTTGAGTAGTTTCGTGAGCAAGACCGCCGGAAACATTTGAGCCGGCGGCTTTTTTGTGCTTGGGATTAAATCGACCCGTGGCAAGTCCACACGGGGGATAGGCGAGGCCCTGGGATGGCCAAACAAAAGATACGGATCAACTTGAAGGGATTCGATCACCGGCTGCTGGATCAGTCGGTGGGGGAGATCGTGGATACGGCGCGCCGGTCCGGCGCACAGGTTGCCGGCCCCATTCCCCTGCCCACGCGAATCAGCAAATACACGGTGTTGCGTTCCCCGCACGTGGACAAGAAATCCCGCGAGCAGTTCGAGATGCGGCGTCACAAGCGACTCATCGACATCCTGGAGCCCAACCAGAAAACGCTGGACGCGCTGACCGAACTGGATTTGCCCGCTGGAGTTTACGTGGAGATTAAGTTAAACTGAGCGGTCGAGCCTGGCCGCGAGGAGCGAACCGGAGATGACGCTAGGGTTGCTTGGAAAGAAATTGGGGATGACGCGAATCCACGACGGTGCCGGATCGGTGATCCCCGTGACCGTCGTCCAGGCGGGGCCCTGCCCGATCTTGCAGGTCAAAACGACCCGCAAGGACGGTTATGATGCACTGCAACTGGGATTCGAGGCTAAACCCCAGCGGAAGGTCAACCGGCCGATGGCCGGGCACTTCAAGGGGGCCGGGGTCGAGGCGGTCCGGTTGGTCAGGGAGTTCCGGACTTCGCGGTTGGATGAATTTGAGCCGGGTCAGACGCTTGACCTGAGCATCTTCGAGGTGGGCGAGCGGATCGACGTGATCGGCGTGAGCAAGGGTCGGGGTTTCGCCGGTGCCCAGAAGCGCCACGGGTCGAGTCGCGGGCCCGAGAGCCACGGCTCGCGATATCACCGCAAGCCGGGTTCGCAGGGCGCTTCGGCGTCGCCTTCCCACGTGTTTAAGGGCAAGAAATCGCCCGGCCAGATGGGGGCCACCCGCGTGACGGCGCAAAACCTGACGGTGGTGGACGTGGACAAGGAGCGCAACCTGCTGGTGGTGCGTGGCTCGGTGCCCGGCCACAACAACGGGTACGTGATGGTTCGCAAGAGCGTTAAGGAGGCCCGTCGAGGGGGCCCGCGCAAGCAAGTAACGTAAAAGGAACGGACGCCGCGGCCCAGGCTGAATGGGTCCAGAGCGTGAGGCGGAGATGGCGACACTCGCAATCAGAAAACCCGACGGCGGCGAAGCCGGTTCACTCGAGGTGAGCGACGTGGTGTTTGGGGCCGAACCCAACCTGCATTGCGTGCGCGCCGCCGTGGACCAGTATCGGGCCAGTCAGCGGGCGGGGACGCATTCGACCAAGACCCGCGGCGCGGCGCGCGGCGGCGGAAGAAAGCCCCATCGGCAGAAGGGAACCGGGCGGGCGCGCCACGGATCGACTCGCTCACCGATTTGGACGGGTGGGGGCGTCGCGTTTGGACCGCACCCGCGCAATTACTCCTACAAGATCAACCGCAAGGTCCGGCGCACGGCCTACCGGACAATTTGGTCAGAGTTGGCGCGGAGCGGGCGGCTGGTCGTGATCGACGTGTTCGGGATCGAGAAACCCAAGACGCGCCGGATGGTCGAGATTCTGGGCGCGCTGGGCGTGGAGGGGAAGGCGCTGGTGGTGAGTAAGACAACCAACGAGGGGATGGCCCTCTCGGCGCGCAATATCCCCGGGGTCAAGCCAATCAATGCCGAAAACCTGAACGTCTACGACCTGGTGACCCATGACTGGGTCGTCGTGACCGCCGACGTCATCAAACACGTGGAGGCTGCCTACCAGTGAGCATGCACCCCTATCAGGTCCTCAGAGGGCCCGTGTTGACGGAAAAGGCGACCAATAATCAGACGCTCGAGTGCCCGCAGTATACTTTTAGCGTGGACGTGCACGCGAACAAGATCGAGATTCGCAAGGCCGTCGAGGCGGCGTTCAAGGTCCGGGTGGTCTCGGTCAACACATTGCGGCTGAAGGGTAAGCGCAAGCGCTTGAGGACCCAGCAGTTGGGCCGACGCGCGACATGGAAAAAGGCGATGGTCACCCTGGCCGAAGGAGACAGCATCAATCTGATTTGAGCGGCAAAGCCTGCTGGGTGCCGCTGCATGGATTTAGCTCATGGGAATCAAGACCTACAAGCCCGTTACTCCGAGCCGCCGTCATATGAGCGTGGTCGACTACTCGGTGTTGACCCGCAAGGAGCCGGAGAGATCGCTTCTGGAGCCGCTGAGCAAGTCCGGTGGCCGCAATCACAACGGACACATGACGGTGCGGCGGCGCGGGGGCGGGCACAAGCGCAAATATCGGCTGGTGGACTTTCGGCGGGTCAAGGATGGGGTGCCGGCCCGCGTGGCGGCGATCGAGTACGATCCCAATCGCACCTCCTTCATCGCGTTGCTCTATTACGCCGACGGTGAGAAGGCTTACATCATCGCCCCGGATAAGCTCAAAGTGGGTGATACGGTGAGCTCGGGGCCGGGGGCCGCGATCTCGCCGGGCAACGTGCTGCCGCTACGCTCGATCCCGGTTGGGAGCACGATCAGTTGCATCGAGATGAAGCCGGGCAAGGGGGCCCAGTTGGGGCGTTCAGCCGGCTCGTCGATCCAGTTGATGGCCCGCGAAGGCAGTTACGCCACGTTGCGCCTGCCATCTTCGGAGGTCCGGATGGTTCATGTGGACTGCCGGGCGATGATCGGTCCGGTGGGCAACTCGGACCATGGCAATCAGGATTTGGGGAAGGCCGGTCGCCGCCGCTGGCTTGGGCGTCGGCCCAAGGTGCGCGGGGTGGCGATGAATCCGGTCGATCACCCCCACGGCGGCGGCGAGGGCCGCAGTTCGGGCGGGCGCCATCCGGTGACCCCGTGGGGCAAACCGACCAAAGGTGCGAAGACGCGCAAGGTGCGCAATTCGAGCAGCAAGTGGATTATCCGCCGCCGAGGCCAGAAATAGGAGCGAACCGGGGTAACGAAAGATGGCTAGAAGTCTGAAAAAAGGGCCGTACGTCGATGTGAAACTCGCCCAGCGGATCCGGGAGATGAACAACCTTGGGTCAAGGCGGGTTATCAGGACCTGGGCGCGTAATTCGATGGTCACTCCCGATATGGTCGGCCACACGCTGGCCGTTCATAACGGCAAGCAGTTCATGACGATCTACATCGACGAGAACATGGTCGGCCACAAACTTGGGGAGTTCGCGCCCACGCGGACTTTCAAGACTCACGGGGGCCGACAGGCCAAAGGCGCCGGCCTGAAATAGCAGAGGGGTAATGAAGATAAGATGTCACGGGCGCGCTGCGCACGCAGACCAAAGCTTGGCTCTAAGATCACGACGGCGCGTGCGCGGTTCTCACGGGTACCGCCGCGCAAGGCGCGCGCCGTTGCCGATCTGATCCGGGGGTTGACGGTGGCCGAAGCCGATCAGCAACTGGCGTTGCTGCATCGTCCGTCGGCGGCACCGGTGATCCGAAACTTGCTCAAGTCGGCGGTGGCCAATGCTCGCGAAAGCGAGGCTCTGGGTGATAGAGACCCCGAAGAGCTGATCATCGGCGAGATTATGATCGACGGTGGCCCTGTCACCAAGCGTTACCGGCCGCGGGCGATGGGGCGGGCAACGGTGATTCGGAAGCGCACGGCGCACGTGACGATCAATCTGTATACCCAAGTCTGAGCAGAGGAAGGACCAACAGATCGAATGGGCCAGAAAGTCAACCCAATCAGTGCCCGGCTGGGGATCATCCGGACATGGGACTCGCGTTGGTATGCCACCAAAGCCAACTACGTGGGATTACTGCACGAAGACATCCTGCTGCGCCAGCTGATTCGCAAGCGTTTTCACCATGCCGGGATCAACAGAATCATGATCGAACGCGCGGGTAACCGCTGCAAGCTGACGATCGCCACGGCCCGTCCGGGGATCATCATCGGCCCCAAGGGATCCGAAATCGAGGGTTTGCGAAAAGACTTGGAGGCGCGCACGAAAAAGGTCGTTTCGATCAACATCGAGGAGGTCAAGCGGACCGAACTGGCGGCCCAATTGGTCGCGGAGAACGTGGCCAGCCAGCTCGCGCGCCGGATCGGTTTTCGCCGGGCGATGAAGAAGACGATGCAGGCTTCGATGGACGCGGGGGCGCTGGGGATCAAGATTCACTGCGCCGGGCGGTTGGCCGGGTCCGAGATGGCGCGGCGCGAATGGTACCGCAAGGGGCGGGTGCCGCTCCACACGCTGCGGGCCGATATCGATTACGGCTTCGCCGAGGCGCGCACCAAATTTGGGACGATCGGCGTCAAGGTTTGGATTTTCAAGGGCGAAATATTCCGGGAGGTCAAGAAAAAGGCCGCGTAGCCGTGCGGGGTTGGTTGTTTCCCGATTTGGAGGGAAACCGTCCCAGTGGGCCTGAGGAAAAGGAAATGAATCCACCATGCTGATGCCAAAACGCGTCAAGCACCGCAAAGTCCAGAAGGGTCGGCGTAGGGGCCTGGCCCACCGCGGCAGCCAATTGGCGTTCGGTGAGTATGGGCTCAAATCGCTGGGAGCCGCGTGGATCACGAACCGTCAGATCGAAGCGGCCCGCGTCGCCATCACGCGTCACGTCAAGCGCGGCGGGAAACTATGGATCAATATCTTCCCCGACAAGCCGCTGACCAAGAAACCGGCCGAGACGCGGATGGGCAAGGGCAAGGGGGCGCCCGAGTACTGGGTGGCCGTGGTCAAGCCCGGCCGGATCATGTTTGAGATCGAGGGGGTCAGCGAGCAATTGGCCCGCGAGGCGATGCGACTGGCCTCCCATAAGCTGCCGATCAAGACTTCCTTCGTCGTCCGCAAGGCCGAATAGGAATTCGAGGAGATGAAGGACCGATGAAGGCCGAGAAGTATCGCGAACTGTCGTTGGAGGAGCTGGAGGACCAGATCGATCAACTGCGCACCGAGGGTTTCAACCTACGCGTGGCCAACACGACCAAGGAGATGCAGGATACCTGCAAGATTACGCAGAACCGGCGCGAGGTCGCGCGAGTATTGACGATCATTCAGGAAACGCGGGCGGCCGCCGACGGCGGCACGAAGCCCCAACCGGCCGAGCAGGCGGACTAAACGGACTGGAGCGGGAGATGACCGATCGATGAGCGAAACAGAAACCAGAGGCAACGTCAAGGAGCGCGTGGGGAAGGTCCTCAGCTCGAAGATGGACAAGACGGTCGTGGTGGCCGTGATTAGCCTTGTGAAGCACCGGCTTTATCGTAAGATTATGCGGCGCACCAAGAAACTCTACGCCCACGATGACCAGAACCGGTGTCGCCAGGGCGATACGGTTCGCGTGATTGAGATGCGGCCGCTATCGAGCCGCAAGCGCTGGCGGGTCAGTGCCATTCTGGCGCGGGCCAAGTAAGACCGGCCGCGGTTGGAGACTAGACCGAAGCAATGATCCAAGAATATACAGTCCTTGACGTGGCCGACAATAGCGGGGCAAAGCGCCTGAGATGTTTCAAAATTCTCGGCGGGACGCGTCGCCATTATGGCCGGATCGGGGACATCGTGGTCTGTTCGGTACGCGAGGCGGTGCCGGGCTCCAACATCAAGAAGGGGATGGTCGTGCGGGCGGTCATTGTGCGCACGCGCAAGGAGGTCGGCCGCGAGGACGGTTCCTATATCCGGTTCGACGATAATGCCGCGGTCTTGATCAACCCGCAGATGGAGCCGTTGGGAACCCGCATTTTTGGGGCGGTGGGGCGCGAGTTGCGGCGGCGCAACTTCATGAAGATCGTCTCTCTGGCCCCCGAGGTCATTTAACGAGGGTAAGTGATGAGTTTACGCATCAAACGCGACGACATGGTCCTGGTCCTTTCCGGTAAGGACCGGGGCGTCAAGGGCCGGGTTCTGGCCGTCATGCCCAAGGATGGGAAGGCGGTGGTGGAGGGGGTTAATATGATCCACAAACACCAAAAAGCTCGTAGTCAGCAGGAGCCCGGAGGTATTATCGAGAAAGAGGCCCCGATCCATATGTGCAAACTGATGCTGGCGGAGAGCGGGGGCAAGGGGCGAGCGGCCCGTTTCCGCGTAAGCGTGGACGACAAGGGCAACAAAATTCGCGTTCTGAAACTGCGCGGCGAAACCAAGGAGGTAACGGTCTAGGAACCCGGCGGCCGCGAAGCCGGACCTTTCCAACCATGAGCGCCGAAGAAAAACAGAACGGTTATAGACCCCGCTTGCAAGTCGAGTACGGCGAACGGATACGGCCGGCACTGAAGGACGAGCTGGATCTGGCCAACATCATGCAAGTCCCCCGCCTGCTCAAGATCGTCGTGAACATGGGCGTGGGCGACGGCGCGCGCGATGAAAAGATTCTCAAGGCGGCCGAAGCCGACCTCAGGATAATCACCGCGCAGCAACCGCGGGTCACGCGCGCCAAGCTGTCGGTCGCCTCGTTCAAGGTGCGCAAGGGCATGTTGGTCGGATGCATGGTGACGTTGCGCGGGATGTATATGTATGAGTTCCTGGAGCGGCTGATCTGCGTGGCGATCCCGCGCATTCGCGACTTTCGCGGCCTGCCGAGCAAGTCGTTCGACGGGTGGGGCAATTACAGTTTCGGTATTCGGGAGCACACGGTCTTCACCGAAGTGGACCACGGCAAGACGCTGCAAGACTTCGGGATGGACGTGACACTTGTAACCAATGCCGCCAACGACGAACACAGTCGCCGGCTGCTGATGCAATTCGGCATGCCGATTCGAGAGAGTTAGGGCAGGCCGGCGAACCGACTGGGAGGAATCAACAAACGTGGCACGATGTTGTCTGATCGCCAAGAGCAAGAAGAAAGCGAAATACAAGGTGCGGATTAACAACCGTTGTCCGCTCTGCGGACGCGCTCGAGCGTATCTGCGCCAGTTTGGGATGTGCCGCATCTGTTTCCGCAAGCACGCGAGCAATGGGCAGATCCCCGGGGTGACAAAATCCAGTTGGTAAGTTTCGAGAGTACGCAATCGAGGTAAAGTTATGGCCGTTGTTTCCGATCCCATCGCCGACATGCTGACGCGAATTCGCAATTCCGTTCAGGCCAATCATGACTCGGTGCGCATGCCGGCGAGCAAGATAAAGATCGCGCTGGCCAAGATTCTGCGCGAGGAAGGCTACATCAAGTATTTCAAGGTAGTGCGGGCCGGCAGCGTCAAGCGCAAACCCAGGGAGGGCGATAAACGCGATGCCCGACCGCTCTCTTACAACCTGTTGATCGTCTACCTTAAGTATGGGCCCGGCGGCGAGAGGATCATTAACGGACTGAAGCGCGTCAGCCGTCCGGGGCTGCGCCGTTATGTGGGCGCGGGAGGGATACCGCGCGTCCTGGGAGGCCTGGGCGTGACGGTGATCAGCACCAGCAGGGGCGTGATGACGGGCAATCGGGCGCGCCGGAGCAACCTCGGCGGCGAGATGATTTGCAACGTGTGGTAAGGTAGGGGGTCTCAAGAGTTCATGTCTCGTATTGGAAAAGTTCCCATCGCTCTGCCCAAGGGGGTCGAGGCGAAAGTCGGTTTGAACCACACGTTGACCGTGAAGGGTCCCAAGGGCGTTTTGAGTCTGGGATACCGCGGGCACGTGGCGGTCAAGCAGCAAGAGAACAACGTGCTGATCGAGCGGCCGAGCGATGGTCGTCAAGACCGGGCTTATCACGGTCTCTATCATCGCCTGATTACCAACATGGTGACCGGCGTGAGCGAGGGATTTGAGAAGAAGCTGCAGTTGGTGGGGGTCGGCTACAGGGCCCAGATGGATGGGAAGACGCTCGTCATCAACGCCGGCTACAGCCACGATGTGCGAGTGGAGCAGGTCGAGGGGATTAAATTGGACGCCCCCCAGCCCGCCTCGATTGTTGTCAGCGGGATCGATAAGCAAAAAGTCGGTCAAGTCGCGGCCGAAATCCGGGCCGTCCGTCCCCCCGAGCCGTATAAGGGGAAGGGGATCCGGTACGAGGGCGAGCACGTGCGGCGCAAGGTTGGCAAGACCGGGGCGTAAGGGTTGCGCCGGTCGGTTGGCGAGATTACGGGAAAGAGAGCGAGAGCGCGAAAGATGTCCGGGAATCGATTGCAGTTACTGCGGCGACGCCACTTGCGCGTGCGGCGCAAGGTCTCGGGGACGGCCGAACGCCCGCGTTTGTGCATCCACAAGAGTCTCAAGCACCTCTACGCCCAGATCGTCGACGATACCGACGGACGCACCGTTTGCAGCGTGACGACCAACACCAAGGCGCGCAAGGGCGAAGCGAAGAATTTGAGCAACATGGCATGGGCGAGTAAACTGGGTAAGGAGATGGCCGGTCGGGCGGTCGAGAAGGGCGTCGGCGCGGTAATCTTTGACCGCGGCGGCTATCGTTACCACGGCGTGGTGAAGGCCTTCGCCGATGCAGTCCGCGAAGGAGGACTAAAGTTTTGAGAGAACCACGACAAAGTAGATCGGGTGGACCGCCGCGCAAGCCCACGCCCCCGGTCCAGGAAAGCTGGTCGACCGGCGATATCGATCCCTCGTCGCTTACCTTGCGCGATGAACTGCTTGTTCTAAACCGTTGCGCCAAGGTTGTCAAAGGCGGCCGGCGATTCAGTTTCTCGGCCCTGGTGGCGGTCGGAGACGGAGATGGACACGTGGGCTTGGGCTTCGGCAAGGCCAACGAGGTCCCCGAGGCGATCCAGAAAGCGGTCGAGAGTGGGAAGAAGAACTTGATTCAGGTTCCGTTGATGGGACGGACCCTGCCGCATCAGATCGTGGGTCAGTTCTCGACGGCGCGTGTCATGCTCAAGCCGGCTTCGGCCGGAACCGGCCTGATCGCCGGTGCCCAGGTGCGCAAGGTACTCGCGCTTGCGGGCATCCACGACATCCTGGCCAAGAGTTTGGGATCGGACAACACGATGAACGTGGCAAAGGCCACGCTGAACGGGCTGGTGTCACTCAAGCGGCCCGAGATCATCGCCCGGCTGCGCGGGAGGAAAGTGGCCGACCTGCTGGGTGCCAAGAAGGCCAAGCTGTATCAGCAGACGCTGAACCGAATCATGGGAGTGGTTGAAGAACAAGAGAAGGCGGCTGAGCCGGTTAAAGACGCCAAAGAGCTTGAAGATGAGAAGGTTGAGGCGCGGGTGCCCATGAAGACGGCGGTGCCTCCGATCGCGGGCGTCGTTCCTCCGACCTCGAAGCCCACCGCTACTTTTGGGGCGACCAAGGCCGAAGCGCCGCCTCAGCCGGTGCCTGAAGCCGCTCCCCAAGCCACTGCCCCTGAACAATCCCCACAACCCCCAAGCTCGGAAACCCCACAGGAGTAAACGATTGGCCGCGGAGCCGCCCGCCCGAGGACAGCTCTTCGCCACGAATAAACGATGGCCAAACAGATGAAAGTTACCTGGATCAAGAGCGCGATCGGCCAACAGCAGCGTCATCGCCGCACGGTCCGCGCGCTCGGACTGCGCCGCCTGCACCAGACGGTCGTCAAGGAAGACAGCCCCCAGATGCGCGGCATGCTGCATGCGGTCCGTCATATGGTGCACGTTGAGGAGGTCGAGCCGTCATGATAAAATTGCATGAGTTGCCGGGCGACCCGGGCAAGAAAACCAAACGCAAGCGCGTGGGCCGGGGTGAAGGTTCGGGTTGGGGATGCACGTGCGGCGTCGGCAGCAAGGGCCAGAATTCTCGTTCGGGACGGGGCAAAGGTGCCGGCTTCGAGGGGGGGCAGATGACGTTGATCCGGCACTTGCCCAAGTTCGGCTTTTCCAACAACCGATTTCGCGCCTACCGCGCCCACATCACGTTGCGCGACCTCGAGCGGTTCGAGGACGGTGAGACGGTGGACCTTGCCGCCTTGCGGGACAAGGGCCTGATCGCCAAGAAAATCGGAACGGTCAAGGTCGTGGCCAACGGCGCGGTGACGCGCAAATTGACGGTCAAGCTCGATGGGTTTTCGGCCAAGGCCCGTGAGGCCATCGAGGCGGCGGGGGGCAGTTGTGAAGGTGTTTCATGATCCTCGGTTCACTCCTTAATATCTTCCGCATCTCCGATCTGCGCCGCAAGGTGTTGGTCACGTTGGCCCTCATCGGCGTCTATCGACTTGGCTGTTTTGTTCCGACGCCGTTCATCGACCCCAACGCCATGAAGGAGTACTTCAACACGACCTTGGGCGGGGGCGGGGGCGTTTTGGGCGTGGTCAATATGTTCAGCGGCGGCGCGTTCAGCCAGATGACAATTTTCGCCCTGGGCATCATGCCGTATATCTCCGCGTCGATCATCATCCAACTGCTGACGGCGGTCTGGCCCAGGCTGGAGCGCATCTCCAAGGAAGGGGAAGCCGGACGCAAGAAGATCAACCAGTGGACGCGTTACGCGACGGTGGGACTCAGCTTCTTCCAGGGTTTCGGCATCGGCGTTTGGCTTAACAATTCCAATTTGAGCATGATCCCCGAGAGCCCCTTCTGGTTCCTGCTCATGACGTCGGTGACGATGTGCACGGGCACGTGCTTTATCATGTGGCTGGGTGAGAAGATCACGGCGCACGGGATCGGCAATGGCATCTCCTTGATCATCATGGTCAGCATCATTTCGGAGTATCCGATGAGCCTGCGACTCGCCTTCGTGCAGATCGCGAATAACGCCATGACACCGATCGCGCTGGTGGCCGTATTGACGATGGGGATCCTGGTGGCGGCACTGATCGTCTTCGGCCAGCAGGCCAACCGCAAGGTGCCGGTCCAGCACGCCCGGCGCATGGTGGGGCGCCGCATGATGCAGGGCAGCACCAACTACATCCCGCTCAAGCTCAACACCGCCAGCGTCATTCCGGTGATCTTTTCCTCGGCGATCCTGACCTTCCCAAGCATGATTCTGCCCAGCTTGTCGAGCGACCCCAGCTCGGTGTTCTACGCGTTGGGTTCCTACCTCGATATGAACTCGATTCACAACCCGTACAATGCCCTTGAGCTGAGCTCGGGCGGCGCGTTCAACCTACTCAAGATGCTCAACATTTACACGCTGGCGTTTGCTCTCCTGACCGGGTTTTTCTGCTTTTTTTACACGGCGATCACGCTTAACCCCACGGACCTGGCCGACAATCTCAAGAAGCAGGGGGCCTATATCCCGGGGATCAAACCGGGCAAACACACCGCCGACTTCATCGATCATATCCTGGTGCGCATCACGGTGGTTGGGGCACTGCTTCTGATCGTCGTGGCGCTGGTCCCCCAAATGATGTTCGTAAGCTTCGGCATCCAGTTCTCGGTGGCGCAACTGGCCGGGGGAACAGGGATGATCATCGTGGTCGGCGTATTGCTCGATACGATGAAACAAATTGAATCCCAGTTGCTGATGCGCCACTACGAGGGATTCAGCGGAGAGCCCGGGGGCGGCGGCCGCGCGCCGAGGCGGCCGGTCGTGCGGCTGCGCCGGGCTTAATTGAGGTCGGTGCCTGGACCCTTCCCGCGACATGGGGTTCGAGCCTTTGTCTGGGCCGTTCTCTCACAACCATACTCGGAGTAGCGACGTGGAAGGGGCCGAGGCGGTCATTGTAGTGATTATGGGGCCGCCGGGCTGCGGCAAGGGAACGCAAGCCGATCGTATCAGCGACTGCTTCGGTTTCCGTCACCTGTCTACCGGCCAGATGCTGCGCAAGGAAATCCAGGAGGTGACCCCCCTGGGCCGCCAAGTGGAAGATTTGATCAGCCGGGGCGAGCTGGCACCCGACGATTTGATCAACGAACTGGTCCTGAACAGGCTCCGGCGAAATTTCCACAGCCATCCTCGACTGCTGCTCGATGGCTACCCCCGAACAGTCGGTCAGCTCCAATTCCTCGAGCAATCGCTGAAGGCCGGCGCGATGGGATTCACGGGGATTCTGTATTTGGACGTTGACGAGCCGGAGATCATCGAGCGGCTGGCCGGCCGGCTGACGTGTTCGGAGTGTGGGACCGTCTATCACACTCGATTCAAGCCTCCAAAGCAGGCGGGCCGGTGCAACCGTTGCGGGGGCGAACTGGCGACGCGCGCCGACGACCTGCCTGACTCGGTTCGAGAGCGCTTGCGGATTTACCAGCAGCAGACCCAGCCGATCCTCGATGCAGTCGGCCCCGAGCAGAGGCTGATTCGGGTTCGGGCCGATGGGCCGCCCGGAGAGGTTTTCGAGCAGGTACGCGAGCAATTCCGAAAGCTCGATATCGAGGATCAAAAGGGGGGGCGACGGGAGCCTCGGAGGAAGGGTAATGGCGGCGGAGCGGATCATCCTGAAGAATCAGGATGAGATCAATATCATGCGCCGAGGAGGGGCGATCCTGCGCGAGGTCCTGGACCGGGTGGTCGAGCAGGTGCGCCCGGGCGTGACCACTCAAGAGCTGGACCGCTTCGCCAAGGCGGAGCTGGACCAACGCAAGGCCGTCCCCGCGTTTCTGGGCCTCTACGGCTTCCCATGCACGATGTGCGCCTCGATCAACGAGCAGGTCGTCCACGGGATTCCCGACGCGGTCCCGCTGAGGCAGGGCGACATCGTCAGTTTGGACATTGGCCTGGTGAGCGACGGCTACTACGTCGATACGGCGCGGACAGTGCCCGTGGGGAAGGTCGATGAGGAGTCGGACCGGCTGATGCGCGTGACGAGCGAGGCTTTGCAGCTGGGGATCGACTGCCTGAGACCCGGGCAACGGCTGGGAGACCTGTCCTGGGCGATCCAGGAGTTTGTCGAGGAGCGGGAGTTCTCGATCGTCCGAGAATACACCGGCCACGGCATCGGCCGCAAACTGCACGAGGAGCCGAAGATTCCCAATTACGGGGAGCCGGGCAAGGGGGTCCGCTGGCAGCCGGGGATGGTCGTGTGCATCGAACCGATGGTCAACGCGGGGGTCCACGCCACCCGCACCCTGGATGACAAGTGGACGGTGGTGACGGCCGATGGAAAGAGGTCGGCCCACATGGAGCATACGGTGGCGGTGACCCACAACGGTCCGCTGATTCTGACGGCCCCTTGAGAGGGTCAGGCCGGTGCCGGAAAAAAATCAGAAAAAAGTTGTTTTTGGGGTTGATTCCCCGTCTTGAGTGACATACTATTCCGCGTTCGGCGTATGCTGGCAGGGAGTAGGTGCGTCCCCCCCCCCACCAGTATCCGGGTATTGAATCCGTAACTCGAAGGAACCATCCGATTATCGGGCCCTCATGGCGAAGGAAGAAGCGATAGAAATCTCGGGAACCGTTATTGAGCCGTTGCCCAATGCGATGTTCCGTGTGGAATTGGAAAACGGTTTAAAGGTATTGGCGCATATTTCCGGGAAGATGCGCATGCACTTCATCCGGATCCTGCCCGGCGACAAGGTGACCGTCGAGCTCTCGCCGTATGACCTGACGCGGGGGCGGATCACTTACAGGTTTAAATAAGCCGCGCTCCAGGTGCCGCGGCAATGGAGAGGGAGGACGCCGGTGAAGGTCCGCGCATCCGTCAGGAAGATATGTAACAAGTGCAAGATTATCCGCCGCAAGGGCGTGGTGCGGGTGATCTGCGAGAACCCCAAGCATAAGCAGCGTCAAGGCTGAACCGCCGCCCGTGACGGGGCGGAAGTTCGAAATAAGGAGAAAAGGCATTGGCTCGAATCGCCGGAGTCGACCTCCCACGGGAGAAAAGAGTGGAGATCGGGTTGCGCTATATCTATGGGATCGGCCCGACGATCTCGCGCCAGCTGCTAGCGGAGGCCCAAATCAGTCCCGACACCCGGGTGCGGGACCTGGCGGAGATCGAGGTCAGCCGGCTCAACTCGATCATCCAGGATGCGGGCCTCAAGGTGGAAGGCGATCTGCGGCGCGAGATCCAGTTGAACATCAAGCGGTTGATGGACATCGGGTGCTATCGGGGACAGCGTCATATCCGAGGGTTGCCCGCGCGGGGTCAACGGACTCGAACCAATGCGCGCACTCGCAAGGGTCCGCGCAAGTCGGTGGCGGGTAAGAAGAAGGTGCCCTCGAAGGGCTAGCCGGGGGAACGCGGCGGGGGTTGGCGGTTGGGTGCGCCGTCGGAATAGTGAGACAGAGCAGAAACATCAAGAAACGTTTTGGATTCGAGTAGGGGGTAATTCACGCAAATATGGCCAAGAAAAACAAGTCTGCAAAGGGTAAGCACAAGGCGAAGAAGAACGTCGCCAAGGGGATTGTTCATCTCTACGCCACGTTCAACAACACGATTTTGACGATCACCGATCTGGCGGGGGATACACTGTCGTGCGCCTCGGCCGGCTCCTCGGGTTTCAAAGGCTCACGCAAGAGCACTCCGTTCGCCGCGCAGTTGGCCGCCGAGAACGCCGCCAAGCGGGCCATGGAGCACGGCGTGCGCCAAGTCGAGATCCATGTGCGCGGCCCGGGTTCGGGTCGGGAGGCGGCGGTCCGCTCGCTGCAGGCATGCGGGTTGGAGATCACGATCATTCGCGACGTGACGCCGATCCCGCACAACGGCTGCAAGCCGCCCAAGAAACGCCGGGTGTAGCCTCCCACTGGGTCCACATTAAGACAGGTTCGCCATCAGTTCGAAAACCATACTAAAGTCCCCGATTGTGGGAATTGCCCCTAAGGGAGAGGCGACTCGATGAATTTTAAATCGATGATTAAACCCCGACACCTGAATGTTGAGGTTGACTCGTTGACGCCGACGTTTGGTCGTTTTGTCGGCGAGCCGTTTGAACGCGGCTTTGCGATGACGATCGGCAATTCGTTGCGACGGGTGCTGTTGTCCTCGATCCCCGGAGCGGCGGTGGTTTCGATCCGGATGGAGGGGGTGCCTCACGAGTTCGTCCAGACCGAGGGCGTACGCGAGGACATCTCCGACATCATCCTCAACCTGAAGGGGATCAACATCAAGATGCCGCCCACCAGCGCGGGTGCCACGGTTTATCTGGAGGCCAAAGGGCCGGGCAACGTGAAGGCGTCGAAGATCGATTTGACCTCCGACGTCAAGATACTCAATCCCAACCACGTGATCGCCCACTTGACCGATGACGCGGTCCTGCGCATGGAGATCAACATCGCGACCGGGCGCGGTTACGTCCCGGCCTCCGAATTCAAACAGGATCCCGACGACATCGGGTTGATCGCCCTGGACGCGGTTTTCTCGCCGGTGCGCAACGTGAAGTTTCGCCACGAAAGTGCCCGTCTGGGGCAACGGACCGACTTTGACCGGCTCATCCTGGAGGTGACGACCAACGGGACGGTCCTGCCCGAGGAGGCGGTCTCAACGGCCGCGCAGATCCTCAGAAACCATCTGGACATCTTCATGCGGCCCGGCGAGGAGATGGAGGCGCTGCAAACTCTGGACGAAGCGGCCGAGGAGGCCATGCCCATCTCCGAGATCGAGGAGAAGCTTGACAAAAGTATCGAAGAGCTGGAACTGTCGGTCCGCTCCTATAACTGCCTGGAGGCCGCCGGCATCAAGACGATCCGCGACCTGGTCCAGAAGACCGAGAGCGAGATGCTGAAGTATCGCAACTTCGGGCGCAAGTCGCTGACCGAGATCAAGAACATCCTCAAGGAGATGGGGTTGACCTTCAATATGAGGATGGACGAGACCGGCATGCCCATCCTGCAGGGCGAGGAAGAGGGTTAACGGATTGCTCCGCGCCGAGGGGCCTGGAAACGACCATGCGACATCGAAAACATAGCAGTAAACTGAACCTGACCTCCGAGCACCGCCGGGCGTTGCTGCGCAATCTTGCGGCGGCACTGGTTGAGCATGAGCGCATCCGGACGACGCACGCCAAGGCCAAGCAACTCCGCCCGTTCCTCGAGGAACTGGTGACGTTGGCCAAGCACGGGACGTTGGCCGCCAAGCGGCTGGCGATCAGCCGCCTCAACGACCGTCCCGCCGTCATCAAGCTCTTCGATAATATCGCCCCGCGGGTGGCCGAGCGGCCGGGGGGCTACCTGCGCATCGTGCGCGATGGGCTGCGCATGGGGGACGGTGCCCCGATGGCGTTCGTCGAGTTTGTCGACACCGCCGCGACGGGCGCCGAAGGCGCGGGTCCGCCGGCCACGCGCAAGACGATGAAGCAGCGCCGACACGAGTTGCGCAAGGAAATGGGCAGGAGGCGCAAGGCAACGGCCGGTGCCGGATGATTTTACGAATCGAACTTTGAGGAGGAACATTTCCAGTGGCTCGTTACACAGGCCCCGTCGACCGCCTCTGTCGCCGTGAGGGCAAAGACCTTCAATTGAAGGGCGAACGCTATTACAAGGGCAAGACCCCTTGGACCAAGCGCCCCGTTCCCCCGGGGATGCACATTCAGCAACGCATCAAACTGACTCCGTATGCCATCCAGCTGCGCGAGAAACAGAGTCTCAAGCGGATCTACGGTGTGTTCGAACGTCAGTTCATCCTCTATTTCAAGAAGGCCGACCGCATGCGCGGGATCACGGGTGAAATCATGCTCCAGTTGCTCGAACGACGCCTGGACAATGTGGTTTACCGGGCCGGATTCGCCTCCACCCGCGCCCAAGCCCGCCAACTGGTTAATCACGGACACGTGCGGGTCAACGGCCGAAAGGTCGACATCGCCTCGTTTCAGGTCCGCCCCAATGACGAAATCACGCTCAACGATAAGCTGGGGACCGGCAAGACGGTCTCCGAAGCGCTGGTGTTGACCGAAAAGCAGGGCCGCCGCAAGGGTTGGATCGAGTTCAGCGCCGAACCGCTGGCTGCGGTTTTCCGCAAGATCCCCGGTCGCCAAGAAATCAACGATATCGAGATCAAAGAGCAGTTGATCGTGGAGCTTTACTCCCGCTAGGCGAAAAAACACCCCCCCACCCACCGGGAGCGATAAAGCGGTCATACATTAAGGCTTGGCCCTCCCGGCGCGATTACACCATAATTATGACATGGGCCGAGTTCCCGCAAAGTCCCGCTATGGGTTACAGTCACTGATATGGTTGGGCGTGTCTGTTCTGCTGGGTTCTCAGCCGGTGATCTCCGCCACGGGAACTTCGGTGGTCCCGGGGCTGGACCGGTTTCTTGACGTTGCGCCCCACCAGTCCCCCGTTTTTCTGATCTCCATCACCGCGGTCGCGCTGCTCGGCTGCCTGGTGATCTATACCAAGAATCTCAACCCGTTTGTCGCCGTTCGGTCGCGCTGGTGGGTGTATGTCAATCTGCTGTCGTTCAGCCTTATCCTGGGTGTCGATCTGGCCAACTGGGAAGTCCTGACGAGGGGCGAATTCGGGCTGGTTTCGTATGCCGCGGCGCCGGCGGTTGGTTTGCTGCTGCCCCTTATCTGGATTCAGGTCGAGTCGGTCGTTGAACGGGCGACTCGAAAAATGGGTCTGGGGGCTTCGGAGCGTGGCTGGCGACCGACGGCGTTGCGGCTGCTGCGGTGCGCCCTGCGGCTGCGACCGGGAGACCCACATACAACACGCCTGTGCGGGCGGCTCTACGCGGCGGAGGATGAATTCGGTCCGGCCGCCGCCATGTTCAAGCTTTTGGGTCCCATTGCGCAATGGCGGGACATGGAGAGTTTGCGCGCCCTTGATCACAGCTTGCGCGCCCTGGGCAATCGCAAGCAAGCCGTGAAGTGCCTGTTGCGACTGCGCGACTTGAAGCCCAAGGAGTTCATGATCGACCGGCGCATTCTGGATGATTACGTGGCACTGGGTAAGGAAGCGAAAGCCCTGGAGTTGCTGGAGACGGACCGGATCACGGAGACCTTCGAGACGCTCAAGCTGCGCCAACGACTCAACGTCCGTCTGGGGAACCTGGCGCAGGCCGTCGAACTGGTCCGACTGATCTCAGTGGACGAAGGTCCCCCCTACAACGAGGCCGTTAAACTCTACAAAGAGCTCCTCGAACAGCATCCCGACCACCTTGAGGTCATGATCAACTTGGGGATGCTGCTGATCGAGGATGAGGCCGAGATGCGACGTCGGGAAGGGGCCCAGCTTCTGGAGGAGGTGATCCAGCACGATCCCCGCCGCCTGCGCGTCTGTCGCAAACTTGCCGAGTATTACCAGGAGAATGACCAGATGACGTCGGCGCGCGACCACCTGCGGCGGCTGGTCGAGGCGGGCGATCCCAACCCCGAGTACTACCTGACCTGCGCCCAACAGTGGGCCGCCGATGACAATCTGAACCGTGTCGCGAATACATTGCGACGGATGACCGAGGTCATCCCCGGCGATTGGAGGGGGCACTATCGTTTCGCTCGGGCCCTGTACCAGCTTGAGCGGATGGAAAAGGCGACTCAGGAGATCCACGCTGCCGTCGAGTTGGCGCCCGACCCCGAGGATGCTTCCTTGACCCACCTGCGCGGCGAGATCGAGAGGGGTCGCCACGAGCAGGTTCTGGAACGAGTGGTTCCGGAGCTTGAGCAGACGCCGGAGGACGTTGAAAAACGGGCCGAACTCATCGACGCGCTGATTGCGCTGGGCGACGTAGGTCAGATCATCGACCAATGCGGGTTATTGCTTGAAACCGACCCCTCACGGTTCTCGGTGGTTGAGCAAAAGCTGATGGAGGCGATCGATGGGATTGGAGAGAATTTCCGGCTGCGCGACTATCTCGGCGACCTGCTCTTTGAGCAAGCCCGCTATGAAGACCTGCTGCGCCTGACCCGCGAGATGTCCGGCAAGGCGCTGGACCCGGACGCGGTGGTGGTCGAGATGTGCCGCAAGATACTTGCGCGCGCGCCCGAGCACCTCGATACGCGACGGGCGCTGGCCGCGGCGTTTCACAAGAAGCAGGATTGGCATGGGGTGATCGACGCATGGGGATCGCGGCCGGATGCGGAAGACAGCCCGCTGGCGGTCGAGGACAAGGCGCTATGGGTCGAGGCGGCCTATCGGTTGGGAGACATCGAGGAAGCCGCCCCGCTTGGCTTACGGCTTGCCGAAGACTTGGTCCAGGACGTTCCGTTCATGCTGATGCTCATCGAGATCCTGCAAAAGTTGGGCGACCACGAGCAGGTCTGGGAGATCTACTCCCAAGTGCTTGCCGCCAACCCCGGAGACGGCCGGCTCACGGAACTTGAACCCCGGCTACGAAAGAACCGCATGCTCTACCGCGTGGACATCCTGGACGAGCGCCAGCGTGAGGACAAGCTGACCGCGGCCGAGCATTTCGAGAAGGCGGAGTTGCACACCGAACTGGGGCAACTGGGACAGGCGATCGCCCACTATCAACGCGCGTCCGACGAAGATTCGCTAGCCAACGTGGCGCTGGCCAAGATGGCCATCAACCTGTGCGATCGCGGGATGTTCGAAATGGCCGACGAGATCTTGGAGCCCATCATGCTCACGCGACAGATTGCCGAACAGCACCCGGAATTGATGGAATTCCATTACATCGTGGCGCGCCTGATGGAGAAACTCAAACGGACCGAACAGGCCAAGAAGTACTACAAACGCCTGTTTCGGGTCGACGCCTCGTTCCAGGACGTGGTCGAGCGCATCGAACGGCTTTCCTGATGGCACGCTCGGCCGGTTGATGTCCGCGGAACAAGTCCAAACGCGTCAATTGGATTTCCATGCCCATTCGATCAAACCGGTTCGGGCCGATTCGCTTCAAAAACGCGAACGAGGGCCAGCCAGCCTCGGCCATAAGGTGAAAGCCTGACCAAGCGGGCGTCGGCGAGCGCGGCGTGGTTGGTTTCGAGGATTTCCATCCGGAACGGCGCGCGCAAGTCGAGGCTGCCACTGTCGGTGTGGAGAAACCCGAACGTGTCGCCGTGGTTCACGCACGTCGGCGGCGCGGTCAGTTCGAGGCCGACGAGCGGGTGGGTCAGCGTTTCGAGATAAACTTCGCTCAGTCCGAGCCGCCAGCGTCCCGGCTCGCCGGTCTCTTCCAGCCAAAACGGGTAGATGGCCTCGTCTTCGCGCATGGTAAATGGCGATCCGTAATCCGGCGAGAAGAGTCAGCGCCAACGCCAATGGCGAATGTCCCAGTCGCGGTGATAACGCGCGAGGAGCACATAAGCCACGGCCAGACCCGACAAATGCGTCAGGTGGGAGACTCCATCTCCGCTGCGCATCCCGAAGACGTCGAAGCCAATCAGAATGGGCATGAGATACTTGATCTTGATCGGGAAGATTAAGTTAAAGTAAACAATCTGGTCCGGATAATAGGCGGCGAAGGCCAGCATCACGCCCATAAGGGCCCCAGAAGCGCCGATAACTGGGCCCCACGACTTGTTCATCACCAGAGCATGAAAGAGGCCGGCCCCGATGCCGGTCGCCAAGTAAAAGAAAGAGAACCAACGGGCGCCCCACCGGTTCTCCAGCCTCGGCGCAAAGAAGAAGAAGATCATCATATTGAAGAGGACGTGCATGAAGCCGACGTGCACGAAATTGTAGGTCAAGAATCGCCAAATTTGGAAATAACGGAGTGAGAGCACGGGGGACTGACCAAAAATACTGACCAGAAGCCTGTGGAAACCGGGTTTGAGGATATCGCCGATGAAGATCAATAGATAAACGACGACGTTGATCAGGAAAATCAGCTTGGCCACGGGGGTCAGGTGACGGTCGAGGAATTCGTTTAGCGCGTTCACGGTCCGGTGCCTCTCATAGGGCGAACAAAATTCGTTTCCCACTCTAGGAGATCAGAGGGCCGAATTCAAAATAAAGATGGAGCAGGGTGGTGCGCTTGGGGCTTATATGGAGGGGGCAACCTTGGAGGCGGCCCCGCCGCGCCCTTACCCGCTCGGACGGGCACCGTCTAGGCTCCTTGAAGATTGCCCGCCAAGGACCGCTTCAACGTATTGTTCCAGGATCTCGGCCCACATCTGGCCGTGGACGCGGAGGCCTTTGGGGCTGAAGTGGATGCCGAGACCGTCCTGATCGCGGTGGTCGCCGGTGAGGGTGTCGGTGTCGGGGCCTTGGAGAGCGACGCCGTCGTCCCAAAGACGTTGCTGGGCCAGGCGGGTGGTTGGGAAGGCGGGGTTGTCGGGGTTGTGGTAGGAGACCTGGGCCACGAACCACGGGAACTCCCAGCCGGCGCGCTCCTTGGAGGCGAGGATCACGTTCTTGAGTTTGAGATAGTAGACCTCGGATTCGGTCCCCACATCGCTTTCGCCCTGGTGCCAGAGCACGGCGCGAAAACCCAGCGGGCCGAGCTGCCGGACGCGGGTCATCATGTGATCGAACAGGTCTCCGCCCGGCTGCCACTGCTCGACGGACGTGCCGCCGTAACCGGTCACCGCCACGCCGATCGGAACCCCGAAGCGTTCATAAAGCGCGTCGCCGAAGGCCGGCCAGAAGCTGCCGCCTTGGGAGAGGTCGGCGGCGCCGGGTTGGGGGTCGTCAGCGAGCTGCCAGTGTTCGCCGCTGAATGAGCTGACCATTCCGCTGTGTTGCTGGATGCGTTTCTCGCCGCTGTTGGTGGAGTTGGATTGACCCGCGCCGACGAAGACCTCGCCGACGCCAACGTGATCGACGGTCGTCTCGGCCACCAGGCGGTCGCCTTGATATGCACGCGCGTGGAGCTGATACCAACCGCCCGCCGGAAGCGTCATCGAGAGCGCGAACTCGCCCGGCGGGGCTGGGCACCAGCCTTCCGGCAGGGCTCCGAAGGGGGACTCGCCACTGGACCTGACTTCAACGCGATCGGCTTGCGCGGGCGCTCGGCCGCTGACGGCGATGACGCCTTCACCGCGGTCGCGGCGCTGGAAGACCTGGTAATCGTGGGGCGATTGAATGAGCAAGGACGGCGCCTCAGGCGTTTGGGATCCGGCGACCGGAGCGAGTTGCTCGGTGACGGCAACGTTTAATGGCAGGCAGAGAGCCAAGAGCGACAGAGCGCGTAATTTATTCACATTATCGATCCGTTTCTATCGTGGGTTGCATGAGAGGCGCCGATGCAAGGGACGGGAATATCATTTCCCATGAACCTCATGTTTTTGGGGTGATGTTGGCCGCCCACCATCATGAATGCTACCTCGAATCGGGTCGAGGTGGTTTGACCGGCTGTGTCCAGGCGCATTCATAATCGCCTTCGGCATGGGGGTTTTCCTTTAGCTTGCTGGAGGTCACATTTGCCCTCACATAGAGTTCATCGCCTTTAAATACATAGTTCCGTTCCAATGCATCGGTTTCCGCCAGAATTGCGCCAACCTGCGCGCTATAGCGCCGTGTGGTACGAATCGGGTTTCCCTCTGAATCCATTCTGGGTTCGTTGCGCGGGTCGTATCCCTCGCGCGTTCCAATGAACTGCGTTAGAAACGTCGTACCGGCTTCGGGATCGATCTTTAGTCGCAGTGAGCTATTCTCGACCTGGATATCATCGAGCCGGACGCCCGTCGAAGCATAGAAGTCGCCCCGTTCCATGGCCCTCACAATTGATTCGGGGGTCAGATAAGCGGCGCGCGCCATGATCCAGCCTCGTCCGGGAGACGCGCCATGTAATTGATGATAATGGTGCGTATCATCAACGGCGATCCCGTAAAGCATCCCATTCACTTGGCTGGAAAGCCGTAGAGTCAGTGCGATATCCCACATCCGCTCCGTGCTGACATGGTGCTCATCTCCATAATTCAGGACACCCCCGCCGTTATAGACTTCAAAGAAGACGGGGTCGCTCTGAACCGAAGCGAAGACTTCAGCGGTCAGAGCATATCGGTAGTTGGGGTGGGGGATATGCGCCAACATCGATCGACCCGTACGCTCGCGTTGCTCGCGGACCAAATCGATATTTTTGCGCACTACTTCCCCAACGTCTATTCCTCCTTGGGGTGGAATCACGTCCATCACGTTGGTAACATTGATATCCACCTGAGGCAAATCGCCCTCCGCGCCCATGTATCCAGGGACCCCCGATCCGATAGGCGTGATTTCCTCGCCAGGGATGAGCAGAAAGCGACCGGGTTCATTAAATAGGGGAGCATACTCGGATAACGGCATGATGCGCACGCTTTGTTTACCGTTTGTATTCTTCTCCCGCACCCAGTCCGGGCCAAAACGTTTGCGATATTTGGTCAGGACTGTTTCCCACGTCTTGCCCTTTAATCTCGAATGATTCGCATCCGCCCATCGGTTGCCCTCCTGCAGAATATTATGCTCGGAGGGAACCAGGAAGTGATACCCCGCGCTTTTATACCAGTCCGCAACCATTTCCGGAAAATCATCCCCGTCGCTCCAAAGTGAATGCGTGTGCAAATTCCCTTTCCACCACTTGAGAGTGACGCTATCGGCCTCTTACGCGCCGATGATTCGCGGACTGACAAGCCACGGGAGGAAAGTTAATAGAATTAGGATTCGACCGACCAACGTAGCGCCCTCATCCCTTGCACCGACGGATCATTCCGTCACGGGTCATCCCGAGCCACTCGGTCTCCATTTACCCGATATTTCCCGGATTCCAACCATAACGGTTCGGCCTTGCCTGGTTCATACGATATTCTGGGCGCCCCGTTCCACAATGCAAGGATTTTGACTCCAAATATGGTTCGAAAACGAGCTCACCAACCCCAAGGGGCCGGGATTCAGACTGTTTCCCCGTGAAATCGCCTCCTTTCCCCGGCAATCTATATCGGAATCAACGCACGAGCGTGACCAAGCATCCATTTGCGGTATCAAGCACGAGGCTTTCACCGAAGATTGAGTTAGGATTCACCCCGCCGGTATCGAAACCGGTTAAGTAGAACACCAAGGGAATACGGATGCGAAGGTCAAAATGAAGGTTCTGTCCGGACGTAGGATACTTACACCAATTATGGTGTCGAAAAACCTTCGTAGGTGATCGAACCGCTTACTGCCGCGCCGGAGGTCGTAAAGCTGGGATTAATGAAGGTGACGCGGTCGTATGTCCCGCTCGGCACGTTGATGCTGTGTACCGGCTTGGTGTCCCCTTCCGTGTAAAAATTGCACATTGTGTAGACGTGCCGGAAGCAGGGGGTGCCGTTGGAGGATACTTCGGCCGAAATGTTGCCGTTGACCGATGAGCTGTCTATCAATCCCGCCTCAAAGTTCATCACTCCAGCGCCGCGCATCCGGATTGCCGAACCGGTGCTCGGTCCGTGAGCTCTGAAGTTGTGCGCCTCGAATTTTGATATGTGCCAGTTTCCGCACAATACGCTTCCGGTCACGATCGTTTGATAGCGCGAGGCGACGTTGTCGATATTGTCACACCCGAAATACATCGGATATTTGCTATCGACAAAGTTCCAAAAATTGCAGTCCCAGATGCTGCTGTCCCCGACGCCGTAGACGTAAAGCGCGGACGAGCTCCACGACCCGGTGATAAACACGTGTCCGAGGGTGATGAGGTGCGCCCAGTTGTTGCCGGCCGCCGGCGCCAACAAAATGCCAACACGACCCGTGACCGGCGAGCGGGTCGTGCCGATCTTCAGGTTCTCGATCTTGGTGCCTCCCGACGCCGTCAAATCCAGCACGGGGTAATTGCCGGTCATGGGGACGAGCACCGTGCCGCGGTTGGGGGCGTTGTTTCCCCAGCCGGCGCCAACGAAGTTGACGGAATCGGCGTCGGTCAAATTAATCGAATCGACCAAATAATAGCCGGGTCCGAGCCAAACCGTGCCGCCGGCCGTCAAGCCGGCGATGGCGTTGTTGATCGCCAGGGTGTTGTCCGTCCCCCATTGAACCATCGTGCTGTTAGCGTTTGTCGATGCGGCATCGCTCAAGACAACATGGCCGGAGTCGGTAAAGGCCGCGATGGTCGTGACGAGATTCGCGCTTGAGCCTCCCGCATTGCCGACGACGATCGACTTACCCACGTCCTCGGCGACAAAAGGATTGGACCCGGAGGAAAGAATATGACTGCCCGCGCTGATCGTCGCATTGATAATGAACTGACAGTCGGCGACCGCGCCAAAATCCTTCACGTCATGGACTCCCATGAGGTGGCTTCTGCCCAGTCCTGAGTTATCAGTGATCATGGTCGAATAATCAAATCGGGCAGGAGGAGGTGTTGGCGTGGGCATCGGCGTGGGCGTCGCCGTGGGTGTCGGAGTCGGCGGTGGACCTGAACCAAGATGGCTGATTTCATAGACGCGTAGACGGTCGACGAGCATGTTCGCCCCGCCCACCTCATTGTCATGATTTGTAATTTGTAGATGCAGGTGATCCCCACCAGGAGGACCGGAGGGAATGGCGCCCTCGCCGCAGCATCCGGTTACCCTGTCCTGAGACCGTATCCTGGTGGCGAGAGGACCGACGGGCACAATTTCCGTCCATACACCCGAGCCGTCAATGTCCGGATTAACCTCGAAAAGCCTGAGCATTGTAGAAGAACCATTTGGGCCGTCCTGGTTCGGATCGATCAGGATTCTTGCGGTGGCTTTAACTCCATCCGTGAAAGAGACGTTGGACTGTTCGCCCCGAAAGACCCAATTACCCGGAGCAAAATCATTGATCCTTCCACTGGACCAGGCTTGGCTGGAACCGGTCCCGAAGAAAATGGAGCCGGTCTGCTTATCCACTTCCACGGGGTCGGAAATTCGGCTTGTAGACATATCCATTACAAAAAAGGAACCGCGTGGATGTAAGACAGAGGAGGGAGAGCTCCCGGCTTCGTATGTGAATACGATTTCAAATACGGCGATAGCGGTTCCGGCGGAGAGGGCGGCCTGGTTGATACCCGGCCATGCCCCACCGTGTGTTCTGGTAAAGTGTTTATCCGGCGCGGAGGCTTGCGCGCCGGGAGTTATCACCAGGTTCCCAGAGCCATCGGTCCGTAATAATGCTCCCGATGGGTTGAACCATAGCTGGGCGCCGGAAAACGCGCCGCAATCAATGGACGGATTATCTGGCTGAAGCCCCGAAGCCTCATCAAACCCACAGTTGAAATGGGTGACCGTGATGTTTGCCGGATCGACCAGATTCGCGTGGGTCGTGTTCAGGATCACCCCCATGCTGACGAAGTAATACAAAGTGGTTGTGATGAATGAATATCGTCCCATCATGACTTCTCCTGTTATTAACTTGGATCGTGCGTATTGGCCAACAGGATTCTTGAAAACATCTTCTTATCAATTCGCGGTCCGCCACCGCTGAAACGATCCCCGAATACGGTTGAGGGGGTATAGCCGGTATGGGGCAGCCTGGGTAAAAGCCTCAGCACGGGTACAATCAGGGTGATCCGGTATAAGGATGAAAATACATCGATATTTCCCAAATTCCAACCAGAACGCTTCATCGTTCTTTAGTTCGTGCGGTATTTTGGGCGCCTCCGTTATACAATGCAAGGATTTTGACCCCAATATGGTTCGAAAACGAGCCTACCAATCCCAAGGGGCCGGGATTCAGAATGTTTCCCCGTGAAATCGCCTCCTTTTCGATATGCCGGCCGATATCGTCTTTCCTACTCATAGACCCGCCACATTCCCACGGCATTCTCGGGCACGACCACCAACGCGGGGTCGAAGATGGTGACTTGATATTCAAACGTTCTCGACTCGCCGTCGATCATCACCTCGGTGAGGTTTACGTTGATCGTCAAATCAGCCATGCCCGGGCCCAGCGTCAGGTCCGAGACGTCCCAGGTGATCGCGTCGTCGCCGAACGTCGCGGCCCGCGAGCGCACGTCGTCGGAGACCGAGGCCCCGTTGTCCATCCGGGTCAGCCTCACGTCGGTCGAGCCGAAATCGACGACGTTCTGCTCATCGAATGCCGAGTCCAGATTGGGCGCGAACGACCAGTGGTCGTGGACGATCGGATACGGGACGAAACCGGTCAGGGGCCAGGCGACGAACTCGGGACCCTCGGGACGCGGCCCTCACGCTGCAAGTGTCCACAGCGCATTGCTCCCCACGAAGAAGCCTCCGCCCGAACGGGCGTCGGTCGATCCCGTCCCCATCGTCACCTGGCGTGGGTAAAGAATCCACCGGCGGTGGCCCGCGTCGATATTGGACGGGTCTGAATCGTTCATGTAACCAGAGGCGACGGCTTTGGGCCCGAACGCGCCGAGCGCCAGGTTGGAGTTGCCGGCGGCCTCGGCGCCTTCCTCCGTATAGCAGGCCCAGTCGGTTGGCGGGGAGTGGCTGAGGTTTCCCTCGGCGGCCATCATCAGCGCCGCCTGCTGGCATAAGGCGTTGAGCGCGGGGTCGAAAACGACGTTGCCCGGCAGCCCGGTCATGACGCGGAAGTAATTGACCATATCGAGCGTCGCGTCCAGGTGTTCCTCGGTCACCGTCCCCGGTCGGCAATCGCCCACGTCCCCCGTCCAGCCGATCAGCGAGTTCTTACCCAGGGCGGTTAGATAGACGTTTTGGAACAGGGCGGTCACGGCCACCTTGTTCGTTGTATCCACTACGGGTACGCCGACGCCTTTGGGCAGGGCGTCGGTCGAACGAAAGTCACGGGTTGCACGTTCTTCCGGGGTCGGGGGGGGCGGCGGCAGGGCCATCTGGACGCCATCGCGCGCCTGCGAACGGACTCCCAAGCAGAACGGCGCGAGAACTAGCCACACGACCACTGCCGCGTATCTTCGATTGAAAAAGGCGTTCATCGTCGGATTTATTCCTCTCGAGGTAAGGGAGTGCGATGGGTGAGGAGACGGAGGTAGAGGCAGGGCCAGGGCCTACGCCTCCACAAACGCTTTGATCACCACAAAGCCTCCCCCCAAATGGCGTTGATACCCGCCGCTCCCTTGTAGGTCGGCTCCCGTCCCTCGTCCTCGTAATCAGTCTTTTTCTCAGGCCGCAATCGATCAGGAACGCGATGATGAGGTCGATTACGAGGACGAGAGCCGGGAGCCGATTATCATCCAGATCGGGAACCCTTTATCGAAGCGGCGTTTACTTCGAAGACTGAACCTCATCCGCTGAGTTCATTGACAATCCGCCGCGAGTGACATACTCCCTTATTCAGTATCGGAGGGAGCCGTCCGACAGAGAGGTAGATGTATGTTTTTATCACGGAATCCACGGACGACCCGCCGCCTGATCGGTTTGATCACGGTGCTTTTTATTGCCATGGGCCAGGCCCATGCGATCGACCTGGACCTTGATTTGGTGGCTTCGGGCTTCAGCCGGCCCATCCTGGTGACCCACGCCCCCGACGGCAGCGACCGCCTGTTTGTCGTCGAACAGGCCGGGCGCATCCGGATCATCGATCCCGACGGCACGCTCCGGAGCCAGGACTTTCTCAATCTGGGCACGACCGGGCTTAATCTGGTCTCGCCCGGGGGCGGCGAACAAGGCCTGCTCGGCATGGCCTTCCATCCCGACTATGCCTGCAACGGCCGCTTCTTCGTGCATTACACGCGGCGCGGCGACGGCGACTCGATCATCTCCGGGTTCAGCGTGTCGCAAGACTCCAACGTGGCCAACACCGACGAGCAGATCATCCTGGGCCCGGTCTTCCAGCCCGAGGGCAATCACAACGGCGGCATGATCGAGTTCGGACCCGACGGGATGCTCTATATCGCGCTGGGCGACGGCGGCGGCGGGGGCGATGACCACGGGACGATCGGCAATGGACAGGATACGACTAACCTGCTGGGCAAGATCCAGCGGATCGACGTGGACAACCCGCAAGCGCCGAATAACTACGGCATCCCGCCGGACAATCCCTTCGTTGACATGGAGGGATTCGAGCCAGAAATCTGGGCCTATGGGCTGCGCAATCCGTGGCGCTTCTCATTCGACGGCGCGGACGGACGCCTCTTCTGCGGCGACGTGGGCCAGAACGCCATCGAGGAGGTCGATATCGTCGAGAAGGGGGGCAATTATGGTTGGCGGCGAATGGAAGGCAACGATTGCTTCAATCCCTCGACGGATTGTCAGACCGGAAGCCTGATCCTGCCGATCGACGATTATCCCCACTCGCTGGGATGTAGCGTCACGGGGGGCTACGTCTATCGCGGCGTCGCCTATCCGGATTTGGAAGGACTCTATTTCTTCGGGGATTACTGTTCGGGGCGAATCTGGAGCCTCGAGGAGACCGCCCCGGACCTCTGGTCGCGCACCGAGCAGATCGACTCGTCAATCCGAATCCCTTCATTCGGCGAAGATGAGTCCGGCGAAGTTTACGTCTGTGATCTGAACGGGGGCACTATCTATCAACTCGTGGACAGCGACCCGGCCCCGGCGATGCCCGTCGTCGCGGTCTCCCCGCCGGTCCTTGCGTTTCCCGAACAGGATCTGCGCGAGGACGCGTGCGGCCGCCGGATCATCACGATCGCCAACGTGGGCGAGGTCGATCTGAACTTCACGGGCAACGGAATCGAAATCATCGGTCCCGACGAGGGCGCTTACGAGATCGTCAACAACCCGGATACCAGTTCACCGCTGGGGCGCGGCGAGCGCGTCGTGGTCGCGATCGCGTTCGATCCCGGTGCCCTCGGCGGCACATTCGCCACCCTGAGCATCAGCACCGACGACTCCGTCAACCCGACCGTCAACATCGCGATGACGGGCGAAGGCATTCCGGTCACGTTATCCCGATTTGCGGTCGAATAGCTCAAGCTGATGAGCGCGGTTGGCGTTGTAAAGACGAATCACTGAAGGAGAAGTGAATCATGCATCACCCTTTCCACCTCATTGGCCTCTCTCTTCTTATGGGACTCTTCGTGTTGTCGCTTCAGAAGACTGTCAACAGCCGCGAGGAAATCGGCCTTTCAGAGTCATCCGAAGAGAAGTCCGGACCTATACTGAGTGAAGCCGACGACTCGACAACGAACGAGGCGGCTACGGCTACTTTGCAAGAGTTGCACGATTTGGGTCTGCTGCCGGACGTGGAGAAGTTGATGAATCGTATGCGTCAAGAGGTTGAGGCGAAGTATGATTCTCCTGGTGTCCGTGAGTTAACTCCATTTCTGGAGCGGAATGACCCAGAAGCGTTAATCACGTATCTCGGCGACGATTATGATCCAAAAATGGTCGTTTATGAAAAAGATGGAACAACATTGATGCACATGGCAGCTCGGTATGATGCGGATCGTGTCGTTAAAATGCTAGTCTATCGTGGGGGCCTGATCGACGTAAAGAACAAATATGGCAAATGGCCTCTCGAAAAATCGCTCGGCATGGATTCAATACACGACGTTGAGCCTCGTAAGGCCGCCGAGGTATTGATTCGCAGCGGGGCCGATTTAACGCTGTCGAATGGTGGGGGAATCACGGCACTTCATCTAGCTGCTAGGAATGGTCGACCTAAGCTAATAGAACTGCTCATAAGCAAAGGGGCGAATGTAAATGCCAAACAATACAACGGAGATATGCCACTTCACCTCGCAATACGGGAATGCCTTCAAGCGGGGAGATATGGAACGGAAGGACGATACTTTAGCGCCATCAGAGCGTTACTCGATCATGGGGCTCGAATCAACGATCAAGGCGCAAATCAGTTAGCTTCGATGGATATTGCCAAGCCACAACAGAATCAGGAACTGATTAAGCTCTTGGCTGAGTACGGGGGCGAAACTACCCTGGAGTTAGATTTGGAGCAGGCCATCTATTCTAGGGACATAGACTATTTCAAGAAAAACCACAGCGAAGCTTCGGATCGTGAGATGGGCGCAAGGTTGTTGAGGGTCGCGGCGATCCACGGTGAACCTGAAATCATAACATATTTGCTGACGCTGGGTGTTCCTGTCGATGCCTCTACGCCAAACGGGATTACACCTTTGCATTTGTGTGGTCCAACGGGTTCTTTGGAGGCTGCACGGGTATTAATCGATTATGGAGCGGGTGTGAATTCACAGGATGAAGATGGTTCGACACCACTACATTTCGCAGCAGAAATGCGGTTTATTGCCAACAGAGATTCAGATAGGCTGCAGACTGCGCTTTTGTTTATTCGAAAGGGAGCCGAGGTCAATGTGCGAAACAATCTCGGAGAAACCCCTCTTGATATGGCTACTGAAAGTGGATTTGAGGAAATGGCTCAGTTGCTTCGAGAAAACGGGGGCGTATCAGGAACGACATTGGAAGAAGAGGAGTGACGAGACCCCGTGCCTTGATTTGTTTTTCGCTGAGTAGAGAATGCGATGCCTGCAAGGTCAATCCTTGCCTCATCACCAATAAGAACCCGTGACGTGTCAATCGAGATTGGAAGAAATCATCCCCACCCCGTCTGCCCCGGCGATTTTCGCGAAGAGGTTCGCTTCAGGTTGTTAAACGGTAATGGAATGTGCGGGCAGCCGGTGAAAGTCCAATCAAAACCTCCACGCGGATTCACGCTCATCGAGTTGCTCATCGTTGTCGCGATCATCGCCATCCTTGCGGCGATCGCGGTTCCCAATTTCCTGGAGGCCCAGATGCGGTCGAAAGTCGCTCGGGCGAGGGGCGACTTGCGTTCGTTGGCGATCGGTATCGAGGGCTATCGCGTGGATCACAACGCCTTTCCGCCCGGACTCAATCCGTTCCTGCCCGCCACGCCCCCGACCGCGCAGATCGAAACGTGGCGAATCACCACGCCGGTCGCGTTTTGCTCTTCGGTTCCCGTCGATGGTTTTGTCGAGCAGCCCACGAATGACCTCTTCGGCGGCCCGTTCGGGATCGACGGGAAATACCTACACTACCTGAGCGATCCGACCTTGGAGGACGAGACGTGGCTGGCTTTCAGCTACGGACCGTCCGGGATGCTTCATATGTTTGGTTTCCACTACGACCCCAGCAACGGAACGGTGAGCGAAGGCAACATCTTTCGGATCGGCACGCGGTAGTGTAGGTCTTGTTGTTTGCCGAACGAAGAGGCGTTTGGATTCTGACGGTTCCGACCGTCGCCGGCGCGGTCTCCGCGCGAGTGCAAGGGTTCGCGCCGCCACGGGGTCACAAGATGTGCCCGTCGATTAAAAGGCAAGCGGCAGCGCCTTCAACCCGCGGATGGCCATGTTTTCCCGCCACTCCAACCTGTCGCTCGCCAGGCGCAACGCAGGGAAACGGTCAAAGAGCGTCCCCAGCGCGATCTGGCCTTCAACGCGGGCCAGGAATGCCCCCAGGCAGAAGTGGATGCCCGATCCGAAGGCGACGTGGCGGTTATCCGTCCGAGAGATGTCGAAGCGCGCGGGATCGGGGAACCGGGCGGGGTCGCGATTGGCCGCCGGAAGCATGTTCATCACGTATTGACCCTCGCGCACGAGCTTGCCCCCGATCTCGACGTCCTCGAGTGCTAGACGCGACTGCCGCTTGACGGGGCTTTCATGGCGCAAAACCTCCTCGACGGCCGAGGCGATTAGGTCGGGGGCGTCCCTCAGCATCTGGAGCTGATCGGGATGGCGCAGCAGAAGCAGCGTGCCATTGGCGATCAGGTTCATGGTCGTCTCGTGCCCGGCGACGAACAACAGGTTACAAATCCCCACCAACTCCTCCTCGCTCAGCATGTCGCCTTGCTCCTCCACGGCGACAAGGGCGCTCAGCAGACTGCCGTCGGGCTCGCGCCGCAGCATTTGGATCCGCTCGACGAAATAGCGGGTCAGCGCCTCCATGCTCCGGGAGGCCTGACCGACGAGGTCGGGAATCGTCAGGCTCGTCGCGCCGTGGAAGTCCATCAGGTCCCCGGACCACTTTCTGAACTGGTCGCGATCGCCCGGGGGGATGCCGATCATGTCCGAGATCACCGTGGCCGGAAGCTGGTAGGCGAAGTCGGCGATCATTTCCATCTCGCCGCGGGGGGCCAGACGGTCCAGAAGCTCATTCACGCTCGCTTGAATCCGTGGGCGCAGGTCCTCGACCGATTTCGGCGTGAATGCCTTGTTGACCAGCCTGCGCAGCCGGGTGTGGTCGGGTGGGTCGAGGTGGATCAACTGGGCCGCGATGCGCCTGCCGAGCGGCTTCATCTGCTCCCGCAGCTCACTGGGAATCGATTGCATCCACAGGTGGGTCCTCTTCGCCGACAACCGCGCGTCGCGCAGGCCGAAGACCACGTCAGCGTGGCGCGTCAAAACCCATCCCTTGAGGATGTCGCTCCAGTGAACGGGATCCTCGGACCGCAGCCGGTCGTAGAAAGGGTATGGGTCATCCAACCCACCCCGGCAGAATGTGGTGTAATCATCGGTGGATTGAACGGCGGTGGCGGCCACGGCTAATCCAATCGGGATAGGAGGCCGGTGATCAGCTTCTCCAGACGCGGCTCGGCCGCCTGCGCGACGGCGATGATCTCCTCGAGTTTGGCCTCCTCGAGGGCGTCGGGATAACACTCATCGGTCACCGTGGAGAGGGCAATCGCCCGCAGCCCGGCATGGTGGGCCACGATGATCTCGGGCACGGTCGACATCGTCACGATGTCGGCGCCGAGCACGCGGAACATGGCGTACTCGGCCCGCGTTTCAAGATTCGGGCCGGTCACGGCGACGATCACCCCATCATGGAGGCGGATGCCTTCGGCCAGTGCCACCTCGTGCATCAAGGCCCGTAGCGGGGCATCATAGGGGGCTGACATATCGGGGAAGCGCGGGCCCAGCGCTTCGTCGTTGGGTCCGATCAGCGGGTTGTCGCCCATCAGGTTGATGTGATCGTCGACCAGCACGAGCGATCCGCGCCCGATCAGCGGGTTCATGCTCCCCACCGCGTTCATCACGATGAGCATCTCGCAGCCCAGCGCCTTCATGACCCGCACCGGGAACGTGATCTCGCGCATCGTATAGCCTTCGTAGTAATGAAAGCGGCCCTGCATCACGGCGACCCGCCGGCCGGCCAGCCGACCCAGGATCAAGTTGCCGTGGTGCGACTCGACCGTCGAGATGGGAAAATGGGGGATATCGTCGTAGGGAATGACGGTGCGCTCAAGGACCTTTTCGGCCAGCCCTCCCATCCCCGTGCCACAGATGATCCCTATCCGGGGGCCTTCCGGGAACCGCTCGGCGATGGCGTGGGCGGCCTCGTCGATCCGGCCCTTGTAGGCTTCGATGTCGAATAATGTCATGGTCCGTGCTTTCCATGGGTTTTCAGTGCCGGGTTGTTGGTCCCAATCCGCCCAAGACGCACTCCGCCCGATCAAGGGCCACGCCCTCGAGCAGCAGAGCCTTGCGGCGCGATTTCTCGCCTCTCAAGATCGAGACCTGGGATGCCCGCAAACCGAAGGCGGCACACGCCCATGCGATGAGGGCACGGTTAGCCTTGCCCTCAACCGGCGGGGCCTTGACGCGCAAGACCAACCGATCCTCGCGCCGGCCCTCGGCCTGGGTTCGCGGAGCATTGGGCGACACCCACAGCCGCAGGATCGTTCCGTTCTCATGCTCGAGCAAACACCGCCGGTCCATTGAAGCGGATAGTCTAGGCGCCCTGAGCCGCCGGGGGCAAGATAAATCACGATCCAGGTGATGCGGCGGGTGCATCTCGCGGATCCGCGAGACGATACGTCCATCGGTGTGGTTGAATCGGGCATACGGATTTCGGCTCCTTCGTTAAATCAATGGCAGGATGCCAAGGGGAAAACCCAGCCCAACGGTTAATAGCATAGAACGTTGTCCTTCTCCAAGGAGACCCATCCTGGCGGGGTGGTTCATGGACCGTAAACCGAACATAAGGCGAGAAACACCCTCGACTTACCCCTGGCGTATTATCGTCATAACCGTGGTGCCATCAAGGGGAAAGTGCCCAAGAATTGAGCAGAACGTAAAACGCCCGCCTAGCGACTACCCCTTGCGCCTTCGCGACGGTTGTGGCAGCATCAGGGCGCGTTTTGGTGGTTGGACGGCGTGGGCTTTCTGATCGAGGACGGTTACAGTGCTCCAGGGGCCCAGGCCCACCTTCACCCGCGACCAACCAGCCAGACAACCCAACCGAAATGGATGACCCCATGATTCAGCGCAGATTCCATACCCGAAGCCCGCTTCCGTGGGTCTTGGCACTTGTCCTTCTGGTCCCGATGGGACGCGCCGACAAGATCACGACGAACAGCGGACAGAGCGTGCGGGGCATCATCGTCGGCGAGAATAAACTCTACGTCGATATCGACACCGGCGGGGTGCTGGTGCCCGTGCCGCGCGAGCGGATCAAGATCATCAGCATACTCTCGCCCGAAAACAACGCCCGCGAGCTGATTGATCGGGCGCTGGAGGCCATGAGCCGCAACGACATCAGCATGGCCCGGACCCTGACCGAGCAGATCCGCCGCATGAATTCAACCAATCCCGTCACCCAGGAGAACATCTTCAAACTGGACGAGCAGCTGAGCGACATCGAGCGTAACGACGGAACCAAAGAGGAACGACGCAGCCGGGCGCGCAAGTTGCTGCGCAAGGCCCAGGTCGCCTATGACAGGATTCGCAACAAAGAGGGCAATCAACTGCTCATCCAAGCCTTGAAGGTCGACCGGTTCTCCGAAGACGGCCATCAGTTGATCGACGCGAGGCTGGCGAGCGGGGGTCGAGCCGATTTGCTCCTGGCCGCCGAGTATTTCAGCGAGATCATGTGGCCCGACAACGTGCGGGCCAATAGCCCGGTCATCGAGCTGCTGCCCGAGATCTACCTCCACATGGCCGACCTGTTCGAGAAGACCATGGCCCCGCGTCAGGCGCCTCAGTACGCCAAAATCTTGATGATCATCGCCCAGGCTTTCCAGGGTCACCCCGAGTGGATGGAGAGCGGCAATCTGGACAAGGCGTCGCGCCAGGTTATACAGGCGCCGGTCGAGATGTTGCTCGCCGACCGCGTCCGCGCCAATTTGGGTGCGGGCGATTATCAGATCGCGCTGAAGAAACTGGCCAATTGGGCCTATCCGAGAAATTCGGTCGATGTGGCCCTACTCAACGCGCGCGCCCAGATCGGCGTGCTCAAATACGACGAAGCCCAACAGACCCTGGAGATTGCGACCAATGAATTCGCCAACGATGTTGCGCTGATACGTCAGTTCAACGCCCTGAAGATCGTGCGGGCGGGCCTTGAGGCCGAACAAAGCGGCAACGAACAGTTCGCCATCGAACAGTATGAGACGGTCTACGCCAAACACGAAGAACTTCTGCCCGAGCTGGACAAGCTGGTCGGCAAGCGTCTTGCCGCGCTCAGATCGGCCGAGATGGAAAAAGAAGCCGCCATGCGAGGGGGTTGGAAAGCCGCGGACATTGCCTCGGTGGTGATGCGCTATGCCGAAGATGAACTCCAGTGCCGCCGCGCGGCGGATATCCTGCTCAAACAGATTCCATTCGTGCCGTGGGCACCCAGCCTGAGCGTCCTGCTCAATGGTCAGCCAATCCCCCTGAGCGAGACCGCCCGTCAGATGATCCTGGGCGTGCTCAGTCGACCCCTGGCCGTCCGGTTTGACGAAACCAGTCCCTTCAATATCCACTTAACGATGGACCTGAGGGTCAGCGACGAGCATTTTCAGGTGCTCTCCCAGGCCATCGCCAACAATCCGGACACCTTCGTCTTGGAGCAACCGGTCCATATCAATGGGTTGAAATTCCACCTGGTGGCCGGTCACCCGACGCTGGGCAACATGGTCGATGAGCCATGGGGCGCCGCGGGGGTGGCTCAGCCGATCGAGCAACGGCGCCTCGCCGAAGGCGAGACCTATGAGGCCGACTATCCCGTCTTTATCAACATGCAGTCCCTGGATTCGTTCTTCAAGTTCATCCAACAGGATCTGGGCTTCTATATCAGCCCCGACGTCGTGGTCCTCCCCGGTCGGCTGCGGATTCCACTGCTCCAGGACATCCTCACCGCCCGGACCGCCACGGTGGCCCAGGGTAGGCGGCGGTAAGCCGCGCTCGGGGTGCATCTCACGGATCCGCAAGATGCAGCTTGCCGGCCGGGGGCATAAATCAAATCCGTCCTCATCCTCGACCCCGCAGGGGTCGAATGTGAGTAGCCGTGGGTGTCAACCCACGGTTCGCGGCCCCAAAATTGCCACAACCCTGAAAGGGTTGGATCGTAACGTGACGCGGTCTGTTCGACCACTCCGGGGACGTGACGTCTTGGGACCCCACGTCCAGGGGTTGACACCCCTGGCTATTCAAATTGCTCCCCTTCAGGGAGCCAGAGAACTGACTTGTGGCGCCATCCCGCGAGTGCATCTCACGGAACCATGAGATGCACCCCCGCACTCGTTACTACCCCTTCTTCCGAACTTGCTCAAAGTAGCGCGACAGAATCTCTCCGCACTCACGTTCGAGCACGCCCCGCACCACTTCAGGTTTATGGGGGAAGCAGCCCGAGCCCAACCAGTCGGCGCGAGAGCCGGCCGCCCCCCACTTGGGGCTTGGCGCGCCGATGATCACCCGGCCCACCCGGGCCATCAGGATGGAGCCGGCGCACATCGGGCACGGCTCCAGGGTGACCACGAGCGTCATCCCGTCCATCCGCCAATCGCCCTGGTCCCGGGCCGCCTGGCGGATGGCGAGCATCTCGGCATGGGCCAGCGGATCGGCGTCGGCCCGGCGCCGATCATGCGTCCGCGCCACCCGCCGGCCGCGATGGTCGATGATGACGCAGCCCACCGGCGGCTCGTCCATGGCGGACGCCTCGCGGGCGGCCTCCAAGGCGTCCCGCATCCATTCGCGGGCCTGCCGGTCGTCGTGGGGGGGTAGCGCGGGGGGGGGCGGACTCACTCGTTTTGCCTCGCAATGGCGCTTCGGCGTTTATTCCGCCGTGCGTTGCTTGGAGCCTTTCAGCCGCACCTCGACCGTCGGCTTCTTGATGAACCGGCCGTTCTCCAGGACTTGTTCGCGATCGTATTTCCAAACCAGCTGCGCGACGGTCGATTGATTGGCCTTGACAACTTCCAGCAGGATCGTGTCCAGCTTGTTCTCGTCGTCCTTCTCCGCGCCGTAATAGAAGCTAGCCTCCACGTTCCGGGCGTTAGTCTCCCCCTGGTTGGAGATCTCGACGTTGAGCTTGACTCGGTCCTTGAGCTTGTCCTCGGGCGTCTGTTCGATCCACAGAGGCCGGGTGATTTTAAGATTGCTCTTGGTCTTGGCGTAGAGCGAGTAAACGGCGATCTGCTCCTGGCGGTAGGGTTTTTGACTGGCGCCCGACGGTTTAAGATCGATCCAGACCTTTTGCACACCCGCGTTCATGATCGGGTCCCAGCGCAGCGCGACGGAGTGGCGACGGCCCGGTCCCAGGGAGGGGACTTCTGGACTCTCGAGACCCGTCTGACTGGGCAGGGGCGTGCCGTGCTCATCGGGCGACCCATCGAGCAGGATTGGCTTACAAACGGGCGAGGGGAGCGTCCCGACGTTTTCCACATCGAAATGAATGAAAACGGTTTGCCCATCGGTCGGGTTTTGCGGGGTGTGGTGGACGGTGCCCGGAACAATGCGCAGCCGCGCCTCCTCGAGCGGCAGGTCGCCCACGACGACCTTGTCCAGCACTTCGGATGGAGGGCTGTTTCCCCGCCGCGTCAACTCGATCCAGCCCCCCTCATCCAGTATCTGGCTGCGTGATCGAGGCACCACGTCAAGCTCGGCCACAAAGTATCCGTCGCCGGATTCGTAGGTAACTGAATGCGTGGTCAGGACGTCTCCATCGGCGGTGCGGGAAACCAAGGTCTGGCTTGAAGCGGGCAGACCCGAACTTAGCAGACGCAATTGAAGTCGGGACGAGGAACCGGTGGTATTCTTGGACCTGACGCACAGGGGGGGCGCGATCCCATTCCAATCCCCATCGGGCAGCAGCGCGAATCGCCGCCGGAGCAGGGCCGGCCGCTCGGGTTGCTCGGGAGGATGGGCGGGGGTGACCAATGCCTCGAAATAAAGGGGGTCGGGACGCGACTCGACCACGTCGATCATCTGGAGCGATTCGCTTTGATCGGCTCCCACGATAAGGGTCTCCTCGCTGAGTGTCGGCGACCGCCCCGGTTCCAGGGAGCGAACCTCGACGCGGACCGGCCCCGAGCCGACCGGCCCGACATTGGCAACCCGCAGATCGAACTGTACTCGGCGCTCGTCGAGCCGGGTCGCCTGGGCATGGGCGATTTGCAATTCCGGCCGGACGAGACGAACCTGCCCCGCGGCGACGAAATCCAGTTCAGCCTCCTCGTTCCACCCGTAGAGCGAAACGCGCAACCGTCCGCCCGGCTCCAGGTCGGAGGTAAGCCCGGGGTCCAGCGTCAAATCCCTCTGGATTCGACCCCCTTGATAGTCGAAAGGCGCGCCGTCCCACAGGACGGCCCCGGCTTCGGTCTCGAGCCGAGCCTGAGCCAGACCCGCCGCCGGCACGACGCCCTCGGCACTGATCGTCAACGCCTCGAACCCCGGCTCCAACGCCTCGGGCCGCGCCGCGAGTGAGTACCACCTGTCGGTCAACTGGAGTTCGAGCGCCGGATCGCCTTGCAGGATGTACATATAGAGCAGGTTGCGCCGGTAGCCCTCCAGCGCGTAACGCGATCGCACCTGAAAGGCCGCTTCGCCAACCGACCGCAAATTGTCGCCAAACAGCGCCCGTCGCCACTGGCGGGCTAGCTTTTCGTGTTCGGTTGTCGTGCCCGGGCCCGAAGGCACGAACATCGCCACCGCCCCCCCATCGGGGGTTCGCATCAGGTCCTCGGTGATGCACAGGTTCCAGGGGGGCCTGGGGTAATCGATGGCCCCGCTGTTGCACGTGTAATTGCTGATGAAGGCGTAGCGGCCCTCGGACTTCAGGTATTGCGCGTCGCGATTGGGCGTATCGCCGCCGAAAAAAATACGCTCGTCGGCCCACAGGTTCGGAGAGCCGTGGCCGAAGTATTCGAGAAAGGCGACGCCGCTGTTCAAGGTGGCCTTGATCGCGTCGGTGGCCGCCGCGCTGACTTTGACCCAATCCTTCTCCTCCTCCCAGATGCGATCGATATGGCGCTTCTCGATATACCAGTTGTCTTCCATCGCGAGCAGGTCGAGGTAGACCCGAATGGCGTCGAAGGCGGCAGGGCTTTGTTCGAGGCGCAAGCGCTCGCCCGTTTGGCGGAACTGGTCGCTGGGCTTGATGTGGTTATCGCAGATGTAGGCCATCGAACCCCGCCAACGCCCGAAGAGCGGCTCCGTTGCATACTGGACGGTCTTCCTGATCACCTCGCGGGCGTCGTCGACGTTGTTCACCGAGAAACGCCCAATCAGATAGTCGGGTAGGTCGTCATCACCGCTGACACACGTCAGCCAGTGATCCGAAGCCCATGTGTCTGACCCGTAAGCGTATGGATAGGCGGGGATATAGTTCGGGACGTCGCCATGCGTTTCGTTGAGGAAATCGCTGTTCGCATCGCCGACCAACAGGACGTAACCAGGGGCGGGAGTCTCCCAGTGATGAATCATATAGCCGAGATAACGCTGGATGGCCTCGGGCGAGAGCATCCCGTCGCTGAACAGGTCGTAGAGCCACTGAACGTCGACCACGCGGGTGGTCAAGCCGCGCTCGCGATTCAGCTCAAGGATCGGGTCAAGCAGGTCGGTGAACAGATGATGGGTAACGATCACGTAGTCGATGGGCTGACCGTTCGGGGCGGCGGGTTCCAAAATGTCTTGGTGCCACTCCAGCGATTCGATCCGCGGCTCCAGCGCCTCGGCGAGGTCCCACAGTTCGCTGTGCCAGCCCTTGTCAACAATCAGGCGGGTATTCTCTCCGACCCGCGTGAGCCGGCGAACCTCCCCGGAATTGGCGTTGAGGGCGAGTGCCAGGGTCCGTTGGGCGCCGCCGCCAAGGAATCTCTGAGTTTGATAGGTATAGAGCCCCGGCGTCGTAACCGAGTCTCCGTTGAGGACCAATCGGCCCTGGTGAAGACTAGGCCGGCTTGGATAGCGCACCTCAAACCAATCCAACCAAAGCCCCATCCCATCCTCGGTGGCGGCGGTCGCCGAGGTAGGGGCATCGACTTCGAGCGAGAACGAGACCGGGCTCCTGAGCAGGTACTTGGGCAGGATCGTTGCGTGGAGCAGGAGGTTGCGGTCTTTGCCGACCTCGAAGGCCGCGGCGGTCTGGTCGCCTCGTTTGAGCCCGATGCCAGTTTCCTGCCAGGTGTTCGGAGGGCCTTCGGGGAAGAGCTTCAGTTGCGCGTCGCTACCCCCCGGCGCCAACCCGTGCAAGGGCTGGACCAAGTCCAGCGTAAAGTTCACGGGCCGGCCATCGACCAATTCCGCCTCGACCCAGTCCAACTCCTTGATGCTCAAGTAATTGTCAGTCTTTACCTTGATCTCCTCGTCGGCGTCGTGCCGGGCGGTCCGCGTGACGTGGTTCAAAGGCCGATACGGGCCTTCCAGCAGTGATTTACTGACCGGGACAATCGGGACCGGTTCGGCCCCCGGAACCACCGCCAGCCAATAGACCTGGCCGGCGTCATACTCAGAGGTCGAGGGCCAGCCGTAGAAATAGACGCCCTGGGGCCGCTCTCCGCCGACTTGGGGAACGATATGGGTCGGCTGGGCCTTGCCCTTGCGGAAGATCCGGACGTCGCTGAGCTCTTCAGGCCCCGCGATGGTCCCCGCTGCGGTCAAGGCCTCGGCGCTTAACCTATAAAGGCCCCCCTCTTCGACTCGTAGCCGCGCCCAACCCGTGGCCTCGGGCACCAGCGCGCCGGGGTCGGTCGGCTCGAATGCCGCGTTCTTGGGCCGGGCCGGAGCGTGGACGAACCAGCGGTCGAGGTCATCGGGATTGGCGACCAGCAGCTCAATGGCCCGGTCGATGCCGTGGCTTTTCCCCTTGGGCGGCGAGCGGGGGGGCGGCTCGGGGGCGTCTACGGCTGTCTCGGCGGCGGTGGTCGCGTCGTCGTCGGTCGCCTCGCCATCGCCTTCTTCATCCGGGTCATCCTGAGCCGGTTGGCTCAGCGCGATCCGGACCGTCGCTCGCATTTCCTGGTCCGACTCCTTCCATGCGTCCAGCGCCGCCCGCCAGAACGTCTGTTGCAGCTCCAGCCGGTGGATCGCCCAATTGCGGATGGTTCCCTCTTGGGTGACGCGGACCGAATTGGCCGGGATCGGTGGACTGGAGGAATCCGTCGTGGGCCCATCCTCGCGGCTCAGGTTTTGGATGACGTTGCCGCCCACCGCGTACGTTTGCACGGTCACGTCGAAATGCCCCTGGTCGGGGAGAACAAGGTTAAATCCGCCCTTCCCGGCGGGGAGTTTGGCTTCGGCAGGCGCGGTCAGATCGACCTCAATGGCGTCTTCAACCGACCGGATGGCGGTGATGCGCACCTCGGCGTCGTCAGTGCGCCAGGCCTCCGGGATGCCGGGCTTGAACGGCGGCGGTGGAGCGAGCTGGACGTCGGCGGGGCCGGACGGCTTGGAGGTTTCGGGGGCCGGGGGGCCGCACGCAGCCGCCAGCAGCGCCGCCAGACATCCCAATGCGCACCTCATCCAACTCAATGTCTCATGCTGATCAAACGAACGGGTCACCATAACCAACTATAAACCCAACAGCCAAATTGTCAGCCACGCAAATGGATCGACGGCCGATATGGTCCTCTCCGACGGTGTCGAGAACATGGAACTACGTGCCGAATCCGCGCGGAGACCGCGTCGGAGAATCATTCACCTCATGTTGACATGCGAGCCGGACGTTTGGTTCCTTTGGCACCGGCCCGCCCAATGAGACGACCCATCCCCCGGCTTGGGCGGCGAACGCATCTCTTTCCTTCAAATGCTCAGATCGCGGCCAGCTTCTCGGCCTGATCGTGTTCGATGACCGCTTCGATCACGGCGTTCAGCTCACCCTCCATGATCTGCTCGAGGTTATAGAGCGTCAGATTGATGCGGTGATCGGTCAGACGGTTTTGCGGGAAGTTGTAGGTGCGGATGCGCTCGGAGCGGTCGCCGCTGCCGACTTGGGCCTTGCGTTGGGCGGCGATCTGGTCGCTTTGCGCGCGGGTGGCGAGGTCGAACAGCCGCGAGCGCAGAACCTTGAGCGCCTTGGCCTTGTTCTTGTGCTGGCTTTTCTCGTCCTGGCACGTCACGACCAGCCCCGTCGGCAGATGCGTGACCCGCACGGCCGAGTCGGTCGTGTTGACGCTCTGCCCGCCGGGGCCGCTCGAACGGTAAACGTCGAATTTCAATTCCTCGTTCTTGAGCGCGACGTCGACCTCCTCGGCCTCGGGCATGACCGCCACGGTAACGGCCGAAGTGTGGATGCGTCCCTGCGCCTCGGTGGCCGGCACGCGCTGGACGCGATGGCCGCCCCCCTCGTATTTGAGCCGGCTATAGGCCCCCTCGCCCGAGACCAGGAAAATCACCTCTTTGAATCCGCCCATGTCCGATACGCTGGCCGACATCAGCTCCACGCGCCAATCGCGCAGCTCGGCGTAGCGGCTATACATGCGCAGCAAGTCGCCCGCGAACAGGCCCGCCTCGTCGCCGCCGGTCCCGGCGCGGATCTCCATGATCACGTTCTTGGGGTCGTTGGGGTCGGTGGGGAGCAGCAGAAGCTGAAGCCGGCACTCGGCATCATTGAGTGCCTGTTCGGCCTCCTGGGCCTCCGCGCGCGCCATCTCGGCCATCTCGGGGTCGGCGTCCTTCATCATCTCGCGCGCCTGATCGAGCTGGCGCGCGATCCGCTCACGAGCCTCGAACGCGGCAATCCGAACCGAAAGTTCGCGATGTGCGCGGGTTACTTCGGGGAAACGCTTGGGGTCGCGCGCCAGGTCCGGATCGGAGAGTATAACCTCGATATCCGCCTGCCGCGTTTTGATCTCGTTGTATCTTTCGGTCCAGATCGACATTCAGAAGCCGGCCCTTCTTGAGCGGATGGGTATCGGGGGGATTCGGTCAATCGCCAGCCAATCGCCTACACTATCGAGAATAACGGAAACGCTCCATGATTGCCAGTGGTCCGCGGAAGGGGTATCAATTTCAATCAATAAAACTCAGTGAAAACGGAAGGGTTCATTATGGACACACGGATCGATCGACTGATCGGGCAATTTGAGTCGGGGCGGCTAAGCCGCCGGCAACTGGTTACGCACCTGGGAGGGTTGGTTGCGTTACTTAGCGGGGTCGGGCGAGGTGCCGCCGCCGAGGAGGGAAGCACGTTTCAGGCGGTCGGGCTCGACCACGTCGCCCTGCGCGTGACCGACGTGCCGCGCTCGCGCGACTTTTATGCCCAGTGCCTCGGCCTGACCGTCAGCCGCGACGGCGGCGACAGTAGCTGCTTTCTGAATTGCGGCCACGATTTTCTCGCCCTGTTCAAGGGCGACGAGGCGCGCATGGACCATTTTTGTTTCGAGATCGAGGATTATGACCCCGATGCGGCCGAGGAGAAACTCAAGGCCGCGGGTTTCGACGCCCGCATGCGCCGCACCGCCAACAGGGTCTACTTCGATGACCCCGACGGCCTGGAAGTCCAAATCAGCTCGGCCGATTGACGCGCCGAATCGATTTGTTCGACTCGACGCGCGATACGCGATAAATGACGGGCCGCGGGTTCGACAGTCAGGATCGGACCACCCATTGACTGTTCGTCGCTCTATGGTCCGCCTGGCCTATTGATACAGCTCCCAATATCGCGCGCGGTTGCGGGCACCTTGGATGGGTTGGGTGGGGGCTTGGCCTTGGTTGAGGCCTGTTCCGCGTAGGCCGTTCCAGGTCAGGGCTTTGTCGAAGGGGGCCGCCGTGTCGGTTTGGATGATTCGCAGGTGGCCGTCGTGGTTGCCGATGGCGATCTCGAGCAGGCCGTCGGCGTCCACGTCGCCCACCGAGCCCGCCGTGATGATCAGGCTGGGGGTTTGGGTCAGGGCTTGGGGCGGGGTGCCGTGGGGGCCCGGGGCGTTGAACTGGTAGAGCGCGCCGGCGTCGGAGCCGGACAAGGGGTCGGGGTGGCCGTCGGCGTCCAAGTCGGCGAAGAACGGGGAGGCGTGGATCACCGAGCGCGTGGGGCGCGGGTAGTCCGCCAGCGGCGCGCCGTCGTGGCCGAAGGCGTAGAGTTGGCCGTCGTAGGACCCGATGTAGACATCGAGGCGGCCGTCGCCGTCGGTGTCGGCCAGCACCGGCGAGGAGGTGCCGCCGCGCAGGCGGTGGGCGGGCCAGCCGGGCAGGGCCGAGCCGTCGGCGGTCAGGGCGTGGACCGCCCCGTTTTCGGTGGCGATCACGATCTCGATCAGGCCGTCGGCGTTCAGGTCGCCGATGGCGGGGCTGGCGATGACGCGTTCACCCAGCTCGACCGGCCAGCCGGGCACCGTCGCGCCCGCGCCGCTCAGCACGTGAACGCAGCCCGAGAGGCTAACGGCGATGATCTCGAGCGCGCCGTCGCCGCCCAAGTCGGCCAGCGCGGGCGAGGGGGTCAGGAAGTAGTGGCCGCCGATGTCGATCGAAGCGCCGCCCAGGTCCGCGGGGAAGCCGGGCAGCGGCGCCAGGTCGCGACTGAACACATGGAGCCGGTTGTGGCCGGTCTGGACGATCAGCTCGGGGGCACCGTCGCCGTCGAGGTCGCCCACGGCCGGCGTGCCCTTGATCGCGCCTTCGAGGACCAGCCGCTCGCCCGTGGCGGGCAGGTATTCGGTCCCGTCGTGGTGATAGGCCACGACCGCGCCGTTATCGTAGCAGCGCACGATTTCCAGGTCGCCGTCGCCGTCGCCGTCCAGGTCGACCAGCACCGTGCTGGACTGGGAGTCGACGAGCTGGTCGGGGAAGGGGTCGATGGCCAGGCGGCGATAGCCGCGCGCGTCGTAGATCTCGATCAGGTTCAGGAACTTGCCGTAGACGATCTCGATCGTGCCGTCATCGTCCAGATCGCCGAAGATGGGCGTGGCGGGGATCGGCGAGGCGGCCTTCGCGCCAGCCATCTCGGACGTTGATTTAGTTGGGTTTAGGCTCGTTGTCTCGCCCTCCGGCGGCCAGACCCGGTCGCTGCGGACGTTGGCCAGCGGCCAATCGGTGTTGGTCGTGCGCCCCGAGATGATGAACGGCTCGAAATCGGGGTGCGAATCCCACATCTGGACCGTCTCCAGGGGGTGCTTCCAGTCCGTCGGCAGCACGAAGGCCTGCTCCAGCGGGAAGCTGGCCAGCGGCTCGCCCGGATACTGCGTCCCCGAGACCACGTCCTCGGTCGCCGTGTCGAAATCCCAGGTGTGATAGATCATGTTGCCGGTCTGGCTGACCAGGATGTTGAACCCGTAGAGCCCCGCGTCGTGCTCGTTGACGAACGTGGTGGCCGGGTCGTCGAAAACGCGCGGGTTGAGCGTGGGATCGGGATTGGTCAGCTCGATCTCGGTGGCGAATCCGGGTGTGCGCATCGACGCGGGCTGGCCCGCTTCGGTGTTGGTGAAGCACCCGTCGGCCCCGGCGAACGGCGGCAGGGCGTCGGCGGTCGAGGGGAAGACCACCAGCCCGCGGATCGGCGCGCCGACCTCGTTGAGCATCTCGGCGCCGAGCGACCCGCCGCCGGCGTCGAAACGCCGGATCTCGACCTGCGCGTCGCCATCGATCCCCAGGTCAAGCTGGACCGCATGCTCGAAGCCCGCGCCGCGCGCGATCGCCTCGATGCGCAGACTCAGGCCGGTCAACTGATGCTGATCGTTGTAGTGCTCGGTCTGATCGACCAGCAAGACCACGTCGTTGTAATCGAAGTCGTTGAAATTGGGCGACCCGTCCTTGAGGTCCTCGAAGCCCACGGGCAACTGATTGTGATACGTCCTGAGCGCCGTGGTGTCCGAAGCCGAGTTGTCGTCGGGATTCACATCGTCCCCGCTGGCCCCGTCGTCGGCGATACTCGCCACGTTCTCGATGCGCTCCACGCCCGACGCCACCGGATCATCGACCGTCACCGCAAACGTGGCCGTGTCATTCGCGGCCGCGGCCAGCGCGCCGACGTCCAACGTATAAACCCCACCGCCCTGATCCATCCACCCGGCCGAACTGCCCGCCGCGTCAAACGCCGTGTGATCCGGCAACGTTTCGGTCAACACCACGCCGGTCGCCTCGACGTTGCCCGCGTTGGCGTAATCAAGCGTATACACCACCGTCTCGCCCGCATCCGCGCTCACGCCGCCGTCGTCCTTGGCGATCTGCAAATCAATCTCGGGCGCAAGCACCTCGGTGTCCTCGCTCGCCGAGTTGTTCGAGGGATCCGGATCATCCGTATCCGAAGAAACACTCGCCTGATTCGTAACCGTCCCCACCGTCGCGACATCGACGGTCACGCTAATCATAAATTGCGCCGACCCCCCCCGCCGCGATGTCGCCGAGCAAACACGTTGGCACACCGGTGGGATCTTCGGCGCACCCGCTACTCGAAACAAACGTAACCCCCGCCGGCAACGTATCGCTCACGACAACATTTTCGGCCGTCTGCGGCCCGGCGTTATCGACCGTCAACACATACGTCAAAACATTCCCCGCCACGATCGGATCGACATCGTCGGCCTTGCTGATCGACAAGTCGGCCATCGGTCTTTCGACGACCAGATCATCCGTCGCGGAATTGCCCGTTACCGTGAAACTACCCAACAGTCCGGTAATCGTGCTTGTGGTGTTCGTGAAGCTCCCGGCCGAGACACCGGCGGGGACCTGAAGCGTGACCGAGAAGGTGCACGAGGGCGCGGGCGCGAGCGACCCACCGGTGAAAGTCAGCAGCGACGTGCCCGCGATTTGCGAGCCCGCCCCGCAAACATCGCTCAGCGGCAGTCCAACCGCAACCAGCCCCGACACCACTACATCCAGGTCGTCGGTAAACGAGATGTCGCTGATGGATTGGCTGGCGAGGAGATTCTCAATCGTAAACTCGAGCGTCACGGCGTCGCCGGTAAAGACCGGATCATCGGTGAAAGATTTAGTCAAAGTGATCGGCGGGACGACCTCCGTGTCTTCGCTCACCGAGTTATTGCTCGTGTCGGGATCGTCGGTGTCGGAACTGACGCTGGCCTGGTTCGTGATCGTGCCGACCCTCATGGGATCGACCGCCACCTCGATCGTAAACTGCGCCGATCCGCCCGCCGCGATGTTGCCGAGCGAACACGTCGGCACGCCACTGGGATCCTCGGCGCAGCCGCTGCTCGAAACGAACGTCACGCCCGCGGGTAACATGTCGGTCACGACAACATCCACCGCGTCTTGCGGCCCCGCATTGTTGACCGTGACGGTATACGTCAAAGTATTGCCCGCCACGATCGGGTCCACGTCGTCGATCTTGCTGATCGACAAGTCGGCGCTCGGCGCAATCTGGACCTGGTAATCCTCGACCTCGCCATCGGTGGCAATGCCATCGGGGGCGAGTCCGCCGCCCTGATCGAAGCGGAAGCGGGTGTAGGTCGATCCAACCGTCGCGTCCGCCGGCACCGAGAAAGTGAGACTATTGACGCCCGCCGCCAGCGGCTCATCGGTGAATATCTGCTCGCCGGCGTCGATCCAATCGCCATCGGCGTTGAAATCAGCCCAGGCGTTGAGCAATCCGGCCGCCGTGGCCTCGACGTCCACCGTCGCCGTGAAACCCGTAACCAGCGCCGACGTAAAGGTCACGCCGTCTTCATCGTCGAAGTCGAAGCCGTCGGTATCGTCGCCATCGGCAGCGGCGTTGGGTTGGCCGTCCGCATCCGGATCGATGTGCTCGCCCAGGATGGCTCCGCCGTCGAGGACATGTCGCGCGCCATCGGAGCTCACGAGCGTGGGATATTGACCGGGGGTCTGAAGGAGCGGATCGGGCGCGTCGCTGAAGTCCAAGCCGAGGATCTGCACCGTGTAGTCCTCCACTTCGCCGTCGCTGGCTGAACCGGTCGGCGAGAGCCCGCCGCCGCTGTCGAAACGGAACCGGGCGTAAGTCAAATTCGGTGTGAACTGCGCGCAGGGAACGCTGAACATGAGCGAGTTGGGGCCCGCCGCCAATGGCATGTCGGTAAAGATCTGTTCGCCGAGATCCGACCAGTCGCCGTCGAAGTTAAAGTCCACCCAGGCATTGAGCAGACCCGCCACCGAGGCCTCGACCATCACTCCGGCCGTCTCGCACGTGACCAGGGGGGTGGTAAACATCACCCCGTCTTCGTCGTCGCCGCCCGCGTCGGTGTCGTCGCCGACGGCCATCGCGCTCTGCTGGCCGTCGAACTCGGCGTCAACGGCGGTGCCCAGGAAAGTCGTCCCATCCAACAGGTGCCGCGCCCCGTCACTGACCAACAATGTCGGATACTCCCCCGCCACCGCGAACAGCGGATCGGGGGCGTCGCCATAATCAACCTGGAAGACCGTCGTGTCTTCGCTCACCGTGTTGTTGCCCGTGTCCGGATCGCCGGTGTCGGAGGCGACCGACGCCTGATTCGGAATAACCCCACTGGTCCCCGCGTCCACCGTCACCTCAATCGTATATTGCGCCGACCCCTCCGCCGCGATATTGCCGAGCGTACAGGTCATCACGCCACTCGGATCCTCAGCGCACCCACTGGTGGAAACAAACGTCACCCCCATCGGCAACGTGTCGGTCACAACCACGTTCTCCGCCATGCTGGGCCCGGCGTTGTTGACCGTCACGGTATAAGTCAACGTGTCGCCGGCCAGCACCGGATCATTGTCGTCGACTTTGGTGATCGAGAGGTCGGCTTCGGGCAGGGTCGATTCCACCGTGAAGTGATCAAAGGCGATCTCCTCCGAACCGCTGTTAACCGATGCCGTAATACGAACGGACAGAGCAGTTCCGGTCCCCGAGATATTTGCGCAGAAGGACGCCAAAGCCTCGATCAGAAGGACGCCGTCTCCGACGCCGTTGGAATCGGTATCCTGTCGTAAGTCACCGTTCGATCCCGCCCCGCTCTTTTCATCACCTTGGAATTCAAGAATGGTCGAGAACCCACCACCGTCGATATCGGCTTCGACCCGAATGAAATCATCCGCATTGAACGCGCCGCCAAGAAACAATGCGTTGGCGCCGAAGAACCCGGTGAACAACAGGTCGGTCCGGCCCGTGATGTCCATGCCCGTCCAGTTGATCACGTCCGGATTGGTGATACAGGCATTCAGGTCTTCCGCCCGCCAATAGTTGCTGTCCTGGATGTTGGAGAACGTCTGATCAAAACCATTGGTAGTCCCGTCACCCGGGTCGCTGGTTCTGACGAAATAGTCCCCGTCGGCGCAGATTTCCCCGTTATCCATATCGGCGTGGTTCGGCGCGTCGCGGTCGCCGCTGGTGGGCGCCGTTGATTCAAAATCGTCGGTCCAGATGACTTCCCCCATCCCCTTGCCCTGAATGTCGAAGGTGTAGGGGTTCTCGTTGGCGTCATCGTTATCGATGCTGACGGTCGCCGCGCGCAAGCCATTGGCACTCGGGTCAAATGCGATCATGAAGGTCGTCGTCCCGCCGGCACTGGCCACCGGGGTCGTCGCGTCGGTCGTCAGCGTAAAGTCGGAGGCATGGGTCCCGCCGATTGCCACCAGCGGCGGGCCGGCGGTCAGGTTCAGAACGGCAAATCCGGAGTTCGTGATGGTAAAGGTGTTCGTTTGTGCTCCGCTTAATACGTCATGTTGACCGAAATCGGTGTCGGCGGCGGCTTGAGGCGTGGTGTCGCCGTTGGGGATGGACATGCCGTTGCCCGAGACGTCGATCTCCGGGACGGACGCTATACCGGTCCCCTGGATATCGAAGTTATAGGAGTTTTCATCGGCTTCATCGTTATCGATGCCGACCGTGGCGGCGCGAAGACCGACGGCGCTGGGGTCAAACGTAATCGTGAACGTCGTGGTTCCGCCGCCGGCGGCGACCGGCGTCGTTGCGTCGGTCGTCAGCGCAAAGTCGGAGGCGTACATTCCGCTGATCGCAACGCGGGGAGGGGGCCGCTGGTCAGGTTCAGATCGGCGCCGCCGGTGTTCGAAATCGTGAACGTGTTGGCGTTGGTCTCGCCGTCCAACTGGACGCTGCCAAAATCGGTGTCGTCCGCGGTTTGCGGGGTGACGTCCCCGTCGGGGATTGACATGCCATTGCCCGAGACATCCATCTCCGGCCCCGGCGGGGGTTCCGACTCGACGCTGAAGTGATCGAAAGCGACCTCCTCGGAGCCGCCGTCCGCGTGCACCGTGATGCGAAGCGAGAGCGCAGTGCCGCTGCCGGGGATGTTGGCGCAGAAGGAGGCCAACGATTCGGTGAGCGTGACGCCGACGCCGTTGATGTCGGTGTCTTCGCTGATATTGCCGGTGGCTCGGCCGAATCTTCGAGCTCACCAAAGATATCGCGGCCAGGCTCCACGTTGATGATGAACCAATTGAGGATGCGGCGGAACGTTCGCTGCCTCCCGTCGTTGTCCGACTCCCCCAAGGCCGCGAGCTCGGCGGCTACGCGGCGATGCTCCTGACGAGGATCACCGTTTTCGATGCGATAGCACTGGGAGATTACGATTCAGGAATCACGTACCCGACGATCTTGCATGACCTTGCTCCTCTCGAAGAGGGGGCATGTATTGAATTCCGCTACAGCCTCGGTAGGTACCCGGGTTTTCGTTACCGAAAACTTGATCGAGCATGAACAACGGGACATGAGGGGGCAAACGGCGCATTGAGATCGGCGGGCGGCGTCTTGCCACGCGCCACCTCGATCCGCAAGATCATCGACATCGCCCTTGTCGAACGCTACGTTGGTCATTGAGTGCCATGGAGCGCACGCAAGGTTCGTTAGGTTTGCAAGCGGGTTCACCTTCCGCGCGCGTCAAACGAAACCCAGAGAAGATGTCACCGATGACCTGCCGCCGCTACTTATGGATTAGCCTGGTGATCACGGCGGGCCTGACCGGCTTGCACATCGGCATGATCCGCTCCTACGCCGGCGAATTGGCCCCCGCGATCGATGACACCTATATCCATTTGGTTTTCGCGCGTTCGCTGGCCGAAGGACGGCTGCTGGAATTCGTACCCGGCGAGGGATATGTTCGCGGCGCGACCAGTTTCCTCTATCCGGCCTTCCTGGCACTGTTTCTGCTCGCCGGCGCGCCACAGTCGGCGATGCTCTGGATCGCGCTGGTTGCCGGTGGCGTCTTCTATTGGCTTGCCGCATGGGGTGTTTTCCATTGGGTGCGGCGGCTGAGCGACCGGACGGATTGGGCCTTCCTGGCGGGCTTGTTCTTCCTCACGTCGGGTTCGCTCCAGTGGGGGATCTTTAGCGGGATGGAAATCGCGCTGTTCAGCGCGCTCTTGGCCGGTTCGCTTGCGCTGATGCCCGTGCCCGGTCAGGCAAGCGGGGCGCAAAAAGTCCTCTTCCTGCTGGTTGCGTCGCTGCTGGCCTTGGTTCGGCCCGAGGGCGGCCTGATGACGGCGCTGATGTGCCTGCTGCTGGGGTTGGGAACTTGGCGGCGATCCGGCTTCCTGGCGGCGCTCCCCTTCGCCTTCCCCCCACTCTTCGCTTTGGTCAAACCGATCCTGGATTTCGCCCTGACCGGCTCGATCATCCCCAGCGGCCTGCGCGCCAAGGCCGCGTTTGCCGGTCAGATGTCGGGCGGGCGTCAGTTCGACTGGATCGAGGTGCTTTACAACGGACTGCTGGGGATCCGATTCCGCTTCGGTTATTTCGGCGCGCAGTATGCCGAATTCTTTAAAGGCTTCGTGTGGCTGGTGGTCATCATCGGCGTGGCCAAATTATGCGCGGTGGCGCGGCGCAGCGGCCGAGGCTGGGAGGCGGCGGCCGCCCTCGTCCCGGCCACGTTTGCCATGGGACTGCTCTGCTTCCTACTGCCTGTCGGTGACTGGCAATACAACCGCTACTTCCTCCATTTCCTCGTCGTGTTCGTTCCCCTGATGGCGATCGGGATTCACGCCATCGATCAGCGGCTGGCGTTGCGCGGCTGGTTCAGCAGCTTTGTGTTGTTTCTGTCGGTCTTGATGATTCCGCACTGGTCAATCGTGCTCGCCAAATCGGCGCAAGAGATCCGGCTACACCATGTCCGGCTGAGTGAGTGGATGGACCAGCATCTGGCGCCCGACGATGCCATCGCGGTCAACGACGCGGGGTTCACCGTTTGGCTGGGTCGATGCCGCATCGTCGATCTCATCGGTCTGGTCAGTCCGCGATTCGAGTCGCCCGTGCCCATGGCGATCTGGGACCGTATCGAGGCGATGCCCCCCGAGGAGCGCCCCGACTATTTTGTCGTCTATCCTCACTGGTTTCCCCAGTTGATCGAGAGCGGCTTCCTGACGGGCATCCATCATATCAAGCTCGGCGGTCGATTAGTCTCGGTCGGCAACGGCATGACGGTCCTGCAGCCCGATTGGGATTGGGTCGGCCGCGGGAGTTTGCCGATTCAGGCGGATACCGGTGGTTACCGGCTCGTGGATACCCTGAACGTCGGGCTCAAAGAAGACGAGCGAGCGCACGACTACTCGAGCAAACCCTCGCTGCGCGGCGAAGAGGCATTGGAGTGGACCTACACGTTCCGCTCGGGGACGACCGTCGTCATGGACTCGGGCCGGCATATTCGCGGGTCGGAATCGTTCGAGACGGCGGCCCAGCCCGGACGCGACCTGATGCTCGTTACGCGTTATGAACCGGGCTGGCATGACCACACGCCGATGGTTCTCGACGTCGAGGTCGACGGCCAACCTGCGGGCGTCTGGCGCCTGACCCCCTGGGTGACGGCCGGCCGCGACATCCTCGGACCCGATGATAAAGGCCGCTGGCTCAAAGGCCGGTTCGGCCATTTCTATCTGGCCACCGATGAGCTGCGGGATACGTCGGAGCTTCGCGTTGAGGTCATGGCCGGGGACGTCCCTTCGACCGTCACGCAGACCGTGAGGATCAAAGACATGCAAGGGCGCGTTTTGGCCGAGGATACGCTCACCTCGGGCGCCACCAAGACGTTGCGCGCGGGGGTCGGAAATCTTCCCCGCGCGGGCCGACCCGGATGCGCGTTGCTTCAGGCCGAATGCTCCTACCTGCATTACCCCACGCCCAAGAGTCTGCCCGGAGTTGAACCGGAGCCGCCCCGCGCGGTGCGGCTGGTCAGTTTCGCGCTGCACACCCCCGACGATCCCTCGACGCGCACGCTGCGACGCGACATGCGCCAAAGCGAACGGGGCAGGCCATGCGAGGCGACCTTTAACATCTCCGGAGAACTCGTCCGTCGCACGCCGCTGCGAATCAAACTCTCAACCAACATGACGTGGAGCGACGGCCATCATAACAGTTTTCATTACTGGGCGTTCGCCCCCGAGCAGAACGGTTCGGCACCGAAGAGCGACGGCTCGGACGAAGGGACCGGCATCTGAACCCCCAACCGGTCGCACCGGGCGGCAAGCGTGCCCGGCGAGTTCGGGTGGATTCAATTCGCAAAACTCCTGAAGTGTGCTAAACGTGGAGCAAGTCGTTTTATCGACCTGGCGCGTGAGGTTCGCCCACGCAACCCGGCGGTCTGAACCAACCGGGAAAAGGACCGCCTCGATCCCGGCGATGCGCGCTAACGTTCAGAACAGCTCGGTGATGAGAAGGATGCAAACATGAAGACCTCGGCCATTCGACAACTGCGCGAGAAACTCGGCGCCGATCAGCCCGTCTACGGCTTGTGGGTGACGATGGAGTCGGTCGGCATCACCGAGATGGCCGTGGCGCTGGGCCTGGATTGGGTCGTCATTGACGCCGAACATGGACACCTGGACTGGAAGGAGATCGTCGAACATCTGCGCGCGACCGTGCGCAGCCGGACCGTTGCGTTGGTCCGGATCGCGGAACTGAACCGGGGGCTGATCAAGCGGGCGCTCGACATCGGCGCCGATGGCGTCATCGTCCCGTGGATCGAAACGGACGAGCAACTTCGCCAGGCGGTCGCCTTCGCGCGCTATCCGGTCGAAGGCGAGCGCGGGATCGGGGCGGAACGGGCGACCGGTTGGGGCGAGTGCGTCACCCAACACGTCGGCGAGGCAAACGAGAACGTCCTGGTCATCCCCATCATCGAGTCGGTCAAGGCCGGCCGCAACATCGACGCCTTGATCGAAGTGCCCGGCGTGGACATCTATTTCTTCGGCCCCAGCGATTACTCCGCGACCGCCGGCTATCGCGGCCAGTGGGAGGGGCCCGGCGTGGCCGAGCAAATCAACGCGGCCAAGGACAAGATTCGGGCCCAAGGCAAACAGTGCGGCCTCTTGGCGACCAACAATGGAAACCTGATCGCGCGCCGCGAAGCGGGGTTTCGCATGTTGGGCCTGGGGATTGACGCAAGCCTCTTATTGCGCGGTCTTCACGGCGCCCTGAGCGCGGTCAGTCGAGACCGAACGATCAAACCATCTCTATCGCCGGAAGAGCCATGACGCCTGACTTGAGTGAAGTCGGCGCCCGTCGGTTGTTTCTCAAATCGAGAAACCGCACACGCGGCGCACAATTTTTGTTCAAGCATTATGAAGATATAAACCTCCTTATATCCTTAAAGTTGGCTTTTCTCCTCTGATTTGCCTCGTCTGCATGTTGCGCGGGGGTTGATTTGGTTGATTTTTGATCGTATCCGGGCCTGAACAGGCGGTTCCGGACGAAATATACGGTTTCCCCTCCAACACAAAAAAATGGACCTGTTGTTGCTCAGACAGCGATGTGCATGGTTGGTTTATGGACTTTTAAATTACTCGAATGGGGGGCAAGGGGGATGAGAAATGGGCTTGTTGCGTTCAAGTCAAGGACCAAACTCGGTCCAGGGTGGGTCACACGACGTCCAAGCCGGGAACGACGATCCGGCCTTGGCTTTGAAGTTCGGCTGGTTTTGTGGTCAAGTTGCCTCTTCGGATTTCTCACACGGGCATTCGCCCTGCCGGGGACACCTGATCCGGCGTTTCCCGTCATAGAGGGTAGCCGGGCCATCGAGCCTACCGTCTTCGCCGTGGCACAGCATGAGAATCGTATCTATATCGGTGGATTCTTCACCACGGTTGATGGCGTCCCACGCAGAAGTTTAGCCGCTTTTCACGCACTCACCGGCGAGCTGGACCCGGATTGGGACCCCAATGTAGATGGTTTTGTCCTCGCGCTCGCGGTGAAGGGAGACCGCCTGTACGTCGGAGGCCAATTCCTCGACGTTAATGATGGTGTCACGCGCAGGAACCTGGCGGCCTTCGAGCTGGCTGGAGGCGGTCGGACCGGTCGGTTGGATGCCGTCTGGGATCCTCAAGTTAATTATTATGTTGAAACATTGGCAGTCACCGATGACCTCGTTTATGCGGGGGGCGTATTTGCCGGTGTGACCTCGGGAATCGACGAGGGGGCCGCGCGCCGCTTTCTGGCGGCCTTCGAACTCGCAAACGACGTGAATATCGGTCGTGTCGATCCCGCCTGGCATCCGATCCAGGGTGGCCGATCTCGCGACAAGGTGTCGAGCATCCCGATCCACAATTCGGTCCTTTATGCCGGTGGGACATTCGGTCATGTCAATGGAGACGTTCCCCGATCTTCCCTGGCGGCCTTCGAGCTGGCCGATGGGAGCAACACGGGTCTTGCGGATCCGACATGGGATCCGCGGATGAATGGGGGGATTTGGGCCTCCATTTTGACGGCGTCAATCTGATCGCGGGCAGAGTTTTCACAAGTTTCAAGGACGGCACCTTTCCGCGGACGGGCCTCGCCGCTTTTAATCCCGCCGACGGCTCCAATACGGGCGAACCGATCGCCTGGAGCCCGGAGTTGGGCGGCAACGGCGCTCAAGTGCATGCCTTTACCTCGTCCGGCGTCGGCCTGCTGGTCGGGGGACGGTTTGATCTGGTGGAAGGCGAGGAGCGCATAAGCCTTGTCGGCTTTAGCAGTTCAATTCCAGTGACACTGAGCTCTTTTACAGTCGAATGAATCGCTCTCAGGTTTCCCAATTCAGATGGGGCTGGTCTCCATGTCTGCAGCGTGGCGGGTCCAACTGCACCCGCCTAGCAGGCTTCGCGGCGCTGGTCGTTGGGGTGCTGTTCGGGGGGGCGACGGCGCCGGCGAAGGTGATCGAGCTGCCGGACATTGTCCATTATGACAATGGCGGTGGATTCCTTATCTTCTTCAGTGGCAGGGGAGGACCAGAGGCTTTCTCCGGGGAAAGCGTCTCAGGTGGCGGAGATGTCAACGGCGACGGCCTGGCCGATCTGATTGTGGGGGCGCCAGAACCGGGGACCGACAGCGGGGAAACTTATCTCGTTTTTGGGAGGGCCAGCGGGTGGCCAGTTGATTTATGCGAGTTCGCCATGGACAACGATCACGGCGGCTTTGTCATATACAGCCCGGCGGATGCAAATGGTGTGGTGCATACCGGGACTAGCGTCTCAGGTGGTGGGGACATCAACGGCGATGGTCTGGCCGATCTGATTGTGGGATCGGAGGGTTCAGCCAAATATGACAAGGCTGGGGAATGCTACGTGGTCTTCGGTAAGGCCGACGGCGCGGTTGTTGATCTATTGGACACTGCCATGGATGACAACAGCGGCGGGTTCATCATCAAGGGGACTGACCCCGGTAACTTTGCAGGAAGAAGCGTTTCGGCGGCGGGAGACGTGAACGGCGACGGTCTGGCCGATCTGATCGTCGGGGCGGCGAGCGCGGATTCCGGCGGCAAAAAAAGTGCTGGGGAGAGCTACGTCGTGTTCGGCAAGCCGGACGGGGGAGTGGTCAATTTGTCGGAGATCGCCGCGGTCAGCAACGCCAGCGGGTTCGTCCTCAACGGGATTCACTCAAGTAACTTCTGCCTGTTTCACGACAGCTCCGGCTCGAGCGTCTCTGGCGCGGGAAACGTCAACGGCGACGGTTTGGTCGACGTGATCATCGGTGCCCCTGACGCAGGCGAGGAGGGCGGTAGCCATAATCGTTCCGGGAAGAGCTACGTGGTGTTCAGTCCTGAAACGCCACCGGCTTCGGCGACCTACTTGGCCCGCTCTCGCATCAGCGACGGAATCGGAGGCGCGATTGTGCCGGAGACGGTTGTGGGCGATTCACGGGCGAAGATCGACTTCTCCGACCATGACAAGGGTTCTGGAGGCGGGACGGACGGCGCTTCGATCGTGACCGTCACGCTCCGGCGGCATCATGGCGGCATCACCAACCTCGAGCCGTTTGGGAACGTGGCCGGCGTCGCGTGGGAGATCTCGACGGACCGAACAGGTTGGGAGTCGGCCGAGGTGACGCTGAAATACGTCGATCACGAAATTGAATTGCTCCCGGGGACGGATGCGGATCTCATCATCTTCACAGCCCCGTCTTTAAGCGGCCCGTGGACGGAGAACCCGACCATCATCGACTCGGCTCGCAACGAGGCCAAGGCGACCGTCGATGAATTCGGATTCTTCACGTTGGTCGCACAACCCGGCAACGCCGCGACGCTGTGGGAGATCTACGAGTAGCCGTTTCCCGCCCCCCGAGGAACGATTGAGGAAGCGACCCATCCGGGCCGCGTCTTTCATATCCCGCAATAGAGCTTGCCAAGACCGCTCCGGCCTTAAATAATACAGCCACGCCGCGATCAGTGAGTTTGTCGACCGGCCGGACTCTGGTTTGACGCTTGGAGATGTCGAGGGAAGGGTGCTCGTGACAGGATTGGACGAATACTTCAAGACCTCGACGCCCTGGCTCAAGGTGCTGTTTTGGCTCCTCGCCGCGGCGGTGGCGTTGTTCGCGTTGCGCCAGCTCGCGCCGATCCTTGTCTTGGCGCTCGATCTGCTCTCCCCGTTCCTGGTGGCTTTGATCGTGGCCTACGTTTTCCATCCGATCGTGAGTTTCACGCAGGAGAAGCTCAAGCTGGGCCGGACCGCCGGGATCCTGGTGGTGGGGGCGTTGATCGTGTTGTTGATCGGCGGGGTCTCGGCGTGGTTGGCGCCGGTCCTCTATCAGCAGATCACCGCGGGCCTGAGCGACCTGAGCAACTCGGTTGAGAAGATCGTCAACAGCCTGACCGCCAAGCACCTCGACGCGGAGGCGCGCGCGCAACTCGAGGAGCGGTTCCGCGAGTTTGTCGCCAACCTGGACGGGCAGATCAAAGGCCTCTTCATGAGCCTGGGCGGGACGGTTGGGACGGTCGCCGAGGGCTCGGTGAACGTCGCGCGCAGCGTGGCGGGGGGCATCGCCGGGGTGATCAAGGCGACCGGAGGCATCGCGGCCTCCTTCATCTTCGTCGTCATTATCGCCTTTTATTACCTGGCCGATATGGACGACATCCCGCGGGTCATCCGCAAGGCCCTGCCCGCACGACATCATGATCGCATTTGGGCTATCCTGCTCAAGGGCGATCGGGCGGTCGGCGGGTTCATGCGCGGCCAGTTGATCGTCTGCGCGTTCGTCGGCGCGTTGACCTCCGTCTTGCTGTTCCTGATCGGGATGAAGCAGTACGCGATCCTGATCGGGTGCTTTGCGGGGCTGATGAACCTGATCCCTTACTTGGGTTCGGTCGCGGGTTTCCTGCCGGGGCTACTGTGGATTTTGTTCACCGGCTCGCTCGATACGATGAGCGACCGAGGCGTGCATATCATCTACTTGCTGGCGGGGTTCGGCGCGATCCAAGCCCTGGATGCCATGGTGTTTCAGCCGCTTATCGTCGGGCGCGGGGCGAGTCTTCATCCGTTGGCGGTGATGTTGGCGCTGGCCGTCGGGTCGCGGGCCGGCCTGGGCGGAATGATCCTGGCCGTGCCGGTTGCATGCTTTGCCAAGGTGCTGTGGATGGAACTTTATTGGTCCAAACGGCCCGATGTGCCCATCGAGGGCGCCACTCAGGAACCTCGGGCTGGGCCGCCGAAGCCCACGCCGCTTCCACGGCCGGCCGCTCCGTCCGTGGGGCCGGGCGACGGCGATGGGGGATAGGTTGTTTGGGGCGGGGATGCGGTGGATAAGAATGGGACGCGGATTTGACGGATTTTCACGGATTTTGAAATGGGCCGTGGAATCAAGTTAGGATAATGACTGGTTTTGGCCTTGAGTTCGTTCCTGTTTTCTGAATAAAGGCGCCTCTATAAATTCAGTCCCGGTAGGGACGATTGCTTTCAGCCCGCCACGCAAGTGGCGGGATATTATACCGATAACGAATTGGAGTCCCGTAGGGACGACCGCAAACCGAAATTCTAGAGGTTCCTATACGTGAAAGCATGGGTCGTTTGACATGAGTTTGGAAAACCAAATGGGGCTGTGCAGCATGACGGGGTTTGGGCGGGTCCAGTGTGAAACCCCCGTTGGCCAGTTCATGGTCGAACTGCGTACGGTGAACAATCGGTACCAGGACATCTCGGTCGGCCTGGCGCGCGAGCTGAATGCCCTGGAACCGCCGTTGCGCGCATTGCTAAAGGAGCGCGTCGTGCGCGGCAAGGTGGATTGCCGGGTGCGTTGGAAAGGGGGCGAGGAGGCCCAGCCAACGGTGCGCGTCAATGCCGAGCTGGCGGGGCAGTATCTTAAACAGTTGCGGCGGCTGAGCGAGCTAGGGGCCGCGGGCGAGATCCCCATCGCATCGCTGACCGGGCTGCCGGGCGTGCTCGAGGTGGCGCCGCCCGAGCTCGAGAGCGAAACCCTGTGGGAGACCCTGCGCGTGTGCGTCGAGGAGGCGCTGGCGGCCCTGGAGGCCGAGCGCCGGCGCGAGGGCGAGGCCCTGGCCGCTCAGTTAAGCGACCTGATCCAGCGGATGCGCGTCGGCGTCGAGCGGATCGAGGCCCTCAAAGACGAAGTCCTGGCCCGCCAGCGCGAACGGCTAACGGCTCGCGCCCAGGAGCTGGCGGCCGAGCTCAAGACCCAACTGGAGCCGGGGCGCCTCGAGCTGGAGACGGCGATGCTGGCCGATCGCGGCGACATCAGTGAAGAAATCACCCGCCTGCGCGCCCACCTGGATCGGGCCGCCGCGCTGACGCGCAACGAGGAGCGCGCCGACGCCGTCGGCAAGAACCTCGATTTCCTGATGCAGGAGATCGGCCGCGAGGTCAATACGATCTGCTCGAAGTCGCGCGATACGCAAATCACGCCCCTTGGACTGGAACTCAAATCACTCACCGAACAGATGCGCGAACAGGTCCAGAACATCCAGTAGCCGGATGAACGCTATTGTATCTCGCAATGGGTCTCGTTCAGGACGTACGAGATATGAGGCGAAAAGAGTTTGGGCTCGAGCAGGAAGGAGTCGTGGCCCTTGTCGGAGTGGACCGTGATGTGAAGATAGTTCACGCTGGCTCGTTTGAGCCCCTCACATAGCTCGTCTTGCTCGTCGTTGTAGTAACAGACGTCCGAGTCGATGGAGAAGATCAAGAAGCGGTGATCGCGACACGGAACCAGCGCCCGGGGTAGATATCCGCCCGACGAGCGCGTCAGGTCGAAACGCTGCCACATGCTGATGATGCGCAGATACGCGTTCGCGTCGAAGCGCTCGACGAACTTCCTGCCCCGATTGAGCATGTAGGACTCGATGGCGTGCTGGAGACGGTAGCCTTTGAGGTCGTCGTCGCCTTGCAGGATCTGCCCGCCGGCGCGCTCTTGGAGCACGCCCAGCGAAACGAACGTCTTGTGGCCGATCATCCTGGCCAGCACCAGGCCCATCAGCGGCGGCTCGCCGTCGTAGTAGTGCCCGTAGTTGAAATTGGGGTCTTCTTCGATGGCGTAGATTTGCTCGAAGTTGTGCAGCCGCTGCAGCGTGCTGGCGCGCACCCCGGTCGCGATCGGGATGACGCAGCGCACGCGCTCGGGATAGCGCACGGCCAGGTCCAGGGCCATCATCCCGCCCAGCGATCCGCCGCTGGCGGCCAGCAAGGTCCGCACGCCGAGGTGGTCGAGCAACCGCATCTGGGAGTCGACCACGTCGCCGAGCGTCACGATCGGGAAGTCGCCGCCGTACGGTTTGCCGGTCTTGGGGTTGGTCGAGGTGGGGCCGGTCGATCCGTAACAACCGCCGATGTAATTGGCGCAGATGACATGGTAGAGGTTGGTATCGAGCGCCCTGTTGGGTCCGATGAAGTCGTCCCACCAACCGGTCCGGCACTCCTCGTTCCACAGCCGGTCGACACCCTCGACCGCGGGGTTGAATCCGGCGGCGTGTTGGCTGCCGGTCAGGGCGTGGAAAACGAGGATCGCGTTGTCGCGCGCTTCATTGAGTTGGCCGTATGTCTCGTAGGCGAGCGTCACCGGGGAGAGTTTGCCGTTGCACTCCAGGGTAAGCGGATCCCCACCCTCTTGGGCGAAGGTGAAAAACTTCGTCTCGACAACCGGGCAACCGGAAGGATTCGTGGGTTCGGGAGCCGCGCTCATGTCAAGTCAATGCCGTAGTGTTTCACAAGCTGGGTATGATTCAGTATAGGGAGTAAACGTCGCTTCGAGGAAACGTCCCCGTTCTGGTTGGTGATCGGCCCTCGTCCTCATCACTCGTCCTCGAACTCTTCCAATCGAATAAAAGCCCCACTCCATGGGAGACCCCGATCGATCGCATCGGAATCCGGGGGACGAGTCTCCGACGCGCCATGGCGCTTAGGCGACGGTGCGAGCCGACTCAGAAGCTCCGTCGGTTTTCACCTACGGTTCATTCCATTCGATCCTTTCAAGGTTGCGGGCTCAATTCTGGACGAATCACCGCGGCCAATAGGCACGGGTACTCGAGAAACATGCCCTGATTCGCACCCAATTGTATCAAGGGTACCTCTACAATCCGCTTTGCAGTCGTCCCTACGGGACTCCGATTCATTATCGGTTTGATTTCCCGCCACTTGCGTGGCGGGCTGAAAGCAATCGTCCCTGTCGGGACTGAATTTTTAGAGGTTCCCTCAAGCCTGCGAGGCCGACAGTGCTTGCTCCAAGTCTTCCACGATGTCGTCGATGTTCTCGATCCCCACCGACAGCCGGACCAGGTCCGGGGTGATCTGGCCCTCGATGAGTTGCTCCTCACTCATTTGGGAGTGGGTTGTCGTCGCCGGGTGGATGGCCAGGCTTTTGGCGTCGCCGACGTTGGCCAGGTGCGAGTGTAGCGTGAGCGAGTCGATGAACTTCGCGCCCGCCTCCTTGCCCCCATGGATGCCAAAGACGACCATCCCGCCGTATCCCTTATCCAGGTATTTCCGTGCCACTTCATGGGTCGGATCGTCTTCCAAGCCCGGATAGCGCACCCAATCCACCCGGTGATGGCCCTTGAGGTACTCGGCGACGGCCAGGGCGTTTTGACAATGCCGCTCCATGCGCAACGGCAGGGTCTCGATCCCCTGCAGGAACATCCAGGCGTTATCGGGCGAGATGCAGGCACCCAGGTTGCGTAGCGGCACCACCCGCATCCGCAGGATGAAGGCCAGCGGATTGAGGTCGCCCAGGTCGTGAGCGAAGCGCAGGCCGTGATAGCTCTTGTCGGGTTCGTTGAAGAGCGGGAACTTGGAATGCGTCCAGTCGAACTTGCCCGAGTCGACCACGATGCCCCCGATACCGGTCCCGTGGCCGCCCAGCCACTTGGTCAAGGAATGGACGATGACGTCCGCCCCATAATCGAACGGGCGCATCAGGTACGGGGTCGTGAAGGTGGCGTCGACCACCAAGGGCAAATCATGGGCGTGGGCGATCTCGGCGATCGCCGAGATATCGGCCACGTCAAGCCCCGGGTTGCCGATCGTTTCGCAGAACAGCAGCTTGGTCTTGTCGGTGATGGCCCGGGCGAAGTTGTTGGGATCGCGCGGGTCGACGAAGCGGGTCTTGATGTCGAACTGGGGCAGGATCTGGTCGAACATCGTGTAGGTCCCGCCATAGAGGTTGTTGGCCGAGACCAGTTCGTCGCCCGACTGGCAGATATTGATGACCGAGAAGTAGACGCCACTGGTGCCCGACGCCAGGGCAAGCCCCGCCGCGCCGCCCTCCAGGGCCGCCACGCGTTGCTCGAGCACGTCGGTCGTGGGGTTCATGATGCGCGTATAGATGTTGCCGAGTTCGCGCAGGCCGAACAGGTTGGCCGCGTGTTCGGTGTCGCGGAAAACGTAGGAACTCGTGCGATGGACGGGCACGCCGCGCGCCATGGTCGTGGGGTCCGGCTGGGCACCGGCATGCAGGCAGAGGGTTTCGATCCTGGTGTCTTTGACTTCGGTGGGCATAACCGCGTGGCCTCCCTGAAACGAACTACGGGTCGGATTGGCCGTTTATCCCTCCCCTAAGGGCTGAGGGCATTGCACTTGGCCTCGTTCGGCCCGGGCCTGAAAGTGACTCCCTCCCATTGTAACGAGAATCCAGTACGAAATCAACGTGAATTTAGTTGGCGGGGGCGCCCGGGCGCTTGGGTTTGCGGAACCCGGCCCGCCTGGCAGATTCATGATGTCCCCGTGGCCATTTTTTTCGCATTCGGGGCTTGACCTTTCTGGAGCAACTCTATACATAAAGTGGAGTATTATGGGTCAACGCCCGTCGCACAATTCATGATCAAGATTTTCCGGTAGGCAGTGGCGCGGGGCCAAATTCGAGAGGCTGACGCCTTCGGCTTGGCGTCGTGGACCTTGATTACCACCGTCCCGAGGGAGGACAAAACCGATGAAACTGGTGACCGCCATCATCAAACCGCACGTTCTTAACGAGGTGCGTGACGCCCTATCGCAGGTCGGCGTCCAGGGCATGACCGCCTCTGAGGTCAAGGGTTTCGGCCGCCAAAAGGGCCACAAGGAAATCTATCGCGGGGCCGAATACAAGGTGGATTTCGTCCCCAAGATCCGTCTGGATATCGTCGTTAACGACGAACAGGTCGAGGGCGTTCTCGACGCGGTCCGCAACTCGGCGGGCTCGGGCAAGATCGGGGACGGGAAGATATTCGTGAGCGCGATCGAGGAGACCATGCGCATCCGCACGGGCGAAACCGGCCCGGACGCGCTCTGAGTTTAATTCCAAGGGAGAAATGCAGGATGATGAAAAACCTACAGCCCAAATGGGGTGTTCTGACCGTCTTGGGGCTCGTTTTCGCGGGGTTGCCCACCCTGGCAATGGCCCAAGATGAGCTGAGCAGCGGCGACACGGCCTGGATGTTGACCTCGACGGTGCTCGTGCTGTTCATGACCATCCCCGGCCTATCGCTCTTTTACGCCGGTCTGGTGCGCGCGAAGAACGTCTTGTCGGTGATGATGCAGTGTTTCGCGATCACGTGCCTGATGAGCGTTTTGTGGTTTATATATGGTTACAGCTTGGCCTTTAGCGGCGAGGGCAAGTTCGTCGGCGATCTCGGAAAATTGTTTCTCAAAGGCGTGGGGACGGATGCAATGTCCGGCTCGATCCCCGAGACGGTCTTCATGATGTTTCAGATGACGTTCGCGATCATCACCCCGGCACTGATGGTGGGGGCTTTCGCCGAACGGATGAAGTTTTCGGCGATGTTATGGTTCATGGCCATCTGGCTCACGGTGGTCTACGCCCCCATCTGCCACTGGGTCTGGGGCGGTGGCTGGTTGGGCGATCTGGGCGTCCTCGATTTTGCCGGCGGCACGGTGGTGCACATCAACGCGGGTATCGGCGGGCTGGTCGTGTGCGTAATGCTCGGCAAGCGCATGGGTTATCCACGCACGCCGATGGCTCCCAACAGCATGGTCCTGACCGTTGTGGGGGCGTCGATGCTGTGGGTGGGCTGGTTCGGATTTAATGCGGGCAGCGAGTTGGCCGCCGACAACGTGGCCGGGATGGCGATGGCCGTCACCCACATCGCCACGGCCGTGGCCGCCCTGACCTGGATGTTCATTGAGTGGGGCAAGCATGGCAAACCGAGTGCCTTGGGGATCGCCACGGGAGCGGTCGCGGGCCTGGTCGCGATTACGCCGGCCTCGGGCTTCGTCGGCCCCATGGGAGCGCTCGTGATCGGCTTGGCCGCCGGGGCGGGCTGCTTTTGGTTCGCGACCAGCTTTAAACGCATGTTCGGCTACGACGACTCCCTGGACGTGTTCGGCGTTCACGGCGTCGGCGGGTTTATCGGCGCGATCCTGACGGGCGTGTTCGTCGCGAAAGGTCTGGGGGGCGCCGGGCTTGGCGAAGGCGTCAGCCTGGGCAAGCAAGTCGGCCTTCAGTTCGTCGGCGCGTTCGCCACGATCATTTACACGGGCATCGTTACAGTGATCATTTTGAAGGTCCTGGATGCCGTGATCGGCCTGCGGGTCACCGAGGAAGAGGAAACCGAGGGCCTGGACATCGCTCAGCACAACGAGCGGGGTTTCACTCTCTAATCCTTCAGTGGAGCGATCTCAGGGGGTGGGCACGACGCCCGCTCCCTTCACCCGCGGCGATTCCTTCTCGATTGAAGGGAATCGCCGTTTTTATTATCTGAAGCCTAACGGCGGGATTTCTTGGAGGCCTTTTCATCTTCGGCCAAGCCTTCCCTGATCACCTCGCGCAGTTTGGCGTACTGGGTGGCCTTGGAGGCGTGGCGCATGCGGTCTTCGCGCTCTTTCTCGATGGTGACGGTCAATGCCCGGATCTGTTCGATCGTCATCTTCTTGGCTTTGATCTTGAAGCCGGGGGTCTTGACCAGCGTGTCGAGCGTCTTGAGCAGATCGTCGACCTTGTAAGGTTTGGCGATAAAGTTGGTGGCCCCCAGGCGCGCGGCGTATTCGCGGTCCTTGGGGCTTGTCTTGGCCGAGATCACGATGACCGGCAGCGATTTTAAATAGCGGTTGCGCCGAATCGACTGGAGCACCTGATAGCCGTTCATTTTTGGCATCATGATATCGAGCAGCATCAGATCGGGTTCAAAATCGACTATGCGCTCGATCGCCTCTAAGCCGTTGAGCACCGAGGTGACCTCGTACTGCTCGCGCATGGCCAAGTCCAGCATGTGCTGCATCTCTTCGTCGTCGTCGACGATCAGCAGCCGCGCCGGCAGGCCGACGGCCTCTTCGTCCCCCTCGGCCGCCGGGGCGGCGGGGCACTCGGCGTCGGGAGCGGCTTTGATCGTGGCTTCGCGCGCCGGCCGCGCCTTCTCGGCGTGCCCGCGGGCCGCGGCGGGCTCGGGTTTGGATTCGACTTTTGGTTCGGGCTGCGGTGGAGGGACCGGTTCGGGCGGGGGCCGCCGCTTCAGTTCCTCCTGATGTTGGACCTCCATCCGGATACGGAGTGCTTCCTCTTCCTCCATCCGTTTGAGCTGCTCGATCGTGTATTTCTTGACCCTCAGCGGGGGCGGCTCGTGTTCGATCGTGAAGTCGATGTTTTTCAGGACGCGGCCGGGGTCGACCGGCTTGGTCATGAACAGGTTGGCCCCCACCGCGTAGCTGTGCCGGATGTTCTCCTTGGACCCATAGGCCGACAGGAACATGACCTGCATATTATTGAAACGGGGGTGACGGCGGATCGACTCGCAGACCTGGAAACCGTCCATCAGCGGCATCATGATATCGATGATGGCCAGGTCGGGCTCGTAGACCTCCAGCTTGCTGAGCGCGTCCAGGCCGTCGTGGGCCTCGACGACCTCGTAGCTGTCGCGGAGCACCAGGGCGAGGACGCGGCAGGCGTCTTCGTCATCATCTACGATCATGATGCGATACTTGTCACTCATGGGTCGGCGACTCCCGATCGCCGGACGCGGCCAAACGAAGCCCTCAACACCTCGGTCGAGGGATTCCCGCCGCTCGCCAACGCCTCCGGGCCGCCCCAAACCACATCGCCGCGGAACGGCGCGGGGGCGCATCCGAGCAAACGCGCACTCATACTTTAGCCACTCTAGTGACCCGTTGGCAAGAATTTATGGGGGGCAATTCAAAACCGAAGCACCGGCATAGCGTGGCAATCGCGGGCCGGGTTGTGTCATCCGCCCCCCTTGTGGCCATTGTAAGCGACCTCTTCGCCTCGTCATTCACCCCCGTGCCGCTACGCCTCGATCACCTCGACCTGGGCGTCAAAATGTTCGCCGTTGATGTCGATGGCCATCTTGTATTGGGCACCCGGGGCCGGGCCGACGGATTCGGGGGCGGGCGCGGGGGCCTTGATCTTTTTCTCATAAAAGTCCTCCCAGACCTTCGGGAAGATCGCGTAGGAGAGAACATCGTCGTCGCCGCGCGCCCGGCCCTCGACCTTTTTCTTGATCGCGTCCCATTCGTCGGGGATCAGGTCGGCGGGGCGACAGGTGATCGGCTCCTCATCGCCGAGGACCTTCTTCTGGATCTGGGCGTCGACGGGGGCGGGGGTCTCGCCGTATTTGCCGGCGAAGATGTTGCGGCTCTCGTCGGGGACCGATTTGTAGCGCTCGCCCATCAGCACGTTCATCACGGCCTGGGTGCCGACGATCTGGGAGGTCGGCGTGACCAGCGGGATGTAACCCATGTCCTCGCGCACGCGGGGGACCTCCTCGAGCACCTCGTCGAACCGATCCAGGCAGTCCATGTTGCGCAGTTGGCTCTCCATGTTCGAGATCATCCCGCCGGGGATCTGGCTGACGAAGATGCGAGGGTCGGCCCCGGTGAAGCTCCCCTCGAATTCCTTGTACTTGGGCCGGACCTTGCGCACGTAGTCGGCGATCGGGAGCAACTCCTTCTGGTCGAGGCCAGTGTCGCGGGGCGTGGAGCGCAGGGTCTCGACCAGAGCCTCGGTCGGCACGTGGCCCGAGCCCAGCGACATGGCGCTGATCGCCGTATCGACGCCGTCGGCCCCCGCCTCGATCGCCCGCAGCAGGACCATCGGGGCCACGCCGGTCGTGGCGTGGGTATGGACGTGGACCGGGATGCCGATCTCGGTCTTGAGGGCCTGGACCAGCTCGTATGCCGGCACGGGACACATCAGGGCCGCCATGTCCTTGATCACCAGCGACTGGCAGCCCATCGCCTCGATCCGCCGGGCCATCTCTACGAACTTGCCCAGGGTGTGGACCGGCGAGACCGTGTAGCAGATCGCCCCCTGGGCGTGGGCGCCGCTCTCCAGGACGGCCTTGACCGCCGTTTCGAGGTTGCGCGGGTCGTTGAGGGCGTCGAAGACGCGGAAGACGTCCATGCCGTACTCGATGGCCTTGTCGACGAAGCGGCGGACAATGTCGTCGCCGTAGTGGCGGTAGCCGAGGATGTTCTGGCCGCGCAAGAGCATTTGGAGCGGGGTCTTGGGCAGGCGCTGCTTGAGCTGGCGGAGGCGCTCCCAGGGGTCCTCGCCCAGAAACCGCAGGCAGGAGTCGAACGTCGCCCCGCCCCAGACCTCCAGCGACCAATAGCCGACCTTGTCCAGTTGCTCGCAGATGGGCAGCATGTCCTCGGTCCGCATCCGCGTCGCCAGCAGGCTCTGATGGGCGTCGCGCAGGAGCAGTTCGGTCACGCGAACCGGCCCGGCGCCGCCCGTTGCTTCTTCTTTCGCCATCTTTCAAACTCCCTTGATCGATCTTTGGGCCCGGAACGCCCAAGACGCCCATCATCCGCGATCAACCACCCACGGGCAAGCGAAGAACCGCCGCCCAGACGGCGAAGGGTGTGATTCTAATTCGGGAGTCAACGCCGTTTCTCAACTCTCGTGCTCGTGCTCGTAATCGGGCTCATTACTGTGTCCCATATCGATTACGGCACAAGAAAAAAACCGATTACGAGCACGAGAGTTGAGAAACGGCGTTGACTCCCGAATTAGAATCACACCCATGGAGGAGAATCGAAGAATTGCTGGGATGTGGGCGTAGGGGCCGTTAGAATGGTCCGTTAATATAAAAGGGGCTGCGCACGCCACTCGCCGCGCCCCGGAACCACCACCCAATCGAGCAAGCCAACCCCGGGCCGGTGGGGAGGGTAAGGCCGTGAATCCGTTTGACGAACAAGTCCGCGAAGCGACCGGCGAGGACCTGACGTGCCTGGACATCGACACGATCCAAGTCAACATCGGGCTGCGCTGCAACCTGACCTGCCGGCATTGCCACGTTGCGTCGGGCCCCAAGCGCAAGGAGGAAATGGGCTGGGAGACGATGGGGGCGATCCTCGACGTGGCGCGGCGGGTCGGGGCCGAGTTGGTCGACATCACCGGCGGCGCGCCTGAGATGAACCCGCATTTCCGCCGTTTCGTGGGCGCCCTGAGCGAGGCGGGGCTTAAGGTTCAGGTCCGCACGAACCTGACGATCCTGCTCGAGCCGGGCTTCGAGGACCTCGCCGAGTTCATGCGCGACCACGGGGTTTGGCTGGTCGCTTCGCTCCCCTGTTACCTCGAGGACAACGTCGACCGGCAGCGCGGCCGGGGGGTCCATGCGGGCAGCATCGAGGCCCTACGCGAGCTCAATCGACTGGGCTACGGCGCGCGCGAGGAACTGCCGCTGACGCTGGTCTATAACCCGATCGGACCGGCGCTGCCCCCCAGCCAGACGGACCTGGAACTCGATTACCGGCGCGAACTGGACCGGCGCTTCGGCATCCGCTTCACCCGCCTGATCGCGATCACGAACATGCCCATCGGACGCTTCTGGGCCGATTTGCGCGTCGAGAAGCGTGAACGCGATTATATGGACCTGTTGAGGTACAGTTTCAATCCGGGGACGCTCGGCGGGCTGATGTGTCGCCACCAGATCAGCGTCGATTGGGACGGGCGGCTTTACGATTGCGACTTTAACCTGGCGCTGAAATTGTCGGTCGATCACGGCGCGCCCGATAACATCCGGCGGTTCGACCAATCCACCCTTGCGCGCCGTCGCATCGTCACCGGCGACCATTGCTTCGGCTGCACGGCCGGCCGTGGTTCTTCGTGCGATGGCGTGCTCGTCTAATCCGTTCACCGTCATAAGGACCGTAAGGATTTGACCCACTCGGCATACTAAAAGAGTGTGGATGGGAGGAAACGATTTTTTGGAGAGTAGGGTTATGACGATTCGATCAACGAAAAGAGCACGAACAATATCTAAATCGGTCCCATGGACCGTTGCGATCCTCGCCTTGGGCATCTGCGCGTGCGACCTCGCCGGCCCGACCCGCGCGACGGCGCAATCCGATACGGACACGCGGGTCGAATCATCAGGGAAGTTTGAGTATTCGCTCTACGCGGAGGTCCTCGCTGAATTCCTCGACGGGAACGGCCGGGTCGATTACCGGGCGCTGAAGGGAGATCGGGCGGGCCTTGACCAGTTTATCCGCTTGATGCGCGCGCTGGACCCGGCCGTGGTCGAAAGCTGGAGCGACGAGGCGAAGATGGCACTGTGGATCAACGCCTACAACGCCCTGACGCTCCAGGTCATCATCGACCATTATCCCATCAAGTCGAGCTTCGCCAAATCGCTGATCTATCCCAAGAACAGCATCCGGCAAATCGACGGCGTGTGGGACGAGCTGACGCACGTGGTCGCAGGACGCCAAGTCACGCTCGGAGGGATCGAACATGAAATCCTGCGCAAGGAGTTTAATCAGCCGCTCGTTCACATGGGGCTGGTGTGCGCTTCAATCAGCTGCCCCACCTTGCGCGCCGAGCCTTACGTCGGCGAGCGGCTCCTCGATCAACTCGGCGAGCAGACCGTCCAGTTCTTTTCGGATGGCGACAAATACCGCCTCGATCGGCGCAGGGAGCGGGCCTACCTCTCGCCGATCTTTGATTGGTTTGAGGAGGATTTCGTCCGCTATCAAGAAGAGGTCGAGGGCAAGAGCGGCGTCTCGGGTAAGCAGGCGGTCTTCGACTTCGTCAATCACCACGTCGAGACCACGGACCGCGTCCCCGGGGACTACAGGATCAGTTACCTCGATTACGATTGGTCTCTGAACGAACAGTAGGGGACGCATTCGGAGCTTGGCCCAGGTCCTGTTTCGGGTAACGTGGCCGTCATCACCCCCGTGCGGTCGGCCTTCGGCCAGCACCGGGCTGGCGATTTTTTTGGATGCGGTGCATTTTATCTTGCTTTTCGCTGTCCTTAATATTAGCATCTGCCGATAAGTGTAGCCTAGACTCAATACTGCTCACTTAAGGCAGGTCTGTTCTGTCGGAAGCGACTCAAGCCGCCACGCTGGCACTCATGCCACCCTCGGCAAAAGCAGCATATATAGCTAAGTGAACAGTATTGAGCCTAGACTATATATTTAGGTAGCTAATATTTCTTGAGGTGCAGGGTAACGAATTTGGATTCCAACGCTAGATCGAAGGGTCGAATGGGTTCGATTTTCAGGGCTGGCCTCGCCGTGACGGTCTGCTTTGGCGCGTGGGGGAGCGCCGGGTGGGCGCATATTGTTCCCCCCGAGGACCTCCATCCGGTGGCCGCGAGCTATCGCCGCATGACCTTCATGGTCAATCTGAACCCTATCCCGTGGGAGGAAGTGGCCGCCGACGTGCGGGTCATCATGGCCGAAATGGAACAGGTCGACCCCAACGAGGCGATCGATTACCTGGAGGCGGCGGACGCCCTCATCCATGGCCTCACGGGCGGCCGGGACGGTGCTCCGGAGCCCGCGCGGCGCAGAGCGGCCGCGAGAAAGATCATGGAACTGTGCACGACGGCGATCGCCGAGACGCTAATCGGCCTCCTGGAGCGGGCCGAAGGCGATCTGGAGGACTATGACGCGGCGTCCGAGGCCCTGGCCGAGGCGCGCCAACTGTGGGCCGGCTTCGAGCACGAGGTCAAGGCGACCGATCGCGAGGGATTCGTCCGGCTGGGGCGGGCCTGGCTGGAACTGAGCGGCGCGCTGGGCCGCCGGGCCGTCCTCGGTCAGGGCGGCATGGTGCCGAACGGGGATTTGTTCAAGGCCGAGGCGGACAAAATCACCGCCTACGTCGAGGCGAACTTCGGCGACGACTATCGCGCCCCCGCCCACGGTCGTCTCGCTCCGCTGCCCGCCCGCAGCGCAACCTTCAGCCCCCACGCCCAGGTCCCACCCAGGCTGCCCCCCGGTGGGAACGTCAACAAGCAGTTGCCGCGCCCGCGCCAGATTCTCAACATGGCCGAGCGCGGCGTGGACGAGGGCGAGACCAACCTGATCGCCATCGGCGACATGGCGTTCGACAGCCCCTTCATCTTCGGCGAGCCGGCGCGTTCGCTGGGAATCAGTTGCAACACCTGCCACAACAAGAGCATCACCAACCCCCAGTTCTTCATCCCCGGACTTTCCTCCCATGCGGGCGGAATCGACGTGTCGAACGCCTTTTTCGCCCCGCACGCCAACAACGGCCACTTCGATCCGATCGACATCCCCGACCTGCGCGGGATCCGGTTCACGGCCCCCTATGGCCGCAACGGCCGCTTCGGCTCGTTGCGCGAGTTCGTGCGCAACGTGGTGATGCACGAGTTCGGCGGACCCGAACCCGATCCGCTCCTGCTCGACGGCATGATCGCCTATATGATCGAGTTCGATTTCCTGGAGAACCCAGCACTCGAGCAAGACGGCAAGCTCAACGACCTGGCCGACGAATCCGCCAGGCGGGGTGAGAAGCTCTTTCGCAAGAAGTTCGCCGGCATGGGCGGACGCAGTTGCGCCGACTGTCACGTCCCATCGGCGAATTTCCTCGATCACAAGCGCCACGACATCGGATCGGTCAAGGGGACGGGCGCCTCGCGCGATCGACACCTCGACACGCCCACGCTGCTCGGGATCAAGCATACGCCCCCGTACTTCCACGACGGCAGCCAACCGACGTTGCGCACCGTCAACGAATGGTTCAACGCTCAATTCGACCTCGGGCTCGACGAGTGCCAACTGAGCGACCTGACGACTTACTTGGAGACGGTCGGCGACGGGGAAGAGGCCTATGAAGAGACGCTCCATACGTTGGAAGCCGAGATGGAGGAATTCAGCTTCTTCCTGTCGGGTTATGAGTATCTGAGCCGGATCAACAAGCCGCGGCTCGCGAGCATCACCTTCCAGACCGTGGCGGCCGAAATCCAGGCGCATAAATGGGACCTGCAGGACCATGAATACATGCCGATCCTCAACCGCTTGGCTCGGCTCATGGATGAAGCCTACGCCGCCAGCGAGCAGGGCGATCGCGAAACGGTGGACGTGAAAGTGGCCGAGTACCGGGAGCTTTACGCGCAACACGCCGACAAACTGATCTAAAGAAGCAAGATCGCGAAAAAGGGACGGAACCATGAAACGCATGAGATTGATCGCAACATTGGGAACCTTGGCGCTATTGACGGCCACGCTGGTCGGCGCGGCCGGTGAAGCGGACCCGCCCGAAGAGCTGAAGGTGGTGTTCATCGCGTACGAGAACCCGGACCAGCTCGTCGAGGACGTGCGGCCCGTGGTCGCTTACTTCAAGGAACAAACCGGTCTGCCGGTCAAGCATTTCGTGGCGACCGATTATTCAGGCGTCGTCGAGGCGCTGCGCAACAAGACCGCCGACGTGGGTTTCATGGGTCCGCTGCAATATATCATGGCCCGCCGCCAAACCGGCGCCTATCCGATCCTGGGCGAGGTCTATAACGGCAAGGCGACATACGGCTCGCGCATCTTCGTGCGCAAGGACAGCGGGATCGAGGGCGTCGAGGACCTGAAAGGGAAAACCATCGCGTTTGTCGATCCGATATCGTCCTCGGGATTCATGTATCCGCTCCAGATTTTTAAAGACGAGGGACTCATCACCGGTGAGCCCGAGGATTTCTTCAGGCGAATTTACTTTGCGGGCGGCGACGAGCAGGCCATCCGGGCCGTCTACAACGGATTCGTCGACGCGGCGGGGATCGGTGAGTATTCGTTTAACCTATTGCGCTTCGACGAACGCGACGAAGTGATCAGCATCGCGGAATCCAGGAAGATCCCCTCGCACTGCGTGGTCGTGCGCGAGGAGCTGCATGAGGGGACCGTGGAGAAGCTGCGGTCGGCCCTGCTCAAGCTGAACGACCCCGAAGGGCCGAATCACGGGTTGCTGAAGGGCTTGTATAACGTGGATGGATACGTCAAGGTGACGCACGAGGTCTACGAACCGGTCGAAATGTTGGCCAGGGACAATGGATTCATTAAGTAGCGTCACACCGGCGGTGATCCAGGTCAGGGGTGTCCACGTCGTGCTCGGGCGCACGTTGGCGCTTGATGACGTGAAGTTGACGATCGAGGCCGGCGAGCGCGTCTTTATCCTCGGCCGCAGCGGCTCGGGCAAGACCACGCTTTCGAAAGTCATCAAGGGGCGCCTGCGGCCGTCGACCGGCAGCGTCAGCGTCCTGAGCGGCGACCCGGCGTCGGCGCGGACCCGTTCGCGCCGGTCCAGCGAACGCCGCATCGCGATGATCGACCAGGAGTTCTACCTGGTTCCCCGCATGAGCGTGGTGGATAACCTCTTGACCGGATCGCTCGGGCGCGTGCCGACTCTGCGAAGCCTGCTGGGATGGTATCCCGCGCCCGAACTGGAGAAGGCCGAAGCGATCCTGGCCGAAGTGGAACTGAGCGGCCTCGAGAACCGTCGGGTGGAAACGCTGAGCGGGGGCCAGCGCCAGCGCGCCGCCATCGCCCGCACCTTGATGCAGGACGCCGACATCATCGTGGCCGATGAACCGGTCTCGAACCTGGATCCCGAACTGGCCGAGGACGCGCTCGAGTTGCTGGTCGGTTGCGTCGCGCGGCGGCGGGTGACGCTGCTCGTCAACCTGCATCAGCCCTCTCTGGCGCGGCGGTTCGCCAGCCGCATCATCGGGCTTTCGCGCGGGCGGGTGGTGTATGACGGCCCGCCCGAGGCCTTCACGGAGAGCGCCGCGCAGTTCCTCTACACCGGCGACGTCGATCAGGCCAAGGTGGTTGCGATCGAAGAGCCGGCCAAGCCGGTGGTCGGGAGGGCCTAAGGAACCATGTCGGACCTGAGAAGTCGCTGGAGAAAACGGGTCCTCGTCCGGCTGGCCGCGGGGGTGGTGATCGCGGCGGTCGTGTGGTGGTCGATGGCGTGGTCGGAATTCAACCTGAAAACGCTGATCCAATCGGGACCGCGCTTCGCCGAGTTTTTCTCGAGGTTGGTCGCTCCCGATTGGGGGGTGACGGCGCTGGTGATCAACGCGACGATCGAGACGCTGCTGATCGCGCTGGCCGGGACGTTTGTCTCTATCGTGCTCGCCTTGCCGATCGGGTTTCTCGCCGCGTCCAACGTCACGCCCGCCTGGATTTCGCACGGCACGAAATGGGTGCTTGGCATGGCGCGCTCGGTGCCGCTGATCGTCGTGGCGTTGATCTTCGTCTTCGCGGTCGGGTTGGGTCCGTTCGCCGGCGCTCTGGCGATTGCGTTTCACTCGATCGGCATGCTCGGCAAGTTCTACGCCGAGGAGTTCGAAACGGCCGACGAGGGGATCGTCAACGCCATCCGCGGCACGGGCGCGAACTGGCTGCAAACGCTACGCTTCGGCCTGTTTCCGCAGTGCGTGCCGCAGGTGGTCTCGTTCTCGGTCTACCGGTTCGAAATGAACTTCCGCGACGCCTCCTACCTGGGCCTGGTCGGGGCCGGCGGGATCGGCTATTACATTCGAATCTACATCGGCAGCTTCCAATACGAAAAGGTCGCTGTCCTGCTCATCATCATCGTCGCGGTGGTCACGCTGCTCGACCAGTTGACCTTCTGGGTGCGGCGTTGGGTACGGTAGCGTGGCGTCGATGAGACCAAGCCCGTGCATCACCAGCTTGAGCAAACCCTCGACCCCTATATTGAAGCCGCCGGCATCGCCGGCGATCGCAAAGGGCCGCTGTTTCGTTCATCGCCCGGCAAAGGCCGGCCACTGACTGATCGCGCACTCGATCGACGCGGAGCCTGGGATATGGTCAAACGCCGCGCTCGCGCGGCTGGTCTGCCTGATCGGTTGCGCAACCACGGCTTTCGAGAAGCCGGTATCCCCCTTTACCTCCAAGCCGGCGGCACTCTTGAACGAGCGCAACGCATGGCCAGCCATGCCGACCCCCGCACCACGAAGCTCTACGACCATTCCGAGGACCCAATCACCAGGGCAGAGGTTGAGCGCATTCAGCACTCTCCACGGAACACAGCTCCAGGTCTATGACCGAAGCAGAATACCAAGCTCACCGGCTGCCAAAAGCGGTGTGGCTGTAGCGTAGCGGAAGCCGCGCCGATTTGGGCAGTCCGAGTGCAGCGCCATGTTAGAAGGATTTTACACTTGC
>Ga0310121_10000121_pt1 | contig 77962 bp, 64 predicted proteins | sample CB27_Tmax_986_MG_FD_203504 | JGI IMG/M metagenome (GOLD analysis project Ga0310121, IMG submission 203504) | Marine microbial communities from Western Arctic Ocean, Canada - CB27_Tmax_986 | ecosystem: Environmental > Aquatic > Marine > Oceanic | place: Canada: Western Arctic Ocean | collected... | reverse complement strand
CGGGGGCCCAGGTCGACGTCACCTAGCGGCATCATCGTCACGGGGAGACACAGCCGACTTGTGACCCAGTTCGGACAGGTCGTTCATATTGCTGTAGTGTGTTCTTTTGGCCCGCACCCTTCTCGATCACATTGCTGAACCTGGCCAGGAAGTGCGTGCTGAACTCCGTGCTGCTTCTACCCCTTCCACCAACGAGAACTTAAAGCGTAAAGGCGGTGGGCGGATCAACTGTGCTCAAGTGAATCGCTGGTACGTGCGATAGTAGGTGTCGATGACCTCGGATTATCCACACTCGTGGCTTTGTATTTATTTGATTAGCAAGTTAACATAATTTATTTATGTGCAAACTCAGACGGAACACTTCGGTGCCAAGACGACAACCGAGTCGTGCGAACAATCCTGGGAAAGCGAGACGGACATGCCGTTGAGCCAGACACTCACCGACGGCCTCGACGGCTACTCCATCGGGCGAAAAATCCGAGACCTTCGGGTTGGTCGCAAGCTCGGACTCGTCGAACTCGGCCGACACACGGGCCTCTCCGCGGCGCTGCTCTCGAAGATCGAACGGGGCAAGATGTATCCGACACTGCCCACTCTGCTGCGGATCTCGCTGGTGTTCGGCGTCGACCTCAACCACTTCTTCGCTCAGGACCATCGAGCGTTTGCGGTGGTGCGCGAGAGCGCCAGGCAGCGCTTCCCGGAAAAGCCGGGCGCCAGCCCGGGGTCGTTTCACTTCCAATCTCTGGACTACTCGGCCACAGAACGTAAAACCAACGCCTATCTGGCCGAATTCCGTGCAATGGCGGTGGACGATGTGAAGCTGCACCGCCACTCCGGTGCGGAGTTCATCTATGTGCTCGAGGGAAAGCTGAGGCTCTACGCCCGAAACGAGGAAACGACATTGGCGAAGGGAGATTCGGTCTACTTCGATTCGAGCCAGCAGCACGGCTACCGTCGCGTTGGCCGTAAAACTTGCCGGGCGCTTGTCGTCATTTCACCTGGCGCGTCCGATCCAGACTGAACAGCCGCAGGTCACCTCGACCCCTCCGGACGTTGGCTCGCTTAGGCCCAGTACGAATCAGGTTCGTAAGATATCGAAACGGAGCGAAGGGCGCTTCGGCCGGAGACCCAGTTCGTGAATGGCACGGTCGTTTCGCACGCGCTTGCCTAGACCACTCCCGCCCTCGAACACCGGCGGTGGCAGTCGCAATCGCCTGGCCACCAGTGCCACATACTCCCCCCGAGTGAGGGAACGACCGTCTGACACGTTGTACGTCCGACCGGCGACCGGTCCCAATGCCGCAGCCGTCACGATGGTGCGGGCTGCGTCCTCCACGTGGATCAGATTCAAGTAGGCATCGGGAGACCCGGCAATCGGCCTGCCCGCGATGACGTCGGCCATGCTGGGCACCCGCCCTTCCCCATAGAGCCCTGCCAGGCGTAGCACGACCGCATCGCGCCCACGCACGTGTGCGAAGAGTATCCGCTCCCCAAACAGGCAGGCTCTTCCGCCCGCGCGCGCCGGCTCGCACACCGACTCCTCATCGACCCACTCACCCGTGTCCTGCGCGTAGACCCCTGTCGAACTCACGTAGATTACCCGGCCCGTTGACCCGGGCAGCGCATCCAACACCGTGCGCAACCCTCTCACGTGAATGTCGAACATCGTCGCTCCCGATCGCCCCACCGCGAACACGGCCGTGTCTACCGCAGGCAGAGCGCCCGGCGCGGCCCCGTGGGTCACATCCAGCGTGACCGGACGCAGCCCTGCTCGGGATAACGCTTTAACACGCCCCCCTCGCGTGGTCGCATAGACCTCGTCCCCTGCATCGCACCAGATTCTCGCGACCCGCTCACCCAAATACCCACACCCGACCACTAGCCTTCGCACGCTACCTCGTGTCTCCAGCCGATCGGACGTTGACCGCCGCAGACCAGGACTGCGGCTCGCAGGTACTCGCCGTCCGTGGCGCATGTGTACCCAAACGCCAGTGACTAGGCCGTGCGCCCCACCAAAACGCCAGCTGATTCCGGCGACCCGACGACCGCAGGTTGGCCAAGGTACGCGACTTGATCAGTCGGACTCCCTCCTTCGCGAGAGAGAACTGCCGGCCCACGGTGACCAGCCTCGTGAACATGGCGCCGTTGGCCGGTTTGATCGCTTTCGCCTGTCTGTGTTCATGAACCCAGCCCCATGGAGTCACGGCGAGCGGATGCCCGGAACAGCCTTCGCAGAGCGTACTTGCCGCGCGATCACAGTGAGCATGCCGTTAAAAATCAACCTATGCAGCGGGTAAATGCCATACCAGTAGACGAGACCGACCAGTCCGACCGAATCGAACGTCGCAGTCTGGCGAATCGTCGACGTGTTCGCGTCCTGAGCGTACACCTCAAACTCCAGCCAGGCACGTCCGGGTAGCTTCATCTCGGCCTCAAGCCGCAGCCGAACATCCGGCTCGTAGGCTGCGACCCGCCAGAAGTCCACAGTGTCGCCGATTCTGACCTGATCCGGGTCGGGACGACCTCGGCGCATCCCCACCCCACCAAGCAGTAAGTCGATCCACCCTCGTAGGGTCCAGACCCAGGTCAGGTGATACCAGCCCTGGGTCCAGCCAATCCGACGGATCGGCGCGAACGCCTGCGCCGGAGGAGCCTGCACCTCAATGCTGCGCGTGTCGACGAGGCGAGACCCGAATCGCACACCTGCCCACTGCCGGGTGCCCCCGCCGAGGAAACCGCATCTGACCAACGGATTGCTGTAAACGTCTGGTCTTCGTGTTCCCTGCATCTCCGGATCGCCTTCGACATCGAGATGGGTCTGACCGCGAACGCCTCGCTCGGCGACACCCATTCGGCGACCGCACGCGTCGCCTTGTTCCGTGACCCCAGAGGTCGGCCCCGGGGATTCCCAGAAACACCGGGTGCGAACCCCATTGCACTCCCCCTGTTGTTTGCAGTCTGACGCTGGTCTACTGACCACCGTCAGTCGATTAATAGCCTAGGCGTCATCCGAGTAACACGGTTGCAGTACTACTTGGGAGTAGAGAGACCACATCAGAGCCCGTTTTCAGGGTCTCTCCGACGCCAATAGACCTGATCGCTCAAGGTCTTCCACCTACTGAAACCAGTCAGTAATTTGGTTCCAACTCAGAGTGCTTAGAGACGCCACTGCCAACTCAGGCGGCGCGGTGGCACTCAACTACGCGGCGATCGGTCTCACGGCGCCACACATGGTATAAAAGGTAAAACTTCCCTTGGGGACGCCACTCCAGCTCATACGACACAATGTGCACTAGAAACTCCAAAGGCGATGATCCCGGCCGCAGCATTAGTCGTCGGTCCGACACGCGATTGTCACAATCACCGTTCAGGGAGGTCTGTATGCGTTCTATCTGTGCACTCGTTGTGTTGGGTTCAGCCGTACTGTCTGCGCAGTCACCGTATATCTCTCAGGAGGCGAGAGAGCGATGGCACACCACGGACGCCGAGCCAGCCGAACCATTCCGGGTCTTAGGGAACATCTATTTCGTGGGTGCAAAAGGACTAGCGTCCTATCTCATCACCACACCCGAGGGACACATTCTGCACGACACCGGTACGGTTGAGATGCACGACGTGATCGTGTCGAACGTCGAGACGCTCGGGTTTGATGTTAAGGACATTAAATTCATGCTTCACAGCCATGCCCATGTTGATCATATGCAGGGCCACGCGGCGATGCAGAGAGCGACGGGTGCGCAGATTGTCGCGCTCGGTGGCGATGCCGTGGCGATTGAAGCGGGCGAGGACAATTCGGCTCTAGGAGATGAGGGCTGGGAACCTGTCGAAGTTGCTCGTGTGGTGGAGGATGGCGACACACTAACTATTGGTGGTATGACCTTACACGCGTTATGGACCGGCGGCCACACGCAGGGAGCGACGATGTGGATGACGACGGTGGAGGAGGGCGGCCAGACGTATAACGTCGCCTTCCGTGGTGGTGAGATTCCGAACGCCGGCGTCCCTCTTATCGACAATCCGAGGCACCAGACTGTCGTCGAAGACACGCAACGAACCCTTCGCGTGCTCAAGGAGCTCGACCCTCCCGATCTCTTCTTGCACAATCACGTGCGGTCTGAGTCCGAGGCGCTGAACCCGGATCTTCCTGTTAACTCGCAGTGTGCAAGCTGTCTTGACTCTGAGGGATGGACAGCGATGGTGAAAAGTGCCGAATCGAGGTTTGAAGAAATGCTGACGGAACCGTCACCGTAGTCGTCCCATCACCCGCATCGACTGCTAACTCCTCCTCCCTTTAGGAGCCCTAGAATTCCACCAGAGATATGCCGAATTAAAGTTTGTCGTCTCGACAACGAGTGTGTCAGCAGCCATTGGCCAAGCGACAGCTCCAGCCACTAGCGCACACCCGGAACCGTCGCGGTGTGGCCTGCACAAAGATAACATTCGGCACTGGAGAGCCTCATGGAAACCCGACCATATTTCGTTTTGGGTGACATTGTTAGCAATGTGACAGCGGGTGCACTCATCGGCGTGGCGTGCGCGTGGCTGTTTCCTTCGGGATGGAACATGGTCGTGACGATGATCGCTGGGATGACCTTTGGGATGGTGCTGTCGTTGCCGGTGGCGTTCCTGCTGAGCGGTATGTTCGGTGCCATGGAGACGCTACTGCCTGTCATGACGACCGGAATGGTGGCTGGAATGTTGGTCGCCATGCAATCGAGTCTAACGACGATGCGACCTGAAGAGACCGCTCGGATCGGTGGTTCATGTGGACTCGCGGTCGTCATAGTAACGTATTTGGCAAACGCCTTCATCAGACGACGAGCAACACGATGGACGACGTAACGCGCAGAAAGTGGGACCGGGCAGCAGCAATCTTTGATTTGATTGCCAGCTACGGGCCGGAGAAGCGATGGGGGCTGTTTAAGCGCGACCTTTTCTCGAATATGGGCAATGGTGAGATTCTGTTTGTCGCAGTTGGGACCGGTCTCGACGTTGCCTCCTTCCCCGAGGGTCGCACGATCACGGGAATCGACATCAGTCAGAAGATGCTCGACCAGGCGACGCGTCGCACCAACGCGTACCAGGGCTCTCTGCAAGTGTTGCGGGCCGATGTGCACGATATGCCCTTTGGGGATGCCCAGTTCGATCAGGTTTTTACCTCCTGCACGTTCTGTTCGGTCCCGAATCCTGTTGACGGCCTAAAGGCCTTAAAACGAGTACTAAAGCCGCACGGCGAGTTGTTCATGTTCGAGCATACCGGAAGCCGATTCTTTCCATTCAGGCCGATGATGGACTTAATGACACTGCTGACAAGAAAACTTGGCCCAGAGATGAATCGCCAGACCGTTGAGAACGTGGTCGCGGCTGGTTTTACACTTAAGAAAGTCACGCACGTTTACATGGATGTGGTCAAGACCATCCATGCGGTCTCAACATGATCAAAGCGACGCTGCAATCTAGAAAACACCCCTCCGACCTTGATTCCTTCTGACGACTTGACCACAATCAGACGGCACTCGGGACTCGACTCGATCGTCGATGTGCGCGCAACACTCTAGATCTACTCTATGTCCATGTCACAATTCCGTTCTGTTTTGGTCTTACTGACCGCTGTGGCCCTTCTCTTTGTCGCTGAGTTCGTCGACGCTCAGGAGCCGTTGCCAGCTCCGATCGTGGCACCGAGTGGCCGAGTGACCACGAGCGTGGCGTTCGACGGTCGTCTTTTGGATGGCGGGACCGGGTGGTTCAATCGATCTACCGCACACTCGGGGCCGTCCCACATGACGATTGATTACGGGCAACCCCACGCTCGCGGCCGAGTGATCTTCGGTGGGTTGGTTCCGTATGGCGAAGTTTGGCGCCTCGGAGCGAACCGGGCGACTGCGCTGACGCTTGATGTCAACGTGCGAATTGGAGATCTGGACATTCCACGGGGGTTCTATACCCTATTTCTCCTTCCTCGCCAGGATGGTGCCGAGCTGGTCGTCAGTCGACAGACAAGGCAGTGGGGTACCGACTATGACCCAGCTCTCGATCTGGGCCGGACGCCACTGCGTCGGCGCTCGCTTCCCGAGACCGCGCAGAGTTTGGTCGTGGCGCTTCAGCCTGTTTTTCCGCAGGAACCTGGCGAGCTTCCCGCAGGCACGCTTCGCATAGCGTGGGGTGAAGTCGAGTTTGCCACAGAGTGGCTGGTGATCTGGCCCTAGAGTCCATTAGAAGAAGCGAAGCGAATAACCGATTCTCGCGCCACATTCGATTTCAGGAGCGAGGTCCTTGTGCAAGCGGGCTAAAGGATCGCCAGCGATCTCCGAAGCAAGGCAGCGGTCTGAGCTTCTTCCTGGCTGATCGCTGCCTCTTCAGCCAGTTGATCTGGTATCTCGCTGCCGATATGCGGAGTGGCTCCGGCGAGTCCTCAGAGCCCCTTGAGCAACAAGACCGAAGCCTTCAGATCGCCTTGCTCGATAGCAGCAGCCAGATTGTCCGCCGCCCTGATCTAAACCGATATCAGGCGAGCGCGGGCGGCATCACGGAGCTCCCGCTTGCCCGTTGTCATGGTCGCGACAAACCGCCAGTCCTCACGATGCCAGCGATGCACCGTCTCGCGTGAGACCCCGCGAGCGATCCAGCCGTCGCGATTGCTGTCCTGCCGCTCAGGAGCAGCTCGACTGCCTGAAGTTACTGCGGGGCGAGAGATTCCGTGGCGTTTTGTGATATCGAGCTGTATTGCTGGTTGATCGTGTGGTTTGAATACGCTCTTGGATCTAGTGGGATCCAGCAACGGATTGGAAACGGAACTGTTTGACTAGGCTAGAGTATTCAATCTATTCAGTTCCTGGGCCTGCTGCAGCCAGGCCGCTATCTGGTTCCAAGTGGGCGTGGTGTTGGACACCACTTTCCTCTAGATGTCAGAGCTTCCTCTGTTGTAACCCGTGACAAAAGTAGCGGATCAACAGAAGAGATGCCAGGTGTCGGCTCACCACTTTTTCCTAACAAGATCGGTAAAACGCTGAGCTCAGGAAAGGTCGAAGCGATCAAGATTCATTACCTTGTCCCACGCAGCCACAAAATCACGCACGAACGCCTGCTGCGAGTCGGCACATGCATAGACTTCCGCGATAGCTCGGAGCTGGGAGTTCGAACCGAAGACGAGGTCGACGGCGGTGCCGATCCACTTGAGTTCGCCCGTCCCGTGATCGCGTCCCTCGAACACGTGCTCCGATGTAGAGGACGCCTGCCAATTAGTGTTCATGTCGAGCAGGTTCACGAAGAAATCATTGGTCAACGTCTCAGACCGTTTGGTGAAGACACCGAGTTCGGACTGCCCGACGTTTGCATTCAAGACGCGCATGCCGCCGACGAGCACCGTCATCTCAGGAGCAGCCAGCGTCAGCATGTGCGCCCGATCCACCAGTAGCTCCTCCGCCGATCTTCGGTGTCCCACTCCAAGGTAGTTACGAAACCCATCGGCGGTGGGTTCGAGCACGGCAAATGAATCGACGTCGGTTTGCTCCGGCGACGCGTCCGTTCGCCCCGGCGAGAAAGGAACCTGCACGGAATGCCCGGCTTTCTTCGCAGCCTGTTCGACGGCTGCGCATCCTCCGAGAACGATCACGTCAGCAAGCGAGACTCTCTTCCCATTGGACTGCGCGTTGTTGAATTCCGTTTGTATCTCCTCCAGTGTCTGCAATACCTTCCCCAGTTCGGTTGGGTTGTTCACGTCCCAATCCTTCTGTGGCGCGAGGCGAATGCGCGCCCCATTCGCCCCACCGCGCTTATCGGTGCCACGAAACGTTGCTGCCGACGCCCAAGCCGTTGAGACCAATTGCGAAATGGACAGTCCTGCCGCGACTATCTTGCCCTTGAGGACAGCGGTATCTTGCTCCCCAATTAACTCATGAGTGACGTCTGGAATGGGGTCTTGCCACAACTGCAGCTCCGCAGGAACCAACGGGCCGATACACCGAGTGCGGGGGCCCATGTCGCGGTGCGTCAGCTTGTACCACGCCCTGGCGAAGGCGTCGGCGAACTCCTCCGGATGCTCGAGAAAGCGCTTCGAGATCGGCCCATAGATCGGATCCACTCTTAGTGCGAGGTCCGTCGTGAACATGATAGGGGCGTGCTTCTTCGACGGATCGTGAGCGTCCGGAATGGTGTCCGACGCAGCGGGATCCGTGGGAACCCACTGTGTCGCACCAGCAGGGCTTTTTACCAGATCCCACTCGTAGCCGAACAGGGTCTCGAAATAGCTGTTGTCCCACGTCACCGGGGTGGGTGTCCAGGCACCCTCCAAGCCGCTGCTGATCGTGTCACCGGCGTTGCCGCTCCCAAAGCTATTCTTCCAACCGAGGCCTTGCTCTTCTAGGGTGGCACCCTCTGGTTCGGGACCGACATACTGGTCCGCATCGGCTGCACCGTGTGCCTTGCCGAACGTGTGTCCGCCAGCAATGAGCGCGACCGTTTCCTCGTCATTCATCGCCATGCGGCCGAATGTTTCTCGAATATCTCGTGCTGCAGCAATCGGGCTCGGGTTCCCGTTCGGCCCCTCCGGATTTACATAGATCAGGCCCATTTGAACAGCGCCGAGAGGTTTCTCGAGATCCCTGTCGCCGCTGTAGCGCTCGTCTGCAAGCCACTTGTTCTCAGGCCCCCAGTAAATGTCCTCTTCAGGCTCCCAGACGTCCTCTCGCCCACCAGCGAAGCCGATCGTCTTGAATCCCATCGACTCCAGCGCACAGTTGCCGGAAAATATCATCAGGTCAGCCCACGAGAGTTTCACGCCGTACTTCTGCTTGATCGGCCAGAGCAACAAGCGCGCCTTGTCGAGGTTCACGTTGTCAGGCCAACTATTGAGGGGCGCAAAGCGTAGCGTGCCGGAGGCGGCGCCGCCGCGGCCGTCTCCAATGCGGTACGTGCCTGCGCTGTGCCACGCCATACGAATGAAGAGCGGCCCATAGTGACCGTAGTCGGCCGGCCACCAGTCTTGCGACGTCGTCATCAACTCGTCGATGTCCTTCTTCAGTGCACCCAGGTCAAGTGTCTCGAACTCCTGAGCGTAGTTGAAATCCTTGCCCATCGGATCTGACAAGGGAGAGTTCTGGTGGAGAATCTTCAGGTTCAGCTGATTCGGCCACCAGTGTTGGTTAGACATGGCACCAACCGCGGTGTGTCTGTGAGGACCGCCCAACGCCGGGCACCTGCTTTCGCTCTCCATGTTCCCTCCAATCGTGTTCTACGTTTTCTGCAACCTGTTCTGCATACAAGGCTCATGAAAACTACAGACAATAGCAGATTCTAGAGGCCCCAGGACCTTGGCCGTCGCGGTTCGCAAGTCGTCGACGGGAGGACCGCGCTCCGGCTTACCTATCATGTGGTGGCTGGAAAGGTGGATACCTCACAGGTGGTGACGCTGTCGAGCGTGGACACGGTCAACGGGGAGAGCCTCCCAGTCGCCGCAACGGATGGTACGGTCAAAATTGGACAGCCACCGTGACCACAACCGACGTCATGGCGACTAATGGCCTTGTCCATGTCATCGACTCGGTCTTACTACCTAAGAGGCGCTAGTACTTAGCAAGACGGACGCCCATAGGCATAAGACCTCAGCACCGTCATCACCGATGGATGGAGTTTACCTGGCAGCCAGATCGCGTTCAGGCGCCAACCTGCGCTTTTCCTCGGAATTTCAACGTCCACACAAGTGCGATTCCCCTTGGGACGCCACCGCTGCGGTAACACAGTTCCAGCAGCACAACGGGCCGAAAAGGGGGGATCTAAAACATACAGACCTGACATCAGTTACGAGCTGGAGGTAGCGCGAACACGTAGAGCGTGGTGCCAGCCCGCCGGAAGCGGGCCCCCGCATCTGGCTCCATATCTGGCGTTACTGGCTCGCTCCCCGTACGCTGGCTACCGATAATGGCGACGTACTGCCGGCCGTCCGGCCCGATGTAGGTGATGGGCGAGTTCCGGAAATTGCTCCCGGTCCGGAACGTCCACACGATTTCCCCGGTGGGGCATCGAACGCTCGGACCACACCCTCGTTTGGACCGCCCTGAAAGAGCAGGTCCCCTCCGGTTGCCATGACCGGCGTGTTGTTGGCGAACGTCCACCGAATCCTCCAGACGGTCTCGCCCGCCACCGGATCGTTGGCCTGCAGCTCTCCGACATACTCCTCCCGCACCGACCTCGAGCTAAAGATCCGTGGGCAGGCCACGTGCGCGGTAGAAGCGCTCGTACTCAGTTACGTCATCCTTGCTACCGATGACGATGGGCACGCGCTGGTGCAGCTCCGTCGGACGAATCTCCATGATGCGCTCGGTGCCGGTGATGGCCAGTCCACCGGCCTGTTCCACGATGTACGCCATGGGGTTAGCCTCATAAAGCAGCCGCAGCTTGGGCTTGGGCTTATCCGCATTGCGGCAGTCGGCCGGGTAGAGAAAGATCCCGCCCTTGAATAGGTTGCGGTGCAAGTCCGCCACCATACTGCCGATGTAGCGGTGGCTTTTGCCCTTGCGGTCAGTCTGGGGCGACTTCACAAAGTCCACATAGGCCTTAGTTCCGGTATCCCAGGTGTGGGCGTTACCCTCGTTCACCGAGTAGATCTTGCCTTGCTCTGGCATCTGGATATTTTCGTGGGAAAGGAGAAACTCACCCAGACTGGAATCCAGGGTAAAGCCATGCGCCCCCTGACCGGCAGTGTAGACCATCATGGTGCTGGAGCCGTAGATCACGTAGCCGGCCGCAACCTGCCGCACACCACGCTGTAAACAGTCCTCCAGGTTTCCGTCCTCGCCAGGCGTAATCTTGCGCAGGATGGAAAAGATGGTGCCCACGGACACGTTCACGTCAATGTTGGAGGAACCGTCTAGAGGATCGAACACCAACACGTACCTGCCCTTGGGAAAGCGGGCCGGAATCTCGATCACATCCGACACTTCCTCGGAGGCCATGCAGCACAGGTGACCACCGTGGTCCATAGCCTTGAAGATGGTGTCCTGGGCGTAGCAGTCCAGCTTCTGCACCTCTTCACCCTGCACGTTGGAGCTGCCCGTGGTGCCAAGGATGTCCACCAGGCCGGCCTTGTTCACTTCGCGGCTGATGATCTTGGCCGCCAGGGTCAGGTCCCAAAGCAGGCGCGTGAACGCACCCGTGGCCTCGGGGTGCATGGCCTGCTGATCCATGATGTGCCGCTGTACGGTCACCAGTTTCGATTCCGGCATCTTGTCCACCGATTCAAAAAAGCCAGGACGGGCATGAACCGGACCGGGTGCCCGCTGTGAACGCCTCGGAAAGCACCTCGGACGCCACGTAGCTGGCGCGATACACCCCACGCATGCCGCCTTTACAGATCTTGGTCGCGACGGAACACGGGTCGAGGATGATACCTGGGAGCAGATGCATGAGCCGCCGAGAACCAGCTGATTATACCTGTCGAACAACCTTATCTGGTTGCCGACGACACCCCAACCGGCACCGCCCCGCGATCCAGTCCAGCTTGTCCAATCCCGTCACAGACGCCATTTCGGTTCCCGGCCCACGTTCGTCAGTGCGCTTCTCGACCCGAACGCTGAGGCTCCTGTCGGTCGCATGTCAGTGAGGATCGAGGCAACGGCCTCTGGATCCGGATGACCGTGCGACGAACAAGGTCTCGTGCGCTCGGCGGCCCTCGGGTGTATAAAGGCGCCTTCCGGGCTGGGCGAAACGAAAAACTCGGTTTGCATGTATTACGTCACATGGTGATCAACTGTGGGACAGGGCAAGTCGAGGGATCCCATCGTCTGGACATTCTGTGCGCGTTCAGCCATGTCGATGAGGGTTGATGAGTCCGCGTCCTCGTCCCATGCAACAACGGGCAACGATGACCATGGCTGACTCGTGTCACGTGGTGAACCATCCCGACAGGGTGGAACGCCTCGCGTTGAGAGTAATCTGGAAGAGGTAAACCCCGGCAAAACCAACAAGGAGGGTCGAGTGATGAAAGGTACTTCGTTGCGACATCTGTTTTTCGTGGTGGCGGTCATCGCCATGCTGGCCGTGGCTCCCGTCGTCAACGGCCAACGCAACTTCGATGACGTTGAGATCACGACCACGCAACTGGACGACAACCTCTACTACCTGCAGGGCCAAGGAGGACAGATCGGGGTACTAGCCGGGCCAGACGGCATCCTGATGGTCGACACACAGTTCGCTCCCCTGACCGACCGGATCGTTGCCGCGATACGGGAGATTTCAACCGAACCGATCAAGTTCGCAGTCAACACGCACGTACACGGGGACCATTCCGGCGGCAATTCAAATCTCGCTGCGATGGGCGTGACCGTGATGGGACGCGACGAGCTGCGTGCAGGACTGGCCAGTTCGGCGAACCCACCCGAACGGTTGCCGATGGTCACCTACGACGGACCGGTCACGTTCCATATGAACGGAGAGATCGCCCGGGCGATTCCGATCATGGTTGCCCACACCAACGGCGATACGATGGTGTACTTCGAGAACGCCGATGTCTTGATGAGCGGAGACTTTTATCGGTCGGAGGGCTATCCCAACATTGCTATTCAGAATGGCGGATCGTTGGAGGGTATGTTGTTCGGCCTCGGTCGCGTGATCGGGAATTCAGGGCCAAACACACGAATCCTTCCCGGCCATGGTCCGATTGTCAACCGCGACGAAGTTCGCGCGCACCGAGACATGATGCTCGTCCTGATGGGACAGGTCCAGGAACGTCTCGACCAGGGCATGACCGAGGACCAGATCATCGCCGCAGGACTGACGAACGCGTTCGATTCCCAGGTTCGCAATCCCGGCACGACGAACGAACGCTTCATCCGTCAGTTGATCCAGGAGTTGCAGTAGTTAGAGGAGTCCCTCTTCGAGTGGGCTGCTACCGTGCTGGTCTCGACACCGGCGAGTCTGACTCGAACAGATCTGAGCAGCGAGTCGACGTCCTCGGGTAACCGCACGAGCAGATGCCATAGATTCGAGGTGAGTCCGGGCTGGAAATACGGCAGTATGCGACCGAAATAGAGAACCCCAAACCAGCAGATCAGTGACACGGCGCCGACGATCTTGAACGACAGGGGTGTCTCATCCTCAGGTCCCAGCGCGAGACATTCCCGCGAGTACTTATCCACAACCGTCAGGATCTTCAGCGGCCATCCATCGTAGGTCCGCTCCGCCACGAAGTCGTACGCCCACACGTGGTGGCGATACGCGGGCCGGCGGCGGATGCACGAGCCGTCCGTGAGCCACAGCCGGCCGCGTTTCGGCTATGGCTGCGGCACTTTCAGCCCTTTTAGCCGCCAGAGCCGTTCCACGCGCTTGTGATTCACGCGCTAGCCTTCTCCGCGTAGCAGCGCTGTGATCCGTCGATAGCCATATCGCCCATACTGCGTCGCGAGCTCGATCAGCCGCCCGACCAGGCGGGACTCGTCATCGGGCACTCATCGTCGATGCCGCGAACTAAGGCCCACGCGGTCCGAAGACCTCTGGAAGGACGGCCGGTGCGAACAGTTGGTGCGGGCGCCCGCGACACGAACCGACAAATCCTGTGGTACGGTTCCTTCGCCGTGATTGAGACCTCGACAGCGCTGGCGGAACTCGTCGCGCGAATCGCCGAGACGGCACGCGTCGGCATCGACACCGAGGCCGACAGCCTACACTGCTATAGCGAAAAGGTCTGTCTCGTGCAGGTCGGGCTGCCCGACGCCGATGAGCTCGTCGACCCGCTGGCCAAGCTCGATCTGTCGCCCCTGTTGCACGCGCTGTCGCGAACCGAGATCGTCCTGCATGGCGCCGACTTCGACCTCCGTATGTTGTATAGACTCGGTCTCGCCACGCCGGGCAAGGTCTTCGACACCGTCGTCGCGGCGCGGCTCACCGGAGTCGCCAAGTTCGGCTACTCCGCCCTGGTCAGGGAGCACTTCGGCGTCACGCTGCCCAAGGGCTCGCAGAAGGCTAACTGGGCGTGCCGACCGCTGGCGCCCTCAGTCGCCCAGTACGCGCGAAACGACACCCACTTCCTGTTGCCGCTCGCCGAGCTGCTCGAGCGGCAGCTCGAAACACTCGGACGGCTCACCTGGCTGGAGCAATCGTGCCAGCGGGCGGTGTCCGTCGCGCGTATCGTTCGCGAGCGAGACCCGCAGACCGAGTGGCGCGTGCGGGGCAGCCACACTCTCGGCCCCCGCGCAAGTGCCGTACTGCGCGCTCTGTGGCACTGGCGTGAGGACGAGGCTCGCACCATCGACCGTCCCCCGTTTCACATCTTGTCGAACGAGAAGCTCGTCGATGCCGCGCGACGCTCTGATCTGGGTGAGGCGGTGTCGTCCGGCGGCATATCCGGCACTCGTCGTGCGCGTTTCGAGCGCGCCGCCGACGACGCGTTGAGGCTCGACCAATCCGAATTACCTGGCCGCGCCCCGGCCAAGCCGCGTCGACACCTGACACGAGACCAGGATAAGCGCGTCATCGCGCTCAAGCACGGGCGTGATCGAGCCGCGGCAGAGCTGGCCATCGACGCCGATCTAATCGCACCGCGGGCGGCGCTCGAACGAATCGCCACCGATGTCGATGATGGCATGAACTCGCTGCTGCCGTGGCAGCAACAGCTGCTCAGGGGCAGCTACTGACCACGCGTGCTCGCCCTCAAGGTCTACCGAGGGTAAAATGCTCGCCTAAGGGTTGCTCGATCGTCACCCTGATCTCTGGAGGAACCGGCATGACGATTCGCCACTCACTCACGTTCATTGCCGCCGCCGTCCTGACTGGCATTAGCACGCTGTTTCCCATTACACAGCTCCACGCGCAACCGCTCGACACGATACGTGCGGCGGCCGAGGAGGGCGATGCCGCCGCGCAGTTCAATCTCGGGTTCATGTACGCCAACGGCGATGGGGTTCCGCCGAGCGATACCCAGGCAGTGCGCTGGTACAGCCTGGCCGCCGCGCAAGGCTATGCCGCCGCCCAGTTTAATCTCGGGCGCATGTTTGCCATGGGCGACGGGATCCCTCAGGACGATACCGAGGCGGCACGCTGGTTCAACCTGGCTGCCGAGCAAGGTGTGGCGATCGCCCAGTTCAATCTCGGGCGCATGTACGAACAGGGCCTGGGGCTCCCGCTGGACTATGCCGAGGCAATGCGCTGGTACCGCTTAGCCGCCGACCAGACCCATGCGGCCGCGCAGTTCAATCTAGGACTCGTGTACGCCAACGGCAACGGGGTCCCGCGGGACGATGCCGAGGCAGCGCGCTGGTTCAACCTGGCCGCCGAGCAGGGTATGGCGATCGCCCAGTTCAATCTCGGCCTCATGTACGACGAGGGCCTCGGGCTCCCGCAAGACTATGCCGAGGCGGTGCGCTGGTACCGCCTGGCTGCCGAGCAGGGCCATGCGGCCGCACGGTTGAATCTCGGGCTGATGTACGACGAGGGCCAAGGAATTCCGCAGGACGATGCCGAGGCGGTACGCTGGTACCGCCTGGCCGCCGAGCAGGGCCATGCAGCCGCGCAGTTCAATCTCGGCCTCATGTACGCCGAGGGCGAAGGTGTTTCGCAGGACGATGTCGAAGCCCACACGGCGTTCGATCTAGCTGCCGCGCTGTCTTCCGGTGGGGATCGCGAGAGGTTTATACGGGCCCGTGACGCCGTAGCGGCGCGCATGACCGCCGAGCAGATCGCAGAAGCCCAACGACGAGTGCAGGAGTGGACGCCGACGCCCGGGTTCTAAGGTGACGTGCCCCTGATAGCCCTCACGCGATCGACCTCCGCCGGCGCCTGGACTTGATGCGTGTCCTCGAAGTCGCTCGGGCCGTCTCGCTCGATGAGCCTCGTTCGCTCTATTAGTCCGGGGCAGCCCGTTCGGCGGCGCGCGCTCCACCGAGGATACCCTCCATGGCGTAATTCCCCTCGTGACATGCATACTCGAAGATCGAGACACGGTCAGTGATCCGCGTCATCGGCCTCGACACTGTCCAGGGTCTCGTGAACGTGTGGGGATCGTCGACCGTGAACCGGTAGTCGATCGTGTCGTCGTCGACGCGCGTGTACCATTCGGTCAGGCGCAAGGTGTCGCGCGCGCCCCGGAAGTTGGTCTTCGGATCGAAGTTGGTGGTCTCGACAACCAGCGTGTCGCCTTCCCAGTGTCCCCTGGAGTCGCCCAGCCACTGCGGTACGGACGGTGGCAAATGCGGACGCCCGTCCAGAGGAACGACCCTGGGTTCGTGGATCAGTTCCTGGAAGACCACGACGTAACCGGGACTCTGGAAGATCTGGTAGTTGCTGCTGTACCAGCTACCGATCCCGTTCCATCCGCGCGAGATACAGCGTGTCCACGGACTGAGATCCGTGTAGGTGTCGGGTGAAGTGGATGGCCCGCGTTGACTCCGCGCCGCGCGTTCTGCAGCCATCCTCGCGAGCCCCTCCTCAGATAAGGGGGGAATCCGCCCATCTGGCGGGTCGACGATCAGCGACGTCCGTGCCAACCCCCGACCGACGTCGCGCCAAAAGGCATTGTACGTGCCGACCGTCCCCTCCCGAGGCGGCAGATCAAAACTCGCCCGATTGGCTGCCTCCAGCGTCGCCGCTTCCTCGACCGTCAGCCGATCGGTCTCCGCCAGGGGCCCTTCGAGGGGCCGCTGCAGGGGGGTCGACGTCTGGCTGTTCCATTGCCCCTGCAGATCCGGATCGCCCCACGGAGTGCGAGGCGCCGAAGTCTGAGCCTGACCCGCTGCCGGTCCGGCCCCCGATAGCAGCGCGCAGAGCGCCAGCCCGGCGACGAGGTGTTGATAGCTCACATGATCCTCACACGGTGACTTACCAGACGGACTGCCGAAGACGTCCACCGGGCACCGCCAACAACCGTCATCCGCCTCAGACTACCCCACCAGCGATCTGTGCGCCAGACGGCACCAATGCCCGGTGGGTGTCTTAGCCACGGTCGTCGAAGACCCCCCGTCGCGACGCAACCACTCCGCCAAGGGGGCCTGCACGACTGTCGGAGGCTACGCGGCGTACCAGTGACCTGCCCCCTATGACCGTGCCAGTTGTTGAGTAGAGAGCGAAGCTCATATGTGGCCCGTCGACTATCACTGGCGTGACGGTCTCCGGCGCAAGAGGACGATAGCCCAGAGCGCTGTGCGGTCGAACCTTAGTTGTACTCCCGAATACCTGCGGGGGGCGCAGCCCACAGCTCAACTCCACCTCGGCCTAACGCAGTATCGTGATGATCTGCGCGGTACTGTATCGCTTCCGTGGCATCCTGCCTCCTGGTTCGTAACGCCCGAATTCTACACCTCAGGTTGGAACGATATAAGGAGGGTCAGGTCAAGTCGCCAATGCATTCGACCGGCACGGCCGCGCAGGTAACCTCGGCGGGTTAATTCGGCCAGCGGAATCAAACCCGCGTCTCTCGTTGACGCCGATCAGCGCCAGAGATTACGATGCCGGGCGTATGACGCTATCGATAATACGAACGGCGGCAGTGGCGTCGCTTACGTTGGCGGCCTGTACCCACCTACCGTCGGCTTGGGCTCAGGGTGCGGGCCGGCCGGTGGCGACCGCGCTGCGGGTCGTCGAGGCGCCGACGATCGACGGTATCCTGGATGAGGCGGTGTGGCAGCAATCTACGCCGCTGGTGGCCTTCGTCCAGGCGGAACCGCTCGAAGGGCAGCCCGCGACCGAGAACACCGAAGTTCGGGTGTTGTATAACGACGTGGCGATCTTCGTCGGCGCCAGATTGCACGACGACGCGCCGGCGCAGATCGTGACCACCGATACGAGTCGCGATGCCGGCCTGGGGAACCAGGACTCGTTTCAGGTCATCTTTGACACCTTCCAGGATCGCCAGAACGGGTTCGTGTTCGGCACGAATGCCACCGGCATCCAGTACGACGGCCAGGTCAGGAACCAGGGAAATCCAAGTACGAGCTGGGATGGCAGTTGGGAGGTGCGAACGCACCACGACGAAGATGGATGGACGGCAGAGTTCAGGATTCCCCTCCGCACGTTACGGTACGGCCCGCCTCCCCAGTCATGGGGCGTCAACTTCATGCGGAACATTCAGCGGCGACGGGAGCGTTCCTACTGGGCGCCGATGCCGCGGCAGTTCAACCTGGGGCGCCTGACTTCGGCGGGGGACCTGACCGGGCTAGAGCTCCAGGCACCGCGCAACCTCAAGGTACTGCCCTACGTGGTCAGCTCGGCCAACCGCAACTTCGCGCTGGGGTCGACGACAGAAATCAACCGCGACTTCGGCCTCGACGCGAAGGTTAGCGTGACGGGCGGCCTGAACTTGGATCTGACGTACAACACTGACTTCGCCCAGGTCGAAGTCGACACGCAACAGATCAATCTGACCCGCTATAACCTCCGTTTTCCAGAACGACGCCCCTTCTTCCTAGAAAATTCGGGGTTGTTCAACGTGGGCGCGAGCGGCGGCGGGTTCGGCGGTGGCGGCGACCTCGACCTCTTCTTCAGCCGACGCATCGGCCTGGATGAAAACGGGAATCTGGTGCCTATCAAGGGAGGCGCGCGTCTCAGCGGCAAGGCTGGAGGCCTTAACGTCGGCATGCTCAACATGCAGACCGACAACCTCGGGCAGACGCCGGGCAACAACTTCACGACCTTGCGCGTGAGCCGCGATCTGCCGAACCGCTCAGGCGTGGGGGCGCTCTTCATCAACCGGACGGCGACCGGCCGGCTCGCCGGAGACGATAACTGGAATCGCACGTGGGGCCTGGACGGCCGGCTCGGGGTCGGCGAACGGATCACCGTTGGCGGTTTCGCGTCGCGCACTCAGACACCGGGGCTGGACGGACGTGACTACGCCTGGAACACGACGTCCGAGTACGACGACGGTAAAACGTTCGTCGTCTTCGACTACGGCATCGTGGGTGAGGATTTCAATCCCGAGGTCGGCTTCCTCGAGAACTCGCTCGGGTACCGGCGCTGGTATGCCCGCGTACAGGAAACCATGCGTCAGGACACGATTACCGGCTGGGGGTTCCGCGAGTTCCTACCGCATATCAACTACACACGGTACGACTACCTGGATGGTCGTGGGCTCCAGAACGCCGAGTTGCACATCGACAATCACTGGGATTGGGAGAGCGGCTATTTCATCAGCACCGCGATCAACGGCACCTGGGAAGGGCTGCACGAGCCGTTCCAGCTCTACCCGGGCATCGTCGTGCCTCCCGGTAACCACGGTGGTCTACGCTACACGATGCGTCTGAACAGCGACCGCCGAAAATGGCTCTTCGGACGTCATCAGTGGGACCGTGGCCGGTTCCTGACCGGCGATGAAAACAGCCATCTGTTGCAGATGACCATCCGGCAGGGCGGAAAGCTCGCGCTGGACACCACGTGGAGGTACCGCAGCATCGATCTCCCTCAGGGCTCGCTCACAACAAATCTGGGCAATATGCGAGCGACCTACAACTTCACGCCGTCGGTCTTCGTGCAGAGTCTGCTGCAGTACAACGACCGGACGGATCGCTGGTCGACCAACTTGCGGTTTCACTGGTTCCAGACGGCGGGCACTGGACTGTTCGTGGTCTACAACGACACCGAAAGCCTCCAGGGCCTGGGCCCAGTCAACCGAGCGTTCATCGTCAAGTACGTGCAGCAGATCGACCTGCTGCAGTGAACCGCGCCGGCTCACGCACGCCGCAAGCAAGCCCCCACTCCGCAGCCGGGTTCGTCAACTGGACCGTGCCGGCCGCTCGGTCTGTGCGTAAGATCGCGTGCGCGCAGCGGATCGGAACGTCATGATGAGCTCGTCACGTCATGATGTGCTCGTCAGGGCGCCACCGGAAACAGTCTAAACCCCTGCTCGACCCGCTCCTCGACGTCCTCCTGCGCATAGATGCCGCAGAGGATGTTGTGTCTAACACACGCCTCGCCGACCGTTACGATAGCCGCCTCGACCTCCGGGGCCGTGCCATTGGCGGCTGGCGTGCCGATCCCGAGCGACAGACTGAGATCTGCTCGACCGACCAGCGCGCCACCGAGGCCCGGCACCTGGAAAATCTCGTCGATATTCTCGACGCTCTCTCGCGTCTCGACCATGATGATCGCTAACAACTCGCCCTCAGGATTAAGCGGCCACACGTCGGCCTTTCGCGCGTAATCGTCTGACGCCAGGCCCCACAGGCGCAGGGCGCCCCCAGGGGCCCATCCACGTCGTCCCCGCGGCTCGGGATACTGTGCCCCGCGCTGCGGTGGATACCGCATCGCCCGCACGAACCTGGCCACCTGTTCGGCCGTCCGAACCTGCGGCAGGACGATCCCAAACGCACCCGCGTCGAGAAACTCCTTGACCGCATGGTGGATGTCCTGGTCCGCCTCGTGGGCAATACGAACCACCGGCGTCAGCCGCGGCCGCGAAGCACCTTCCGCCGCCAGCTCCTGAAGGAACGCCTCGAGGTCGTCGACGAGGAACGGATTGTGCTCGAGGGAGACGATCCGCCAGTGTTCGCCTGCCAGTGCCGGCTCGTCCCGTTCGAACTGCTCAATGATCTTATTCATCCGGTCGCTGGAGGTTTGCGGGGCGACCGGCTGCGACCCACACGCCGCGCACAGGATGACCGCAAGGCCGAGTGACCATGTTAGACGCCGGGCGGACGTGGGTGCATCAGAAGCCTCTTGTTTCATCGCTCGCTCCCTTGTTGCGTCGTCGCTACCGTTACGTGTCGTGGACCCCAGACGCCAGTGGTGAAACCACGCGTTGCGCAGAGAATCGTCGTGTGAGCAGCTGCGGGCGACCTCTGCCAGGCCAGACGAGGGATCACGTTGGGGCATGATCGACGCACGACGCCGCCAGACGGGTCCAGCGCCGATCGAATGCAGCGGGGCCTTCACTACCCGCTCCTAGTACTCCGGATCTCCTGATTCAGTCAAGCGCCGCGCGCCGTTGCGCAGTTCGACGGACCGCTCGGCATCAGTTCAAACACCGATGTTCCCCAGCACGGCCATTGTCCGATTAAGGATGATGGTGGCGCTTGGATGTGGCACCTCCAGCTGCAGAATGGAGCGACGGAGATCCCGGACGAGAGACTGACGGTGGGCGATGTCACCGGGTGCGTCCAAACGCGTCTCGATCCCCGCGATCAGGGCATCGAGCCGAGCGCGAACCCCGCTTCTTCAGCCTCCACCCGCTCGAGCTCCGAGCGCAGTTCCGTCAGTGACTGGCGTAACTGTTCATCGGACATAATCTGATTCTCCCACGGCGCCTGCGGGCCCAGTGAAGCCTCACGACTCCGAGCGGAGCCAGGCCTGAGCACAGTGCGCACCGTCCAACGCGGCGCTCATGATGCCTCCAGCGTAGCCCGCGCCCTCCCCAGCGGGGTAGAGGTTGCACCAGCCTTCGGCCACGAAAGTATCGCGGTCGCGGGGAATACGCACGGGGCCAGAGCTTCTGGATTCCACCCCCACCAGGATGCCCTCTTGCCCCGCGAACCCTGGAATTTGCCGATCGAACCGGCCCAGCGCCCGGCGCAGCGCGTCGCGTACGCGCTCCGGTAACAACGCGTCGATGCGTCCGGGCACAACACCAAAGGTGTAGCTGGTCAGAAGCTCACCAGCCGACCGGCGACCCGCGAGGAAGTCCGGGACGCGCTGCGCAGGCGCCGCATAGTTGGCGCCGCCCGCGTCGAAGAATTCGCGTTCGTAGTGGCGCTGGAAGGCGACGCCGGCAAAGGGTCCAGCGCCGTGTGGCGCATAGTCGTTTGGAACAAGGGTGGTCACCACCGCGGCGTTGGCCCAGCGCGAAGAGTGTGTAGAGTTGCTCATGCCGTTCGTGCAGAGCATGCCCTCCTCGCTCACGCTGGCCACGACGCGCCCTCCGGGGCACATGCAAAAGCTGTGCGCTTCGGGTCCGTCCACTCCGCCACGGCACACCAGGTTGTAACTCGCCGGCCCGAGCAACGCCGCCTCGGGTCCGTCGCCGTAACGCCCGCGTGTCACCAACGCCTGGGGGTGCTCGACGCGGACCCCGAACTGAAACGGCTTAGCCAGGAAGGGCACACCCTCTGCGGCCAGGCGTGTCCAGGTGTCCCGAGCGCTGTGGCCGATGGCCAGCACGAGCACGTCGCAGGGGAGCTCGCCGCGCGAGGTCCGAACGGCGCGCAGGGTGCGTGTCGGACCCTCGTCCGTTATCAGGCCCTCGAGCCGAGTGTCCCACGAGAACGCCACGCCCGCTTGCTCGAGTCGCGCGCGCAAGCGAGGCAACAATCGGTGCAGGCGGTCGGTCCCGATGTGTGCCCGACTGTCGAACAGGATCTCGGGCGGCGCACCGCAGGCGACCAACTCTTCGAGCAGCGGCACTTCCAGCGCGTCCTCGACGCGCGTGTAGAGCTTCCCGTCGGAGTAGGTTCCGGCACCCCCCTCTCCGAAGAGTAGATTATTCTCGGGGTCGAGCGAGCCCCCGCGGCGAAAGCGCACCAAACTCCGGGTGCGCGTCTCGAGCTGCGCGCCACGTTCGATCAGAATAGGACGGAGACCGTTGAGGGCCAGTACCAGTGCCGCGAATGTCCCCGCCGGGCCCGAGCCAACCACCACGGCGCGCCTGGAGCGTCGCTCGACGGCCACTCCCTCCAGAACTAGACGACCGGGGACCGGAGCGGCGGCGACGCGCCCCGAACGTTCCAGAACGGCCAGCGCCGCCGTGCGGCAGTGAACGTCCAGCACCAAGTCGATATGGCAGATAAAGCACAGGCGGCCGCGTCGCCGCCTGGCATCCAGGGCCCGCCTGGCGATTCGGAAGCCGCGCAGATCGTCAACGCCGACGCCCACGGCCGCCGCTGCCCGGTCGCGCAGGGACTCCTCCGGCTCCGACAGCCCCTGCTTAAAGTCCCGCAAGCGCCAGGTACGAGTGGGTGCGAGTTCGATCATGATGTGACGCAGCCGGTGGGAATGTCCGCTCGCACCGCGGTTGTCCGATCACAGCACACCGGCCTCGCGCATGACCGCCTCCGCCTTCTGGCGGATCTCACTGGCCACCTCGAAGGGATCGCCTTGCTGGAACCGCGGCAAGAAGAGCTCGACCGAAAGGGAGCCCTGATATCCCTTCTCCGCGAGCTTGCCCAGAATCCGGGGCAGCGGCGAAATGCCGTCGCCCGGGATGAACCGGGTCCGACTCGTCAACTGCTCCCGCGGCACATCGGGCACATCTTGAAAGTGCACGTGTCCGATTTCCCCGGGACGGATCAGATCGAGGTCTTCGAATCTGCCCCGCCAGGACCAGAAGTGATAGCAATCGAGCAAGGGCGCCAGGTTCGGATGCCCCGCCGCGCGCATCATCTGCAGCAGGGTCGTCAGCGTGGAGATGAACGTCGAATTGCGCAGGAATTCAGCCATGATCGTCATGTCGAACTCTGCGCCAACCTCTCCCACGCGGCGCATGTTCTCCACGCCGACCGTGTAGTCGTCCTCCGTGAATTCCTGGGACGCGCCGGTGGGCGCGTAGATGCGATCCAGTCCCAGGCTCTTGAACATCTCGCAGCGTCGCCTGAGGTTGTCGAGTGACGCGGCATGGTCTGGATTCGGCGGCCAGAGCCCCCCTACGCCACATGAGGCGGAGACGGGCGTCAGTCCGAGGTCGGTGAGGACCCGGCCGGCGGCGGCCACGGAGTCGGTTTCCAGAAACCGGTCCAGGAGACCGGCGGTGAGCTCGACGTGCGTGATGCCCGCGCGGGCCCAACCTTCCAACGACCCACGATACCCGGCCCCGGAGGACGTGTTCTGATGAATGGCGAGCGTCATCCCACCCTGGAGGGCCGAGACGGCCCGCGCGGCCATCATGGCCACGGGGGTGACGAGCATCTCTCTTCTGGACAGCATGGAAACCCACCCTTCTGGAGTTGCGAGCCGGCGCTCGCGGATCGTACACATTCTAGCAGCCCCTGGGCAGGTCCAGCGACATTCGCTGAACCGGTGGCAATGGTCAAGCCGAGGCCAAGAGAACGATGCCCAGAGTCTGCAAGCTGGCGTGTCGTAAGAGGTTCTTCGCCAGAACGGTCCCCAGAATTGTTCATTGACACCCTGGCCGCGAACCGGCTAGAGTGCCCGAGAGCAAATGCTCATCAATAGAATAGGTTGCAGCGGCTCACCAGAGTTGCTGAGGGAGGGTGAGATGACCGTGAGTGTCCGCCAACGAGCGGGGGTTGTTCGGCTGATGGCTGTCGCCGCCGGTATAGCCATCCTCATGGGGTGGTCCATGTCCGTGGCGGCGCGCCAGGCGCAAGGGGGCTCCGGGATTCTTGCCGGGACTGTCGAGAGCGCCGCCGGCGCCGAGGCTGGCGTGTGGGTCATCGCCGAAACGGAAGAACTGGAAACGAAATTCGTCAAGATCGTTGTGACGGACGATGCGGGCCGGTTCCTCATGCCTGACCTGCCGGAGGCCACCTACGACGTGTGGGTGCGTGGCTACGGGTTGGTCGATTCCGACAAGGTTCAGCTCACGCCAGGTCAGGAGAACCTCACGTTGACCGGCGTCGTCGCGCCGACGCCGAGCGACGCTGCCCACTACTACCCGGGCAACTACTGGTACTCCCTGATCGAGCCGCCGCCCAAGAGCGACTTTCCTGGCACGGGGGTGGATGGAAACGGGATCGCCGAAGGCATGACAAGCCAGGCGGCCTGGGTCGACGTGATGAAGCAGGGGTGTCAGCTCTGCCACCAGATGGGCAACACCCATACCCGGGAAGTCCAGCATCTCGACGACTTTGACTCAACCATCGCGGCGTGGGACCACCGTGTGCAGACCGGTCAACGCGGCGATTCGATGAACAGCAGAATGACCAGGTTCGGGCGGCAGCGTGCGCTCGAGATGTTCGCCGACTGGACCGACCGGATCGCGGGAGGTGAGCTGCCCCCGATCCCGCCCCGACCGCAGGGTGTGGAGCGGAACATCGTGCTGACGCTGTGGGACTGGGGTACTGACGATGCCTTCATTCACGATGAGGCGGTGACCGACAAGCGAAACCCAACGGTGAATGCCGGCGGGCCGGTCTACGGAGTCTCGGCGGGACACGGCACGCTCGTCGTCGTCGATCCGGTTACCAACGCGGCCACGGAACTCACAATCCCGATGCGGCACGACCAAGCAGCGATGCCGACGCGCTTTCCACAGCAGCAACTGCAGCCGTCGTACTACTGGGGCGACACGCTGCCGTGGCCGGGAACCTCGAAGGCAGACCCACACAATCCGATGCTGGACAGCCAGGGTCGGGTCTGGATGACCTCAGCCGTTCGGGACCGGGCCAACCCCGACTGGTGCCAGGAAGGGTCTGACCATCCGTCCGCCAAGAACTTTCCGCTGACGCGGACCGGACGACAGGCGTCGTTCTACGACCCGGCAAGCGAGCGGTTTGTCCTGATCTCTACCTGCTTCGGTACGCACCACCTGCAGTTCGCCGAGGACGAGGACGAAACGCTGTACTTCAGCGGTGGCGGACAGGTGATCGGTTGGATCAAGACCCGCGTGTATGACGAGACGTCTGACGAGCGGTTTTCACAGGGGTGGTGCCCCGGCGTGCTGGACACCAACGGCGACGGCCAGCCCACCAAGCCATGGAACATGCCGGGCGAGGAAATCGACCCCAGCCGCGACACGCTGATTCGCGCGGGCGGTTACGGCATCATCCCGAGCCCGGTCGACGGCTCTATCTGGGCAAGCCAGACCGGGCCGTTCCCAGGAAAGCTCGTCCGGCTCGAACTCGGCGACAACCCGCCCGAGACCTGCATGGTCGAGGTCTACGAGCCACCGTCGATCCAGAACCCCGATGTCGACCCGGCCCTGACGGGCTTCGCGCCGCGCGGGATCGACATCGACCGGAACGGCGTCATCTGGACGGCGCTCTCCGGCAGCGGCCACATGGCGAGCTTCGACCGCAGCCAGTGCGCCATCACCAACGGACCGGAGGCGACCGGGCAACACTGTCCGGAAGGCTGGACACTCTATCCGACACCCGGCCCCCAGATGAAGGGTGTCACCGATCCAGGCAGCGCGGACTTCCACTACTTCAGCTGGGTCGACCAGTTCAACACGCTCGGCCTTGGTGACAACATCCCGATCGTGAACGGGTCCGGGTCCGACGCGCTGCATGCGCTGCTGCCCGACACCGGCGAGTGGGTGACCCTGCGCGTGCCGTATCCGATGGCGTTCTTCTCCCGCGGCCTCGACGGTCGGATCGACAATCCGAACACCGGCTGGAAGGGCCGTGGGCTGTGGGCCAACTACGGGACCAACTACGTCTGGCACACCGAAGGTGGTTTCGGGACCAAGAGCAAGATGGTCCACTTCCAGCTCCGGCCCGATCCGTTGGCCCGGTAGTCGGACACGTTCAGCAGTCACGCCGGGGGACGCGAGGCGCCTGCCTCCCGTCCCCCGGCGCATTTCCGCCAACCCTCTCCTCTGTACCAGATTCGTGCCTGCCGACGGCGAGCCGGACCGCGGGGCCGCCTGAACCTTAGCCTTCGGACACCAGACGAAAACGCTGGACCCGTCTGCCCCGGGTCTCGCCCACGTAGACGTTGCCCTGCTGGTCGACCGTCATGCTGTGCGCAGACAGCAGCTGGCCTCCCTGCCGACCATAGGAGCCAAAGCTGCCCACGGTCTCTAGCGTGTCGCGCCGGAGGATCCAAATTCTGTTGTTCGAGCCGTCATTGACGTATACCCATTGCTCCTGCGGGTCGTGCGACAGGGCCACGCCGTACGCCGTGCCGAGATCTCGCGTAGCGGACGAGACGAAGCCCTCCTGCACGAACGTGCCATCCCTGCCAAACACCTGCACCCGGTTGGCGGTGCGGTCCGTCACGTAGACTAGGCCATCACGGGAGAGGACGATACCGTGGACGGGTCCTCGGAACTGTTGGGCCGGGGGCGCGGCTGGATCATAGCGGCCGAGGTTCAGGTCCTCCGGCGGGTTGCCGTAAGCACCCCAGTGACGCCGATAGTCGCCCGTCTCCGCGTCGAAGACGATGACCCGCTTGTTCGTGTAGCCATCGGCGACGAAGAGCTCGTTCGTGCCAGGATCCACGGCCAGCCCAGCCGGCCGGCCAAGATGCGTCGGATCGTTGCTGCCGCCGGTCACGCCGGACTCACCAATCGTAAGGACGTGCTCGCCCTCGCGCGTGAACTTGTAGATCACGTGCGACTCGTCGTTACTAACCCACACGTGGTCAGTGTGATCCACCAGGACGGTGTGCTCCCGCCGTCCCCACTCGCCATACGGGCCCGGACCTGACTCCCACAGCATCGCGCCGTCGAGGCCGACCCGGTTCCCCTGACCAGCGGGGGTGCCAGGGGCGGCTCGAAACTGCTGGAGCGCCGGCCACGCCTGCACAACGTTGCCCTCCAAGTCGAACTCGATGACCGACGGCGCCGCGCGGCAGCACTGCGCCCCACCTTCTACGGCACCGAGCTCCCGGCCCGTCACGGTCCACGGACGGTGGATGACCCAGATGTGGTCCTGGGCGTCCACGCTCAGCCCCCCGACCTCGCCGAAAATCCACTGGTTTGGCAGCGGCAGCCGTGGCCACGTCGGGTCGTATTCGAACCGCGGGATACGATCCGCCGTGATCGCATTCGCCGCGTCTTCCTCAGCGTCGGTCTCCCGCGTCACGACATCTTCGCCGCCGGTCGCACAGAACGAGACCGCCACAAGCGATGCTAGCAGCACCGCACCGGCGTACGCAGTCCGAGACACGTTCATTGCTGGCTCCTGTGATTGTCCCGTGCGGGCAGACCGATCAAGCTTCGTATCGATTGTGAAGAGTCCCGATACCGTCGATGATGACCTCCACGGTACTTCCCGGCTTCATCGAGCCGACACCCACCGATGTGCCGCAGCAGACGACGTCGCCGGCGTGCAGCGTCAGGTCCTGGGCGATCGCCCTCACGATCTCCACGGGCTGGAAGATGAGGTCGCCCACCGGGTAACACTGCCGCTCTTGCCCGTTCAATAGGGTGCGGATGGACAGGCTCATCGGATCGAGCCCCGTAGCGACCACCGGACCGAACACCCCGAACGTGTCGAAGCTCTTGGCCCGGGTCCACTGCTGAAACGACGGGTCCCTCTTGACGATCTCGATGGCCGTGACGTCGTTGATGCAGGTATAGCCAAAAATGCAGGCATCGCTACGAGCCGCCGACATCGCGCCGCATTCTCGGCCGATCACGATGCCGAGTTCACCTTCGAACACCACCTTGCCGTCGTAGGAAGGCGGCTTCCGGATGACACCACCCGTGCCCAGATACGAACCATTGGCCTTAATGAAGTAGAGCGGTTCGGGTGGGATCGCCTGGTTCAGCTTGGCGGCCACGGACCGGGAGTTGTTCCAGAGCGCCACCATCTTCCCGGCGGCCGTCGGTGCCAGCGGCGTGACGAGGTCCAGGGGCAGGACGGCGCCGCTTGGCATCGGGGCTTCGAACATGCTGCCCTCGTGCACCGTAATCATGTCACCGATCAGCGTGCCGAAACCGACGGCGTGATCGTGCTCGAAGCGGATCCAGCGCGTCATCTCGCCTTCCTGTGACTCGGGCACGGCTACGGGCCGTCGGCCTACCAGAGGGAACGCTCGCCCGCCCGCTGCTCATCGCGCCCGGTCACCCCACCTCTCTCTGCGAGAGGGGCCGGGGCGAGGAGTCGAGAGGAGCGGGACGCCGTGTGGTGTGATCAGCCAGGATGGAGCCGTCGACCGGTTCGGAGATATGGGCGTTCGGCAGGCGATCCAACCCCGGTATCGGAAAACCCGTGTGCCTGCCCTACCGTGAGGCGGCAGCAGCCGACCCGCCCCTCTCGTCGGCCCGCGCACCGGTGAGAATACCCTCCATGCCGTAGTTGCCTTCGTGGCACGCGAACTCGTACATGTCTCCATCGAGCGGCTTCATCGCGATGGAGGCAGTCCACGGTCTGGCATACGCAGATGCATCATTCAGCGTATAAGTGTACTCGAGGGTGTCCGGCGCCACCCGTGTCAACCGTTCGACGAGACGCAGGTCCTCTCCAGAGCCTTGATAACCCACTTTCCCATTGAAATGAGTCGTCTCGATAACTAGAGTGTCGCCCTCCCAGTGACCACGGGAGCTGCCCATCCACTGCCGGATGTTCTCCGCGATCGGCGCCCGCCCGTCCATCGGGATAATGCGAGCATCGTGGATCTGCTCCGTCCAGATCACGACGTGTCCGGGTGTCTGAAACAGCCGGAGATGATTGTTGTAGCCCCCCGCCGACATCGGTGGGCCCGCTTTTCCGTGATGCACACAGCGCTCCCCAGGGCTGCGATCTTGCGGACTCTCGGCTGGACGGTTTCGGAGGACCCGCCTGGCATCTATCCGCTGGCGCCCTTCGGGAGTGAACGGAATACGGCCGTCCGACGGATCCACAATCAGCGACGTCCGCCCGTCCGATGTGCCACGGTCCCACCAGAACTGGTCATACGCCAGATCGACGTCCCGCTGGCTGGTCAGCTCGCCGCGACGCTCGGACGACGCCCGAGTAGCGGCGTCCAGGTTCAGGGCCGCCACTTCCTCGGGGGTTAGCAACTCGCGCCCGGTGTACTGACTTGGCCGCTCCAGCGGCGTGATCGTCGCGAACGACCAGGCTCCCTGCAGATCAGGCTGGCCGTCCGGCGTACGGGGCATGGTCCCTCCCAATGGTTGCCCCCCCGCCGGAAACGGGACCATACACGCCACCGCCGCGACGACCAGTACCGAGACGACAGTTCGGCTGCGCATCAGATACCTCCCCAGACGTTACGGGATTCTGCACACGAAATTCTCGGCGGCGTCCGTGCTCCCGGTCCCCGTGTAGACCGCCAACTGCGGGTACGGGCAGAGCGGACGCGTACGATCGACGGCACCGTCCCGACTGCGGGAGGCCACGATGCGATCGGGCACCTCGCCCTCCTCGACCCACTCTTCCAGCACCGTGAGCATGTCGAACGTGTTCGGGCCATCGCCGCCCGAGCAGTGGCCCATGCCGGGCGCCATGAACAGACGATACGAGTCGTGTACCGTGTCCGCACCGCCCACCTCGCTCACGACGCGCTGGTAATACTGCGTCGCGTTCGCCGGAGAGATCTGCGGATCGCTCCAGCCGTGATACGACAGCAGCTTACCTCCCCGGTCAAAGAACGGCTTCAGGTTCGAGTCGAGCGCGTTGAGCGTGTCGTCGTCTGTCTCCTCCGCGCGAACGATGTCGGTTTCGAAACTGAATCGGTCCACGGTCCACTCCGGGTCGGCGTAGACGAGATATCGGAACTGGTCAAGGCCAGTCGCCCGAGCCGACCGGGTCCACCCGAGGTCGGTCCAACCTAGCTCGCTACCAGGCAGCAGGCCGGTGATCGGTCGGCCCGTCTTGGGGTTGGCCGGCGACGAGTAGAGCAGGCGGACCGTGTTCACCTGTGCCGCCGTGAGACACGACCCGTCTTCGGCGCCCATGCACTGCAGAACAGCCGGATCGAACGTGCACCGCTCCGGATCGCCCACGACGCCATCGGTCACGCCATCGGCGGCATCACACGCCTCGAGCACCGCCGTGTGGACCAGCCGCGCCTGTTCCGCCGACACCCGGGCCGCCTCGTTCGCCTCGAGCGGTTTGGCAACACGCAGCGACGCCGCCGCACGACCCGTCCAATCGTGGCCCGGCGCGCCTGCGATGATGCCGTCGAAGTCCTCCGGAAACCGCTGCGCCGCTTTCATTGCCTGCCGTCCGCCCGCCGAGCACCCTTCCCAATAAGACAGACGCGGCCCGGTGCCGTAGTACGCCGCGATGACCTGCTTCGCGGTCACGGTCATCTCGTGGACCGCACGCCAGCCGAAGTCGATGACCTTCTCCGGATGTCCGAGGCCGAAGCTCGCGCTGCCGCCCACGTGTCCGGTGTCGGTCGAGCTGGTCGCATAGCCACGCTCGAGCCCGGACGCCAGCGACCGGCCGGACGCGTATCGGATACTGCCGGTGAACGCGCCATTGCCGACCGCCTGGAGCTTCCCGTTCCAGCCGGCCGTCGGCATCCAGACCTCGATCTTGATGTCGGAGTCGGTCGAAGGCACCAGCGTGGCGGCCACGCGGCAGAATGCGGGCAACGCGCCGTACTGGCGGGCCTGCCCCGCCGACGGGGGCCGTCCTCCCGGTGGCACCGGCGGAGTGAACGCACCGGTGCCGACGCTCTGCGCGGCCGTGATCGTCACGCCGGGCAACGCCAGCGACGCCAAACTCTCGCACGACGCAGCCGGAGCAGCCGCGCTCTGTCCGCCAGCCGTCTTGGTGGCAGTGGTCGTGGCAACGGCGAATGCTGCAGCGACGCCGATGGTGGTCGTGATCGTGATCAAGTATTTCATCGCACGGATCCTCGGTTACCTCGAGTCTGAGGTGGCCGCCGCCGCTTCAGCCTGCTCCAGTGCCCGCGCGCCGGCCATAATGCCGGCCATGCCGATATTGCCCTCGTGACACGCGTACTCGAAGATGGCGTCAGGTGAGCGTCTCAGCGGGATCATCGCGCTCCAGGGGGCTGACCACGTCGTTAGATCGGTGATCGATACCTCGTACTGCATCACCTCTTCGCTGACACGCGTGAACCGCTCGACTAGGTGCAGGTTGACGCCCGACCCCAGAAAGTAGCTCACAGGGGAATAGTTAGTGGTCTCGACGACCAACGTGTCGCCGTCCCAGCGCCCGCGCGAGTCGCCATGCAGTAGCCTGATTTTCTCGCTGACGTGCGAGCTCCCACCCAGAGGGATGACGCGGGAGCCGCCCATCTCCATATAGACGACAACGTGGTCGGGGGTCTGGAAGATCTGGTAGTAACTGTTGTAGCCGGCGCCGAGCCGCGGAACGCCCCAGCTGATGCACCGCTCGCCCAGGCTCCTGTCTTCCGGGCCCCACGCGTGACGCTGGCGTGAGGCGGCGCGATCAGCCAACCGCGCCGCTCCAGCCTCGGTCCTGGCAGGTATGCGACCGTTCGGCGGATCGACGACGAGCGACGTCCGATTGTCCCAGTCCCGCTCGACCAGCCAGAACTGGTTGTAGTTGCCGGTCGCGCGATCTCGGGAGGTAAAGTTCTCCGCCTCGGCTAGCACCGACGCGAACACGCTGTCGCCGAAGGCGGCGTCGCCAGAGTCGGTGCTAAACAGCTCGCCGGCGCGCGCCTTCAGAACGGCTATCTCCTCGTCGGTCAGTGTCTCTCGACCCGCCAGCTCTTCCGGACGCTCGAGCGGAGTCACGTTGTTGTTCGCCCAGACACCCTGCAGGTCCGGCTGGCCGTCCGCCGTTCTGGGCAGCGACCACGCTACGCTCTCCTGGCCAACTGCCTGGACCGGTACGATCATGAAGGCCGCGACGGCGGCTGCGGTCATCCGCAACATATCAAAACGTTGAGCCTGCACCTGACACCTCCCTGCAAGGTTGCCCCCGTTCTACCACTACCCCGCGCGCCGGTGAGAACGCCTTGCCTGCCGGAATGACCCTCGTGGCAAGTGAATTCAAAGAGGGGATCCTTCACATTCTTCGGAGGGAGTACCGTCGCCATTCCGAGGCGCGCCCACATGGCCGAACCGCTCACCGAAATCATCTACTCTTTGAGGGCAAGAATAGCACCGTTGTCACCCTGTTTCGACAGCACCCCCACCCGTGGCCCACGATCGCCGGCGCCAGGCTGGTGCAGCCGGCGACAACGAGAGAGCGCCACTGCCAGCTGCGTCACCAAGCCGGTCGACGATTCTGTGAGGCGGCGCACACCGTGCCTACTCTACTTCGATGAAGATCGGGTTCGAATAGAACCACAAGTCGCCCCAGGGGTCTTCGCCAGGCTCGTCCATGGGCGGCTCGCTGTCCTCGGTGCTGGTGCCGCGTACCCGGATGTAAACGTCGCGCTCCATCACCGGCAATGCGGTCGTGACGCTGTATACGTCGCCGTCCCTGGTCCACTCTCGGCTGGTGAATCGCGCTATTACCCTGGCCGTCGGGTTGCGGTCCACGTTCTCGTCCGATAGCGGTCCGTGGACCTCGCCACGAATCAGGTCGACCCGATGCACGGTCGGAGCGTCCCCGTGCTCGTTCATCGTATTCGGATCCCGAAAGCGAATCATGACGTTCACGCGCTCGCCCGCGGCGACACGCAAGGTCTCGCCCATAGCCGCCGGTGCCCCCGCCCCGCTGGCGACGACGTCAAGCTCGGTTATGAGGTCACCTGCAACGGCAAAGATTCTGCCGCTTCGGAGCCCGTCGAGCACATCCTCGTAGGTTGGTCTGGCACGGACATAGGTCTTGTGATACTCGCCGGGCCAGAAGTCGGAGCCTTGGCGAAACGGATCGGCATAGTGAACATGGGAGTCAGACGTCGCGACGATCCAGAAACGCCGTCCCTCGCCGAGGAGCGTGTCCCACAAGCCACCCACGATGGCCGTCATCTGGTCGAAGCCACCCAGCGTCCGCGCGCCGACGTTGCGGTAGTTACCACGAGTGTTCGACGGCTGCGAGGACCCGCCCCGCCGTGGCGTGCCGTCCGGAGCCAGCGTGGCGGCCTGATGGCCCGGTGCACCCTCCATCCCACGATAGACTGCTGGGGCCAGATCGTTGCTGTCGCGGATCTCCGAGGGCTCATCGAGTCCATAGACCCCAATGCCCCGAGCCGATCGCGCCGGGTGATTCGCGAACAGAATCGGCAGTCTCGACAGCCTGGAGATGTAGTCGAGCGCTCTGCGCCTCGCGGTCGCCGTCCGCCGCGCCGCATCGGGCGGCAACGCCCAGGCTTGGTTCGCGTCAAACCGGCTCTCAATCTCGTGTAGCACCGACGCCTCGTCCTCGGCGCGGGGAATGATCAGCGTGTGATGGTCCATCCCCGGCATGTTCAGCTCCATGCCGTAGAACTGCAACACCTCCGGTACCAGCTCACGCGACAGCGTCAGCTCCCGATACGCCTGTGTCAGGTTGAACCGGGCGTGATCCGGACCACCGTGGTCGGTCGTCACCATCCAGCGCAGCCCGAACCGACGCGCCATCTCGGCGTTGCGTGGTGTGGAATAGAGCGCGTCCTGGCCTTTGAGCAGCGCCGGAGGACTCTGGCTGCGGTCGTATCCCACACTCCAGTGGCTGTGCACATGCGAATCGCCGGCATGCCACTGGCGCGCCGGCATCGGCGCACAGGACGCCGTCCAGACGGCGGCGCTCAGCAGCAACATACACTGCGTGCGCGGACCGAGCGTCGAAGACATGCGATGGTGCGGAGCGCTCGCGCGTGCGTGTCGAGGCACGTACCGTGTACGGGGTCGACGCGATGACAACTACGTCCGCTGCCGAAGCCGGGGGCCACCAATTGACCCAGCCTCCTGCGCGGCGCGGCTATCTGGGTACGGTCGGCGCAGCTTCCGCAGCTACCTTCCTGTCCGCGGCACGCGCGCCTCTGAGCGTATTTCGCATGCCGTAATTCCCCTCGTGACAGGTGTACTCGTAGAGGGGACCTTCAGCGCCTATCATCGGTATTTCCCCGCTCCAGGGACGGGTCCATGTCGTCGGGTCCTCGACCGTGAACTCATAGAGGATCGTGTCGGCGTCCACGCGGGTAAAGCGTTCAACTACATGCAGGGCATCACTTGAGCCCCGAATGCCGGTCCTGTCCGTGAAGTTCGTGGTATCGACCACCAGCGTGTCGCCCTCCCAGCGGCCGGTCGAGGCACCGGACCACTGCCGAATGCGTGGCGAGATGCGCGGTCGACCGTCTGTCGGGATGATGCGAACGGCGTTGTTCGCCAGCTCAGGGAACAACACGACGTAACCTGGGGTCTGGAAGATCTGGTACTGGTCGTTGTAGGGCGGGGGCAGCATAGGCGGTCCCTCGTGGGTCCACACGAGGCACCGCTCCTGGAACGACCGGTTCTCATGGCTGTCGTACCCCCTCGCGTCAGCCCGGGCGGCGGCGCGCCGCTGCCCTTCCAACGTCCGTGGAGGAATTCTGCCATCCGGCGGGTCCACGATCAATGAGGTCCTCCGGCTCGACAGCCCCTTGGGGCGCTCCGTCGTCAGCCAGATCGCGTTGTCGTAGTGCGTCGAGTCGGTCTGGATCGTGGTGTCACGCCGCTTCTCTGGATCGTCTTCAGCCAGCGCTTGCCCGAACGCGGCGCGCCGCAACGGGTCGACACCCGGGGCCGTCAACACCGCCGTCAACTCAGCCGCTTCCTCCTCCGTCAGGAACGCTTGACCCGCGAAACGGTCGGGCCGCTCCAGCGGCGTGAAGGTCTGGGTCGTCCAGAAGCCCTGCAGGTCCGGCCGACCGTCTGGCATGCGAGGCAGGGTCCAGCGCTCCGCTCCCGACGTCTGCGCCTGCGCCGCTATCGGTGCCGTCCCCAGCGTTACACACAGCACGAGCACGATGCGCCTCATTGGTTGCCCTCCGCTGACCCTGAATGGCCGCGCACACCCACAGCCGCTCGGCCCCGGAGGCGGCCCACCTCGGTCGGATTGTCCTGGGGACCCGAGCAGGCGCCTGACTTCACTGACATGGCTACCGGGTGACGGGTCGATTATACCGGGATTACGTCATCGCGAAACCCCTCGCTGACCCAACCGAAGGGCTGGAGCAGCGACGTTGCTGAACGATGTAGCTGAGCGGGTCGTTCTGTGCCGTGTCTCCCTTGCGCACCGGGCGTTTCGGCGCTATTCTTCTGGCATAGAGCGTGCCTGCAATGCAGTCGATCCGTGCTCGAACTTGAGCCGCGCGTGGATGGGCGGGCGAGCCCGTGTGTTGGAGCCGTTGGCGCCCATGGAGATGAGCAAATGATCCAGAAATATCTAGCGGTCGTGTTCACGATGGCACTGGTACTGTCGCTCGTGCCGCACGCGGCGGTCGCGCAGTCCGAAGACAGCTCGATGCCGATGCGAACACCTGATGGCCAGCCGGACGTCTCCGGCATCTTCACCTTCCGCACCCTGACACCGTTCCAGCGACCCAGCCAGTTCGAGGGACGCGAGAACCTGACGCCTGAGGAGGCCAGGGGATTCGAGGCGTCTGAGAGAACCCGTCAGAACCGTGATCTCTTCGACCCCGAGCTGGGCTCGGGCGGTTACCAGCCGCGGTCAGAGGGCGGCGTGCTGTCGTACAACGAATTCTGGTACGAGCGAGGCATCGAGCTAACCGCCGACAAACGGACGTCGCTGATCATCGATCCAGCGAATGGACGGCGGCCGCCGCAGACGGAGGAAGCGGTCATGGTCGCCCGGGAACGCAACGCCTATCAGGACCTACACCGCTACGATTCATATGAGAACCGCAGCTCGGGCGACCGCTGCCTGATGGGCTTCAACGCAGGCCCGCCAATGCGATCATCTTCCTACAACAACAACGTGATGATCTTCCAGTCCCCTGGGTATGTGACGATTCTCAACGAGATGGTGCACAACGCCAGGGTCATCCCGATCGACGACGTTGCAAAGCCGCCGTTTCAACAGTACAGCGGTGTCTCCCGCGGCCACTGGGAAGGTGAGACGCTGGTTATTGAGACCACCCAGTTCCGTGGCGGGAGCAGCGGCCTCACCTCGACCAACATGCATCTGGTCGAGCGCCTCACGCGCCTCGACCCCGATACCGTCGCCTACGAGTACACCGTCACCGATCCGACGATCTACACCGCACCCTACACCGTGATGATGCCGTTCCGGCGGACCGACGGACCGCTCTTCGAGTACGCGTGCCATGAAGGCAACATCGGCCTGTATGGCATTCTCGCTGGGGCGCGCGAGCTCGAGCGGCAAGGACGCGAGCTGCGTCGCTGAGACAGCATTGGAACGAACCCAGTCGCTATCGACGGGCCGACTCCCGCGGCATACGCCGCGCATGTCGGCCCGCTCGTTATCTGCACCGTTCTGGCTCGAGTCTTGAACGCCTAGCCTACCTGGAGCATCTCATGCGCCGACCGAAGATTGGATCATCCCCGACCGTCCTTCTCGCAACCTTGCTGTTGACCGGTCTTCCCCTTGTCGCAGCCTGTTCGGCGCCGGAGATTACGCAGCCTGCAGAGGCGACCGACGTCACGGTGTTCGAAGGCGCACGGGTGCTCGTGGGTGATGGGAATGTCATCGAGAATGCCACCTTCATTGTCGACGACGACCGCCTCATGGCGGTCGGTAGCAGCGATGTGGTCGATGTGCCGGCCGGCGCCGAACACGTCGATCTCACCGGCCGGACGGTCATGCCGGCGCTCGTCGACACGCACACGCATCTCGGCCGGACGCGAGAGGACCTGGTCGCGGACCTGCAGCACAAGGCGTACTACGGCGTCGGCATCGCGATGAGCCTGGGACAAGATTCCGGCGAGCTGCCGTTCCAGATGCGCGAGGAGATTATCCCGAACGCAGCCCGCTATCGCACCGCCGGGCGTGGGATCACGAGACCGGAACCGGGACGCTCGGACATCCCCTACTGGATCTCGACCGAGGAGGAAGCCCGGGCCGCCGTGCAGGAGCTCGCCACCCTGAACGTCGACCTGGTCAAGCTCTGGGTCGACGACCGGAACGGGAGCTACGAGAAACTGACCCCAGAGCTGTATGGCGCGGCCATCGACGAGGCGCACCTGTCTGGGCTCCGTGTGACGGCCCACATCTTCACGCTCGAGGACGCGAAAGGGCTGCTGCGCGCTGGCATCGACGGGTTCGCCCACGGGATCCGAGACATGGACATCGACGACGAGGTGATCGGACTGTTCCGCGAGCGGCCACAGGTCGTGCTCGTTCCCAACCTCCCCAACCCCGGAGTCGCCACCGACCTGAGCTGGCTGAGCGGGACCATACAGCCCGACGAGCTCCAGCGACTACAGGAGGGGGCCGTGGATCGGCCGGAGGCCCAGAAGGCCTTTGGCATCCAGGCGCGCAACCTGGCGCGGCTGAACGCTGAGGGAGTCCGGATCGCCCTTGGCACCGACGGCAGCGCCGGCTGGAGTCCCCACGCCGAGATGGCGGACATGGTGAGCGCTGGCATGGCGCCGAGCGAGGTGATCGTGGCGGCGACCCGCAATGCCGCCGAGTTCCTGGCAATCGACGACGCGGGCACGCTGGAACCCGGCAAGAGCGCCGACTTCGTCGTGCTCGAGGCGAACCCACTGGACGACATCACGAACACCCGGCGTATCGTCGACGTGTTTCTGCGCGGGAAGCCGGTCGACCGGGCCGGACTCAGCGCTGCCCGCGTCGGTACCGCAACGCAGTAACTCAACCGTCCGGCACGACGAAGAAGGAGTCGCGAGCGACCTATGGGACTCCGTCCGCGCGACGGTGCAGGTTGCGCGTCGTCTCCAACCCGCCCGCAGTGACTCGTCCCGTTCAGAACTCGTCGTACCCCTCGGTCAGCTCAATGCGAACACCGGCGGGATCGATGATGAAGGCGATCTTGAGCCCGACCGCCGGCAGCTCACGGAACTCGACGTCGAACTCGATGCCACGGTCCGCGAGTGTCTGGCAGAAGGCTTCCAGGTCGTCAAGCTCGAATCCGATGTGGTCGATCGCCCGTCCCCGGGTGGCCGCCAGCGGCGTGCTAGACCCCCCGAAGCTGAGGTTCATGCCCGGGACGTTCGTCGTCGTCTCGATACTGCCGCGCGAGCGCTGCTCCAGGCCGAAGATGTCGAGATACCAGGCGAGCAGCGCCTCGTGCTCGGGTGCCCGGAAGTGGATATGGTTGCCGGCGATCTCCACCGGCAGCCACTGCTCCTCCTGTAACTCGACCCGGACGTCGTCAGGCATCATGACATAGGCGTTCGGATGCCCTTGAGCCCCGGTGAACTCTGACATCACCGGCAGACCCGCGGCGCGCCACTTCGCGAGAAATTTTTCCATGTTCCGAACGTGGAAGCCGAAGTGATCCATCCCCGACCCCTGCGACCCGCCGGTCGGCTCCCGGGCGCTCAGCGCTACCAGGAGCCCGTGGAGCCGCACCCGATCGCCCAGCACGGCGACGCCGCCGAAATGCTCGACCCACAGCTGCTTGTGGACCTCGACGTCCGAGACGTTGAGATGCACATGGCCGTATCTGAGGCCGGCATCATTGGGGGTCGCAAGCTGGGCGTAGGCCGGCGACACGAGCATGAACGCCGCGGCGATGGTCAAGGGTAGCCTCATGATCGCTTCTCCTCAGTTAGTCCGGTGGACATCCTGGCAGACGCGTATTATACCGCCGACCCGGAGGGTAGCCAGACTCTGGCAAGCGCCCCGCTTTATTCGACCGGCGATGACGCCGAATTGTCGATGTATTTGTGGCACATGCCACGAGTGGCCTGCTTAGGGTGTGGAACCCGAGCCGATACCTTGAACGCGGATGAGCCGCGAGAGTCAACTGAAACAAGGAGCACAGACATCATGACGACTCAGCAGAACGACGCCATGGCAATGACCGATCAGGAACTCGAGCAGGTACAGGTACATGGTGGAATTATTCCATTTCAAATTAATTCACTGCGGACTAAAGATAAGCGGACAGGTATGTTAGGAGATCAGCGACTAGATTGGGGCTGTGGATGGATCGGAAGGGGGTTTGTAAGTGCTTGAGAAGGAATGGTATCGAGGGCGGGGATCGAACCCGCAACGGCTGTGCACCCTGAGGCTTCGCAAACGATCCGACATATCAATACACATCGGAAACCTCCCACGCGCTCTGGGTGGAATACTACTGCTGCTACCGCTGGCCTGCGCCGACGCGGATCGGCAAGGCGAAGCAAAGACTCCGCTGGCCGTTGCCGAGCCAGGAGGCTCCCCAGCGAACATCCCCCGCTTCCGAGTAGATCCGTTCTGGGTACGGGATCTGCCGAATGACTGGATTCTGGGACAGGTCTCCGGCGTGGCCGTCGACGACCGGGATCATGTATGGATCGTCCATCGCCCGCGAACGCTCGACGCTCGGCAACGCGGTGAGGAGGGGATGTGCTGTGTGCCGGCGCCGCCGGTGATCGAGTTCGACCCGAACGGAAACGTCGTCCAGGCCTGGGGCGGACCGGGCGACGGCTTCGAGTGGCCGGAGAACGAGCATGGCATCCATATCGACCCCGAGGGCAACGCGTGGATCGGCGGTAACGGCGCGGGTGACGCGCACGTACTCAAGTTCGCGGCCGACGGCCGGTTCCTGCTGCAGATCGGGCGGTCCGGCGAGAGCGGTGGCAGCAACGACACAGGAAACCTGGGTCGCCCGGCCGGGATCACGGTCGACCAGGCGGCGAACGAAGTCTACATCGCGGACGGCTACGGCAACCGGCGTGTGATTGTTTTCGACTCCAATACCGGCGCGTACAAGCGCCACTGGGGAGCATACGGAGAACGCCCGGACGACACGGCGCTGCCGCCGTACGACCCGGCAGCGGAGCCGATCGGCCACTACCTCAGCCCGGTGCACGACGTGGCCATCGCAAACGACGGCCTGGTGTATGTAGCCGACCGGACGAACAACCGCGTGCAGGTGTTCCAGAAGGATGGTCGGTTTATGACCGAGGCGTTCGTGCGACCCGAGACGCTCGGCAGTGGCTCCGTGTCGGGCCTTACCCTCTCGGAAGATGCGGACCAGCGGTGACTATTCGTCCCGGACGGAACGAATAACGTGGTGTGGATCCTGGACCGCGCGTCGCTCGAGGTCGTGGACCACTTCGGGAGACTCGGCAAGCACGCCGGCCAGTTCTACCGGCTGCACAACCTGGCGATTGACTCGCGTGGCAACCTCTACACGACCGAAGTCAACGTCGGACAGCGTCTGCAAAAGTTTGACCGGGTCAGACCGTGAGCACGGCCGCACGCGCCTTCCTGCATCCGCCCGGGACACATGTCAGGTTGAGTCGATCGTGCACGCTCACTCCTTGATGATCCAGGGCAGCAGCATGTGGTAGCGGGAACAAATTGAGGTGGGGTTCTGATACGCGGCACCGGTGAAAGCCTCCAGACACCGACGCAGGTCGGTCAGCTTGACGATCTCGTCCACGAGGCCGTGACGGGCGCAGTAGGCCCGCCGTTCTGACGCGCCCAGCTGGTACCGTACATGGTCCACTGCCTGGCGTCGCCAGGGCAGGCTCAGAACTTTTCCGCGCCCACCTCCTTCAAGATGGCGGTGTCCAGGGCTTGATCCGCCACCAGCCGCTTCAGCCGCACGTTCTCCGGCTCGAGCGTCTTCAGCCGCTTCGCTTGGTCGAGACTCATGCCGCCGTACTCTTTACGCCAACGATAGTACGTCTGCTCGCTGATGCCGAGCTTCTGGACACTTGCGGGGGCCGCAGCCCACGACTTAACTTCACCTCGGCCTGGCACAGTATTGTGTTGATCTGCGCGGTACTGGATCGCTTCCCTGGCATCCTGCCTCCCAGTTCGTACCGCCCGAATTCTACCCCTCGGGCTGGAACAATCTCAGGGGGTTAGGTCAGTACCCCAGCCAGTCTACCTTTCGACCGAACGCGCCGGGACCACGGACGCTTTCGGGGTTGCACGAGACCCGCTCCTGCGGTACAAGCACGCAGACGACCGAGCGAGTAGTCCATGTCCGCTGCACGACGACGGCGCCCCCAGTCGCGACATCCCCGACACCCCAGACCCGCGCCGGGGCCCGTCCTGCCACATGCTCCGTCGGCATCCCCGCGCCGGGGGTTCCGGGCGCCCCTGGCGCTGACGCTCGTACTCCTCCTTGTCTCGTTCGTCCCGCGGGTGCAGGTGAACGTCGTCCTCATGTGGTCGTGCTGGGCAGCGGTCGCAGCCCTGTTACTCTGGCAGATTGTCCTCTTCGTCCGGTTGCAGGGCGAGGCTCGCTCGTGTCAGGTGGTTTTGCGTCCCCAGCACTATCTGCAGGCGACGGTGCAGGCCGCGGTCTTCGTCTACTGGGGCTACTTCTGGCGACCCGTCTACGACCACGCCTGGCTGCTGGTCGCGCAACTCTTGTTCGCCTACGCCTTCGACATGCTGCTGTCATGGTCGCGCCGCGACCGCTACGTGCTGGGCTTCGGGCCATTCCCGATCGTTTTTAGCACGAACCTGTTTCTCTGGTTCCACGACGACTGGTTCTACCTACAGTTCCTCATGCTGGCCGCCGGGTTTATGGGCAAAGAGTTCGTGCGTTGGCAACGCGATGGCCGGAACACGCACATCTTCAACCCGTCCGCGTTCTCGTTGGGGTTGTTTTCCGTGGTGCTAATTGCGACCGGCGCGACCGACCTGACCTGGGGCCAGGACGTCGCGACGACGCTGACCCTGGCGCCGCACATCTATCTGTTTCTGTTCCTGACCGGACTGGTCGTCATGTACTGCTTCTCGATCACGCTCGTGACCGGATCGGCGGCGATCGTGCTGTTCGGCATGAGCGCGCTGTACGCGACGGCGACGGGCGTACCGTACTTCATCGATGCGGAGGTCCCGACCGCGGTCTTCCTCGGCTTGCACCTGCTCGTAACAGACCCGTCCACGTCACCGAGAACGCAGCTGGGCAAGATCGTGTTCGGGGCACTCTACGGGCTGGGCGTTTTCGGACTCTACGCGCTGCTCGGCGCCGTCGGGGCGCCGACCTTCTACGACAAGCTTCTGTGCGTGCCGCTGCTAAATCTGAGCGTGCAGCGGATCGACCGGCTGGTCCACACCGTCCAGGCGAGTGCCGTCGTCACACGGTGGCGCCCGGACTGGACACCGGCACGTGCGAATCTAATCCAGATGGCTGTCTGGATACTGTTCTTCGGCACAATGACGGCGGTCGGTGCGACCGACGGCCGGCACCGGGGTGATGCGGTCCCGTTCTGGAAGCAGGCGTGCGCCGAGCGTCGTCCCCAGGCGTGCGAGCGGCTCCTCCAGATCGAGTCCAGCTACTGCGGCGACAACGCGGGGTGGGCCTGTAACGAGCTCGGGCGCCACCACACGGAGGGTACCATCGCGGCCGCCGACCCCGAGCTTGCCCTGGGCTACTTCTCGAAGGCCTGCGAGCTGCGGTTCCAGGCCGGCTGCGTCAACCTCCTGAACCAGGACCCGCCCAGCCAGGCCGAACCGCGAGCAGTCGACCTCAGACTGCTGTTGCGTGAGGGCGGACGGAACCTGCTGGAAATGCCAGAATCGGAGTTACTCGCGCGGGCCTGTGACCATGGCTGGTCGTTCACGTGTGGCGGGAGGAGCCCGTGAATCAGACATCGGTCTCCGACGATCCGCGCCGATCGCCAGCGAGTGTCGGACTGGGTGTGCTGGCCGTGCTGATGCTTGGCGTAACCGCCTGGCTATACTCCCAGCGATCAGCCGTGTCACCGGCGGCCACGGGACACACTCCCCCACTCGAGGCAATGCCCACCGATCTACCCGGATTCCGCCCCGATGCCTGGTTCCTCCCGGACGACGCCCGGCTCGGCTTCGTGGAAATACCAGCCGGCTCGTTTCTGATGGGTGGCGACTCGACGACCGACCCGCAGGCGTTCGCGAACGAACGGTGGTCCGGCGCATCCGCGCAAGGCGTGGTGGACCTCCCGGTATTCCATATTGGCCGCTACGAGGTGACCGTGGCCCAGTTCGCAGCGTTCGTGGCGGCCGCCGGATACGCTGTCGGCGACCAGACCCTGCAGCGTCCCCCCAATCACCCGGTGGCAAACGTCTCCTGGCCCGATGCCCTCGCCTACTGCCGGTGGCTCGACGTGACACTACGGGCAGCGCCAGCGACGCCACCCGAGTTGCGCCGTCTGCTCCGCAGCGGCTCGCGCGTCACGTTGCCAACCGAGGCTCAGTGGGAGAAGGCGGCGCGGGGACCCGACGGCCGCATCTATCCCTGGGGCCGCGAGCCGGGCCAAAACCGGGCGAACTACCAGGGACAGGGGACCGTATCTGTCGGCAGCCACCCCTGCGCCGACTGCCCTTATGGCCTTCTCGACATGAGCGGCAACGTCTGGGAGTGGACCCGAAGCCCGTATCAGCCCTACCCCTTCAACCCGGCAGACGACCGCGAGGGGCTCGAGGCCGACGCCCTCTGGGTAATGCGCGGCGGGTCGTTCACCGACCCCGAGCGCAACGTGCGCACTACGACCCGCGGCGGAGGCGACCCTGGCGTGCGACGCCCCTTCATGGGATTTCGTGTAGCGATCTCCGGCTCCGGGTCGTGACCGCACGGCTCGGAGCCAGCTCACTCCCCACGAAACCCAGGCGCACCCTGGCGCCGGTTCGCCACGCGTCGCTGGGGAGACTATCCCGGACAGGCGCTCACACTAAATAAATTCACGGATTTCACGATACCACCGGCGGGCGTAGTCCCGGCACCGCAATTCCAACCGACACCATCAGATTTGATTGCGGTGCGCACCCAGGCCGGAGGCACCCCAGTCACCGTCGGGATCTGGCTAACCGCCAACCAGCGCCGCCCGTAGCTCGCCAACACCTTGCTGGAACAGACGCAGGATTCGGCCGCTATTGCGGAACTCGTCGAGGATCGCGGCGCGGCGGCTCCTGAGCAGATCGCCAATGACATAGTCCAGGACCGTTGCCATCACCGTGCCTTCCTCGGTGTTGGTCTCTTCGAAGCGCCGACCGAACCCGCGCAGAGTGGGCTCGAACGACGCCTCGTGCCAGCGCTGCACACCCGCATCGAGCCTCACGAAGTCATCCAGGACCGACGCGAAGGCGAGGCTGGGTGGGCGATGCCAGAACGACACATCGGGACCGAAGTCTGGAACATAAGACGGGAGATATAGGTTCGCCCGCGCGGGGACCCGCCTGACCAGCGCGGGGTTGAAACGCTTCACCTCGTTCGTGGAGAGCCCGGTGCGCCGGGTCACCTCGGTCAGCAGGATGTCACGTGGCGCACGCATCGCAAAGAGCCGCGTCTGGGGCGTCTCGCCGATCAACCGCTCTACGTTGATCGTGTTGCCGAACACCATCTCGGCGTACAAGAACGACCTGGGTCCATAGGTCCGGAACAGTTCCCGATAGCGACGGATGGAAATCTGTCGCAAGTCGCGTGCGAACTCCGAACCCATCAGGTACTGTTCCCGCACGTCGGCACCACCGAGCCGCTCGCCGTTGATGACCGTGCGTCCGACGTTGACGCCGCCCGCGTGATGCTCCGACAGCGCCGGGATGAAGCTGCCATACATCGTGGCAAGAATCGTGAGATACGCCGCACAATAGGGCGCCTGTGTGGTCTGGTTGTACGCCTCGATGACGTTCGGCGCGAGCTGGTTCATCCGGTTCCAGTTCCGCCGGAGAAACTGACAAAACCCGAGGGCTTGCGCCCGGGAGCGGGCCCGCCCGTTTAGACCCGACTCGACGATCGCCTGGGCCAGCCCGATCGTCGCAGGCACGCCGAACCGCTCGTAGATCTCACCCCACTCGACGAGAAAGCTGCCGTAGCGCTTGGCATGGGGCTGAAGAAAGCGCCCTCTCGTTGGGTTGTGGACAACCGGCCCGACAACGCCAGCTAGACGGTCCTCGACCTGCTCCCGCCGCCGGCCGAGCCGCGACTCCAGCCTAAGACCGGAGAGGGTACCGGCGAGCGCGGGGTCTTCCCAGAACCCCTCGCGCGTCCAGTTGCCGCGTGTCGGAAACGACACCAGCAGGCGCCCGTCCTCCGCGCTGCCGAAGATGATACGGCCGTCCGGAATCGTATAAATGTGCTGCCAGAACGAATAGCCAGGTCGAAAACGCCGGACCCCAACCAGGTCAGCCTGGTAGCGGGCCTGCGTGCGCTGCCACGCCGGCAGCTCGGGCCGAGACGGTGACTCCACGCCAGGAACCTGGGGTGGCGTCTGCGCCCGGAGCGCTGAGCCGAAGGTAGGCGAGTCCTCCGGATTGGCGATGGCGAGCGCGAGGAGCGTGGCAAGTCCGAGCAGGACGGCAAAGTTTCTCATCACAGCCGACGGTGACCCGACCCTTCTGACCCTGTAGCGAGGTTCCCACCTGATATTCACCTCGCGCATTGTAAACCATCGCTAGCCGGCCACGACCGTCCTCGCACGTGTTTTAACCACCGCCGCGGTTGTCGTCGCGCTACGGCCGCATGCAGATCCTCGCTCCCTGGAGATGATCGCCCACTTCCAGTTCCATAGGACTGCCACACAACCAACGCCGTGACTGCCCTGAAACACCAGACGGGTATACTGCACGCATGGCACCGTGTGTCCCGGGCGCTCTCCGCGTGTCTGCGGTCCCGCGGTGGTCGCACCGGGACCCGGTGGAGGGGGGTAACCCATTCCCGACGGCCGATACCCGATACGGAACGTGGCACGCCGCCACCGCCGATGCCCGAGCGACGCTTCTGCAATTTGATGCCGATCTCGAGACCAGGGCACAGGTCACGCTCGACCCGGCGATCTACCGATCGCAACTGCTCGACCTGGCTGTCGGCAGATTCGATGTGTGGGCCCGGCGAGGGCGCTCGGTCGTCCACGGTCGGCGTGCACTTCGCGACTACGAGCGGTGGCTGGACGAGTACGTGGAGAACTGGCTGCGGTATATTGCTGAGACCTGCCCGCGCGTGAAGGTTAGCGATGGACTCCGCCAGCGATTGACCGGTCGGGCGGCCCACTGGACCGTCGGGGCGCGGAACGCGGTGGACTCACGCGCCGCGGTACGGTGACTAGTGGAACGGGCGCCGGGACGGCATCGTCGAGACCGGAGTCGCGGAACGGAGAGGGCCTCGCCATACTCGCGATGATGCCCGTCACACAGCGCACGCCGAACCCGTCGCCCGGCCCGCCGAATGAGACGCAGATAATTCGCAAGCACTTAACGATGATCTGCCTCGTGGTCCTGGCGTTTTTCGCCGGGCTAGCGATCAATCACCATGCCGTGGTCGCGGCATAGGGCTCGAACCGCGTGTACGAGCTGCTCACCTACACCGCCAACGAGGGCAGGCTGTCCAACCTCCTCGCGCGGTTCGGCAGCGGTGAAGTCGACCTGTTCACCAGGCACGGCATGACGAGCGTCGGCTACTGGGTGCCTGGCGACACGGAGCTCTCGACAAACACCATGGTCTACATGCTGGCGCACGAAAACCGCGACGCGGCGGCGACGTCCAGAGAGGAATTCTGAGCGGATCCGGAGTGGTAGGAGATGTCTGCTGCCTCGCAGGTCGACGGCCGGATTCTGGTCCGAGGCGGCGTCCAGTCCATGTTCCTGAATCCAACCGATTTCTCGCCGGCGAAGTAGGCGTAGCCGGAGATAGGCGCCTGGCAGCGTTCGACCGATTCTCGCCATGGTGAGGCTTCGCGCAGCCGTGGGCGCTGCCACTGGCGTGGACAGCACGGCCCGTCCGTGTCGCCGGGACCCACGGGTGCCGACACCAGGCCGACGCTCGAACGCTCAGTCCTCTTTCCAGGGGTTGGTCGCAAACACCGAGAGTTCGGGCCACATCGCGCGGGGATGCATAGTGAGTGCAGCCATAATGGTCTCGGCGATGTCCACCGCGTAGAGCTTGTTCGGGTTGTTCCGCCCGACCCGTCCACCCCAGCGGGTCTGGACCTCAGACGGGCAGATGCTGATGACCCGGATACCGTGCGGGCGGAGCTCGGCCTGCCAGCACTGGCTGATACCCCGCACCGCCCATTTACTGGCGGCATAGGCAGTCCCCAGCTTGCGTCCCTTCGTGCCGGACGTCGAGGCGATGTTCACGATGTCGCCACGCTCCTGCGCCTTCATCAACGGGACGAGCCGGTTACTCAGATCCACCATGCCGAAGACGTTCCGGTCGAACAGGCGGCGCATGGCGTCGACGTCGAGCTCACCGATCGCCGCGTCGTACCAAGACGCCGCGTTGTTGACGAGCACGTCGATGCCACCCATCTGCCGCACACAGAACTCGACGGTCCTCTCGTTGTCATCGCCCACCGAGCTGTCAGCCCGTAACCCGAACGCGCCGGTCTCTCCGGCGACCTGCTTGATAGTCTCGTCGTGGCGACCGGTGAACATCACCTGGTGCCCCGCCGTGCGCGCCAGCACGACGAGGGCCGCACCGATCCCTTGACTACCGCCGGTAATCAAGAAGCGTCTGGAGTCCATGCGATACGTCCTCTGCTCGGTCCAGGTCGAAACCCACCGATTATAACGCCCGAGTGTCGGCGCCGGAATCGAGGCCCCTTGTTTAATCCCCGCGTAGTACCGACAACCGTCGTGGGGAAAACCGCGGCCGGCCTCTGCCTCCGAGAAGCAATCCGCCCTCGCCAAGGCTGCGGTAAGACCCGCCAATCGCTCGAACAGGAACGGGCCTGGCGACGGCTGTGTCGCGCAGGCGGATTGCGCGCCACTCACAGGCGGCGCGGCCGTCACCACGGGCTCCCAGGTGTGGCGACCGCCGCATGGCTTCCGCTACGCCACTTGACCCGCGATCAATATGCGAGCGATCGTGAGGCGATCGTGGCTTATACACAGACCACGGTTGCGATACAGGAGCTAACGGCATGACCCCCTTCCGATGCACGCGCAGCGCCGTCGCTATGTTCACCGCCGTTGGCGCCACTCTCGTCGTCGCGGCCTGCGGCGGAGGCGACGTGCCGGCCACACCCGCGACCGCGCCAGACCAGGCGCCGGTCGAACCGGGCCCAGCGGCTTCGGTACCCGAAATCATCGAGATGGGCGGCGCCCAGTCTGTGACGACCTTCTTCATCACGAGCGTGGGCCTGGGAGGAGGCGGGAACCTCGGCGGCCTGGCCGGCGCCGACGCCCATTGCCAGGCGCTGGCCGAAGCGGAGTATGCCGGTGACCACACCTGGCGCGCCTACCTGAGCACGACGGCCACCGACATGAAACCGGCGGCACACGCACGAGACCGCATCGGCACCGGTCCCTGGTATAACGCTGAAGGAATCCTGATCGCCGCCAACATCGCGGCGCTGCACAGTGACGGCAACAGGATGACGAAAGAGACCGCGACGACCGAGCGGCTCGACCCAGTGAACGGCGTGGGCGACACGCCGAACCGGCACGACATCCTCACCGGCTCTCGGCCCGACGGAACGGCGTTCACCGGCGCGGAGGACCTGACGTGCGGCAACTGGACGTCGAGCGATGCTGGACGCGCACAGGTGGGACATCACGACCGGATGGGCCGCGGCGACGGCGCCGCCTCGTGGAACTCCGCGCACCCGTCCAGCGGCTGCAGCCAGGATGCCCTCGTCGGCACCGGTGGCGCAGGGCTCTTCTACTGCTTCGGCATCGATTGAGCAACCCTCGCCAGCGCCCCGCCACAGGCACCGACCATTGAGGGAACTCCGGCGGTCGTGCGATCAGGTGATCATCACCGTCCGCGGGTGCTGGCTGTTTTGCTCCAGGAAAGTCTGCTTGATCTCTAGGTCCTCTGCGGTCGGCTGCACGTAGCCGCTGGTGTCGGTGGCGCGCGACGTGATCGTGTGCTCCCCGGGCGTGGCGCCGCGCCAATCGAAATTGAAGAACTTCCAGGAATAGGTCTCGCTGGTCACCGGGTCCAACGTCGCCTGCTGCCACGGACCGTCGTCCACCTTCACCTCGACCGACTGGATCGGAGTGCCGTCGTGGAGGATCACTCCGAACACCCGATGCTGGTTGCCGACACGCGTGACGCGCGCGATATACGATTTCAGGCGCATCTTCGTGATGGCCGTTTCCTTCCACTTCATCACGCCGTTGAGCATCTCGCCCTTCAGGGTGCGATACCAGCGCGCCTGGTATTTCCCGAGATACTGGTCTTCCTGCACGTGGATCTCGGATACCCACTTAACGTTGGGCGCCCCGTACCACCCGGGGACCAGCAGGCGGAGAGGCCGGCCCTGATGAGTCGTCAGGGGTTCGCCGTTCAACGCATAGGCCAGGAGCGGCTCGTTCGACAACGCGATGTCGCGTTGCAGGCTCCGCCCGTACTGCTGGTCCACGTTGTAGGTTCGCCCGCGGAACACCACCTCTTCCTCGCCGTGGTCGGCACCGAAAAAGACGAACTCCCTGGCCGACGCCTGCACGCCTGCCTGATCGAGCACTGACCGTAGCGAGACACCGGTCCAGCGACCGTTGCTGGACAGCCCGTTCAGCGGTCCCCGGTTCCCCGAGCACTCGAACCCAAACACGAGCTCGGTGCTAGGCATCCCGCGAAGCTCGTCGAGCGACAGCGACACAGGGCGGTCAACCAGACCGGAGACCTGCAGGCGATAGGTAGTCAGGTCGATCGCTGGATGCCCGTAGTGCTGTGTGGTGAACCACTTGTCCGGCGGGGTGAACTGTCCGTCGATATACCGCACGTCGATGATACGTCGGTCCGGCGTACGTTCCAGGACGATCGTCTCCGGCAGATCGGTGAACTCCACGAGTATCTCGTCCTGCGCGAGCGCAGGCCAGGCCCATTCCGGAAACCCGAGGGCCCCGAGCCCGGCCAGCGCCACTCCACTTTTCAGGACGTCACGACGAGTGGTCTGTTTCGACATGATCAGATCCCTTTCCTGCACACGACTCTGTGCGGCTAGCCTGCTGGTGTAGTGCCGCCATCACCTCGTCCACCTGCCTAAAACACCTGAGTCTCCAGACTATCCGTTGTCCGTGGACTCCCACACGCGGACCCGCCGGGCCGACGTGTCGGCAACGCTATCCTCTGGTGCCCTTACGGCTTCTGCCCCTCGCCTCCGGGTACCACCCCTACGGCAGCTCGTCGTAGATGACCTGTACCCAGGCCTGCAGCCGCTCATCCGTCCCCCTGTTGTAACCTGTAAACTGCGCCGGGATTTCCCAGCTTGCGCCTACCTCTGCGGCCGACCGACCTGCCGCTTTCGCGGCCCTGACGTCGGAGACGAACGTGCCCACAAACTCCGAAAACTCCCGCAGATCGTCTCGGGTCATCACCGTGCTATGGCCCGTGATGATCCGGTCGACGGCGGTTATACCCTCGTAACCCTTGCGCACCGTCTCGGGGTAGTCGACGCCGCTCCCTCCGTTGTTCGCGTCCATGATCGGGACCTGCTTGCCGGGGAATGCGTCGCCGCTGTGCATCACACGCAGCGCGGGGAAAACGACCCACGCGTCGCCTCCCGTATGCGCCCGACCGAAGTAGTGGAGCTCGACCCGGTCCGCCCCGCTCCCGAGCGTCAGCGTCTCGCTAAAGGTCTGCTCCGCGATCCCGTGGCCATCGTGAGCGTCGAAGATATTCGGGCTCGGTGGTCGGTTGAGCCCGGTGACTGGGTTCATCTCTCTCTGGTGCTGCTGCGTGTTCTCGTGAGCGACGAAATCGACCGACGCCGGGAACTCTACGTTGCCACTGACGTGGTCGCCGTGGGTGTGCGTATTGATGATCGTCGTCACGGGCCTCGGCGTCAGCTCCCCGATCTTGTCGATAAGCGCCTGCCCCCACCCGGGGTTCTTGGTATCGACCAGCACCACCCCGTCGCTGGTGACGAACGCCGCCGAGTTCCCTCCACCGCCCCGGAGCACATACAGGTTGTCCTCCAGTTGATCGACCTCAAGGACCATCTGCCCTTGTTGACTCGACGCACCGACGAGCGACAGACCGCCGACCAGCAACAGCGCGCCGAGCACCACTACTCTTCTCATGCCATGCCTCCCGGAAAGAACACCCGCTGAACGAACCAGAACGTGCCGGCCGCCATCACCAGGACGGAGCCGGCGAAGACGAGCCGGCGGCCAGCCAGATCGCTGCGCGCACGCAACAGCGTCACCGCCGTGGCGACACCCGCCGCTACGGCGACCTGCCCGATTTCCACACCGAGATTGAACGAGAACAAGGACCAGCCCAAAGCTCCGCTCGGCAGCCCCATCTCACGCAACACGCTCGCAAACCCAAAGCCGTGGACGAACCCGAACAAAAGCGCAATCCAGACACGCATGTCGCGACCGCCGCGCACGAGCAGGTTGTCGGCACCCACATACACGATACTGAGCGCGATGATCGGCTCAACCAGCCGGCCGGGCAGCGCGACAACATTCAGCACCGCCAGCGAGAGCGTGATGCTGTGGGCCACGGTGAAGCCAGTAATGACCAGCAGCAGCCGCCGCAGCGGGCCACCCAGCAGCAGCAGGCCGACCAGAAACAATATGTGATCCGGACCGATGAGAATGTGGTGCACGCCGGCCGGCACGAACTTGCGCGCTACCGCCACCCCCCCCTGCCGGCTCCCGACAAAATACTCGTACCGGGTCTGGTCCGCTCCCAGGATCGCCTGCGAGGTCAAGACCGAGTCATCGTAGAAGTTCAGAAAGGTCTGATGCGCCGTATCGTAGGGAAACAACCTTCCCGACACTGCGACCAGACCGGGCGCTCGGTCCAACGACACTTGGGCGCGCACTCGCACCGACTGTCGCGCGGGCAACGGCTCGACGGCGGACCAGCGGTCGAGCGTCAGCGGCCGCCCATCGACGATGATCCGGAGCCGATCACCCAGCAGCGAGGCCAGTCGCTGCGAGCCGGGCCCCAGCACCTCGGCGTCGAGCACCCGGACCGGCGGCTGAATCCCGAGTTCGTACGCCACGTCGAACGCATGGACCACGACGTCGATTTCCACCGTCGTCGAGTGGATACGCACATCGACGAAGCTGAACGGCGCCGGATGCGCCGACACGGGCGTGACGACGCCACACACCGCAACGGCGACCAACACGGCCGAGCCGACCCGCCTCATGCGGAACCATGGTACCCCAAGACAGGCGCGTGTTCGTGACGAACTGGAAATCGGCGGCCAGGGCCTGTGATGTTGGGCTCGGAACGACGCCGCACCGCAATCCACCGGCCTGAATAGCCTGCCCGAGAGCCCTTGGTGATACCCCGCGTTGCATCGAGAACCGTCGCGAGAAAAAGCCGCGGCCGGCCTCTGCAACGCGCGACGAGACGCAACTTGGGACATATGTGACCGAGACGCCACCCCGTCCGGGAGGATGTGGCGCTGATCAAAATGCCGCGGGGCTTCTACCACGGGCACTCAGGCGTATATTATCCGTACTTACATCAAGGCCCGCGAAGGGGCAGAATGAAGCTCGGATCGGATTCCGGTTCGGGCCGGTGTTACGTGATCGAGACGAGAGGGTACCGATGAGCCGTCGCACGACCACCGTTTTGTCAGCCATGCTCACGATACTGTGGCTGGCGCCGCTCACGCCCGAGGCGCTGGCCGGCCAGTCCAACACCGGGGGGGCGGCGCCAGACAAGCAACCGGCACCCCGTATGCCGTGGGGTGTGCCCGACCTGCAGGGCGTATGGAACCACGGCACAGCGACTCCGCTCGAGCGACCGGATCGGTACGTAGGTCGTGAATTTCTGACCGCGGAAGAGATCGCCGAGGCGAACCTGAACGCCACGACATTTGCCACCTCTGAACGCCGCTCCGAACTCAGCCGTGAGCGCGACGTCGGGCTTGCCTACAACCAGTTCTGGTGGGACCGGGGACTGTCCGACGGACGCACGGCGCTAATCGTTGATCCGCCCGATGGGAAGATCCCGCCACGAACGCCGGAAGCCGAGAAACGGTCGGCAACCCGTCGTGCCGCGGCGCGTCCACGGGAGCTCTCGGAGAACCCCGAAGACCGCAACCTGTGGGAGCGGTGCCTGACACGCGGCGCGGTCCGACTGGGCGGAGCCTACAACAATAACCTCCAGATATTCCAGACCGAGCGCAACGTGGCGATCTTCATGGAGATGGTCCACGAGACCCGGATCATCCCGCTGCGGGACAGTCAGCCCGACTCGTCCCCCCGCCGGTGGCTCGGCAGCTCATACGGGTATTGGGACGGAGATACCCTAGTCGTCGAGACCGTCAATTTTTCCGGACAGGCTCCCTGGCGCGGCTCCGGAGAGAACCTGCGCCTGGTCGAGCGCTTCTCGCGCCCCGACGCCGGCACGCTGCTCTACGAGGTCACGTTCGAGGACCCGACGACATGGACGCGCGAGTGGACCGCCGCGCTAGCGATGCCCAAGACGGACGGGTTGATCTACGAGTACGCCTGTCACGAGGGGAACTACGGCATGGTGAACCTACTGACCGGCGCGCGGGTCCAGGAACGGGAAGCCGAAGAGCCTTCGAAGTAGGCCAGGTTCACCGTCGCGCTCACGAGGCGGCCGCCGATACCTCCAGCGTGCACCCCTCCCGATCAGTTGTTGTCAGTATGTAACGACGACAGCCGTCACCAGTGCCACGTCGTTCTTCAAGACCTCTGGTGTTGGCGGCTGATTCTTGAAGGAATCGAGCAAGTCGATCGTCAGCTGCAAGTGCTCGGCAAGCGCCGCCGCGATACCGACCGAGACCGTGTACAGACTGTCCCCAAGGTCGTCCATCCTCCACAACCCGGTAGCTGCGTGGGTAAGACTGACGGCTGAGTTCAGCTGGTGCCCGAACTGCTCGCCCGCCGTGATGGCCCCGCTGGCGCCAACCACTAGGCCCGGGTTCTTCTCCCACAAGCCACCAATGCCGACGTCCACGGCGAACTTCGTGGGCTCGTTGTCGATCACGGTGTAGCCAATGCCCGCTGTGGGTGCCACCAGGTAGTCGATCTTCTTGAAGGTGTCGCGCAGATAATCAAGCTGCCCAAAGAAAAACACGCGCGTGCCCAACGTGTACTCGTCTCGAAAGCCGAGCGCGGTCCGGTTCACCGTGACTGTGTCATCCTGCCCGCTCCTCAGATGGAGCGCAGTCCACCTCATCAGATTTGGCGAGGCCGAGTCGTGGGTAAGATCGAACGTGAGATTGTAATTGGATGTATCGGTGTTCCCGCTCGTAATCGAAACACCCGCCCCACCGCTCCCAGTCCACACCGGCAGCGATTGCGGTGGCCTGCCCTTCTGGGCCCAACTCGTGTCAGCAGTCAGGATCGCCGCCGCCATCAGAATCAGGCGTGACACGGCCAAGATCCTTCGATTGGGCCGTCGATCCGTCGTGGACACTTGCGCCGTTCTCATCATCGCTGGCTGCTCCTCGTCATTCCTTAGTCGGTTCCGATGCGACCGCCACCGACCTCGGCGAGGTTCCGTGGCGGACCAGATTGGGTGCCTTCGTACAGAGGTTGCCCGTGACCTACACGGCAGCCAGCCGGGCAGTACATCGCCGCGTTGCTTTCCTGACCACCGACCACTAACATTGCTGCGCTTACCCTCCTGGCGATGCGTATGGCGGACTCACCGTCTGGGAGAAATCTGACGATGACGCGTCAATATTACTGACGATAGATGCTGGTGTTCTGGCTCAAAGGCTCGGTGTATCTGATCCGAGCGCGGCGTACGGTTGGTGCCGGCGGTATTGCCCTCAATCTGGCCGCGCTGGCTCTGGCTTGCGGCGGTGGCTCACCCACGGCACCCACCGCACAATGGAATTCGGGCTCACCCACGGCGGCTGTCATGTCCTGTCCATCCGCCGTGCAGCGGCAGTCGGTCGACGCGTTGCCGGTATTGATCAGCTGGAACCTCCCCACGGTCGCCGGGATCCCCGTCGACAAGGGGTCCTGCGTGCCGATCTCCGGTACCGCGTTTTCGATTGGGGCGTCGACGGTCACCTGCTCTGCCGATCAGCCGACGCTTGCCAGCTCATGTACGTTCTCGATCATGATCGCCCCACCGGACCCCAAGTTACGCTTCACCAGGTTCATGGCATTCGGGAACAGCATTACCGAGGGGTTCATCCGCGAGTTCCTGCCGACGGGTGTCACGGCCGGCGAGATCCCAGCGCTGCTGCGCACGGCCGCTGGACGGAGGCTTCTCGGCATCTACACGGCGGTGCAGCCGCTGAATTCCTATCCGACTCAGCTAAGGAACCTGCTGGCACCGGCCTACCTGACCCAGCAGATCAGCGTCGCCAACGAAGGCCTCGGCGGCGAGTTCACGTCGGAGGGAGTCTCGCGCCTCACCTCCGCTCTCCTGTCGGTGCAACCGGAGGTATTGCTACTGTTCGAGGGGTTTAACGACATCAATCGTGCCATCAACAGTACACCGGAGGACGACCCACCGATCAGCATCGCCCCGATCGCCGCCAATCTCCGCGCCATGGCCCTCGACGCGCGGGGACGCGGCATCGAGGTGCTGCTGGCAACCATGACACCGGTCGCTGACCTGTATGAGAGTCAGGTCCCCGGCACACGGGCAGCAATCGTCGAGCTCAATGCCGCGATCCTGAGCATGGCTGCCGAACTCGCTCTCGGTGGGGTCGTTGACCTGTACGGTGCGCTCGTCGGCACCCCGGGCCTCTTCGGACCCGACGGCTTTCATCCCAATACAACCGGATACCGCCGGATTGCAGAGACCTTCGCCAGCGAGATCGTGTCCCGCTACGACGTTACCCCGCAGCCCCCGGTGTCCACCGCGCTGGTGCAGTAACCAGGGACATTTCGGACCGAGACGCAACACCGTTCAACCGGGATGCCGTGACGGTCGAATGCAGCGGGGCGTTCACTACGACTCTAAGGCCGGCCATCGCGGAACGCGGTCCGCGCGGCGTCTGTCCACGTGACAGTCCCCGTGCTATAGTTCCGGCGGTCGGCGGCTGGAACAGAACCGGACGCGCTGTGTCAAGCGGCAAGGCCTTGAAGGCTGAGCCGGAATTCCAGCCAGTTCCAGCGAGACACCCGATGAGCAATGAGCCAGCCGAAACATCGGACCTGACCAGGCCACTGGTCGTACTCCGCGGCACGAGCCCCTTCCCGTTCATCGACACGCGCCTCTGACACCAGAGTCCTACCCCATGACAGGGTCTCGATATACCAAGTCCTCCTTACTATGGGCCAAGCTGTCGCTGGCGTTCCTGTCGCCCGTCGTGTTCATCGGGTTCGCGGAACTGTGCGTCAGACTCACGGGCATCAATGCAGAGATGACCGTCAACGAAAATATCGAGATCGCGATTCCGGCGTGGTTGCTGGATGACGACAACTTCGCCTCGGGCGTCCAACCCGGCGTGAAGGCGGCGGACGTCATCTGGCTGCGACACTTCACTGAAGCTCGGTACATCTGGACGAAACTGAAACCGAATGTCTCTGTCGACGCGTTCAATCCGTACAACGAGATCGAGCTCGCAAGGGGCGTCTCGTTCCACTTCTCGTCAAACAGCGACGGTTTTCGAGGACGCGAGTTCGGACCGAAAGACTCGGGTACGATTCGCATCGTGTGCGTCGGAGACTCGAGCACCTTCGGCTGGGGAGTGGATGACGAGTACACCTATCCGCGGTTGCTCGAAGCGCGCCTGGAGAGAGCGGGCGGACCACGGGTCGAGGTGTTCAATTTGGGCATACCCGGATTCACGACGAGGCACGGGCTAGGAGTCCTCCGACACTATGCGCTCGAGCTGGAGGCTGACATCTTCGTGTTCAGCTTTGGCGCGAACGACCCGCGCATGGTACTCAGACCGGTCGACGAAGTACTGTCTGGAGATGACGGATGGCTGGGCGCCGTGCGCTTCACCGCGCTTCGATTCCGGACCTATCAACTCCTTCGAAGAATTGCCTACGATCTGTACGACCCGAGTGAGCGATATGACGAGCATGCAGAGCTCGTGCCCTCTGTTACCGATGTGCAGTACACCGAGAACTTGAATACCATGATCAGCATCGCCCGAGCCCAGGGGGCCCGCCCTATCCTCCTGGCCGTGTGTGCCATGGAGGCAAAGGTCGACCAGATGCGAGACGTCGCTGTTACGGCCCAGATTCCGATGGTCGACGCCCTCACGATTTTTCTCGAACGTTTCGACGACCTAAAGGCGCACCGCCTGTACCCAGAGGATATCAAGCACTACGAGAACATCTACGGTCTAGACGCGATGGAGGAGCGGTGGCAGCTATACGTCTCAACCGACGGTTGCCATCCGAACCGGGCAGGGATGCGCTTGATTGCCGATGCGCTGGCGAAGGCACTCTAGGACAGCACTGACGACCTGGCCGACGCCGTCCTGTCCCGACACGACGAATGGCCAGGGTGAATGATGCCATGAAGCGTACGGGGTTGCTACTCGTCATTCTGCTGGTCGCCACGGCGCAGACGACCGACTTCGGTCAGGTGAGGCAGGGTCGGACCGGTTCGGGCGGCGAGTTGATGCGGGACTGCTCGCTCTACTTCGAATTTCTCGGGCGTACCGGCGCAGGACGGGAGGAAGCGTTCGAACGCAACCCGTTCGGCATGGGCTATTGCGCTGGTCTGGTTCGGGGCGTCGCAAGGATGGCGCACACCCACCTGGCGAACCGAGTGTGCCTGCCCGATGACGCGACCGGTACCGATGCGGTCTGGGCGGTCACACAGTATCTCAGAAACAACCCGCTGACCCTGTCGGACGCCGACTCGGAGCTCGTCCTGCGGGCGATGCAGAGCGCGTTTCCCTGCCGCTAACCCCCAGTTCGGTTGTCCTCGACGGTGGGCGGCGCTGCGGCCGTCCCCTGGCCCGGCAAGCGGAGCACTCGGTTCCACCACATCACCACGCCCGTGATGAACATCACCGGCGGCACGAGCCCGATCAGGGCCCACGCCAGCTTGGTGGACCAGCCACCGAACCGCCCGAAGTGCAGATTGACGAACCAGCGGAGGACAATGTCGCCGACGCGCGGGTCGAAGTTGTCCTCCTCGAACGGCTCGAGGTAGTCGACCAACGCCCCAAACGGCGCCGGGAACCCCAGGTAGATCCCGGTGACGCCCCACACGAAGATGAACAGCACCGTCCAGACGCCGAGCGCGCTGTGCAGACTCCAATTCACGCGGCGCCAGTTCGCCCGCATGTCGATGAGCAGGCTGCGCCGCCAGCTTTGGATGCCCGGCCACCAGACGACTGCACCCGTCACACTGAGCAACACTAGCAGCATCGCCCCCACCCCGTTCACGGCACGCCCGGTGTCACCGGCCAGCAGGTTGTCGTGCAAGTCGAGCAGCCAGGTGGTCAGGCGCCAGCCGGCGGGTAGCACGTTCCCAAGATACGCTCCCGTGTAGGGGTCGAAGAACAGCTGCTGGCGGGCACCGCCCGCAGGCGCCACCGACATCGTCACAGCGTGAGTCGGGTCGTCCGGTTCGGTCCAGATCTCGACGTCGCGGTCCGGATAGGTGCGCCGGGTGGCGTCGATGAGCGCCTCCGAGCTCAACCGCGCGCCCGATACGGCGACCACACGCGGCTCCGGGTTAAACGCTTGACGCAATTCGCTGCGATAGACCAGGACGCTCCCGGTCACGCTGATCACCACGACGTAGAGGCCAATGCCCAGACCGGTCCACAGGTGAACTTGGAAGAGCGCCTTCCTCAACCACACGCCCTGCGGATGTCGCCGCCAGCTCCCTGAACCCGACATGGTGTTCTACTGGCGCGACGTACGTGCGAAGCCCAGAATCAGATCGCCGCGGCGGCGTCCACGATCCCAACCTCCAGAGGCCTGGGTGAGTAGCCCCAACACCGCCATCACACGCCTCTGCTTCATGACGTCATGCCTCTACCTCTGAGAGCATAGTAAAAGCGCGGCTCGATAGAAACCTGCCGGCACCGGCGTGAGCCTCCAGGAGCCCGTGGTGAAACCCAGCGCCACACCGAGACCTCGGTGTGGCATTGACACGCACGGCCAGCCAAGGCGCGACGAGGAAGTATGGCGGCAATCTTCGACCGAGTAGCAACGCCGGCAGGCGGGATGCCCAGCCCTGGAGTCGTTAAGACATCCGTGGGAGCCACCACGCACGTGCTCGCCGGCTGCATCCAATACCCACGCCGGACCGTGGCCGACACACGCTCAGGCGTTGGACCAGTCGAACCCGTACAGGATCTAGTTCGACTTCTAGGCCGCGACCGAAAATCCCCAAGCTGATGCACTGAAGGAGCCTTGTCCCTTCACCCCCCAGTGTGTCGTGGCCACCTGAGTCTAACTCCTAGATCTGCCAGGACCGCCCAGTGCTACTGCGCGGACGATCGACCAGGGCGATCCTCTGCCCCCCCTCAGTACCGATACGTGTAGACGAATTTCATGTCGGCCCGGCGATCATGGGTAATGAACAGCCGGTCGTCCAGCGGGTCGTCCACCCAGTTGTGGGTGTACACAAAGAACAGGTCGTTGCCAGGCTCGATGATCCAGCGGAACCGCGATTGCCAGCCCAGTCTGTCGGAGACCGAGTCGTACTGGATGTTATTAACAATGTAGATCCAGGGGCTGAACTGAGTGTCGGTGACCGCCCGAAACACCCGGGTCTCGAAGCGGCCCTCGGCCAAATCGATACGGTTCCACTCGTTCTCGAGGTTCACGACCACACCTCGCCTGGGCCTGACGGCGAGATTGAGCACCACTTCCTGGCGGTCGCCAGAGAAGAAGCTCCCAGCCTCCACGCGCGCGGTGATGGCCAGCATGCGGCGGTTCGCCGTACTGGCCTGCAGCTGGTACCGTGTAAACCGATGCTTACCGAATGCCGGCAGGACGATACCCGGGTGAATGTCGAAATCGTTCTCGAGCCGTTCGAAGGTTGAGATGAGATGGGCCTGGACGGTGTCCTGCGAGTGCGTCTCCACGCTGATCAGCGTAACGTCGGCCTCACGGGTGAGCAACTGGTTCTGCATGTCGGTTTGGATGTCCGTGTTCACACCAAACTGCAGCCGCCGGATCCAGGGGTGCCCGTCCGGTCGCGGCGAGAACGTCAGCGCCGGGTTGTACCCGCGGAAACCGCGCCGGGGGGTGAACCCGATGGACGGGTTATGGTTCTCCGGCACTTCGGTGAACCCGACCCGCCCTTCCCAGCGATCGTTGGGATAGTCGAGCTGCGCGCCATACGCCAGGCTGTCACCGGTGCCGAGCGGATTGGTGTTCCAGAGGGCGAAGCCCGAGACCGCCAGGTTGTTCTGTCCAGCAAAGGTCGACGTCTCGAGACGTATGTCGACACCGGCCGTATGTAGGTCCTCGGCCCCGCTGCCCCGGGCGTGCCGGCGGGTGTAGACGCCCCCAACATACGACTGCGTGAACATCCGCCGCCGGACCCGTGCCACGCTGAAGTCCTCACCGACGACATCGGTGTCCTCGCCGGTTCGCACATGCAGAAACCCGACATCCTGTGCGCCGATCTGACCGGTCAGCTTCGTACCAACGTCGATCTTCTGCGGAATGCCGCCCACGCCGAGCCCGATACGGCGGCTGAAGAATGGCTGCACGGCCACGCTGTTCTGCTGATTGCGAGGCAGATAGAAGTCCAGGAACGTCGATCCGTCGAGGAAAAAATCCCGCTTCTCCGGAAAAAACAGCGGAAACCTGGTCAGATTGACCAGCCGCTGGTCCACTTCGGTCTGCGCGAAGTCGGTGTTCACCGTCAGGTTGGCGCGCAGATCGGGAGTCAGGTTGTAGAAGAGGTCCACCCCGACATCCCCGGTCATCTCGAGCGACGTCGGCGTGGTCGAACCGGGCGCCTCGAAGCTCGTGGCCGCGACATAGGGCTTGATGTCGAGCCCGTGCCCCTGGCTCACGTCGCTGATCCCCAGCAGCAGGCCGGCGTTCGACATCCGCCGCAGCCCCTGGTTGCGCTCATGACCGGTCCAGAGGTTCTCTTCGTTCTTCCGCCGGATCGTGCGCTGGAAGTTGATGCCCCAGGCCGGTGCGTCGGGGTCGAAGTTCAACGTACGGAACGGGATCTCGAGCTCGATCGTCCAGCCCATCTCGCTGCGTCGAACCTCGGCATCCCAGATGCCATCCCAGGCCCGGTTCTGCCCACCGGCCGAGCCCATCAGCGAGTCAGCCATCAGCCCAGAGGGGTTCATCTCGAAAAAGTAGCCACTCTGCTGGTCGAGAAAGGTATCCATTGTCCACATGAAGCGGTCATCGGCGCGCAGGAACTCGTCCCGCTTCATGGTGTTCCCCAGCATCCGGTCCGGCTCCGAATCGAAGCAGAGCACCCCGATGTAGAGCCGCTCTGAATCGAACAAGATCCGCACCTCGGTCCGCTCGGTCGGTGTACCGCCGAACGCCGGGTCCTGCTGAATGAAATCGGTGGCCGGCGTGGCCCGATCCCACATCCCCTCGTCGAGGACACCGTCGAGTGTGATCCGCTCACCGTCGAGAAGCCTTTCGGCAGTCATCGTGCGCCGACCCTCGGGAAGCGCACGCGTAGGGCTCTGGGCCGCGGCCGGCGGAGACCAAGCGGTGCCGAATCCGAGACAGAGCACAAGACCCAGCACGCTGCGCCGTGCCTGACCGACCAGCAACCGCTGCGCCGCGCGTATCTCATACGACATCCGCGCGGCACGAGAAGAAACGAGTACCACCACCGTGACCTCCGTTGAAGTGGGGATTGACTACGTGCTCGAGGATCGACCCGAATGTGTGGCTGAATTCAAACCGTCGACTGTAACGTGAACCCGGAGTTGATTGCTCGACGCGGCGCCCAGGCACCGGGCACCGATCAGATATGATCCAAAACCGCCGCAGCCTCTATTCGCTTCCGCCAAGGCTGCTGGCGCGAACGGAACATCGCTCGCGAGCCCATCGATGGCGGATCCAATCTTCACCGACCGCCCAGGTTACAGACGCTGCCCGCCGCCGTTCTATTTACACTGACGCAAGCACCACGCCTAGCCGGCGCGGGAGTCGAGGACCGCCTTCACCCGCTCTGCCTGGAACGAAACCCGACGCAGATGCGCCCCGGGGGCGTCGAAGACGGTGTTGCCAACCGCGGCGGCGACGACCGTGATCGCGATCTCCACAGCCCCAGACGCGTCGACGTCAGACCAATGGATCAGCACGGCCTCGATTTCCTGTGTCGGGGAGCCCAATGGCACGGAGCTGTAGCTGCGCTATTCGACCGGAGGCACACCAGCCTTGACAGGTCGTCCTGGCAGGGGTACAAGCAGATAAACTTAGCGGATTCTTGATCCCGGAGGAGCTTCATGCGATTGACTCTCATTCTCGGTCTGCTGGCGTCGCTCGCCACCACCACACCGGCCTCGGCTCAGACGGCGCCGGACGTGACTTCCATCGAACCGTTCAAGGTTGGCACGTTCGACATTCACGGTGTGCCACATGTTGGGGTTGTCCTCCGGGACTCCCTGGTAATTGACATCGAAGTTGCTAACATGGTGCTCGAATCGAATCCAGACTACGCCACGGTCCCCATGCCGGAGGACATGCTGGAACTAATCGGGCGTTATGAATACGGCCTCGAGTACCGATTGTATGAAATCGTCAACGACACCGTCGGTAACAACCGACTCTCCGGAAGCAGTCGCGCCGACTACGTCTACGACGTGTCTGAACTGCGGACGCGCCCCCCCATCATGTACCCAGGCAAGATCATGAACGCGGCGGTCAACTTCTACACGCACGCGTGTGAGGGCTGCACCGAGGAGGAACTACAGGCGCGGACCCAGGAGCGGCAGGATAACCGGGGCGTACCCTATCTATTCCTCAAGCCCAGCCGCGGCGCGGTCATCGGTAACGGCGATGACATCGTGATGCCCTACGGCCGTAACCGGATCGAATGGGAAGTCGAAATGGCTATCGTATTCGGCCGCACGGGCAAGTACATCTCCGCGAGCCGTGCATACGACCACGTGTTCGGCTACATGGTCGCCATGGATATATCCGATCGCGGCGGGCGCCCGCCAGGCGGCTACGGGTCCAGATCGGACTGGTTTGTCGGTAAGGGGCATGACACGTTCGCGCCCAACGGGCCGTGGATCGTTCCAAAGGAATTCTACGGCGATCCGATGGAGCGCCTGCACCAGAGCCTGGTCATCGACGGCGTGACCGTCCAGGAGGCCAGGGCGGGAGACATGATCCATAACATCCCGGAGCTGATCGAGTACGCGTCGTCGCTCATTACCGTATTCCCTGGTGACGTTCTGCAAAGCGGGACATCCGGCGGAACCGGCGCCGGTCGCGTCGAGCGCGCGACAGGATCGGGGTACCTGCAGGCGGGCGAGACGATCAGCGCCAGCATCGAGGGAATCGGCACGCTGACCCACACGGTCATAGCCGAGGAGGGCGTTCCGGCCGACCTGTCCGGCGCCCAGCTGCCGCCGGTCGACAGTTATCGGCCACCACAGTAGCGGCCACGGACACTGAGCGCCGTCCGGTGGCCACGGGCCAGCGCCCGTGTCATCGGTTCGGCCCGTCGGTAAGCTCGGCCGAGGCGATCAGCAGCAACAGCACGCGCTGCACCGCGATGTGCTGGTCGCCTGGAGCCCACCACTCGTCCAGGGAGTGCGCGCCACCCCCTGCACCACCGTAGCCGATCGAGGCGGCCGCGATGCCGCTGGCAATCGGTACGTTGGCGTCGGTCGAGGCGGCGACCAGCTCGGGGCTCAGCCCGAGAAACCTGGTGACCGCCAGCGCGCGCTGAATGAGCGGTGTCTCAGGGTCGACCGTGCCGGACGGACGATCCCCGATCAACTCGATTTCGACCGCTAGCGGCTCACCCCGATCACGTCTCCGATTCTGCTCGTCCCTTGCCCGCTCGACCGAGCCACGCAGAACGCCATCCAGAAGCCCGAGCGCGTCCCGCTCGACCGAGCGCAAGTCGACCTCCGCCCAGCTCTCCTGCGGAACGGCGTTGACCGACGTACCCCCACCTATACGGCCAACGTTGTAGCTCGTCGGCGGGCCAGTGTTGACGCCCTCAGCCGCTGCTTCGTCGAAGTAGAACAGGGCACGGCTCAGGGCATGCGCCGGGTTGGCGATCCCGAAGTCGCCCCACGAGTGCCCCCCGGGCCCCTTGAACGTGATGCGATACCGACGCGAGCCCAACGCCTGATTGACGACGCGGCGATTGCTGAAGCCGTCGATGGCAATGAACTGATCGACCCGCGGTCCGGCCTCGCGCAGAAGGTGCCTGACACCCCGCAGGTCACCCAGCCCTTCTTCGCCCACGCTCCCGACAAACAAGATGTCAGCGACGGTCTGAACATCCGCCCGTGCCAGCGCGCGGGCGACATTGAGCAAAATGACGAGCCCACGGGTGTCATCCCCGATACCGGGCGCGTAGAGACGGTCTCCTACGCGACGAACTGTCACGTCGGTTCCCACCGGAAAGACCGTGTCCAGATGCGCGACGACCGCCACCGTCTCTCCGTCACCGGAGCCCGGTCTTCTGGCCAGTACGTTCCCGACCTCGTCCAGAATAGGGTCGAGCCCGGCCTCGCCGAGGAGCTCGGCGAACCGCGCGGCGCGTGCCGTTTCCCCGAACGGCGGCGCCGGAATCTCGGTCAGGTCGATGTGCTCACGGTCGGTACCACTTTCGAGCTCCTGTGCGATGGCGAGCGCGCGGCGGATCTCGGGTCGCGCGGCGATCACACGGACCTCCGCATCCACGTCGAGTGCTGCCTGCCGTGACGAGGTGGCGGATTGAGACAACAGTGCGGCGGACGCGCACGCCACCATGACGATCCAAAGAGTTGACGCAGGACTCCTCATGGTGCGCCCTGTGCGGACGATACCAAACTGGGCTCAGCCGGCCTCTAGCCGGAATCGTCGACGGTGCGCCACATCGACGTCCTCACCACGATCGGATGGGCAGTCCATGATGAACGTCTGGCACCACCGCGAATGTCAGTACGGCACCTCTGTCCAACTTGCGCTGCTAGCGTTCGCGCTCGGCCAGATAGGCGAGCGACGCCGCCTCGTCCATCAGCGGGACCACCTTGTCCGGGTCGACCCGCAACATCAGATAGGTAATATGGTCGTCGATCTTCGTGAACTGGTGACCGGTGCCGGCCGGGATAACGAACACGTCACCCGCCTTCAGCTCGTGGGTCTGGGCGTTGCGAATGTCAGCCGAATTATTGCCCGGGCCGTTGAGAAACTGGACGGCTCGGTTGTCCGGCGGCCGCCGTCGCCGCCCGACAAGGTCTGGGCCGGTCCGATTCGTGCCGGAACCGCTCAGCACGACGTAGATCTCGGTTACCAAATCGTGCGACGCCACCGAGCCAGATCCCGGCTCTGCCAGCGAACCCCGGTGCGCCACGGCAATCTGGACATTGGTCTTGCCGACGTCGATCGAACGCACCTGTTGATCGGTAATCCGGTCTGCCCGACCCACGTCGATGTAGCGCTCGACCTCTGCCGCAGACAGATACGCGGCCGGACACATCGGACACGACGGCTCGACATCCTGGGCGGACACCCGACCGAGCCCAAACGCAACGGCCACCGCAATGACGCCCAGCGTTACCTTCCGCATCTGATTCCCCCTCTCAACACACACGCCGTCGTCAGAGTGTACGTCACCGCGGCAATCCGCGGCGACGTGTCCCAGGATTTCATCGACTCCGTTCGTAAGCTAGCGCGGGCGGGTGGCACCTCCTGGCGGAGACCGAGGTTTGACAGCAACCCGGCCAGATACGACACTAGCCTCTTAAATAGAGTCTATCGCGACACATTGAGTCGAGGAGTCGAGCGCCGATCGTGCTTCTTTGGCCCGTACCGCGATGACCGCTGTTCGGGGAGGCTGGCCCGCGCGTAGCGGGGCGTCACGCCACACTGGCTCGCAAGGCGGTGCCGACCGGATCTGGGGGGGGGGACTGGCCTCGGAAGGGTCGCTGAGTGGGAATCACATGACCGACACACAACAACTCGGGCTGACCGGACGACTGCTGTTCTGGGTTCTTGGAACTGCCCTGTTCTTCGCGATCGCCCTCCTGCCCCATGCGATGGGCATGTGGTGGTATGCGGCCGAGTCCACCATCGTCAAGACCGTACTCGGGTCGACCGCAGTCATCCTCCTGCTGTTGTGGCTTGCCACGGTGTGCGGTCCGCTGAAGATGCGACGCTGATCAACCTTGTCTTTGAGGTCCCCAATCAAGGCCGCGCTCCGCCGTCTCGGCATGCTCGACACGATCCGGCAGGCCCGCGACACGGCAACCGCGCTCAGCTGGACACGGCACAACCGGCGCTTCCTGCGCGACGGCGGAGGCGACGAACAGCCGGTGCCACCGGCCCGACTGTTATTACTGGCGACCGCGTCACCCTCAGTCGAATGGTTCATCCAAAGTGGACAAGCCGCAGCGGACAGCATCCGCGAGATGCTCGTGCGCAACACGGTACCGATCGCCGAGATCGGCACCATCCTCGACTTCGGGTGTGGCTGCGGACGCGTGGTTCGGCACTGGGCGGGCATCCGGGCGCGGATCCACGGGTGCGACTACAACGCCGACCTTGTCGACTGGTGCCGTCGCCGGCTTCCGTTCGCTCGGTTCGAAACGAACAACCTCACGCCGCCACTCCCCTACGCCGATTCGAGCTTCGATCTCGTCTACGCGCTGTCCGTGTTCACCCATCTGCCGCATACCCTACAACAGCGATGGATGGCAGAACTGGCGCGCATCCTCACACCCACCGGCTACCTGATCGTGTCGACACACGGCGAGGCGTATTTCGAGAGGCTGACCGCGGTCGAGCGAGACCGCTTCCGCGCCGGTCAGCTCGTGGTGCGCCACGAGGGGGACGCCGGCACCAACCGGTGTGGTGTCTTCTTTTCCGAAAACTACCTCCGTCGCGATTTCGCGCCGGGCTTCGTCGTCCGCGATCTCGCCCCACGCGGCGCGCGTGGCAACCCGCAGCAGGACCTGGTCCTGCTGCAGGCCGGCGCCCCACCCGAACCGACTACCACACCCGCTCGGTAACACCTCGACCTGGTGGCTCCCCTCAAGAAACGAGCTTGACTCCGTGCTCCAGAGGCTCGGACTCAACGGTATCCTTGGGATCTCACCTTGTGGAGCGCCAGCCGTCCGTTCGGCGAGGCCAACCGTTTCTGGGTCACCAACTCCCCAGTGTGGTCCGTCGAGGTCCGCGACGCCTCAGCCAGAAGGCTGACCTACCGAGCGGTGTGCGTCATGCGCCCCGGAGCGAACCGACGACCGCCAGCACGCGGGCCCCGGCCGCGGAGACCGTGATCGCGCGGGCGACGAAATCGACGAAGATCTGCCTCTTGTGAGCAGAGGCATCTGGTACGGCATCGCGGCGCACGTGGCCTGGGGGCTGACTCCGGTCTACTGGAAACAGCTGGACCACGTGCCGGCGCCGGTGCTAATCGGTCACCGGGTGCTCTGGTCCTTTCTGACGCTCGGCGTCTTGCTGTTCCTAATCCGGCACCGCTACCGGTTCAAGTTGCGGCGGCCCAACCGCCGTGTCGCTAGTGTCTGCATCCTCGCGGCAGTCCTGATCTGCGCCAACTGGCTCACCTACGTGTGGGCGGTCACCGCCGGCTTCATCGTCGAAGCCAGTCTGGGCTACTTCATCACACCTCTGGTAAATGTTTGTCTCGGTGTCGCGGTCCTGCACGAGCGGCTGCGCCCCGGGCAATGGGTCGCGGTCGGGCTGGCTGGGATCGGGCTGCTTTATCTGACAGCGGCGCTGGGCAGTCTGCCCTGGATCGCGCTGGCCCTGGCCGCCACGTTCGGCGTCTACGGCCTGGTGAAGAAGACGGCGCCGCTCGGCGCCGCGCAGGGGCTCACCGCCGAGACCGGGCTGCTGCTCCTGCCGGCCCTCGCGCTTCTCATCCTGGGACCAGATGGCGACCCGGCCAGCGCGCTGGACGGCGGCGCGCTGCTGCTCCTGGCAGGTTCAGGCGTCGTAACGGTGCTGCCGCTCTTGCTTTTCGTGGCGTCGGTGCGCCGGATTCCACTGTCGCTTCTGGGGATCATCCAGTATCTCGCACCGACGCTGCAGTTCCTGCTCGGGGTCCTGCTGTATGGTGAACCGTTCACTCAGACCCAGCTCGTCGGCTATGGGCTGGTCTGGACGGCGCTGGTCCTCTTCTGTGCCGAAGGCCTGTACGCCCGGCTGGCACTCAGGATGCCATCGTCCGGATTGTGAGCGCGGGCTCGAGGGTTCGTCACGTCGTCATAGCCGCGCCGCAACCGCGTGACACGCCAACCTAGCTGACGACGACGTCGCCAACCTTGACCTCCCAGGTCTGTCCACCGCCTGGTGCTCCAGCAGGCGGTCGACTAGGTGGTGGAATTCTGGTCGAGGAAAAGGTGCTGACTCAGGACAAGGCGCTCTCGCTGGCCAGTGCCGCCGTCGACTTCCATGTCGCGGAGGCGGTCGACCTCACGCAGGTGGTGACCCGACAGATCCCGAAGAGCCTATTTCTCGATGAATGACGTGATCGCGTCCGGCGGCCGTTGGTCGACGCGTGTGACAGGGTGACGTCCATCTCCCTGCCGTCGCTGACCCTACCCGGCGGGACCGTCGGCGCCACTCAGCGCGTGAACAGGTTGAGCGGCACCGACCAGCCCATCTCGTAGTAGCCACGCGGGGTCGGGTGGATATCGTCGCAGTTGAAAGCCGGGAAGATCAGGTCGGGGTTGGCCGGGTCGCGCACCACCTGATCGAAATCGATCACGCCGTCGAACGGCGCGTCACCTCGAATCCAATCGTTCACCTCGTTACGAAGGCGCGTCTTGGCCGGGTTCCAGCCGGAGTTGTTCTGTGTCGGGGCTCGCGTATGTCTCGGAATAATCGTCACACCGTGAATCCGGATCCCACGAGCGTGCACCCGCTCGACAATCGTCTGCATCCCGGCGATCACCTGCTCGGCGGAAGCCTCGCGACGAATGTCGTTCGTCCCCATGAACAGGATCACGTCGGTGACCCCGGCATGCGAGAGCACGTCACGTTCAAGCCGCTCGACACCGGGAGTGCTGCTGGCGGTCGGCACGAGATTCTCGCCGATGACCGTGTTGCCTCCGATCCCTTCGTTGACGACCGCCCGCCGCGCGGCCGGGTCTACGCCGGCGGCGAGCCGTACGGCTAACCAGTCCTCCCAACGATCGTGGGCATCCACGGTCGAGCACGAGCCGTCGGTGATCGAGTCGCCGAACGCCACGATGGCGCCGCCGACCGACGCCGTCAGGACGTCGATCGACTTGAGCCACCACATCGACGTCATCGTCTCGGTGAACCCGGTGGGTGCCTCGTCGTTCGTCAGATTTCCGGCGCCGGCGGCGCTTGCGTACGACGTCGTGAGCGCCCCGTTGTGGCGACTGGGCCGGACGGCAGCTCCCGGCAGATGGAGGCTGACAGCAAGATCCTGCCGGGGCAGTACGGCGAGCTGGACCGGGTCGCTCTGCACGCTGTCACCCGGTGCGATCGTCACGCTGCGGTCGCCGCCAAACTGCACCGGATGGTTTGTCCCCGGGACGAGCGCCGCACCCCGCCTTCGATGGCCGATGGTGACCGCCCCGATCCGGAGCGGCGCGGCACCATAGCCGTTATCGAGGCGGATCCGAACCGATTCGCCGCCGGCGGTCACCCGCGCGATAAGACGCACGGTCGCGTCAGTGACACCGGCCTCGTCCAGCCCCTGTTGCGACGTGGCCCAGGCGGTGATCCACCGCGGGGCCGGCGCCTGTCGTGCAAGCCCGGTCAACCCGGTGGCGAGGAGACAGGCCAAGGTAGCGGCGACGGACAGTCTGATTCCAGTCATACGACCTCGCAATGCCGGGTCCAACGACACACCGCCACACGTGCGCGGCGGCGTTGGGAGTCCACGGTGAAACCCAGCGTCGCACCGAGACCCTGGGCCTGGCGATGCCGCGCATCGCCAGGCGAGACGAGGGAGCAAAACCCAAGGAGTAAAGACGCCCAGGCCAGACGCAGCGCCTGACCAATGCAACGGGGCTTTCACCACGCGCGCCTAGTATCAGCGACCGTCGCCACCCGTGCGGTCCAGTGCCCTCGCCCCGGCTAGTACGTTCGCCAGACCGTAGTTGCCCTCGTGGCAGGCGTACTCGAACAGGGGTCCGGTCGCCACACCTCGCGCAGCCTGATTGGTCGTCAGCGGTATCGCGGCCGTCCACGGCTTGGCGAACATCTCCGGGTCCGCCATCGTGAACTCATAACGGAGCGTCTCGGCATCGACCCGCGTAAATCGCTCGACCAGCCGCAAAGATGGCCGCGACGCGCGCCAGGCACTGGCCCACCAGTAGTGCGACCGGTCGGCGAAGGACCCAGTCTCGACCACCAGGGTGTCACCATCCCAGCGCCCGCGTCCATCGCCCAGCCACTGTGGAATCGTCGTGGCCGGCCGCCCGTCGAGCGGGATGATCCGCAGGTCGCGGAACATCTCGCCGAGGATCGCCAGATGGTCCTGCGTCTGGAAGATCTGGTAGTTCGCGTTGTACCCCGAGTAGCGAAGCGGGAGACCGTCGGTCAGACAACGCTCCCCGGTGTCGAGATCCACGTAGGAGTCGCGCGGCCCCTTTCCGTAGCGCGCCGCCGACACGCGGTTGTGCTTGCGTCCAGACTCGGTGAAAGGGATGCGCCCATCGGGCGGATCCACAATCAGCGATGTGCGTCCCCCGGGGATCACCGTCGTGCCAGGGTCGAACCAGAACTGGTTGTAGGTGCCCGGGTCACCGGCCCTGGGCGGCGCGTCCACACGCCGTGCCGCGGCGCGCGCCTCCAGCGCGGCCACCTCTTCCGCAGTCAGGAACTCGCGGCCCTCCAGATCGCTAGGGCGTTCGAGCGAGGTCAGGCTCGACCCGGTCCAGATGCCCTGCAGATCCGGGACGCCCCATGACGTTCGGGGCGCCGTGTCGCCCATCGCCGCGGGCCGGGTCTGACCGAACACCATGCCCCCAGACACAACGATTACACCAGTCACCACTGCCAGCCCGCGCCAGCCGATTCCGGACCGGTTGCCCACCGGACACCTCCTTGAAATTACCACGCCCTCTTCACCAGGGTCGGGACCAACACACACACCCGCTCGGCCTCGACTGTCGGGGTCGCGCAGGCTCAACGATGCAGCCGATCAGCTACTTGGCGTCATCGCGCTCCTGCTCCCGCGTCCAGCGCAGCGTCCGCGGGCCTGAAGCCCAGGCTGCTACAGTCTCTACTTCGCCAGCGGATCCGGACGCAGCTGGAACTTAACAACCTTACTCGGCGTACCTTCGCCCGTTTCGGCGTGGAACGGCGCCCGGGTGCCCCAGGTGGCCCACAGCCCCTTGCCCTTCCATCCGGCAGCCGGGTCGTCAATCCGGCCATCCATCCACTTGGTGTAGAACCCGAGCGGGTACGGCACGCGCATGATCACCCACTCGCCGTCCTTCAACGCGAGCAACGCCTCGGAGGCGTTCCCGGTGTTGATCGGCACGTTGGCCCCCAGGCCGAACGTATCGAACTGGTCGACCCAGGTGTAGTAGCTCGCCTCGGCGCTACCCGACTCGGTGATACCCTTCATCTTCGGCAGCGGCTCCTCGTAGAGCGTCCAGCCCTCCGGGCAGTGCTGCCCGGTCGCCTCCGGGCCGTTGAGCGGGCCGGCGCACTTGCTGCGATCGAAGCTGGCCAGATGGCCGCTCGCCAGCGGCGTCCAGACGACGCCATTCCGGTCGATGTCCATCCCGCGCGGTGAATACCCCTGCACCGCCGCCCTTGGGTTCTCCCACGGCACCTCATAGATCTCGGTCAAACCGGTCTCCGAGGGATTCTCGCCCGGGTCGAATCGTATCACCGCGCCAGGGAACCCGCGCGCTGACCCCCAGATGGTGCCATCGTTCGGGTTTGCCGCCACGCCGTAGTAGCCGGATCGGATCCGCGTGTCTCGTGTGGGATCAATTGGCTCGCCAGGCTCCACGTACGCGTCCCGGCGACCGTTACCATTGGTGTCAAGCACCAGCGGGCTCCAGCCCTGGGCCAGCTCCTCGTCACCAGTCTCCAGAAACAGCTTCGTGTTCAGCCAGCCGAGCACCTGCCCACCGCCGCTGGTCCACAGCGTGTTGTTCTCGTCCTCGGCGAACACCAGATGATGGGTGCTGAAGCAGGTTCCGATCAACGTCATTTCGTCGGTCGACGGGTCGTAAACGGCGAGATGCCGGCCGGCCGCCGGGTTGGGAAATACCCGAGCCGACGGGTGATCCGACCCTTCCAGACAGACGGCCGGGTTGTCACGCCCACGCACGCGCGACGTCAACCAGACTCGCCCATCCGCGTCGAGCATCGGGTTATGCACGTTGGCTTGGCTGTCCCAGATCGCCTCGTCGCCCCAGTAGGGAGAGGACGCGAGCGGCGGTCCCCCCGCTCGCGGCGTATCCTGATCCCTCACCGGCACCGGGATCTGACGGATCTCGTTGCGCACCGGGTCGAGTACCGGGACGTAGTCGGCGCTGGCCTCGAGGGCACCATAGATCGGACCGTTGGCATTCACAGTCGGGTTGCGCTTGTCGGTCGAGATCTCGTCGTGGAGGTAAGCCGTCGGGTCGGCCCAGTCCCACTGCGTGATCACCACGTTGCGCTCGACGCCGCGCGGCCGCGGTGGCGCCGGCGGCACCTCGCCGGAGACGATCCGGTCAGTCCAGTCGGCAAACATCTCGAGCGCCCGGCGACGGCCCATCCGGTCGAGCGCTCCGCTCATATTGCGGCCCGCCTGCCCCGACTGGACACGCCGGTCCCACGCCTCGACCAGCGAATCGAACTCGCCGAGCTGCGGCGGGATCTCGCGGGTCGCCTTGTTGCCTATCGCGTGACACGCGGTGCACCCACCGGACTTCAACCCATTGAGCCAGGCGGCCTGGCTCGGGACGCTCGGCGAGATGCCGTTGCCGTCCGGGCCGGTCCCGGGGAACTCGTCCGGCTCCGGCACCTCGAGCAGCGAGTACCAGTAGCCGGCCGGGTAATACTGGGCGGCCGCGTGGCCGTCCGGCGCGACAACCGCGGCCAGGTCGAGGCGCGTCCCTGGCGACGCCTGTTGTTTGGGTGAATCGACCAGCCCGTAGCCGCGCACCCACACGTCATAGCTCGCCGCCGGCAGGTCCGGCACGACATATCGCCCCTCGTCGTCGGTGACAACGCTCCGGTTGAAGCGGGTCGGCAAATCGATCGTTTCCGCAATGACCCAGACGCCGGCCTCGGGGCCGTTCGGCCCTGTCACCACCCCGCCGATGTCATCGCTATCAATTTGGACCACCGCCTGTCTGGCCACGAGCCCGGGCACCAGTGCCACCACGCACACCGCGAGTCCGATTCCCAACGCGCCGAGATACGCAACGCTGTGTCTCCTCATCTTCCCTCTCCTGTCGCGTCCGCTTTGCCGGGCTAAGCCCGGCAAAGCCCTGCGCCTCCCACTGCTTGACGCTCCCGTCTCACCGAGCACTGATCACGGCAGTGCCAGCGCCACCCACTCGCTCTCCATGTCGCTCCAGCCCACGGTCACTACGATGTATTGCTTGCCGTCCGCCAAGTAGGTCATCGGCGCCGCGCTGGTGCCGCCAGGCAACTCGACCTCAGCGACCACCGCCCCGGTCACCTTGTCATAGGCTCTGAGCAGCTTCCCGCCCACCTGTTCCGGCAACAACACCATCCCCCGGTCGACCCCTTCGCCGAGAAAGACCAGGGTGCTGGTCACCAGCGGCGAGACCCGCCCCGCCTGCCCGAGCGGCGGCAGGTTCAGATGCCGAAGTGCCGGGTGGTCGCGCGGACCGTCGCCGTTCGGAACGCGCCAGCGGATCTCCCCGGCGTTCAGGTCGATCGCCACGAGGCTGCCATACGGCGGCTTCAGCAGCGGCAGCCCGCGCGGCCCCTCGGCGATGTCGAGCGCCCGCATCACGTAATCGACGTTCGACCGCGGATGTTCCGATCTGGTCAACCCGACGATCGCCGGAGTTCTGACGGTCGCAACATACAGCATGCCGGTCTCCGGATCGACGCCGGCACCGCTCCAGTCGGCGCCACCGACCAACCCAGGCACCTGGATCGTTCCCAGGGTCCCGCCTGGCACTTCCTCGATGATCGTTGGCGGCGTGAAGAGCGGCCCTGACACATACCGAGCCAGGATCGCCTCGGCCTCCCGGCGCAGCGCGGGAGTGAAATCGATGAGATCATCGACCGTGATCCCCTGCTGGTCGAACGGCTGTGGCTTGGTCGGAAACGGCTGGGTGGGAGCATACCACTCACCGGGCACGTTCCCCGCCGGCACCGGACGCTCCTCGATCGGCCAGACCGGCTCACCCGTCACGCGGTCGAACACATAGGTGAACCCCTGCTTGCTGACGATGGCAACCGCCTTGATGTCGCGACCGTCCACGGTGACGTCGACCAGATTGGGCGCGGCCGGAAAGTCGTAGTCCCAGATGCCGTGGTGCACCGCCTGGAAGTGCCATACCCGTTCGCCGGTCCTAACATCGAGACAGACCAGGCTTTCGGCGAACAGGTTCTCGCCGGGCCGGTGTCCGCCGTAGTAGTCATTGGTCGGCGTGGAGAGCGGCACGTAGACGTACCCGAGCTCCTCATCTGCGCTCGGCCAGGCCCACATGTTCGTGTTGCCGGTGTACTCCCACGACGCACGGTCCTCGTCCGGACCGGTCAACCATGTCTCGTTGCCGACCTCACCCGCCTGAGGCACGGTGTGGAAGATCCAGAGCTGCTCGCCAGACCGGACGTCGAACCCGCGCACGTCTCCCGGCGGCATTTCCTTAAGGGCCCGCATCGTGTCGTTGACGACATCGGTCACGGCCGAGCCAACGACCACGACATCGTTGACCACCAGCGGCGCCGACCGCCAGCGGAACTGCGTCACGGGCCGGGTGTCGTAGCCCTGCAGCAGGTCGACTTCCCCGTCGACCCCGAAACCGGGGTCGCGCGTGCCGGTCCTGGAGTCGAGCGCCACCAGGGTTGACCCAACGACCGCGATTACCCGCGCGTCGCCAGTCTCCCGATCCCGCCAGTACGCAACCCCGCGGCTCGCGCTACCCCGGCGCGTCACGCCTTCGGGCAACGGGTCGAACCAGACAACCTCGCCGGTCGTCGCATCGAGCGCGGCCACCGTCCCGAGCGCGGTGCTCACATACAGCCGACCCTCTGCCATGAGCGGGGTGTTCTGCACCACTGCCGGCGGCCGCACGGTGTTGCCCTCCCGGATGGCGTCTGGAATCGTCGACTGGCGCCACACGATCCGCAGGTCGGAGGCGGTGGCGGCGGTGATCTGGTCGAGCGGTGAATATTTCGTGCCTGCGGCATCGGCACTGTAGGCGCGCCATTCCCCGGGCTGCGCCGTGGCGACCGCGCTCGCCGGCAGCAACAGCAACAACAGCGCCACGGTGCGTGACATGGTCAGGCGCCCAGGGCCACGATGCGGTCGCGCACTTCTCTGGCATCGCGCAGCAGTTGTGCCTCGAACTCGGCCTCCGGAATGTTCTTATCCTTGTCCCGCATCAACAGCACCGTACGTCCTTCGTCAGCTCGGTCGGTACGCAGCGGGATGAGACCGACCCCGAACACGTCGCAGGCCTTCCCATGCGAACAGACCGTCTCCTCGCAGTAGACGACGTCGGTCGACTCGGAGACCGCGGTGATCTTGGGACAGTGGAAGACGCAGGTCTCGTCAACTCCGGCAGCAGCTCGAAACAGCTCCTGCCGAACCACTGACCCGGAATCAACGCATAGGCCACGTCGTTCGCCTAGACGAACTCCACCCGTTCAGACACCACGATACGAGGGTCCGGCTCGTTCTCGAACCAGTTCCAGTGCAGCGCGGTTTCGTCCTGTAGCCTCGATCCCACTTCGGGGCTCAATATCCCATGTTTCCTCGCGGCCGGACCACCTGGCGAGCAAGCTCTCCGGCAGTCTATACCTCAAACCCTGCGCGCACCAGAGTCCGGCGCGGTACGCCGCCCGCCGCGTGGATCACCGCAGGATATAATCTCCAGACTCGCCCGTTGACCTCACGCAGCAGCGAAGAACCGATGCCTCGTACCGTGCTTCCTGTCACCGACCGTGCCGGGCACGTGGCGTTCAGGCCGTGTACTAAATCGTTCCGGCCCATCCGCGCGCTCAGGCGCGGCGTCGTTTTCGCCGGGCTGATCGCGGCCGTCTCAGGGTGCCAGGAAAGGAGTTGGGAACAGTATATGGAAGCGGCGGCCTTCGCCGTCCAGGACGGCCGCTATGAGGAGGCGGAAGAGTGGTTCCTCGCCGCGGACCGGGTCGCCGCCCGCTTCGGGCCATCCGATCCCCGCGGCGCCCTGACGCTCACCAACCTGGCGGATCTCTATCACGCACAGGCCCGCGATAACGAGGCGGAGCCGCTTTACTGGGAATCGCTGGCGCTGCTCGAGCGAATCGATGGGCCGGAGGCGCCCCGCGTCGCGCGCTTCGTGGCCAACCTCGCCGCGTTTTTCACCATCCTCGACCGCTACGAAGAAGCCGAACCGCTCTATCTGCGCGCCCTCGACACGCTCGAATGGGAACTCGGGCCAGCCCATCTGGACGTCCTGGTCATCCGGACCGGGCTCGCCGGTCTGTACCTCCAGCAGCTGCGATATGCGAAGGCCGAAGCGAACTACCGCGAGGTGCTGGCCACGCTACTCGAGGCGTCGACGCCAGACCAGGACCAGCTCGTAACCGTGCTCGAGGAGTACGCGTTCCTCCTGCGGCAGACCGCCCGCGCCGCCGAGGCGGTCACGCTGGAGGCCCGGGCGCGCGCGCTACGCGACTTGCCTTAGCGTTACACCCGCATTCCTCGACGCTTCTCGATCACTGCGCCAGCAGGTCGCGGTGGACCACGGCGACCGTGTGCATGTAGCCGCCCACGGCGGCAAATCGTTCGTCGGCTGCCAGGAAGATCTCTTCCCGCGCCACCTCGGTCCGGCCCAGCGCCTCGTGATAGAGCCCGCGGTACAAGTGGGCGTAGAAACGAGCGAGTGGTCGTCCTCCGGCGGCCAACAGCACGTCCTGCGGCGTCATCCGTCCCCGGAACATCTCGTAGATTTCACGCATCGGGCTGCGCGGGTCTGAACCAACTGGCAGCAGCGCCGCCAGCGCCGGTTCGGGAGACTCGGCACGCGCCACGCAGAGAAAATGCCACGCGGCGTTCTCGACATCGTTCGGGTTCACCGTCTGGTGCGATTCGAATTGTCGGCGGCAATCGTCGTAGCGCCCAACGTAGTAGAGCGCGATCCCGCGCTGCCAGAGCTGCGGCGCCGAGTCCGGCTGGGCTCGCGCCACCTGATCGAATCCCTCGACGGCCGCCGCGACGCGTCCCGCACCGAAGTCCGCCACCGCCCGGTCGAAGATCTCCCGTACCGTCTGCGCGAGCGTCCCGACGACGACGGCACCGGCAAGCACGATGACGAGCAACGTGGTTCGCCCGTAGGATCGAGGGGTTCTGGTCGCAGGCATCATAAATACGAGAATACGAGACATTCTACGCGACC
>Ga0310121_10000120_pt1 | contig 78130 bp, 73 predicted proteins | sample CB27_Tmax_986_MG_FD_203504 | JGI IMG/M metagenome (GOLD analysis project Ga0310121, IMG submission 203504) | Marine microbial communities from Western Arctic Ocean, Canada - CB27_Tmax_986 | ecosystem: Environmental > Aquatic > Marine > Oceanic | place: Canada: Western Arctic Ocean | collected... | reverse complement strand
GATCCGTCTGAGTTCTCGGCAATCTGTCCCTTCAGAACTTCATCTTCATGATGAGATGACTCGACACGATTTACAAACTCCGCCGTAATTCCAGAACTCGATTGTCGCTGAAACTCCACGCCAGCCAAAAGATCTAATGTCCCGGTCGCATCGCGATCCTCCGGGTCCTCTGCTACCATATCGTCCCGTTCGACAGTGACACCCATTTCCAGCGCTGCGACAAAGCCCATCGCACTTGAGTATCGCGACTCCGGGTCATCAGCAAGAGCAACCGAAAACACCTCTTCGACGTAATCAAGATCAGACAATCCATCAATCGATCGAATACCGTCGCTCATCTGCTCGCCGGTTCCAGCTATACGTCGGCCGGTCAGAAGCTCATATGCGATCGCCGCCAAGGAAAAACGGTCTGCTGCTCCGTCCCATTCTCTGCCAGCAATTATTTCAGGCGCTGTATACGGACGTCGAATCTGGGCTGGTAGTCCCAAGGCTTCAAGTGTCTGAACAAGGCCGAAACCGTTCACCCGTAAGTCATCCGGTGCCGCAAAAATGTCCCGGAGGTGAATGGCGCCATGAATAACACCTTGACCGTGAACCGAATCTAGCGCCGCGGCAATTTGACTAATAAGCGGAAGCGCCGATTCCAAAGTGGCCGGTGCGTAGTGTCGGATTGCCGTTTCCAAGGATTCTGCAGCGACATATTCCTGTGCCAAATAGGGAACATCCTGCTCAAGGCCCACCGCAATCGGCGAAACAACTCCTGGCCCACTAAACCCAGCTTCGACAAAGCGCTCGAGGGATTCAATTAGTACTCGAGCTTGCTCAGGTGTGATATCCAGATGGAACGCCTTCACGGCTACTACTCCACCGCGAGATGGCTCATAGGTCCTGAAGACGGGTCCAAGGACTCCTATACCGATCTGGTGCATCACTCGGAATTCACCGAATGCGCTTGGTTCAGCAAACGGACTGGCGTCGTGACGGGTCAGCGGAGGAACTCCTGCACAGCGGGTTAGCGGATGCTAACACGGAAGAGTCTGGCTAGCCAACGACTTGCCCAGTTGCCTTGACAACCCTGCTATCCATTTGAAACAGTACATGAAGCGTGACGTTCGACTCGCCGTCCTCAATTGCCTCTCCGACCGTTCGTTCTATCGACTATCGACACCTATCATGGGCCGCTAGATTGGTTTGTGATTACTGCCACGATTTTGAGCGTCTCCGACCGTTCTTTGAGGGTTCGCCCCTTGACCCCGATGCCTGGCGCCAAGCGATCAAAGCCAGACAGGCAAATCCAGTAAACCATCCACAGATAAAAGCGGCAGTAATGGAACAACTCACGTCACGCCGCGCGCCAGATGCTGCTCTCGCTTCGGCAGAACAATTGAGTAATCCGGCAACCGTCGCGATTGTGGCCGGCCAGCAGGCTGGACTATTCGGAGGTCCGCTCTTCACACTCTTAAAAGGTCTTACCGCGATCGCGGTCGCTCGCGAGGTCAGCGTAAAATACTCGGTTCCGGCGGTGCCGGTATTCTGGGTCCACGCAGAAGATCACGACCTTGCAGAAATTAGCAACTGTTCTGTTCTCACGTCTGACTTCGAATTCGAAACGATAACGATCCCACATGATGCATCGTCTTCTCAACCTGCATCAGCAGTACGGTTGAACGAGTCGATCGTTTCGACTCTGAACAGACTACGCGAACTCCTTCCGAATACTGAGTTTTCAGATTCAGTCTTCAATCAACTGAGTAACGCCTATCAACCGGGTCGGGGGATAGTCGACGCATTTGCCCTGTGGATGGATACGTTGCTCGGGCCACATGGCTTGGTTGTCTTTGATGCTTCAGACACCGCGGTAAAATCTATTGCTCGGCCACTTTTTCAACAGGAGATCGACACAGTTGGTGAAACGTCCAGGTTAGCAACCGAAAGTGGTTCGGATTTAATTGCCAAGGGTTACCACGCCCAAGTCACGCCCTCGCAAAACTCAACTGGGCTTTTTTATCTCAGTGACAGCCGTCAAGCTATTCGTCTCAATGCCAATGAAAGGACTCCTGAGAGAACATTTGACATAGACGGTAAGATCCTGTCACTTCAACAAATAAATGTGCAGCTCGCCAACAACCCCGATGCTTTTAGCCCCAATGTACTTCTCAGGCCTATTGTTCAGGACAAAATCTTTCCTACCATTGCGACAATAGCAGGGCCCAGCGAACTCGCGTACCTCGGTCAACTCCGTCAGGTGTACAACCACTTTGACATACCGATGCCGATAATTTACCCACGGGCCAGTGCAACGATAATGGACCAAGCTACTCTTAGGTTTATGGAGCGATACGACGTCAGTTTTGAGATGCTGCAAGCCCAAGATGACGGAGTCCTTAATCGGTTGCTATCGAATCTACTTCCAGATGAGGTCGACAAGACCATCGAAGAGACTAAAAAAGCGATCACTGATCACCTTGCCGCGGTTTCAGTGGAAGTTGCCAAGGTCGACCCGACCCTGGTCGGCGCCGTTGAGACCACCAAGGACAGGATGGACCGCGACCTTAAGAAATTAGGTGGCAAGATTATCCAAGCTGCCAAACGGCGAGACGAAACGCTGCAGCGGCAATTTCGTCGAGCACGCTCACAATCCTTCCCTAATGGTGATCCCCAAGAACGCGCGATCAATTGTATTTATTTCCTGAATCGCTATGGACTACAAATGGTAGACCACGTAATAAAGCAACTACCGCTCAAGATCGGACAACATGGCCTCATCACGGTATAATCTGTTCTAAGGTCAATTAAAAAAGTGACTTATCCGAAAATAAGGAGCTCGGTGTCAGCTGTAGACGGCGACCACTCACAAGTCACAAACCGATGAACGAAGAAGTCTTTAAGGCGGTTACTGAAACGTTGAGTCTGGGCAATTCGGCCGCCTTGGTAACAATAATACGAACAGAAGGGTCGACTCCGCAACGGGTGGGGGCGAAGATGCTTGTATTTGCCGACGGCAGAACAGTCGGTACAATCGGCGGAGGGTGCTACGAGAATGACGCGTTCTGGAAAGCAAGAAAATCACTCGAAACCCGCCGAAGCCAAGTTGTTCGTTATGAATTAGCCGACGATATTGCGGAAGAATCTGGCTTAATCTGCGGAGGTCAAATGGAAGTGTATATTGAACCACTCGACGCCGCTGCACATCTCTATCTAATTGGCGCAGGACACGTTTCCTATCACTTGGCACAAGCTGCGTCCCAGGTGAACTTCAAGATTCACGTACTCGATGATCGAGAAAAATTTGCGAATCAAGAGAGATTCCCTAACGCAACTGAAATCACCGTCGATGACATCCCGAGCTGGTTAACAAGTGCCACATTCCCAAATAATGCTTACGTGGTAATCCTGACACGGGGTCATACCCACGACCTCGAGGCTCTACGGGCGCTAGTGCCTCACGACCTACGTTATCTTGGTCTCATCGGAAGTCGGGCTAAAGTGGCACGTCTCTACTCTGCTCTCCAAGAAGAATCTGTATCACTCGATACACTGACACAGGTGCATGCGCCGGTTGGATTAGATATTGGAGCAGTATCTCCTCAAGAAATTGCGATCAGTATTTTGGCAGAGCTCATCGCGGTAAAATATGGCAAGGTAGCCGATGTTGCACCTCTCCGTTGGTCTCCAGATATAGACCAAACGGCGACTGTCTCGGCGAACGAACAGTAATAACGGTTTCGCAGTTCGGCTGATATAATCCCACAGAATGACATCGTTCGCCGGTCACGCGTCGCACGCTCAACTTCCAGAACGTTCGCGACAGATTCTTTCAGTTCTCGTGCAACAGTACATTGAAAAAGCGGAGCCGGTTTCGTCGTTATGGCTCGCACAACACGGTGGCTTCGGATTGTCATCGGCAACCGTTCGAAATACTCTGTCCACTTTAGAAGATCTCGGATACGTGCATCATCCGCACCCATCCGCTGGCCGGGTCCCCACTGACCGCGGTTATCGAGCCTATGTCGACCTACTCCTTGATTCGACACCTAGAACAGACGTGGCGCAAGATGTAGAAGCCCGACTAAGACAAGCCGGCAGTGTCAGCGATGTCTTGTCGAACGTTTCACATGAACTATCTCGCGCGTCGCACAATCTTGGTTTCGCAATGATCCCACCGGTCGATGGAACTTTCCGTTATATCGAATTTGTTCCCCAAAATGAAACAAAGATTCTTGTGGTAGTCGAAACTGATACAGGCCAAGTCGAGCATAAAGTCGTAGATCTCGGAGAGGCAGTGCCTAGGTCAGAACTTGAACAGGGTGCGAACTATCTGATGACTGAGTTTTCGGGTTTACCCCTCTGGGATGTCCGAGCAACGATCAGCGAACAACTCGGTCAGGAGCAAATGCTCTATGACGAACTACTCTCACGAGCACTGCGTCTCGCAAGCTCAACTCTCGAAGGCATGGTGAAACCCGACCGATTATTTCTTGAAGGATCGGGTTTCCTTCTGGATGAAGCAACGGACACCAATGATGAACACCGTATGCAGTTTTCAACGCTTCGAACGATGCTCAGCATGATAGAGCGCAAGGAAAAGCTAGTTCGTCTGCTAAACGAATACATTGAAGGCCGCGGACTAACCGTCGTGATAGGAACGGAGCACAATTCGCCAGAGATGAAGGAGTTTAGTCTCGTGATGTCAACTTATGTCGACCGAAGTAAAACTGGAAGTGTAGGTGTGATTGGCCCCAGGCGTATGCGGTATTCACAGGCCATCTCATCAGTAAACAGTATGTCTGTAGCGGTCGGTCGTGTACTGATCTCACAAATCAGCTAATACCAAGTTGCTATACCACTACAAACAATGACAGACGAAGCCAAGACTGAGGCACCTGAACCAACAGAATCGGAAGGCGAAATAGACGCCTCCCAACTTCTCGTGGAACGTGACGAGTACCACGATTTACTGCTTCGCAAGGCAGCTGAACTCGAGAACTACAAAAAGCGAACTGAAAGAGATCGCGCCTCACTCCAGCAGACTGCAGCTGCGGATCTAATTCAAGAGCTGCTTCCTCTTGCCGACGATCTTGAACGGGCACTGGCCTCGCCATCAGAATCAACGTCAACTTCAGCATATAGATCAGGTGTCGAACTAATTCACAAGAGACTTCTTGAACTCTTAGAAAAACGTGGTGTTATGCCAATCGAGGCGATGGGTGCCAACTTTGACCCGCTATTTCACGAAGCCGTCGAAACCGTGACAGCAGAGAATACTCAAGACGGTAGAATTGTTTCAGACCTTCGCCGTGGGTACACCTTACGGGGACGACTATTGCGGCCGTCTATGGTCAGGGTGGCCAAGGCGTGACTAGCCGTGACTATTACGAAGTACTCGCCGTCGACAGGTCAGCGTCTGAAAGTCAAATAAAAAGCGCCTACCGCAAACTAGCCCTCAAATACCACCCCGACCGAAATCCTGACGATAAAGCCGCCGAAGAAAAATTTAAAGAGACGGCTGAGGCCTATGGAGTTCTAGCCGATCCACAGAAGCGGGCCAGGTATGATCAGTTTGGCCATGCCGGAGTTACCGGTGCCAGCGGTCGACCAGATGTCGATACGTCAATCTTTTCAGACTTTGGCGACCTCTTCGGGTTTGGTGACGCCACGGGAGGTAAGCGCCGCCGGGGCGGACCCGCTCGCGGTACCGACCTTCGCTATGACTTGTCAATTTCCTTTAACGAGGCCGCAAAAGGTACGGAAACGACGCTACAGATTCCACGGATGGAAGTTTGTGAGCGCTGTCACGGGACCAGCGTCGAGCCTGGGAAACAACCAGAAACGTGCCCCCAATGCGCTGGACGAGGACAAGTCAGATATCAACAAGGGTTCTTGACCGTCGCCCGCACCTGTGGTCAGTGTCGAGGACAAGGAAAGATTATTAAACATCCTTGCACGAACTGCCATGGGCAAGGAGGCCTCGAACAATCTAGAAAACTTACAGTCAAAATCCCAGCGGGAATCGCAACGGGTCAACAATTGCGACTTCAGGGCGAAGGAGAACATGGCTCGGCCGGTGGCCCGACTGGCGACCTATATGTCGTGGTTCAAGTGGAAGAGCATGATTTTTTTAGACGTGACGGTGATGATCTCTGGTGTGAAATTTCAATCTCATTTCCGACGCTTGTCCTAGGAGGAGAAATTTCAATTCCGACTCTTGGGGACAAAACCAAAAAACGTAAAGTGCCGCCAGGCACACAGCCCGACTCCAGACTGCCTGTGCGTGGTGAGGGCATGCCCCGTATCTCGGGAAGAGGTCGCGGGGACCTGTATGTAGTGGTGCAGGCCGAAGTGCCGACTAAGCTATCCGCTGAACAGAAGGAGCTGTTGCAACAACTGGACGACACCATGCCCAATAAGTGTTCAAAGCCTCAGACACGAGATACTTCCGATGACCGTCCGTTCTTCGACCGTGTAAAAGATATTTTTGGCTAAACACAGTCCTGCGGTCGACATCTTGATACCACGCGCGACGCCTCCTCATCTTACAACTGCAACGCTCGCAAACGAAGCCAAGACTATCTCTCGCTGCGCCAAACCAGGCGGAATATTGATCCTAAGTGGAATACTCAGTGGGTTATGAAACCGAGGTCGTCAAAGAACTTTCAATCACTCGCTGAACTGAAAGATAGATTCTATGAAGCTGACTGGATGGCTTTAGCAATGAAGAGACGATAACGCGAATACTAAGTTAAGCCCAACGAATAACCATGCTTTTAAAGTAGGACCCTGGAATCCCGTGACCAACCGATTTTATGCGCCAGAGGCCTTCGAAATCAACCTTCGGGTGCGCCTCCCCGAACACGAAAACAGCCACCTCACGAAAGTGCTTCGCTTAGAGGACGGCTCCACAATTCACGTATTCGACGGTCAAGGTCACGAGTTCCGTGGAACGCTCGTCAGTACGGATCAAAAAGGGACGTTTGTCGATACACTTGAACCGATTGAACCTGCGCCTGAATCTCCCGTCTCGCTCAGGCACTGCTCAAGGGACGAAAATTTGATCAGGTAATTCGAGACGCGACTATGCTTGGTGTCTCTGCGATACAACCATTGATAACGTCCTATACGGACGTCTCAAAAACAACCATCAAACGGAGTTCCTCACAAGAGAGGTGGCTGAGAATTGCCGTGTCGTCTGCAAAACAATCTGAGAGAGCGGTAGTGCCAACCGTCGAATCTCCAGTTTCAATCGAACGACATCTTAGTCAGAAATCCTCCGGGAGACGGCTCATGCTCGTCGAACCGGACGCCCAATCTTGCTATAAACGACTAGACACCCAGTCAACTGAAATTATTCCTTCTCAAGCCATCGTCACCATTGGGCCAGAAGATGGATGGTCAAACAGAGAACTAGCCACTGCACGTGAAGAAGCATAGGAACTATTAACGCTCGGTTCGCGCACGTTGCGTGCAGCTGCGGCGCCGATTGCCGCAATAGCAGTTTTCCTTTTGCTGTGGGGTGACCTATAAACTGATTTCGTTCAAGAATGGATATCAAGAACTTCCACCGGCTTGGCGAGGCATCCTATACTGACATCACCGCATGCTTTTTCAGGGTCAAAACTTAGGTAAGTACAAAATACTCGCTCCCTTGGGAAGCGGTGGATTCGGTGCTGTTTATCTAGCTCGAGACACTTGGATCGACAAAGATGTCGCCCTCAAAGTACCGCATAAACAAAACCTTAATTTTAGTGAACTACTAAGAGAACCCCGTCTACTTGCTGCACTGAACCACCCAAATATCGTTTCGATCACGACGGCCGAAAAACAAGAAAACATCTTCTTTATCGTCATGGAATATGTCAAAGGGAAGACCCTCGACGATATCATCGCAGCACAGGGGGCACTCGACGTTAATCTAGCGTTAGACTACGCTGTCCAGATAGGACAAGCGGTCGACCACGCTCATCGACAAGGTGTGGTTCATCGTGATCTCAGGCCACCAAACGTTCTCGTATCTGACAACGGCGTCGTCAAAGTGGCAGACTTCGGCACCTCTCGTTTCCTGGAAATCGCGGCACATAGCACAACAGTCACAGGGAGCCCCGCCTACATGGCGCCAGAACAATTCGATGGAAAAGTAGTCTTTGCCTCGGATCTCTACTCTCTCGGCGTAACTATGTATCAGATGCTCACTGGTACGTTGCCATACGATGCACCGGCTCCAGGTGACCTTGACCGCCTCCGTAGCGGAGAACTCGTGAAATCGACCCGGATCAAGAGGCCTTCGATTCCTAAACGCTTTAACGCCATCGTAATGAATGCCATGGCTGCCGACCTCAGCATTCGATATGGGAAAGCCAGCGACCTGCTTAACGATCTTAGAATTTCAAAGAATTTACTATCCGGCACGTCTGACACAGCTCTGACTACGGGTTCGGTCACATCAATAAAAGAAGCCAATGAAGCCCGAGAGGCAAGAAATATTCAGGAACGACTTAAAGCACAGCAGACTCCAGAAGCCAAATTCTGCTGGCATTGCGATAAACCACTCCACGCTCGAGCCAACCAATGCCCCTTTTGTAGCGAGATCCAGTGATGTAAACTGCCGTCATGAGCTTTGGTTCAGGAAGAATCTGGATGAACGGCACGTTCGTTGACTGGGCAGATGCCAAGATTCATGTCGGGGCCCACGTTATACATTATGGTAGCGGCGTCTTTGAGGGCGCCCGCTGTTACGACACTCCGGCTGGACCGGCATGTTTTCGACTGGGAGACCATGTACGACGACTCTACGACTCAGCGAAGATTTACCGTATGGCTTATGAGCTAGACGAGAAGAGCTTTGAAGCTGCTGTAATAGAGACGATTCGTCACAATAACTACAAGGAATGTTACATTCGTCCGCTTCTCTATCGAGGCTACGAAACGCTTGGTGTGAATCCATTTTCATGCCCCGTTGAGGCAGTGATTATGGTCTGGGAATGGGGACCATATCTTGGTGAAGATGCACTCGAAAACGGAGTAGACGTTCAGGTCAGTTCTTGGGGACGTGGCGCCCCAAACCGTTTTCCCGCTAGCGCGAAATCAACCGCCAATTATGCCAACTCACAGCTGATCAAGATGGAGTCCGTCGTCAATGGCTACGCAGAAGGGATTGCCCTTGACCCGGCTGGATTTCTCAGTGAAGGCAGTGGACAGAACCTCTTTCTTGTAAGAGACGAACAAATCACAACTCCTCCTTTGTCAAGTTCAGCGCTGGCAGGCATCACCCGCGAATGTGTACTTACAATTGCCAGAGACCTCGGCATTCCAATTAGAGAAGAAGCACAACCCCGCGAAGCCCTGTACATCGCGGATGAAGTTTTCTTTTCTGGAACAGCAGCTGAGATCACACCGATCCGTTCGGTCGATAGGATAACGATTGGAGAGAGCACTCGCGGACCGATAACCACAATGATTCAAAGGCGTTTCTTCGATATCATTCAAGGTCGGAAGCCAGACACACATGAGTGGCTCACATACGTATACCCAACCTCTAAAAGCCCCAACGACATCGAGTAGCCGGATCCAACAAGCGCCTAGTGTGAAAAAACGCAGTCACGACGACCCGTATACCTCTGGTCTCGCTTTACTCGCACGGCGAGAACTGTTCACCGAAGAACTTCGAGGTCGATTACTCCGACAAGGGTACAACGCACGGCAAGTTGAAGAAGCCATCCGACGCTTGACCGCGCGAGGCGCCCTTAACAACCTCCGAGCCGCCAAAGCTTATGCGAGGCACGCGATTCAAAATAAGTCACGGGGGCGAAGTCGAGTTCTGAAAGAACTCGACCAACGAGGAGTCAATCCAAGCGACTCTCAACAAGCTACCGATGAGGCCTATAGTGATGTCAATGAGACCATCCTCTTGAGTCGGGTAATTAGTCGAAAACTTAGCGGCCCGATCATAAATCAGGCACACTTTCGTCGACTTTATGCAGCCCTTTTACGCCAAGGCTTCGACGGAACAGACATTGTGAAATTACTCAAAGCCAAAATAGCCTCAACTGATTTCTCCCTCGATCAGTGACCGCGATCGTCATCAAATGTGAAAAGATCAAGCGAATGACATCAACACACATACGCCAGAGCTTTTTAAAATATTTCAAACAGCGGAACCATTCCATAGTTCCCAGTTCATCTCTGGTGCCAATCGACGACCAGACTCTCCTGTTTACCAATGCGGGCATGAACCAATTCAAGGACACGTTCCTTGGCAAAGAACAACGTCCGTACCAGCGTGCAACTACATCACAGAAATGCATGCGGGTAAGTGGAAAGCATAACGACCTAGAGAACGTGGGGCCATCATTACGACACCATACCTTCTTCGAAATGCTAGGCAACTTTTCGTTTGGTGACTACTTCAAATCAGATGCTCTGCCTTTCGCCTGGGACTTATTGACTAAAGAGTGGGAAATTCCACCTGAGAAACTGATTGTCACAATCTTTAATGGAGAATCCGGAATTCCGCGTGATGATGAAGCGTATTCAGTGTGGAAACGTTTAATTCATCGAGATCGAATCGTCGAGTTAGGTCTCGATGAGAATTTTTGGACCATGGGCGAGACAGGACCATGCGGTCGATGCTCAGAAATCCATTATCACCGAGGAGATCACCTCCCATGTGTCGAACACATCTGTCGAGGTGTCGAATGTAATTGTGATCGCTACGTTGAAATTTGGAACATTGTGTTCATGGAATTTGAACGTCAGACAGACGGCTCACTCAAACCTCTTTCAACCCCGTCAATAGACACAGGGATGGGCCTTGAGCGGATCGTCGCAGTATTGCAGAATGCTCTCTCGAACTACGACACCGACCTGTTTACTCCACTGATACAAGGTATTAGTGAGGTCGCTGGAACCGGCTACGGAGCTTTAGGCAATGCGGCCGGAACGGAGACGAGAGACACCTCGATACGTGTGGTTGCCGACCATACACGTGCCATGACATTTCTTATCGCCGATGGAGTCCTTCCATTAAACGAATGGCGCGGTTACGTACTACGAAAGATTATGCGTCGTGCAATGCGACACGGAAAAAAACTTGGAATTAAAGAACCCTTTCTCTATCAGCTGGTCGACATAGTCATTGATCAGATGGCTGGAGCGTATCCTGAACTTAGATCCTCACAGGACTCTATCGTTCAAGTAGCCCGCCACGAAGAAGAGCGCTTTGATGACGTTCTTAACGACGGCTTACCCAAGCTTGAAGCCGTTATAGCAGATGCAGTAGCCGCTACCGGAAAAATCGACGGCGGCGACGTTTTTCGTCTCTATGATACCTATGGAATGCCATTAGATTTTATCGAAGACCTTGCGACAGAACGGAAACTGAGCGTAGACAAGGATGGTTTCGAAAACGCCCTAGAACAACAGCGAAAACAATCGAGAGCACGGCAAAGGTTTCAAACCGACAAGACCCTCAAATTAAGCTGCTACTCACTGGAAGTTCAAAACAGGATCACTTCAGCCACTGATCAGTTCGAAGGGTATACAGCACTCCAGACTGAAGGTGTCCCTATCTTGGCGCTCTTCAACGTAGACCGTGAACAAGTTGACGAATTGACTGCGGACTCTACTGGAGCCCTAATCTTGGAGCGAACTCCGTTTTATGTCGAAGCTGGTGGTCAGGTATCAGACGATGGGTTTTTGGTGGGTGATGCGAGCAGGGCCACCGTCGTAGCGATGGAACGCTTGACTGGATTTGGACCAAGGGTGCATACCGTGCGAATGGAATCCGGAGTGTTTCGAACGAAAAGCCTGATCACCGCTACTGTTGACGAGGCAAAACGGACAGCAACATGCAGAAACCACACAGCCACACACCTTTTACAAGCGGTGTTACGTGGAGTGCTTGGAAACCACGTTAAGCAAGCAGGATCGTTCGTCGCACCAGACCGACTACGCTTTGACTTCTCTCACCTATCAGCCGTCGCACCCAATGAGTTAGTAGAGATAGAGCAGCAAGTTAATACTCACATCTACGCCAACCACGCTGTCACGACTAACATTCGACCAACAACTGAAGCCGTGGCCGATGGTGCGATGGCATTATTTGGAGAGAAATATGGTGAATCCGTCCGTGTCGTCTCGGTGTCAGATATCTCCAAAGAGCTGTGTGGAGGAACACACTGTCAAGCTACCGGCGATATTGGTCCATTCGTTATTACTCAAGAGACGGGAGTCTCTTCTGGTGTGCGGCGCATTGAAGCTCTTACTGGCGACTCCGCCGTACAATTCATCCAACTACGGCGTCAGACTCTTGACCAAGTCCTCAACAGACTGGGTGTTCCGGTCGACAACACCGTCGAGGCCATTGAGCGCTTGCAGCAAGAAACAAAACGACTAGTCAAAGAGGTGGAGCATCTCAAAGTTCAGACTGCCATCAATAGCCATAGCGACGAGAACGTCGATGAAACGAATGAAGTTCAAGGAATCTCGATCGTGACACGTCGAGTAAGTGGCTTAGATAGACGATCGCGTCGAGCCCTGGCCGACTCACTGAGGAGCCGTCTAGGAACTGGCGTTGTCATCCTGACCTCAATAGATGATCAGAAAGTCACACTCTTGGTTTCAGTGACAAAAGATCTACTTGATCGCCTACACGCCGGTGCAATAGTAAAGGCCATAGCACCAATCGTAGGTGGAAAAGGAGGAGGTCAAGCCGAGCTTGCAGAGGCGGGTGGGCGTCAACCGGATAAAATCGCCGAACTGTTTTCAGAAAGTCGCCAACTCATAGACCGCATGCTCACCGAGCATAAAGCCTCATAATGATACGACGGAACTCAAGACAATTGAATCTTGAGGGTAACGAATGACACCAGTATCTAGAACCACTACTAACTTGCCCACACTCTCTGTAGAACAAAGCACATCTTCTTATGCTTCGCCTTGATACCTGGCTTGATATCGCGTGTATCTTCAGGACCCGGTCAGAATCCCAACGTGCCTGTAAAGGTGGAAAAATTTCACTGAATGAACACCGGGCCAAGCCTCACAACCAAATTCACATTGGTGACGAACTTGACATAACGTTCTCAGGAGGTCGAAAACGGCGTCTCTCCGTAACCGGACTGGCCGAGAACCACATCCCCAAGAACGAGGCTAAAGCGCTCTACCGCGACATAACTCCACCTCCGACACCCGATGAACGCGAACTACGGGATCTACTGCGGCTGGCGGGACAAGGAAATAAGGGGATCAAAAACGGTCGGTCAATAAGACGCGATCGACAAGCGTCAGAAAAACTTAGACATCGCAACTAAAACCAGTAGCACTTACCCAAAGACCAAGGTTTCGCGATCTCAACCGGATAAACTAGTCCACGAAGCCTGAACATCCAGAATTCGTGTACAATTCAACTTGATACAAAAGGAACGGCTGTACCGAAATATATACACAGGACGACTTCGACGTGGCTAATCATAAATCTACCATTAAGGCACACAAACAGAACGTTGCCAAACGAGCCCACAACCGTGAACTACGTACCCGCGCCCGGCATGCCCTAAAATCAGTACGTGGGACGATCGACAGTGGCGACAGTTCTGCAGCGATAACAGAGCTTCGCACTACAGTCTCACTGCTCGACCAACTGGTTCGAAAAGGCGTCATACACGCGAATACAGCCGCGCGATACAAGTCTCGCCTCTCTCATCGTCTACAAAAGGTGTCGGCCTCAGCGTAACCCTTCTCTTTTTCCGACGCCACATAGTTCGGCAACTAGGCGTTCGAGTAAAATACGCGGCTCACCAGCAGACAGTTTAAGTGCGCGATCTGTTCTAAACACAGCGTCGATAGCCGCAGCACTTCTTGCCGCTGGTATGCGACTCCGAGCTACCCAAGCCAACTGTCCTAGCACTTGATACGGCACCCCTCCATTTTCGAGGGTAACTGCCAATTCCCGAAGGGCGACATCAACTTCTCCACGTTCAATTGCATTGGTGACGGCCCAATCACCTTTCTCGGCCCCCTGTGACACAACCTCAACCACATCGGTTTCCGACAATTCAGACTGTCCCTCAGTAAACAAGGTTAGCCGCTCAATCGCATCCCGAAGGCGTGCAATGTCCGGTCCAACTCGTTCACTTAATAAACGTACGGCACCCGTTGACATGCGACGCCCCTCTGCCTTGAGCCGAGCCCTAATCCACCGCTGGGCGTCCTGGGCTGTTTCCAGTCCGCCGCACTCGACAACGCGTGCTTTGGCGAATAACTTCTTCGCAACCTTCCTTGTCCGGTTCAGACGGCCAACCACAAGAACTAAGGTCGTCGATGCCACTGGGTGTTCAATGTAGTCTAGTAATGATTCAACATCACGATTAGTCGCCTCGGTCTGCCGCTTTGGCTCCAGCAACATCTCCGCCCGTACCACGACGACCACCCGGCGCGATGACATCATCGGAAGTATCTGGGTAGCATTAAGAACGGTTCCAACCGAAAGCGAAATATCGGCACCGTCGAAACGGTCTATATTAAAAGGTCGAATCCCCTCATCGACGACTTGCTCAAATTCATTAGCCAACTCGACTGTTTCGTGCTCATCATCGCCGAGTATGAGATAAATCGGATCCAATGCTCCTGAAATAATCTCCGAGTGAACAACTTTAGGCGTAGTCACAGATTGCCTCGATCAGAAGTATTGTAAGGAGAACTAGAAAGCTTCGAGAATCGAACTCACGACTGTCTGAGCAAAATCCGTAGCAATTCGTTCAACAGCATTTGATCGCTGGCCAAAAAATGAGGACACACTCGGTGCATTACCGCCACCAGATGCGACCTCGTACTCATCGCGAAACACAAGTCCTGGATTTTCCCAAAGCACCTCGCCTGTACTGACTTCTCTAAACTCGATATCGGCAGTCAGCATAAAGACGTACCGCGCCACTTGTTGATCCCCCGTAAAACTGGCAGGTTGAATCGAAATACTTTGGATAGTCCCGGCCAAAACAGCATCCACTCCAGTTGTCTCTGGAACCACTCGATATCGGCCTCGATTGATAAATGCTTGCCGTACCTGCTCTGTAAGTAACTGTTCCACCTCGAAAATGGTTGTGGCATTCTCAAACATCGGAACGCCGATAGTCTCGATGTAATCAGGAAGGAACGAACCACGGCCAGACAGAGCATACCCGCACCCGGCAGTTACGCTCGACATACAGATAATCGCAATCACGGCAGCTACCACGGAAACTACGCTAGTTCGCAACTTCGGCATTATCTTATCGTGCCACGACATTAACCAACTTACCAACGACTACAATAACTCGTTTGATTTCTTTCCCGACGGTATGCGCTTTCACCGACTCATCCTGTAAGGCAGATTCTTGGAGTTCCTGCTCAGAGATGTCCGCCGATACAGTTAATCGACCACGCACCCTTCCATTGACCTGAACTGGGATTACTATCTGCTCCGCTTGGGCCGCAGCAGGATCAAATGAAGGCCAGCCAGCGGCAACCGTTCCATCATTATGGCCAAGCGCTTCCCATAATTCTTCTGAAAGGTGGGGCGTGAACGGAGCAAGCATCAGAACAAGTGCCTCGATCGCTTCCTTGAGAACTGCCACTCTCTCAGGACGAACTACCTGTGCTTCGTCCAATTGATGCCGAAAGACATACATTCCATTGACAAGTTCCATCAATGCCGATATCACGGTATTGAGGTGGACACGTGGATCAATGTCATGTGACACCCGACGAATCGTCTCGTGGGTCTTCCTACGAAGAACCTGCTCTTCTCTGCTCAACTGATCAAGCGCCCCCTCCATTGATGGACTAGTTTCCAAGTCCAATTGCTCGATGGAGGACATTACTAATCGCCACACACGCGCCAAAAATCTCGCACTACCCTCAAGGCCAGAATCATTCCATTCAATTTCTTTTTCAGGAGGTGCGACAAACATTTCATAGAGCCGAAGCGCATCTGCACCGTACTTAGCAAGCATTTCATCCGGATCAACCACGTTGCCCTTGGATTTTGACATCACTGCACCGTGACGCAGAACCATTCCCTGTGTCAGGAGCCGGGTAAATGGTTCAGTGTGCGAGACAAGACCCAAGTCAGAAAATACTCGAGAGAAAAATCTAGAATAAATGAGATGTAGAATTGCATGTTCGACACCACCACTATAAAAATCGACGGGAGTCCAATAATTCACCTTTGCAACATCAAACGGCACCTCATCATTCTTCGAGTCACAGTATCGATAGAAGTACCATGATGAATCCACAAAGGTATCCATCGTGTCAGTTTCACGGGTTGCGGCTTGACTGCAGGTCGGACAAGTTGTGTTGATGAATTCTGGTATTTGAGCCAGCGGCGACTCGCCTTCACCCGTAAAATTATCGATCGACGGTAATTCGACTGGAAGGTCTTCGTACGGAACGGGCTGTACCCCGCACGATTCACAATAGATGATCGGAATTGGTGTACCCCAGTACCTCTGACGAGAAATCCCCCAATCCTTCAGCCGGAACTGAATTTGGCTGCGGCCGATTTTTCTTTCAGCCGCAGCGCGTTTCATGACGCCAAGGGCCTCCTTGCTAGACAGACCAGTAAACTCTCCAGAATCTGCTAACACGCCCTTTTCGCAGAAAGCGGCCACCATTGTGTCAGCGACTAACGTCGATTCACCGTCAGGTTGAATGACGACCTTGATAGGAAGGTCATATTTCTTGGCAAAATCAAAGTCGCGCTGATCATGGGCAGGCACCGCCATGATTGCACCGGTCCCATAATCTGCGAGAATAAAATTAGCTACCCAAACAGGAACTGTCTGCCCAGTAAAGGGATTAACAGCGACACACCCCGTATCGAAACCTTCCTTTTCGATCTGACCGGTTATTCTGGCCTTCCGATCGAGAGCTCGAAAACGCCTCACCTGTTCAGATAGTTCATCTTTATTAGGACTGGATTCCGTGATGTGTTTTACAAAGGGGTGCTCAGGTGCCAGTAGAACGAACGTAGCACCAAAAATAGTGTCAATTCTAGTAGTGAAGATATCAAGGGTTGAGAGACTGGCTTCGAGCCTTGACGCCCCATCATCATCCGTATGCGTCAGCGGAACAATCGAAAACTGAACCAATGCGCCTTCAGAGCGCCCGATCCAATTTTGCTGCATCGTGAGTACTTTTTCAGGCCATTCGGTCAGCTCATCAATGCCATCTAAAAGGTGCTGACTGTATTCCGTGACGCGCAGAAACCATTGCTCCAACTCCCGATCCACTACCGTAGAATCACACCGCCAACACTCACCATCAATCACTTGTTCGTTGGCAAGTACCGTCGCACACGACGGGCACCAGTTAACCTTTGACTTTTGCCGATACGCAAGGTCACGTTCATGCATCTTGAGGAACAACCATTGGTTCCACTTGTAGTACTTTCGATCACAAGTTGCCAGTTCACGTTCCCAAGCATAACTAATACCAAGCCGCTGCAACTGTCCCTTCATGTGAGCAATGTTCTCGGCCGTCCAAGTCTCTGGATGAGTACCGTGCTTGATAGCAGCGTTCTCAGCTGGTAAACCAAAGGCATCCCAACCAAACGGATGTAAAACATTGAATCCCTGCATTCGCTTGGTTCTCGCAATCACGTCGCCAATCATGTAATTTCGAACATGGCCGACGTGTGCGTGTCCAGACGGATACGCAAACATCACCAAGCAATAAAACTTCTGGCGGCTCGGGTCCTCAGTAACCTCGAATGCACGGGTATCCTGCCAGCGTTGCTGCCATTTTCTCTCGATAGCGTGGGGATCGTATTCGCGCACTAGTGCCGGTTTGGTAACCCGGGAATTATAGCGCAGGCCAAAATGACGACTGCGCGTCTTTAACGGCCTCAAGAGCAACCTGTGCCCGTTCCGACGGAGAAGCGGGGATCGGCCACTCTAAGTTAGCTGGCGGAGAAGACATAACCCGAAGTGTGTCAGTCAAACAGTCTCGCAGCGCCATCAAATCATAACCGCCCTCTGTGACAGTGATCATCCGTCCTTGACAGCAGGCATCTGCTACTGCTTGAAGGCGACTTGTCATGTTGGCGTATCCCGCCGTCGAAACTTTCATGCCACCCAGCGGATCACGTTGATGCGCATCGAAGCCCGCCGAGAGCAATAAAATATCAGGTTGGAACGAGGTGATTACAGGTATAACAATCTGGCGGTAGAGGACGTCAAAATCAGCGTCACCCGCCCCTGCTTCGATTGGGATATTCAAAGTGAAACCCAATCCTGAACCAGTGCCAACATCGGTCGCTGCTCCGGTACCAGGATAGAACGGATATTGATGGGTCGAAACATAGAGCACTCTAGGATCATCGTAGAATATCCACTGTGTTCCATTGCCGTGATGAACGTCGTAATCGACGACTGCGACCCGACATAAACCACGCTCGAGGGCATGTGCTGCAGCCGCTGCAACATTATTAAAGAGGCAAAACCCCATTGCACGCGAACGCTCAGCATGGTGCCCAGGCGGTCGCACGAAAGCACACGCTCGCCCCCCTCCGTCGATAGCATAATCAACAGCTGAGAGCGTTGCTCCCACCGCTAACCTCGCTACACTTTCTGATTCAGGAGACGTGTGCGTGTCAGGATCCAATTGCACTCGACCACCTCGAGTGGATGCGATCAGCTCGACATACTCACTCGAGTGAACTCGGGTCAGCGCAGTAGTGTCTACTTCTTGCGCCTCAACCACCGATCCACCCTGAGACCGATACTCTTTGGCCACCAACGCCATCACATCAGCTCGCTCTGGTCTCTCGGGATGACCGCGCGGCGGAACATGTTCCACAAAGCGGTCTGAGGTCACCAGTACCATCGCCGGCAACGACTGGTCTCGGGAAGTTTGAGACATAATTATCCGTCCTATTGCTTGAGAAGCATCTTATTCGTTCGAGCGTGCAGACTTTTCAACGTTCGTTCAAGTTCTAAGCGAATCAGTTCACGGTCTGATTCGCTTAATCGTGGCTCCACAACAAATGGTTCACCGATTGCAACCACAACCCGACTAAATGGTTTCGGAATCTGGGTTCGGTCCCAGCTATTAGCAGTCCAACACGATGCAACTTCAATATGAAACGGTAAGATCGGGTTTCCAGTTAACTCTGACAACCAAATAGCACCAAGCTGTGCAGTTTGTCTGGGTCCTCTGGGACCATCAAGTGTAAATGCGGCTGGTTTCCCTGCCTTCATGTTCCGCCGAAGCTGGGCTAAAGCTCTGGCTCCACCGCTGCTCGTTGATCCTCTCGCTGCCTCGAATCCGAATCGTCTAATAACCCTCGAAATCCATTCACCGTCAAAATTCTCAGACGTCATAACCATAATTTCACGTTCACGCCAGAACCACGTTGCGGGAAGAATACGCCCATGCCAGAAAGAAAAAATAGGCTGGTTACCCTGCTTGCGAATAGCGAGGTAGTGATCGTAGCCATCAACCTGCCAATGTAACGTTCGACATAGCAGTGCAAGAGCCGGATAGGCGCACGCCGAAATGAGTGTCGCCCGAACACGCTGACCGGTCGTGAGAACAGTCCTCATCACATGCCTTCGTAATTGGGGCCTCCGCCACCCTCTGGCGGCACCCAATTAATAATCTGATAAGGGTCCATGATGTCGCAAGTCTTACAGTGAACACAGTTGGATGCGTTGATCTGAAGCCTCTTGCCCTTGGAACCGTCACTGACATCAAGAATTTCGTAAACGTTAGCAGGACAGAATCTCGTGCAAGGATTTCCGTACTCCTCACGGCATCGACTTTGACAAATGTCAGTATCCGCAACCAGGAGATGCGTCGGCTGGTTCTCATCGTGTCGCGTTCCAGAATAGTGCACGCTGGTCAACTTATCGAACGTTACGTTACGTTCAAGTCTTGGCTTTTGGACCGGCCGAGCCATTTCTGGTTCAGAAGGATCAATAGGTTCGATCCGTTGATGTCCAGCTACGGTGGGCATCGGATCCCGAAACCACCACCCTCCCGTTAATAAGGACAGTCCAGCAAACAATACGCCCGCCAACAATCCATGGCTAAAACTCTGGCGAATATTTCGAACTGGATACAGTTCAGATCGGATTGGTCCTGTTTCAACTAAAGTCGCAAAGGATGAAAGCTTCGCCTGACTATAATCGCTCGACCGTATCGCGTTGTACGCGACCTCGGCTGCATACATTCCGCTACGCATCGCAAGATGAATACCCTTAAGCCGCAATGAATTAACAAAGCCAGAGGCATCACCCACAATTAACCCCCCATCCATGTGGCACCGCGGTAACGCGTGCCACCCGCCTTCTGGAAGGGCTTTCGCGCCATAGCGCAGCATCTGTCCGTCTGCGAGCAAATTAGCGACCATTGGATGAGATTTGAATCGCTGAAACGCCTCGTGTGGATCAAACATGGGATTTCGATAGTCAAGTCCAGCGACAAACCCGACTGATAGGCGCCCATCAGCCAAGGCATAAATGAATCCTCCGCCAAATTCATCTGACCGAAGCGGATATCCCATCGTGTGCATAACAGAACCGGGTCGTAAGCGTCCCACAGGGACATCCCACAGTTCCTTGATACCAATGGCATAAACTTGCGGGATTCGATGTCGATCCAGATCTAAACGCGCCACCAACGTCTTCGTCAGGTTCCCTCGAACGCCGTCTGCAAAAATTGTCACTTTTGCCTTGATATCTACACCGGGTTCAAAATTGGCCTTGGGATTCCCGTTCCGGTCAACGCCACGGTCACCAGTCGTGACACCGACTACGCGTTCACCCTCGAACAGAACTTCAGTCCCTGAAAAACCAGTAAATACATCCACTCCGGCGGTTTCGGCCTGGTCCGCTAGCCATTTAACAAACTGGCTCAGTGAAATAATGTAATTACCATGGTTCCGGAGTGGAGGCGGTGTGATCGGAAATAAAACCTTTCTATTTTTAGTCAGAAAATAAACTTCGTCAGCCTCGACCTCAACATCAACAGGAGCACCGCGTTCCCGCCAGTCCGGCATGAGATCATTTAGAGCAGATGGGTCCAAAACGGCACCCGACAACATATGAGCACCGTGCTCACGTGCCTTTTCCAGTACAGCGATTGACAACGGTTGAATGTGATTCTTGCGTTGGAAAGCAGCCAGTTGTATCGCGGCAGAAAGCCCGGCTGGGCCACCTCCGACAATTAAAACGTCGACGTCGAGGCTCTCGCGACTCAGTTTATTCTCCCAACACAGATATCAAGGCCGGAACCAACTCAAACAGGTCTCCAACGATGCCATAATCAGCCACTTCATAGATCGGTGCATCCCTGTCCTTGTTAATAGCAACAATAGTGCGAGCCCCCTTCATCCCAACCAAGTGCTGAATCGCCCCAGAAATTCCAAGCGCAAGGTAAAGCCGTGGCGCGACGGTCTGACCCGAACTTCCGACCTGCCGGTCCATCGGCAACCAACCAGCATCGCAGATCGGACGTGACGACGCGATCTCTGCATCGAGAAGCCGTGCCAACTCTTGCACAATAGGCAGATGCTCTTCACCTTTGATGCCCCGGCCAACGGCGACGATGCGCTCCGCTTGAGTCAAGTCGACGGCTTGCTTTGTTTCTCTAAATGGAACTTCTGGACGCTGTCGAATCATCGACTTATCAATCGAGACCTCAACACGCCGTATTGGTGAGCGTGATTCCCCACGAACAACTGAGTCGGCTCGGCGCGCACCTATCTGAAAGCTGGCAAAATTCGGAGCGGAACCCAACATGGGAATGTCAGCCAAAAACTTTCCTTGAAACATGGGGCGAGAAAGAACGATGGCCTCGTGGTCAACTTTCAGTCCCACACAGTCGGTCACGAGACACCGATGATGCCGGGTCGCAACTCTCGGGGCAAAGTCTCTCGTTTGATAACTATGCGAAAAAAAGATAATCTCAGGGGATTCAGCGTCTATTAATTGGGTGACCGCATCAACAAACCCATCGGCCGAGTACGGCTCAAGGGATGGGTCATCAACCACAAGAACCTCCGCGACACGAGCACTGGCAAGCTCTTCTCCAACTAACCCAACACTGGAACCAACCACAGCAACCTTGACCAAGTCCTCATTACCTTGAGCCACTTCTTGAGCGGCAGCTACAACCTCCCAGGTCGCATTGTTCAAAACACCCTCACTCTGCTCCGCTATCACCAAAATCATCGTATTCTCGTCTAATTCTCGCTAAACGACACGGGCCTCATCACGCAAAACACGCACCAGTTCTTCCGCCGCTTGACTAGGCGTCCCTTTGATGAAACGTGTCTTCTTCTCTTTTTCGGGAACATAGATCCTACTGATCGCCTGCGTTGACTCCACCGAAGAATCAGTAACCACCTTGCGAATCTCTTTCTTCTTGGCCGCCATTATGCCCTTCAACGTCGCATAGCGAAGCTGATTAATTCCGCTCTGAATAGTCAGTAACGCAGGCGTGGCCATCGTAACCCACTGAAACCATCCTCCCTCTAGTTCCCGTTTTACTCGAATCTCACCTTTCCCATTCAAATCCAGTTTCACCTCCATGATAATCGTCGAATGGGAAATTCCAAGGAGTTCAGCCAAAACAACACCTGTCTGACCAAAGCCTTGGTCGTCTGACTGTAAACCCGTCAGGATAAGATCTGGTTCCTCGGTACGCAATGCCGCCGCCAACGCCTGCGCCAACGTCAGAGAATCCGCCACTGCCAAGCTATCGCTCTCCAAATGAATTGCACGGTCCGCACCACGAGCTAGCGCCTCTCGAAGAACTTGCGAAACTCGTGTCGGACCAGCGGAACAGACAATAACTTCGCCTCCACTCTGTTCCTTGAGACGTAACGCCTCCTCAAGCGCATAGGCATCCGGTTCATTCATCTCAAACCCGGCGTCAACATCTCTGACCCAACGTTCCGTGTCATCGACGCGTAACAGCGAGTCCCGGGTCACAACCTGCTTAATACAAACAGCGATTTTCATGATTGAAATTTCTTGCAGTCAAAGACCGACTTCTAGACAGACTGTGGATCGTATTTCTTAAACAGTAGGCTAGCGTTCGTGCCGCCGAATCCGAACGAGTTTGACAACGTGTAGGTTACTGAAGACGACCGACATCCCTTAGAAACGTAATCAAGGTCACATTCAGGATCTGGATTGTCCAGATTAATCGTCGGAGGAATAATCTGATTCCGAATGACTAAGGCTGAAATACCTGCCTCCAACCCACCAGCTGCACCCAGTAAATGTCCAGTCATAGACTTCGTCGACGAAATCGCTAACGACTTAGCATGTTCACCAAAACATCGCTTAATGGCCAGCGTCTCGAGCTTATCGTTGTAGTAAGTAGAGGTGCCGTGCGCATTTATATAGTCAACCTCGCTCGGCTTAATGTTGGCCTGAGCTATTGCCGATTGCATTACATTGAAAGCTCCTTCACCGTCTTCAGCCGGGGCTGTAATGTGATAACCATCGGCGGACATACCATATCCAACAATCTCACAATAGATGTTTGCTCCCCGCTGTCTCGCTCGCCCCAACTCCTCAAGAATCACAACACCAGCACCCTCACCAATAACAAAGCCGTCGCGATCGCGATCGAATGGTCGACTCGCCCGCTCGGGTTCGTCGTTACGAGTCGATAGAGCTCGCATGGCTGCAAACCCGCCGACACCCATAGGGGTAATCGCTGCCTCTGACCCGCCCGCTATCATGGCATCCGCAGCTCCGCGCTTGATGATTTCAAATGCATCACCAATGGCATGTGCTGAAGCAGAACACGCTGTACATGTTGCGGAATTCGGACCTTTGGCACCGTAACGAATCGAGACTTGACCAGCCGCGAGATTAATAATTGCCGAAGGTATAAAGAAAGGTGAAATCTTTCTAGGACCACCTTCAAGCAAGTTTCGGTGTTCACGCTCTATGGTGCTGAAGCCACCTATCCCAGACGCGATGAACACACCTACGTCTCGGCCAAGTGGCACATCACTCTTTAAATCAGCATCACGAACAGCGAACTCAGACGCTGCCACCGCGTACTGGATAAAGACGTCCATTTTCTTGACGTCTTTCTTGTCGATAAAGTCGGTCGGGTCGAAACCCTTGACCTCACCGGCAATACGTGCGGCGAACTTGTCCGCGTCAAATCGCGTAATCGGGCCAATGCCTGTCTGGCCGGCACACAGTGCACCCCATGTAGCCTGGGTGCCAAGACCGACCGGCGACACAAGACCGACGCCCGTCAAGACGACACGCCTCTGTGACATCGCTGTCTTCGACTCTTCTATTTCTTTACCTTGGAATGCGTGTCGATATACTCGATCGCTTCCTTGACCCTAGTGATCTTCTCGGCATCTTCATCAGGAATCTCAAGTCCAAACTCCTCTTCCAATGCCATCACCAGCTCAACGGTATCAAGTGAGTCCGCACCAAGATCATCAACAAACGATGCATCCTCAGTCACTTCCTCTTCATCTACCCCAAGTTGTTCGACGATAATATTCTTTACTTTGTCCTTTACGGCCATTCGTAAGCCTCCTACATGTACATCCCACCGTTGACACTGAGAACCTGCCCAGTAATATACGCTGCTTCATCAGATGCTAAAAAACAAACTGCCCCTGCGACATCTTTTGTTGTACCAAATCTACCTATTGGAATCTGTGTGGCAAGTGCTTCTCGCTTACTCGAACTAAGTGCTGCAGTCATGTCCGTTTCAATCATACCCGGTGAGACCACATTTACCGTGATTCCCCGAGACGCGACCTCTCTTGCCAAAGCGCGAGTAAACCCGACAAGTCCTTCCTTAGACGCCGCATAATTCGTCTGACCAGGACTGCCTGACTGGCCCACGACTGAGCTAATGTTAATGATTCGACCATGACGTTGCTTCAACATTGGCCTGAGTACAGCTTGGCTGCAGCGAAACGCCGCTGTCAAATTGGTTGCCAGCACCGCATCCCAGTCCTCGCTCTTCATTCTCATAAGAAGCTGGTCACGAACGATACCTGCATTATTGACAACGATATCGATGTGGCCAAACCTATCTAACACCTCGTAAAACGCGTTACTAACACTTTCTTTGTCAGTAACATCAAGAGTTTGCGCCACGGCAGAACCACCAGACGCCACAATGGCGTCAACCGCCTCCTGAGCATGGTCGGCCCTGGCGCAAGCCGCGACAGTCGCACCAGCCGACGCACATCGTTCAGCAATTGCTTTACCAATACCCCGCGATGCACCAGTTACAAAAGCGACCCGCCCCGACAAACTAGTCACGCATGAACCTCATTAAAAAGTGTCTCCACTCGAGAAAATCCATCCGGGCTCCCAAAGTTAGCAGTACGGGACTTTCGATCAATCTTCTTGATCAATCCATTCAACACCGTTCCTGGACCAACTTCGACGAAGGTGGTCACCCCTAACGCTAGGAGACGGCGAACAACTGCTTCCCATCGAACGGGCGCACTCACCTGTTCAATAAGGGCGTCTAATGAAGACCTTGCATCTGTCTTAGCCTCCGCGTCAACATTCGCAATTACGGGAACCTTGGGATCTGACACTATCAATCTTCCGAGCTCTGGCTTCAGACGTTTCTGGGCTGGCTTCATCAAACTGCAATGAAAAGGCGCACTCACAGGAAGTCTCAACACACGCCTAGCGCCCAACTCCTTCGCGCGTTCAGAAGCTCGTTGAACTGCCGAAGCTGAACCAGAAATAACAATCTGTCCAGGCGCGTTGAGATTGGCCGGACTAACAACTTCACCGTTAGCAACTTCTTCACATGCAGTTCGCACAGCACTTTCATCAAGACCAAGAACCGCGGCCATAGCTCCAGAACCCACCGGCACGGCCTCTTGCATATACTGACCTCGCCGGCGAACGGTCCTCAAGGCATCAGCGAAGGATATTGTACCAGCCGCCACGTGAGCAGAATACTCACCAAGGCTATGCCCTGCGACAAAGACCGGTTTAATTCCGCGTGATTCTAGTAGACGATACGCGGCTATACTCACCGCCAGCACAGCCGGCTGGGTATTCTGCGTCAGTGCTAACGCCTCCTCAGGTCCATCAAAACACAGTTCCGTTAAAGATTCGCCAATTATTGAATCTGCTTGCCTAAGTGTTTCTCGACAAACATCAAACTGGTCAGCCAAACTCTTCCCCATGCCAACGTGCTGAGATCCTTGTCCAGGAAATACAAAAGCGATCACGCCACACTCCCCAGAAGTGATCCAACGATTGTCGACTTGTAATAGCGATTCATTGATTCACCAATATCTAAACTAGTGTCGAACACTAAGCGCTAACGAATTAATCTCATTCTCCACGTGACTGACAAACTCCTGTTTTGAAAATCGATAAGCCATGGCGACAGCGTTCCTGACGGCCTTCGCTGACGATCGGCCATGCCCAACGATGCACAATCCCGCTACTCCCAGTAACGGCGCGCCACCGTATTCTGAGTAGTCCAAACGCCGACTGAAACGTCGAAACGCCCGCCGCGACAAGAGTAATCCGACACTCGACGCAAATGTCCGGTTAAGTTCGTAGCGAAGCAATTCTTCTGCAACCTCAACAAGTCCTTCGCTAACCTTCAACGCGATGTTTCCAGTGAAGCCATCACACACAATGACATCGGCCTTGCCTGTATAGACATCCCGCGCCTCTATGTTCCCAATAAAGTTCAATGACTGCCCCCGTAACAACTGGTGGGCATCACGTATTAACTCATTTCCCTTACTCGCCTCTTCCCCAATTGAAAGAAGCCCTACGCGAGGTTCTTTCAAGTTCAGCAAGAGGCGAGCATAGGCTCGTCCCATTGCGGCGAATTGTACTAAGTGTTCCGGTCGGCACTCTATGTTAGCTCCGGCATCAAGCAAAATAGCATCGCTCCGGAGAGTCGGAATCACTGTCGCCAATGCCGGTCGGTCCACACCCACTAACATTCCAAACGCAGCACGAGCTGCAAGAAACGTAGCTCCGGTATTTCCAGCACTAAAAAAAGCGCCGGCGTGACCATTGGCAACCTCGTTAGCGGCCCGTCGAACCGAGGCTGCTGATTTCTTTCGAAAGGCTCCGCCAGGAGACTCTTCCATGCCTATAATCTCCTGGGCATCAACCACCTCAACCTCAACACGACGTGCATCGTCGCGCCCAGCCAGCTCAGCAATTAGCTTATCTTTTGGTCCAACGAGCGTGAGTTCAAATCCTAGGTGTCGTGCCGCGACTAGCGCTCCGCCAACAATGTTACTGAGGCCAAAATCGCCACCAGCCGCGTCAACTGCAATCCGCATCGTGGCTAACAAAAGAAGATCGATTCACTGCTGTTACAATCACGATATTTCTTTAACCGCTTTGACTTGCCGACCACCATAGTAGCCACAGTTCAAACATACGCGGTGAGGCAACTTTGGTTCGTGGCACTGCGTACATTCGCCGGTCCCACTAACCGTCAACCCATCGTGCGACCGACGTTTTGCCGTTCTCGCCTTTGAATGACGTCTCTTCGGATTTGCCATCTTGCCTTCAATCCTTTCGGCTGTCTGAGCGTAACGCCGCAAGTACATCGAGTCGTGGATCATGCCAACTTGGATCGCACGAGCACCGCTCATGGTTAAGATTCTTTCCACACACGGGGCAAAGACCCTGACAATCGTCAAAACACAACGGCTTCATCGGAATTGTCAACTGCAACTGTTCACGGATCATTATTCCCATGTCAATTTGATCGTCGCGATAGAATGCGATCGCTAAATCCTCATCTGATATCTCTGCTTCACCGTCACCAATATTCACACCATAGGGCAAATACATCAGGTCTACAGACACATTAACGCATAAATCAAATGCCTTGACACATCGGCTGCACGAAAGTCTTAGACAGCTTTCAATTCTCCCAACTAGCCGATATTTATCACCGTCTCTGTTGAGGTTTGAACGTAATGACACCTCATTAACTACGGTGTAGTCCTCATTCGGTTCGGAGTTGAATTGCTCCGGCGAGAACAACCGGTCGAGACGCTGTTCAGTCCTGCGCATACCCCGCAGGTCCATTACCATATCCAGAGAGCTAACTCCTCGTCATGATTCTTCCTGACGACCGATCCACCAATTGTAACATGCACTTACAGGCCATCGACGGTGCGGCGTCCCCACGGTCGAGGTATAAATAGCTCTTCGTATAAGCTGATCGCATAACGATCAGTCATACCCGCCAGAAAGTCCTTCGCTGCAATGACGACACCATCTCTGTCCAAGGTTCGCTGTTCGAGAAACCGCTCGGGTGTTTCACGAATCTTCTCCCAAAGTCCTTCGAGGATACCCCAAGCCTTCTTGAATTCAGCGGTCGCTGCATCATTCTCATAAACAGCATCGAATAAGAATGCACGCAGTGCGACCGTCGCCTGTAAAATCTCGGCTCCCATTCCGACAATAAGTTCGTCTCCCTCGACGTCAGTATGCTCAACAACATCAGCAACCATCCGGCCGATTCGAGTCGACGATGTGTCCCCAAGAACCTTTATTGAATCCAACGGCAGGGCGGTAGGCTCAAGAATTCCAGCTCGAACAGCATCGTCAATATCATGATTTACATACGCTATGATGTCTGCAACCCGGGCAATCTGACCTTCCAGAGTGGCGGCACGAGAAGCAGCTTCAACTCCAACTGGACTTCCATCGCGCCCTTTCGAATGCTTTGCGATACCATTCCGAACTTCCCATGTCAGATTGAGTCCAGAACCACTTCGTTCAAGCACATCGACAATTCGTAGGCTCTGCTCGTAATGATTGAACCCACCCAACACTAATCCTCGAATCACTCGCTCGCCCGCATGTCCGAACGGCGGATGGCCCAAGTCATGCCCAAGTGCAATCGCTTCCGTGAGATCCTCGTTGAGGCACAACACTTTCGCGATCGTCCGTGCAATCTGAGACACCTCCAACGTATGAGTTAAACGAGTCCGATAGTGATCGCCAGTAGGTGCAAGAAACACTTGCGTTTTATGCTTCAGTCGCCGGAACGCCTTCGAATGTACTATACGGTCTCGATCGCGCTGGAAGGCCGGACGAATCGGATCTTCGTCTTCGGCGCGAAGACGCCCTCGACTCGTCGCACTCATCGATGCAGCTGAAGCAAGCGCCTTTCGCTCGCGTTCTTCAAGCTCCGTCCGGATTAACCGCATTCGCTTGCTCACGTTGTTACGGGGGGTGCGGAAGTAGCGTTGGCGGGACTAATCGTAGCTACAGCATGCTTGAAAATGAGTCGATCGAAACCTCCTTGATCGACAACAATCGAAAATCGATCAAAACTTTTAATCGTCACATCAAAACACGCACCATCCACCAACTGGATAATGACCAACATTTGATTTCGACGTGCACCATTAAGAAATAAATCTTGGATATTCTGTCCAGAAGGTTGGCTTCCCACGTGATTCATTTTTCCTTCACAGATAAATATCGATCGACAAGCCTACTGATCACGGCAGCTAGCGCATGAGGATGTTCACCAGGAAAGTCAATCCAATGTAGGTTAGGCTCTTTCCGAAACCAGATCAACTGCCGTCTGGCATAACGTTGGTTCTCTCGAACGATCAGTTTCTTTGTCGCATCTTCATCTCGAACTCCAGCGAGACATTCTACCGCCTGCCGATAGACAAGTCCCTTAAATGGATGCGCCTCAAGCGACACTCCGTTGTCTTCCAGAGATTGAATCTCGTCCAGTAATCCACGATCAAATTGCTGGCTCACCCTCCGGGACACTCGTTGAGAAATTTCTCTTGCTGTTAGACGTAACGCAAAGCTACTCACGGAGTAATCACTTAGTGGCGATCGGGTTTCTGCAAAATGGTCAGTCAATGGACGCTTCGTAAGAAAGAAGACTTCAAGCGCCCGAACAAGACGTCTTTCATCGGTCGGCTGGATGCGTAGAGCGGACCCTGGATCAACCCGCGCGACCATCCGATGCAGCCACTGCACTCCATGACGTCTAGCACTACTCGATAGCCGCCTACGCAGATCGTCATCTCGACTGGGTCCCGGGAACAAACCCCTCGTCAACGCCCGGTAGTAAAGCCCAGATCCTCCAACCAATATTGGCGTGCGCCCTATGGCCATGATTCTTTTGATCGCGATCGTCGCTTCACGTGCATACCGCGCAGCCGAATATTGCTCAGCGGGCTCCGCAACGTCGATCAAATGATGCCGAATGCCTCTTCTGGATTCCATCGGCACCTTGTCGGTACCAATGTCAAATCCCCTATACACGGCTGTCGAATCACAGCTGATAATTTCGCCACGCACACGCTCAGCCAACGCCAGAGCCAAGGCACTTTTACCCGTTGCGGTAGGTCCAACGATCGCTATGACAGTTCCAACAGGCACTTCAATACTCACTAAACTCCAATCAATCGACGCTCGGAGAGTCTCAGGAGAACATGGAATGTAAACCACTAGCTATAGCAATGTTCTGATTCAAGACGTGTTCTAGAGATCAAGAACAACTCAGTCTCGAACAAGACTAAAACCGGCGCCGGCCAGGTGGAATTTCATTGAAATAGAAAGTGACCGTAAAAAATGCCATCTCATCAGGATATTCCGTTGGCAACGGCTGTGTCGGGTTTGAAAGCCTTAGCGCATTTGACGCTGATTGGTTAAATGATGGGAGCGCAGATGGTTGCAACACAGCCAAATCAGTGAGACTCCCGTTACGATGCACGTTGAACGTAATTACCACGTGTCCTCGATTGGATAGGACTGAATATGGAATGAACCAGTTTCGGCGAATCTGCGCAACAAATCTTCGAATCCACGGCCCGAATTCAACTCCCTTCGTATCGAACTGAATTTCTGGTCCGTAACGCCCCGTGTCGCCACTGACATTGCCAAATGTGCGCTCTTCAACGCTACGTCGCAACGTCTCCCTGACTTGCCCCAGGAGTCCATCAGCCTCTATGTCTCTCTCGTCAGGAGAATCGTCTGGATCACCTAGACCAAACCCAGGGTCTATCAGAGAAGAATCGGCCAATTCTGATGGCAAAGGACGCTCGTCTTCCTCTGGCTGCCCACCAGGCTCATCTACTGGTTCGCCAACCAATCGATCAGTTTCTCCATCTCCAGAAGTCACTTCGGCTAAACGGGGATCGTTCTCATCGATTTCTTCATCGCTATCGCCTTGAACAATTTCCCCGTCGTCGATCTCTCTATCCATCTCCGCCAGTAGATCGAGTTCATCGCTTGCCTCGTCAGACTCGACAAATTCAAACGAATTTCCGTCGGCTATTGGCAAGTTATTTTCTGAATCAAGCGTTCGAAGCGGTGACTGAGCCGTTCGATCTTGATCCGACGATAAAGCATCAGAGCGTGGCGACTCGTCGGCCTCAATATCAACACGTGGCGCCACGAATATAAACGGATCTTCATCTTGGGGTTGTTGAAGTGGCGACTGGCGTTGCATCTCTGCAAGCTCCAGCACCTTTGCTTGCTCCGCAAGGCGCTCAGCCCGACGCTGGGTGGCTTCTTTTACGAACGGCACCTGTGGTAGGAAAAAGACTACAAGGGCAACCCCGAGGTGCAAGAACAACGAACTCAGTAGTTGTTCTCGCCACGAAATCGCCGATTCGATAGTCGGCGCATCGAAGTTGCGACCCTCGAAATCGAATAGCATCAGTAACTTGCGGAATTATATCAACGGTAGCGCCACTCTAGTAAGTAATACTCAAAGACTAGCCTGGCACCGCAGGCTTAGTAGCAAGGTAGAGATAGACGATTCCAAACGTCAGCGGAGCGGCCCTTACCTCTGTAAAACCAGCTGAAGACAAAATCCGACAAAATTCGTCTGGTTCCCAAAATGCACCCACCGACGCGGGCAAATAGCTGTAGGCAGTGCTATGCCTAGAAACCATCTTCCCAACCAGTGGCAGCACCCTTCGAAAGTAACACTTGTAGCTGTTTCTTAAGAGGAGATTTCTCGGAAAACCGAATTCTAAGATGGCCAATTTTCCACCAGGACGAAGAATCCTGTGCACTTCACCAAGAGTGTCGATTGGCACCTGAACGTTTCGAATACCAAAGCCAATCGTTACTGCGTCAGCGACTGCGTTCGTAACCGGCACAAACATAGCGTCGCCACGCACCATCCTTACCGTTCGTCCCGCCCCAGCTTCACTCACCTTTCGCTGTCCAAGCCGCAGCATCTCCGTTGAAAAATCAATCCCAATGATTCGACGAACGCCTGCCACACGAATTAACGTCAGTGCCAAATCTGCCGTTCCGGTACATAAATCGACGGCAACCTCATTGCCGCTTAAATGGAGTTCCCCTACCGCCCGTTCACGCCAACGCCTGTCCAACCCCCCACTAAGTACCCTGTTCAACAAATCATAGCGACTAGCAATGGCATCAAACATGGCAGAAATACGATGAGGGGCCTTATCCAACGAAAGTGCCGGTGACAATCTAGATCCTGTGGTCTGATCAGAGTTCATGATCGACACCCCTACACACAACCACTCTCGATCGATCAACCAACACGGGTACCCGCCCACGATGGATAAAGTTGATGTTCGAACCCCAACGCAGAAAGAATCTTCCCCGCCATGAAGTCAGCAAGATCATCAAGGGTTCGTGGTCGTTGATAAAATGCCGGCATAGCAGGCAGGACAACCGCGCCTGCTTCAGAACACGAAACAAGATTCTTGAGTTGAGGAAGACTCATTGGCGTTTCCCGTGGTACCAGTACTAGGCGTCGGTGTTCTTTCAACATTACATCCGCTGCACGTTCGACAAGATTTCGTGATAGACCATGTGCAACACCAGCTAAAGTCTTCATCGAGCATGGCACAATTGCCATCCCGGTACAGGCATAGCTGCCACTGGCAATCGTTGCCCCAACATCCTTGTTTGAATGAATTTGGATCGTACCGTTTCCAACGGTTGAGCCATAGGTGTCTCTTAGGTACGCCTCAAGAGCGCCTACGCTCGCTGACTCGCCGAGCTCATCTCGAAGCAAACGTCGTCCGAATTCTGAAACCACGACGTCAACCTGGCACCCTCGTTCTAGCAGCGCTGCTATCGTTCGAACTGCATAAATTGCTCCTGATGCTCCAGTAACACCAACCGCGATCGATTTCACTTGCTTAGTTTCCATAAAGAGATGCAGCCGTAGTGATCAAATACACAATTCCTACCCAACCATTAAGATTAAACGCTTGTTTAACCCTCGACAGATCCTCGATTTTAACCATTGATTGCTCGTAGGTCAGCAGAAAACCGACTGCCGTAACACCCACTAAATAAAGTAGATCGACAGGTAGAACAAGGGCTATCGCTGCCAAGCTCATAACAGCCATTACATGAAAAACACGGGACACAAGGAGTGACTTGGCGATTCCGAATCTCACTGGAATTGAGTGCAATCCCTGGGAACGATCAAAGTCTACATCCTCGCACGCATACAGGATATCGAAACCCGCCACCCACATCGACGTGCCTACCGCCAACAATATTGGCGGCCATCCCCATCCACCCCCAGCAGCCAGCCAGCCTCCTACCGGAGCCACACCTAAAGCCAGTCCAAGAAATAGTTGAGTGTAGGTCGTAAATCGCTTTGCCAGCGAGTACCAGAACACAATACAAAGCGCCACCGGAGACAATGCAAAACACAACGGGCCGAGAACCCACGCAACGCCAACAAAACTTGCCGATGCCATTACGACAATCCACGCCGCTTCCCACATCGACATTACACCGCGTGGAAGTTCCCGGCTAGCAGTCCTCGGATTCTCAGCATCGTATCCGGCGTCTACAATCCTGTTGAAACCCATGGCTGCCGTCCGGGCGGTTACCATTGCCAAAACAATCCACCCTACTCTTCCCCACGTAATCGGAATCGACCGAGCGGCCATTAATGCACCACTTAGTGCAAACGGCAAAGCAAACACAGTGTGGCTTACTCGAACGAACGACCCGTATACTCGAATGCGCGACAACATGTCAGATTTCCCTACACTTCATTCAGCCACTTTATATCCTCAGGTTTGATGCCGGTCACCAAGTATTCTTCCACATCGTCAACCGACGACACGCACCGAACAGCAATTAGACTCGCTTCCATACCTTCAGCGATTCCACCTCGACGAGGCCAGCCTAGCGCCTTAGCGCCTGTGAGCGTCGCGCTACGCAAAAATGATGCAGCCGGTTCCGTTGGACACAGACGGCGCATCTCAGCCAACTCTGAAAAGAGATTTAGATCGGGAGTGCTAGCAAGACTGTCGGTCCCAACTGCAATCGGCACACCAGATTCGTAAAATCTGTCGATAGGTGGCGCACCAGCACCCGTCCATTGATTACTCCTCGGGCAAGTCACAAGCGTCGCACCTGTCGAAGCAAGACGCCGAAGTTCAAAGTTGGTAAGGTGGACACCGTGAACGATGAGAGAATCGGAAGTTACCCATCCAAGACTTTCCAAATAGGCAATCGGGCCTGTTCCTGGCGGTTGCCAACTTGGGTCCCATTTCCCTCGTTCATTCAGTACATCCCGCCAAGGACCTGTTCCCAACTGCAGAAAACTAAGCTCATCCAAGGACTCCGCCACATGTACAGCAAGAGGCCCTTTACCGGAAGCGTTTCGAATGGCCCTGAACAATGACGGCGATACCGAATAAGGTGCGTGGGCGGCTAAGCGAACTGTCATCCCTGGAGAAACACCCAAATCAGCCGACGCAAGCTTCGATTTCGAAATCTCCGTCAGCTCCCATGCCACTCGAGCTTCAGGATCTATCTCGTTAAAACCGAGAAGTTCCTTAAATACAACAGCATCAACCAGACTGTTCATGAGAGGTTCAACGGAACTCAAAGTGTTTGTAATGTCTCCGATTAAGCCAGTTCCTGACGCATGGACTTCGCTGACTGCATTCACCACCTCCCCTTCGTCGAACCCCACTAACGATGTTTCTTTGAACACCTGGCGAACCCATGCCGGCATACTCTGTGCGGGCGCCACATGTCCTTTCAAACTGGACAATTCAAGGTGTGTGTGCGCATTAACCAGAGAAGGCAAAATAATTGCTTCCTTGAGATCGATCTGATGCGTAGTTGGTTTACAGGGTGGGTCACCTAGACTGCCTAAAGCTGTGACAAGCTGTTCATTAACCTCGACCCATCCATTCCGAATAGGAGGTGAGAAGATCGGCACAATCCAAGCCGCATTGTAGCGAGTCATGACAATCTATTTGTATGATTTAGGTCAGAACTGACGTCGGGGCCAGTAGAGAGACACCCACACTAGAGCGAACCAGACCTATTTTCCGCTCACCGCAAGTTAAGTCTAGGATTTCCGTATAGCACTAGAACGTTCCCGTGCTTCTTTTCGTCGAATTTTTTCTTCGCGACTTCGAGCAGGATATTTCTCAACTTCTACGCCAGTTCCTGCCAGCCCGTGGTCCCGTGCAATGGCTAATGCAGGCATACGAGGGACATTCTTGTCCCAAAAAACAGGGTCCCCTAGCAGCTCATAGTGCATGTTCCGTCGTTTCGGGACAAAACCCGCGTCCTCAATGTTTCTGGTGATTTCGACCTCATCCATACAGTACGAGGCGCCCGCAGCACGAACAACATTCTCCTCAATCATCACACTGCCCATATCGTTAGCGCCAAAGGCAAGACTGAGCTGTCCGACTTTCCCCCCCTGTGTCACCCAAGAAGCCTGCAAATTTTCGAAGTTGTCAAGCACTAGCCGCGCCGTCGCCAACGTTCGCAGATAATCAACGCCTGTAGCTTGCTGACCACCTAATTCTGTATTTTCAGGTTGATAACTCCAAGTAATGAAAGCCGTAAACCCACCTGTCTCATCTTGCAAGTCCCGCAATTTAAACAGATGGTCTAATCGTTCATCGAGTGTTTCCACAGTGCCGTACATCATGGTGGCTGTTGTCTGTAGACCCGCACCGTGTGCCATACGCATGATGTTAAGCCACTCGTCAGAAGTTGCCTTGTTATAACAGTTGAGGATGTGCCGAACACGATCCACCAATATTTCAGCCCCGCCGCCAGGAATACTGTCCAAACCTGCTGTAACCAATCGCGATATAACTGTCTCAGGAGACACCTGCGAGAGTCTTGCGATATGAATTACTTCCGGCGGCGACAAAGCATGCAGCTTAAACTGAGGGTAGCGATGTTTTACTTCACGAAATAAATCCTCATACCACTCGATTGACAAATCGGGATTATGTCCTCCCTGCAGCAAAAGCTGGACTCCCCCGACAGCTAATGTCTCATCAATCTTCTTGAAGATTTCATCAAACCCAAGTACGTAGCCTTCAGCGGAACCTACAGTCCGGTAAAATGCGCAAAAGCTGCATCTCGCTACGCACACGTTGGTGTAATTCACATTCCGGTCGATTATATAAGTGACAATCCTGTCTGTATGTTTTCGCGCGCGTACATCATCAGCTAAACGTCCCAGTTGAAACGTCGGCGCGTTCGCGTAAAGCTCAAACGCCTCCGCCTTTGTCAGGCGCCCACCATTCTCTATCTTTTCGGCAATCTGATCGGTAGACACTGACCCTACTCAAAGTAGCGGAGCTTCCCACCAGAGGGAACAATCTGCGAATCGGCAGCTGCGCTAAAAAACTTCTTCATGCCGGCTCGCGCGTGATCGTCGAGAATGTAAGACACGTTGTCGTGCAAGTATTTCTTAGCTATAGCAAGTGAATTTTCTTCTTCAGTAGATGCATGGTTTTCCGCAATTTGATCAAGGTGCTGAATACCACTATCTCGTGCAGTTCTGAGTGCGTTGATATGATCTTTGTCGAGACAGCCGGCACGACCAACCCAAAACGACCATACAAAAGGTAATCCAGTCATTGCGGTCCATTCATGACCAAGGTCAATCTTATCGAGACCAATGGCTTCGTGCTCTTGGTATAACGCGGCATCGCCTATCAGAAGCGCCGCATCACAGCGCTTGAGCATAGCTGGAAGATCTGGCCGAAGGGTCACAAATGTCGGTTCGATATCGAACCACTGAGCACACAAAACGCGTAATAAGGCAACAGCCGTTCGCGAACTTACATCGACAGCGACCGACCGCAGCGCGGTAGCAGGTCGGTCCGTAAATAAAGCCACAGATGCCACCGGCCCTGCAGACATGACACCAATGTCTGGGACAATGCAATAGTCAGGGTGACCAAAATATTCGATCGAAGGAATTAAACTAAGATCGACAGACTTGTCGTGAAGCATCGCAGCACATTTCGCCGGAACGTCATAACGACAGTCGAACAGGTCCGATCTCGCATCCAGACCATACACGAGTGGCCTGGCGTTGAGGTACTCGACGGCACTTAAACGTATATTGCTCATAAAGTAGACATCTCAAAACATCCATCACGCTCAACCGGCACTCGGCCCGCCGCTAAGATGTTCCGCTTAAGCTCCTCCAAAGGCCTTCGCCTCGGACCATGCTCGAGCGAATCACTGGGTGACACGGAATCAACATCGTCAGCACCGAACGTCAGAGCTACTTGGGCGAGCTTGGCGCCTAATCGAGACCAGTCGACCTGGATAGAATCGATATTGTCAACCAGCAGACGCGCTAGCGCAACTGTACGCATATCACCATAACCTGTTGTCACCGCTTCGTCCATCCTGCGAGCGAGCGGCGCAAACGTATGAACATGCCTTGTAGACGTGCCCCATCTCGAAATCTGTCTTAATAGATCAACGCCACCATCACTCTCAGGCCGCTCAATGGTCAACCTAGCCACATCGACGCCAACATCGCTGCTCACATCAAGCCACTTACGTGCAAGCACCGTCTCGGCAGACAACGCCGACACCATTCGGAGTCCAGCTTGACGAAGGTCTGTGAGCAAACGTCCCAACGTCCGAGCTTCGTTGTTGCACACTTCCGCCAATTGGTCGAGATAAAACCCTGTTAACGGCACATCACCTGAAACGCTAGCAACAGAGCGCGTCAATGCCAGTGCTTCGTCCTGGGTCTCTGGATTCACCACGATCCGCAGTTCACCGGCACCTGGAAGAATCTCAATATCAGTCGGGATCATAGAAGAAGATAGCTCTTGAACCCTTACATAAGTCACACGTTGTCCACGCCGCGCTCGGAGTCGTTCGTCCGCAGCGATTCCCAGCTGAATCAGGTCATGATCTCTTATTCCTTCAAAACCATCACCTGTAAAATGACCACGTGTCGACGCCATAACAATCAAGGTGTCCCTAACACGGGAGACCTTCCTCCAATTTGTCTGGATCGCATAGACACTGCAATCCGTTCGGCAAGCGCCAACGCCTGCCGGCCAGCCGAGCCATCGACCAACGGGTCGCGATCGGTCTTCACAGCATCCACGAAATCACGAAGTTCCAATTCAAGCGGTTCTCCATCCGGAACAGGTATTGAGCCTCCCTTGATCGTTGCCTCGCCTTCAATATCGCGAATTACTTGAAAAGCTTCCGCTTCTTTGGCAGCACAATCTATCGTAACGAGAGCATGACGCTGAAAAAACCTCAATTTCCTAATTCGCTCTCGACTAATTCGACTAGCAGTCAGGTTCGCAATACACCCATTGGCAAAACGAAGTCTGACGTTCGCTATGTCATTCCGGTCGGTAAGCACCGGCACACCAACCGCTTCAACCGATTCAACTTCTGCTCTTACAATAGAGAGAAGCAAGTCAAGGTCATGAATCATGACATCGAAAATCACATCAACGTCTAACCCCCTCGACTGAAACGCCGACAATCGATGCACCTCGATAAATCTTGGTTCATTCACAAGAGGCATCGCCGTCGTAACCGCCGGATTATAGCGTTCTGAATGACCGACTGCGAGAAGAGTTGCGCTGTCTCTGGCAGCCTGAATCATCCTATCCGCTTCCACTAAAGAAGCTGCGATTGGCTTCTCCACCAAAACAGGAATTCCCGCCTCTAAAAAAGGAAGCACCACGTTTTCGTGATCTTCCGTCGGGACTGCGACTGTCACCGCGTCAACTTTACCCATGAGTCGAGACACGTTCGGTGCAGCACCAGACCCGGTCTCTGACGCAACCAGTTTTGCCTGATTTTGATCGATATCAACTACCGCAACTAGTTCTACATCTTCGATGCTGCTCAAAATCCTCGCATGGTGGCGTCCAACATAGCCAACTCCGATCACACCTACCCGTAGCCGCCCTGAGTGCTTCACTGTTTAGAACCTCGCGGGCGACCAACAATCGCAATCCCCGCTTCGTCAGCACTCTTGATCACCACATCACCATCCAGCATGAGAGTTCGTCCTTCATCCACCGAGAGGACTGTCGCTCCGGCTTCCTTCATACTACGAATAGTCGCCACACCAACCACGGGAACATCGAAACGCATATCTTGTTCAGGTTTTGCCACCTTTATGACACATGCCCCCGTACCAGCCAACTGACCGGCCCTGATGATTACGTCGTCCGTCCCTTCCATTGCTTCAACAGCCACCACGGCACGGTCTTTAACAATAATCGTCTGTCCGATGTCTAGATCGGCAATGGCATCAGCCATCTCGTAGCCGAACGCCAGATCTGATGCTTCGTCTTTCGAAGGACTTTTCTTTGTCAATTCTCCTGCATTTGCCAACAGTGGCTTCAAGAATGTGGTTGAATCCACCAATTCAATACCATTCTCACTGAGGACATCAGCCACAGCAGAGATCAAGGAATCCGTATTTCGGTTCCGAAGTCGACTCAACACCGAGAGAAAAGTTAGGTCTGGTACAACCTTAGCGAACAACTTTGTGTGTTTGACCTGACCGGCCATCAGTACTCGCGATACGCCAGCTGATTTAAGAATCGCGATACAACGTCCCAACTGACCAAGTGATATCCAGTGAATTGAAATTCCAGAGCTGTCGCCAACAATCGATTCCAAGCCGGCGTCAGCCTCCTCACGAATCGCTACGACGGTCACCTGATGACCAAGGTTTCTGGCAGCATCTATAACGAGAAACGGGAACCGTCCATTGCCAGCGATTAGGCCAATCCGCATAGTGGTTTCACGCACCGTTTTCGCTGATATGTATTCTCTCAGGTGGGTTTATTCGTCGACTGTAACTGGATCCATCCGACGAGACGGGCGTCGCAAATTAACTCCACGTTTCGAAGTGCGAATAAACGCGAGTAAATAGTCAACTTCCGGGCACTTTAGATCCGGATCATTTTCGATACGTAATAGCGCATGCGTGGTATTCAGTTTTGACTGCAGCAAATATCGATAGGCTTTCTTGAGTTTTACCACTGTCTCTGGCGAACAATTACGTCGAACGAGCCCAATTGTATTTAAGCCGTATATACGGGCTCTGTTTCCGACAGTCTTACCGTATGGAACAGCATCTTTGGTAATCACAGAATAACCACCAACAAATGCTTGACGCCCTATACGACAAAACTGATGCACACCTGAATAAGCACTAACTGCTGTTTCGTCCTCCACCACCACATGACCACCAAGAGTTGCGCCGTTTCCAAAGATGTTACGGTTGCCAATAATGCAGTCATGGGCGACATGTGCGTAAGCCATGAACACGTTGTCGTTCCCAACCAAGGTTAGTGCCCCACCGCCACGAGTGCCCCGATGAACGGTCACACCCTCTCGGAAAACATTTCGGTGACCAATTGTCAAGCGTGTCTGCTCCCCCTGAAACTTGAGGTCTTGCGGAATCAAACCGACTGATGTAAATGGAAAAAACTGACAATCGTCCCCTATCTCCGTGTCACCATCAAGAACAGCCGACGCACCAATCCGACACCGTTTACCTAATCGAACTCCCTGACCAATCACGGCGTGAGGTCCAATAACACTACCTTCACCTACGACGGCTTCTGGGTGCACAATTGCTGTGCTATGAATTTCCACCGCGCCAAACTCAAACCCAATCAAAAGATCAGTCTGCGCAACAATAAATTCACCGGTCTTGGCAACACCATAAACAACAGCCTCTTCGGTCGATCGCCTACGAACAACGACTTCAAGCTTTAGTTGATCACCTGGCAGAACCTGCCGGCGAAACTTTGCGTTGTCGACACGACGAAGAACCGCACGTGCATCCTTAACGCCGCCGTAACTATCGTCTGACAACAAGAGCAATGTTGCCACTTGCGCCAAACTCTCAATCATCATGACACCCGGCATGAGAGGAGTGCCAGGAAAGTGCCCTTGGAAGTACTCTTCATTAACGGTTACATTCTTAACGGCAACCATCCTAGAACCGGGTTCATGCTCCGTTACCGCGTCGACAAGCAACGAAGGATAGCGATAGGAAAGCCGGTCGAGTAAAAGGGGGATATCGAGGGACACTGGATTCAGCGATCCCGACAATACATTCGGTCCGGCGGCACCACCTTTCAATTTAGACCTCACCGACTTGCGCAAGTGATTTTGAGTTGCCATCGCTTAAAATATCGATCTTCAACAGTGCTGTGCGCTACGTAAAAGCTTCTTAGGTCGAAGCCGCCGCCTCAGGAACAGTCGATCTTAAAAACTTCATTTTCTGGAGCAACCGTCGAGCGTGCCTAGGTCAACGACAGTGTTTACGGAGTTTCTGGAGCATTTAGCAGATCAATCAATTCCTGAGAAAGATCCAACGAGGGGTCAGCCCATACTAATCCCTGCTGGGCACTCAAAATAAAAGCAAGCCCTTTTTCTGTTGCGATTTGGTCAATAGCTGGAAGAAGACGTCTCTCGAACTCCAGTTGAAGTTGCTGTTGCAATTCCTGCACTTCAGCCTCAGCATCCTGGCTCATCCTTTGGATTTCAGCCTGCAAATCAGCGTTTGTACGTTCAGCATCTCGCTGTAATCGCGCAATCTGACGCTGGAGTGTAGCGGCTGCCTCTTGGCTAATTACATTTTGACCCTGCTGCAGTCTCTCTTGTGCCTCCAGCAAATCCTGATTGAGTGTTGCTATCTCAGCCTGTCCGTCCGTATTAACAGATTCAATCTCACTCAGTTTCTGCTGACTCAATTCATCGACCCTAGTATTTGCTGCCTGTCCCTCATTGGATTCAGAAGCAACACGCTGAACGTCAATAAAGGCATACTCCCTATCTCCCGTCTGTCCAGCTTCCGCTTCGACAGCCACGACACCAACCACACCAACCACACCAACCACTGCCACAATCTCTACGATTGTGGCGGTCATCACAAATTTCATGAGCGCCAACCTCTTCGTTTCTCGTTTAAAATCTTCAATGTTTCTCAGATCCTTGATGCTTCGCTGTTTAGCCACTAAAACGTAGTTCCTATCGCAAAACGGAACACAGACTCTTCTTGAACTTCAAATCGATCGTTATAAATGCCTTCTCGCTGTGGATTCCATGCATAAATCAATCGGAATGGGACGTTAAGCACCGGCATAAAGAAACGAAGCTCGGCTCCGGTTGAGGTTTTAAATTGATCCAGCGCAAAATTATGACCGAAATCTTGAACTTGGCCCGCATCGTAGAAAAAAACAATCCTGACCGGTTGAGCAACCACGATCTGGAATTCACCATTAAACAATAGACTCTTATTGCCCCCCATAATCATTTTACCCTGATAGCTATCTGGATCTACGCTAGGATCTATCTCAGCCACCGAAGGTCCAACACGCCTGATGTCGAAGCCGCGCATGGAAAACTCTCCGCCAAGCCAAAGCCGCTCAAAAATAGGAATCGTATCCGGTTCAGCTGAAACGATATGCTGATATTGGGTACGAATCCCGATGATCGTACGTGCCGATTGCGGGAGATACCAAACCCCTTCCAGAATCGGCTTATAGAACGTCGTGCTGCCACCAAGCCCGGCAAACTCCATTGTCGCGGTGTAACTCTGTCCCGAATACGGAAAAATCGGATGATCCACAGTGTTATGTCGGAGCGATGGCGAAATTTTGCTCACTATGCGACGTCCCTGTGTGCTCAACATTAAACTATCCGCAAAGAACGGGTTCATCGCCCAAATGTCTGGGTCCTTCATTAGTGCTGGATTCACATCGCCAACCGAAGTGGCTTCGTAGCTATACGTCAAGAACCCCCGAGTAAAAATTGAGAGGGGCCGCCCCAACGTCATACTGCCCCCAAACGAATCCTCGGCATACGCCCCAATCCATTCCACGCGACGGGAGAATACGTTGGCGCCAGCTGATAAGTTTCGGCCAAACATGTACGGTTTGCTGTAGCCGAGATTAATGTTCCGAAGTCGTGAACCATTCTGGAACCCAACCGACAGCGTCTCGCCTCGGCCGAGAAAGTTGGTAGTAGCAAACGAAAGTTGTGCAAACAGACCATCGAACTGCGAGACGCCAGCACCAAAGGTCAATTGATTCAAGTTGGTCTCGACCAGCTGTACGTTCAGATTGACCTCGTTTTCCTCTCCTTCTACGTTCACGATTTCTACCGCTGATTCGTTTACTGGTTCAAAGTATCCCAACTGATTCAAGCGACGGACACTGTTCTGGAGCGCTGTCGTATTAAAGACGCCATTCTCCAGCAATTGAACCTCCCGGCGAATCACCTCATCGTGGGTACTCTCATTACCAATAAATGTAATCCGATTGACGAACTGCTGCTCCCCCTCCTCCATCCGCATCGTTACATCTACAATCGGATCTCCATCCAAATGGGTTGGTCGTTGCAAATCCGCGTATGGATCCTCTGGTGGCGCCTGACCTGTCTCACTTTCGTTACCTATGTCAGACGACACGGTCTCCACATCAGATCCGACTGCGTATTCCGTTGATGTTCGCCGTTGCAGGTCAGGAAATGCCGTAAATTCTGTATAGCCCCGACTCCCATAGGCTTCCCGTGCAGCTTCGATCGCTTCGATGACCTGTCTCTGACTGTAGTATTCCCCCTCCGCTACCTCGTCGAAGAGTTGGTTAACACCAAAATCTGTCAGAAGTTCGTTTCCATCAAAGCGCAGGTCTCCAATGCGATACCGCTCACCTTCATTGACCGGAATTCGAAGTCGCATGCCACGGGTCTTCCCGTCTTCTGACATGTCGAGATAATCCGTCTGGGGCGACCCTACTCTCGCGTCTATGTAACCTCGCTCCAGGTAGTAAGCTACGATGCGGTCCGCATCTTCTTCAAATAAAGCTTCTTTATAAGTGCCACGCCCTGTCATCCAAGAAAGCCACCAGCGCTCCTTGATCTGTTCCATCTGACTCTTTAAATCGCCGTCACTTACGTCTTCGTTTCCAACGAAATCAATCTGCTCAATATGAACCTTTGCGCCTTCAGTCATATTAAAAGTGAGTTGAACCACCCTGGGACCACCTGGAAGATCGCTCAATTCGTGACTCACTTCAGCAAAGGGATAACCTTCGGAAGAGAACATGGTCCGGAGGAGTGCTTCGATTTGTTGAATCATTCTCTGGTCAAGGAACGCATCCAGCCGAATAGACAACTCGTTATCCTGCATAGCTGTGTCGATATCAGTTCGATCCAGTTCTTCAGATCCTTCGAACGTATAGATTTTGACGCGGGCGCGCTCCTCAAAATGAAAAGTAATATGTTTCCCGATAACACCGTTACTGTACGGCTCATCGACAACATCAATCGACAGGTCGTCGAGAAAACCGGTATCCCAAAGCCTTCTAAAATCCTGGACTAAGACCTGCTCAACTTCGTCTGTATACGGCACCCACCTACCCTGACTTGGAGCACTTATGTGATTGGTAATCTCCATGTAATACAGGTAGGTTTCAAGATCAACGCTGGATGCCCCTCCTTGGGAGTCAAAGTTAAGCTCAACGGTTCTGACTAATGGATCGGAATCGGCAGGTGGCAAATTGGCCGACTGCCCTAGCTCAACCGTCTCTACCAGTGGCTCATTAGCTGACGGCTCTTCAGCAAACACTGGCATCCCAGACGTCACAGCCAGCGTGGCCAAACAAAATCCAATAAAGTTTCTTATCCTCATACTTTCGTCAATTCCAGCACTCTATATGATCTTTTCCGATCTAGAGTCATTCCAGTCTACGAAATCTTGGCCGTCTCAAGCCAATTTATGACCCGCAGCGGTCTCTCTGGCCATCCGATAAGCGACTGTCCCACTTTCGAGATAAATTTCAATATTATCGCTTTCGAGATTGCCACGAATAAGTTCTTCTGACAAGGGATCTTCAATATAACGCTGAATGGCCCGGCGCAAGGGGCGTGCTCCATAGGAGCGATCCTGACACGTCATTTCCACAATCCAATCAACAACTTCCGGCGCTATCGAAATCCAAATTCCTCGATTCGACAAGTTTTCGTTAAGTTGCGCAACCAGCATTCTTGTAATCTTACGAAGATCCTCATCTACTAGCGCATCAAAAACGATGATTTCGTCTACTCGATTTATAAACTCTGGATTGAACGTTCGCTTCACTTCCGCCAACACCATCTCAGAAACACTCCTTTGAACGTCCTGAGTGTCTACGGATTGAAACCCCATACCCGCCTTTTTCTGAATATATCGAGCGCCAATGTTCGACGTCATAATAACTGTCGTGTTCTTAAAATCAATCCTGTTACCTAATCCATCGGTCAAATGACCGTCTTCGAACACTTGCAGAAGAATATTGAATAGATCAGGATGGGCCTTCTCGACCTCATCGAGTAACACAACCGAATATGGGTGACGTTTCACCTTTTCAGTTAGTTGACCACCTTCTTCGTGTCCGACATATCCCGGTGGCGAACCTATCAATTTCGAAACCGAATGCTTTTCCATATATTCGGACATGTCAAACCGTATCAACGCTTTGTCACTTCCAAAGAGAACATTCGCTAACGCCCGCGCAAGTTCCGTCTTCCCGACACCAGTTGGACCAAGAAACACAAAACTCCCAACAGGCCTGTCTAGTGATTTAATCCCTGAACGAGAACGTCGAATCGCTCGCGCCAACGCTGAGACCGCCTTGTTTTGGCCAATGACTCGAGCATGTAACTCTGTCTCCATATTCAGCAGCTTAATGCTCTCGTCCTGATTAAGAGCAGTCGCTGGAACACCCGTCCACTTCGAAACAACTTCATCAATGTCAGATTTCTCAACTGCGATATTGTTAGTCCCAGAATCAACGTCAAATTTCTCCCTTACGAACTGTAAATTCTCCCGCGCAAGCGCTTCTTGCTCTCGAAAAAATTGGACCCGCTCGTAATCCTTCTGAGCTGTAGCATTTTCCATTTGTTCGACAGCAACACGAATGCTCTTGTTGATCTCACTAAACTCTTCGCTACATCCTGCCTTTCGAAGCTTGGCTCTGGCCCCTGCTTCATCAACTAGATCAATTGCTTTGTCTGGCAAAAATCGATCAGTAATGTAACGGCTCGACTGAAAGACAGCAGCATGCATCGCTTCAGCTGTGTACTTCACATGGTGAAAGGCTTCATATCTGTCCTTGACCCCGTCAAGAATCTGTAGTGTCTCCGACTCAGTTGGCGGCTCCACCGCAACTACTTGGAAGCGTCGCTCTAAAGAGCGGTCCTTTTCGATGTACTTACGGTACTCCGCAGGTGTTGTTGCGCCGATACAACGAATCTCTCCCCGCGACAGCGCCGGCTTTAAAATGTTTGCGGCGTCGAGCGAACCTTCAGCGGAACCTGCACCCACTAGAGTATGCAGCTCATCAATGAAAACAATTATATTGGGACTTTCGGCCAACTCTTTCATGATCGCCTTCAATCGCTCCTCAAATTGGCCGCGATATTTCGTGCCAGCCACGATCAAAGAGATGTCTAGCGTCAAAATTATTTTATCCGCGAGGAAGTGAGGAACGTCTCCGGAGCCAACACGCTGTGCCAACCCCTCAACGATCGCAGTCTTCCCAACACCAGGTTCACCTATCAGCACCACGTTGTTCTTCGTTCGCCGGCATAACACCTGCTGCATCCGTTCTAGTTCGACAGTGCGACCAACAAGCGGGTCAAGTTTATTCCTCATTGCTAAATCACTCAGATCTCTACTGAATTCAGCAAGAAGAGGAGTCTCTTTAACCAGGGACAGCGTAGTCTTCTCATTAAGCAGTTGAACAACCTCCTGCCTAGCCGAATTGAGCCTCATCCCTTTCTCCGAGAGAATGGACGAGGCGACCGAACGATCCTCACGTAGCAATCCCAACAAAAGATGCTCAGTTCCGATGTAATTGTGTGAAAGGCGATCAGCCTCTTCAGACGCCTGCTGGAGAACTCTCTTAGTCTCAGTACTGAAAGGAATTTCCACGGATGTCGAAACTTTCTCTCGAAAAATGGTTCGCCCTTCGATTTCCTTGCGAATACTTTCGAGAGAGATATGTGAGCGAGAAAAGAGCCTACTGGTTAGCCCCTTGCCTTCTCGAATTAATCCAAGCAGTAAGTGCTCAGTCTCAATTGAGATACTACCAAGCTGACTGGCCTCGTAGCGCGCGAAAAACAATACACGCCTGGCCCTCTCCGTGTATCGTTCAAACATTGCCAGCCACCCGTCACCGCCTCGAAACAATAAGTCAAGAGAATCGTCGCATTATATGGGAAACACATAGCTAGGCAAAACCAGCTTCCCTCCACTAATCAATAACTTAGAAGCTTTCTAGGTTCTAAACCTAACATGCTTATTCCGCCCTTAACACGCCCTCTTCTAACCGCAATACACGGTCGCACGATTCAGCTAGTCTTGGATTATGTGTCGCGATCAGGGAGGTTAATCCGTACTTTCGATGCATGTCGTGAATTAAGACGTTAAGTGACTCCGCTGTCTTTTCATCGAGATCACCAGTTGGTTCATCCGCTAGTAATAAAGCCGGCTGCATAACTAGGGAACGAGCTACCGCTACACGTTGTTGCTCACCCCCCGATAACATCCCAGGGCGATGCGCAATACGCGCACCCAAGCCGACCTGTTCAAGTAATTCTCGTGCCCGACGACTCCCTTCGACTATGGGCAACCTAGCGATACGCACAGGCATCTCAACATTCTCCAGTGCACTAAATTCTGGCAAGAGGTGATGAAACTGAAATACAAATCCGACATGACGGTTTCTAAACGCGACTAAATCTGAGTCGGCTAGGCCACTGATCTCGGTCTCACCGACAGCAACGCGACCACCGTCACTCCGGTCAAGACCTCCAATTACATGCAGTAGGGTACTTTTTCCAACTCCCGAAGCTCCCATCACGGCCACCATTTCTCCGAGTTTCACTGACAGGTTAATCTCCCGGAGCACCACAATAGATTCGTCGCGAACGTTATAGGATTTACGAAGATCAGTAACCTCAAGAAAGGACATGAGTGATCACTGATATCTCAACGCCTCGGCCGGATCTAATTTAGAAGCCTGCTTGGATGGATATAACGTCGCCAGAAAGCAGATTAAGAGAGCAGCCACGATGATCAAAAAAAAGTCGGATAACTCGATCGTAAACGGCAGGTATGCAATCTGATAAATCTCCATATCAAGTCGAATCAGACGATAGCGGTCCAGAGTGGTTGAGAGTACATAACCCGCTGCAGCGCCAATAGTCGTACCCACCAACCCGATAATTAGCCCCTGCAACATGAAGATTCTCATAATGCTGCTGCGCCCGGCTCCCATAGTTTTGAGAATGGCAATATCTCGACTTTTCTCCATTACGAGTAAAACGAGAGACGCAACAATATTTAGAGCTGCCACCATAACAATGAGTCCGATAGTGATAGAAATAGCTATCTTTTCGAGCCAAAGAGCCGAAAAGAGCGACTCGTTCATCTCAGACCAGTCCAAGGTGAGGTATGACTCTCCCAAGTCGTCCTCGACTGCGGCCGCCACTTGCCTTGACATGTAGATATCATCGACGCGAAGCTCCATCATCTGAACTTGATCCTTGGCTAGAAGTCGCTTTGCTGATTCCAAGGTCACAAACCCATAGGCATTGTCGTACTCGTAAAGCCCGAGACTAAATATTCCAACTACTTTAAGTCGACGTGGTCGCAAAATCATTCCCATCGGTGAAAGTGTACCGTTCGGTGTGACAAGGGTAATTTCCCCTCCCACAGAAACTCCCAGACTCTCGGCAACGCCCTCACCAATCACTATCCCACCCAGAGTAGACTCGTCGATAATATTCAGATCAAAAAAACTTCCTTGGTGAACCGCTTGGGCGACTTCAGTAACTTCTTTTTCGAATTCCGGATCGACCCCCTTGACGGTTATGAAAGCTTCTCCATTCCGACTCCTAGCTAATGCCTTACCTATGATGGACGGTGCCGCCGAGACCACGTGCGGCACTGTACTCATCAGCACTGCCTCCTCGCGGTAGTCCTGATAGCCTCCCTCAGCCACCTTCCAAACGTAAACATGAGCAGCTGACCCGACAATTCGATCACGAAGTTCTCTCTGCAGCCCAGTCATTAACGCTACCGCCACTACAAGTGCTAAGACACCTAATGTGACGCCAAGTGTTGAAATAACCGAAATAAGAGAGATAAAGGCTTGTTTTCTTCGAGCGATCAAGTATCGAGTAGCGACGTAGACCTCAAACGGTACAAACATGTCAGTCCCAAGTTTCAGTCTTCTACAATTTCGCTGGACGACTCTCCGACTGGACGCATCAGGGGAAAGAGAATCACATCTCTTATCGAAGGACTATCGGTCAAGAGCATCACAAGCCGATCAACTCCAATTCCTTCTCCAGCTACTGGTGGCAAACCATACTCCAGTGCTCGCAAATACTCTTCATCGATGGCGTGGACCTCAAGGTCCCCTTGTTGATGTGCTTCATGCTGGATTTCAAACCTACGACGCTGTTCGGCAGGATCGTTAAGCTCACTGAAAGCGTTCGCGATCTCCATTCCGCCAATGTAGAGTTCAAAACGCTCAACTGTTTCACGATCATCAGGTCGCTGTTTAGAGAGCGGGGACACTTCGGTCGGAAAATCATAGACAAAGGTAGGTTGAATAAGTTGTTCCTCACATAATGACTCGAACAACTCCATTGTTATCTTGCCGCTACCGGCGGTTCCGGACACCTTAAGTTCAAGCCGACGTGCAATATCCCGCACGGAATCGAGATCCCTTAAGTCGTCCTCGGACACTACTTCGCCTAAGCGGTCAGTCGCAGCTGAACACACTGCTTCTCTTAACGACACACGGGCAAACGGCACAGAAAAAGAAATCTGAAAATCACCAAAGTTACACTCGGACTTATCCTCGCCAATAACTTCTTGGGTAACACTGGTCAACAGTTCTTCGGTGCGACACATGAGGGCCTTGTAGTCACTGTACGACTCATAAAACTCCAGCATGGTGAATTCAGGATTATGTTGTGTCGAGATACCCTCATTTCTAAAGTTTCGATTGATTTCGTACACACGTTCAATACCACCTACAACCAGCCGTTTTAGATAGAGTTCAGGGGCAATTCTTAAATACATTTTCATGTCATGAGCATTGTGATGAGTTACAAATGGCCGAGCCACTGCCCCGCCAGCCAACGACTGCATCATCGGTGTTTCTACCTCTAGATAACCACGTCCATCAAGAAAACCACGGATAGAGCTCAAAATCCGACTGCGCGTTTCAAACACTCGCCTAGTTTGGGGACTTACAATCAGATCAAGGTAACGTTGTCGGTACCTTGTCTCGACATCCGTCAAACCATGCCATTTTTCCGGTAAAGGAAGTAAACACTTTGAGAGAAAAACAATCGTCTTCGTCCAAACTGTCAGCTCGTTGGTTCGGGTCCTGAAGAGTCGTCCTGTAACACCGATGATGTCACCAAAATCAAGTAGTTCAAATACCGAGAAATCCCGTTCTGATACCGAGTCTTGTCGAACATAAACTTGAATACGAGAGCGCCCATCCGAAATAACCAAGAAATTGGCTTTCCCAAAACTTCGAATTGCGACGATCCGACCTGCCACCGCTGTTTGAACGTCATCAAGTTTCAGAGTGTCCTTATCGGTATCAGCATGCTCCTCGACAAGAGTAGAAACCGTGGCAGTCTCACTAAAAGACCTTGGGTAGACATCGACCCCCAATCGACGTAATTCAATAAGGTTCTCCCGCCGCTGCCGTAATTGGTCTGGCTCGTGGTCGTCACTCATTTTTCGCTCGCGTTACCCTGATCTTTAAGGCCCCGATTGATACTATCCAAAACACCATTAACAAATGGCACTGTCTGTTCTCCCCCATAAGTCCGAGCCAATTCGAGAGCCTCATCAATCACGACGGGCGCCGGTATTTCAGAATAGACTAGTTCGTACACTGCCATGCGCATGATAAGACGGTCCACGACGGCCAAGCGTGACAGCCGCCAATTGTCCGTATTTCCTTCAATGAACGGGTCAAGTTCTCCAACGTGAGTAGTCGTACCTGCCACTAAACTCTCTGCGAATCTTCGACGCGGATCAGGAGCGGGATGGACCGACCAGTAGAATTCGATCGCCTCATTTAATCCAGCGTGGTCAAGGGACCCAATCTCCCACTGGTATAACAGCTGCAATGCCGCCTCGCGCCCGCGATGACGTTCGACCCCACTCGGATCAGCGGTCATTGTCTTGCGTCAATCTCTTGAGTACATTGGCCAGCTGCACCGCCGCCATCGCCGCTTCCCAGCCTTTGTTGTCACTACCAACGCCCGCCCGTTCAACAGCTTCTTCATAGGTATTAGTGGTCAAAACTCCAAAAGCCATTGGCACGCCAGTTTCTTGAGCAGCCGAGCCGATCCCATTAGCCACAGCCGATGCAAGATAATCAAAGTGTGGAGTTTCTCCACGAATGATGCAACCGACACACACAAGCGCATCGAACTTTCCGCTTTCAGCGGCCTTTCGAGCAGCTAGTGGCACCTCAAACGCACCAGGAACGCGGATGATGACAATCTCATCACTGACCGCTCCGGCATTGACTAACGCATCGATTGCCCCTCGTCTCAATGACTCGGTGACGGATTCGTGATAAACAGACACCACTACGCCAACTCTCAGCCCAGTGGCATCTTCAGCTCCATGAATCGTTGATATATCCTTCACTGACCTTTGAACACAGCAGCGCGCTTCTCTAAAAACGCCTGGGTTCCCTCTCGCATGTCCTCTGTTGCCGCCACTAGCCCGAACAAGGTTGCTTCAAGCTCACAGGCCTCAGGCAGTGAAATCTGCATGCCAGTGCGAACCGCTTCCAAGATGTATTTCACAGCCACCGGCGGCTGCGAGGCCAAAAGCCGAGCCAAGTCGCCGACTTCATCTAAAAATTTATCAGTCGTTACAACTCTATTAACTAAACCAACTCGGGCAGCATCACCAGCATCAATTGACTTACCAGTTAGCAACATCTCAAGAGCCCTGCCAGGCCCAATTAATCTGGGCAATCGCTGTGTCCCTCCAAACCCTGGAATGAGACCGAGGCTCACTTCCGGTTGGCCAAATGTAGCCGTCGCGGCCGCGATCCTGAAAGTACACGCCATAGCCAATTCAAGTCCGCCCCCCAGAGCAAACCCGTTCACCGCGGCAATGAATGGTACGCCGGACCGCTCGATTCTCTCGCAAAGTGCCTGACCTCGCCTAGCGATTGCATGACCAGAAGTCGGTGTCATCTCGGCCAACTCTGAAATATCGGCGCCAGCGATAAAGGCACGGTTGCCTGCGCCCGTTAGTACAACGACTCGAACAGAACTGTCGGACTCGAGATTAGTTAAACAATCATCAAGGTCTTGCAGCGTAGCCGTGTTTATGGCGTTGAGCACCTGCTCACGATTGATGGTAACCGTGGCGACCCCATTACTTTGCTCAACACGTAAAGTCTCAAATGTCATCCTTATATCTCTTCTCTTCTTCTCTCTTATCCAAAAAGACTATACCCCACAGCCACACACCTACCGCACCGCTGCACGCTCCGAAGGCATCCGCAATGACATCACGAATATCAGCGACCCTACCAGGTACAAAAGACTGGTGATATTCATCAGTAAAACCATAAAAGATCGTCAATAAGACAGCTACGGCAAGTGTGTTTGTAGTGACTCCTCGCCACGACCCACGGGCAAGTCCACGAACCATCAGAATTCCAAGCAGCGCATAGACAACGCCGTGCGCTGTAAGGTCAGAAGATCCTCCTAGAGGCACAGGCACTTCAGAAAATGACGAAAATACGAAGATCGCTATCATTAAGAAAACAGCAGGACCCCAAACCCAAACAGCATGAGTTACCGATCTCACAGTATCCAACCTGAGGCTTCTGTCACAGCGGAAAGGGATACATTGCCCATCCCAGCAGAATGCACGCGCCACCGAAACCGGCAAATAGAATCACACCAGTTCGTATCTGGGAATCAACGTCATCCTTCGTCAGAACAGCAAACACAACTGACACGAAAGCGCTAAATACAAGCATTAACCCCACGTGGCTAGACATTAGAATTGCCCTTACTTTCGTCCCAATGCTATGTCGTAGGCATCCAAAACAACCAAGCTGTTCAGCAGACCAGCGACTACAAGAAAAGTATTGCCGTACTCATATGTCACTGCAACAACGCGGCCTTCCCCCGCACCAAAGAACCGGGTCAATAAATATGGCAGGCCAATTCCAAAATCAGCTAACGCAGCAAGAGCCACAAGAGGCTGTGACAGGTCGAATGAAAATACTTGCCCTTCAAGCCACAATCCGATCAAGTACATCAGCGGTAACACAATGAAAAACACCGTACCTTTCTGCACTCGTCCCAGCCACAAGTGTCCAGCACCAGGAAATACCCACGCGATAACGCAGACCAATGCTCCCGCCGATCCACCGGAAATAAATGATTTTCGTCGCACTAATGAATCCAGACCCAAGCGCCCTGAACCAACATGGCCACACACGGTTTATTTAACAACCGAGCCAGAACAACCTCAAAGCTCATCAAAATGAGTCAATCTCTTAAATTCACAGAACCTCTGTTCAATATCCATATCAGTCAGTCTCAATAGACGATCAAGCCCAAATTCTTCAACAGCGAATGACGCCATAGCGCTTCCCGCGATGACTGCCTGGTTGACAACTTGGTCTGTGATTTTCGTGGCAGCGGCAAGATAACCAACAAAGCCACCGGCAAACGTGTCGCCCGCTCCAGTCGGATCAGAAACGCGGTCAAGTGGCAGACCTGGAACCGCGAAGAAACCTTCCGGCCTCGTCATCAATACTCCATGCTCACCCCGTTTAATCACAACCCGCTCTGGTCCCATCTCTTGAACAATTCGCGCCGCCTTAACAAGGTTATATTCACCAGTCAGTTGCCGAACTTCCGAATCATTGATCACCAATACATTGACCTTACTAAGCACTTTCTTGAGTTCGTCCGGCGTGCTCTCGATCCAATAATTCATTGTGTCGAGCGCGACAAACTCCGGTTGCTGAACCTGCTCAAGCACTTCCAATTGAAGCGACGGATGAATATTGGCAAGAAACACAAATGGCGTGCTCCGAAACCGTTCTGGAATCCTAGGTCTAAAACCTTCAAACACATTCAGGTGCGTATAAATAGTTTCACGGGTATTCAAATCGCGACTATATTCACCGCGCCAGCGAAATGTCTCGCCCGAAACCCTCTGAAGTCCATCCAGTTCAATCCGACGGCCAGTAAATACCGAAAGATGGTCATCCAGAAAATCATCACCAACAACACCGACGAGTCGAACGTTAGAAAAAAATGATGCAGCAATACTGAAATAAGTAGCCGCGCCGGCCACTACGCGAGAAACCTCTCCAAAGGGTGTTTTGACCGAGTCAAACGCAACGGAGCCAACGGTTAAAATCGATCGCATAATCTGAAAACTATTCTGTAACTTCTAGATATTTCCCGATTATTGGAGCTAGGTCTGCACGAACCCGACTTGGGATCGCCTCCTTGCGGGTAATGATGGCTGCCGACAGCGCCGACGCACAGTCGCAAGTTCTTTCAATAGGAAGTTTTGAAACCACTTGGCGGATGATTTTTTTCGCCATTGCAGCATTCGCCTGTAAATTTTGAACGATCATTTCGACGGTAACTTGCTCGTGGTCAGGATGCCAGCAATCGTAGTCCGTCACTAGAGCCAGTGTCGCGTAACAGATCTCGGCCTCCCGAGCGAGTTTGGCTTCCTGAAGATTGGTCATGCCAATGACGTCCATCTGCCACTCCCGATAAAGACACGACTCGGCCAAGGTCGAAAACTGTGGCCCTTCAATACAAACGTAAGTGCCTCCCCGATGCACCGTCGCACCAACTGATTCAACGGAGTCTGATGCTGTTCGACTTAGCGTGTCACAGATAGGATGAGCAAATGTAATATGTGCAACAAGGCCATTTCCAAAAAACGTGCTCACTCGGCCTCGAGTTCGATCGAAAAACTGATCAGGTACGACAATATCCAACGGTCGATACTTCTCCTGCAAACTACCGACAGCACTGGCCGACACCAACCACTCAACACCCAGCATCTTGAAACCAAAAATGTTCGCACGAAAATTAAGTTCCGAGGGTTGCAAGTGATGGTTTGCACCATGCCGAGCAAGAAATGCCACCCTCTGTCCGTCAAGATTTCCGATCACATAGGCGGACGAAGGATCACCGAATGGTGTTGTCAGTTTCACTTCCTTTCGGTTAGTCAAATCCTCCATGACATACAGTCCGCTTCCACCGATCACACCAATACGTGCAGGTTCTATGTCAAACACTGGCGCTCCTATTCCACAGCCATAGGTTAAAGGTATTTGATCGGTGAAAACAGCCTTGCACAATCCGTCATATTTCCTTCAGTTCCACCAAAACACCGTGCGCACTAGACGGGTGAATGAACGCCACGCGAGCTCCCTCGGCTCCAAGGCGAGGCGCTTCGTCAATCAACTGGACACCCCGATCTTTAAGTTGGGTCAGCACCACATTCAAATCTTCAACCCGCAATGTGATGTGGTGCAACCCCGGACCTCTTCGTTTTACAAAGCGTGCGATTGCTGAATCTTCTGCAGTCGCTTCCAATAACTCAAGCGTTGCAGTCCCAACCGGTATGAAGTGCGCACGTACCCTTTGGGCCGAGACTTCCTCAACCTCGGTGATTTCGAGACCAAGAGCGTCACGAAAAAATTCCAACGACTCACCCAGTTGAGAAACAGCAATCCCGACGTGATCGAGTTCGACCTTCATTGGACATGCTCCATTATCTCGGCCGCAGCTGTGTACGGATCAATCTCCCTTTTGCTGATCCGAACGACCGCCTTATCGAGAGCGATCCTAATGTCGTCACGACCTTCCAATCGCGAAATAAACCTTCGGCTCAACGTCTCGCGCAACTGAAATGCCGCTCTATTTTGAAGTCGTCTATTCTTCTGAGTCGAACTCTCTCGAAATTGCTCAATTGTATCGATCACATCCGAGATTCCGATACCACTAGTCGCCTCAGTCTTGAGTACAGGCACACGCCAATCCTCGTCTGAGTGTTCCTTAAGCATCAACGCTGTCTCGATATCCTTAGCCGTACGATCGGCCCCTTCACGGTCCGACTTGTTTACTAAAAACACATCGGCGATTTCCATAATGCCAGCCTTTAGAGCCTGGACACCATCGCCGCTACCAGGTGCCATCACTACAATTGAAATATCCGCAGTTCGAACAATGTCCACTTCGCCTTGACCAACACCGACTGTCTCCACTATCACAACGTCGAATCCCGCAGCATCTAGAACTACAGTGGCGTCATTCGTAGCCTGAGACAACCCACCGAGAAGGCCTCGAGAAGCCATGCTCCTGACAAATACTCCATTATCTCCAGTATGAGACCGCATGCGGATGCGGTCACCAAGAATGGCGCCGCCACTAAAGGGACTCGTCGGATCAATGGCAAGAATACCCACCTTGCTATCCCGACGGCGCAATTCAACCGTCATGCAGTCAACCAGCGTGCTCTTTCCAACGCCGGGTGCACCCGTGATCCCAACAATCCTAGCGTGACCACCAAGGCTAAATAATTTAGAAATTAGAGTTGGCCCATCGAAGGAACCGCTCTCAATTAACGAAATGGCACGTGCCACAGCCCTCGGGTCGCAAGCTTTGACTTCTTCCGCGAAGCTCTGAATGGTCACGGTTTCCTAAGTATCCACGGCGGCTGAGACTCTATCACACCAACCTACTCGTCTTATTATCATCTCCACGCCCCAGCCAACCGGTTGACACTGGGTCAACAACGCCGCACCATCAAACTTGAAGGGAGATTGTATGTCTCGGACGGTGTTATTCTTTAGCCTATTAATCATGGTGCTCGGAGCCGCGAAGCCAGCTGCGGAAGACCTCACAGCTTTCGTTGGCTCTACTCAGTCTCTATCGGACCGTACCACAACGGGTGTGGCTGTTGGCTTATCACTCGCAATCATCGGCTTTGAGTTCGAATATTCGAACACCTCTTTCGACAACCTTCGGGGCAGGACAGAACTGAAATCGAGTATGTTTAATGTTCTCGTCCAATCCCCGTTCCCCATTTCCAGACTTCAATTCTACGGAACAATCGGAGGGGGCCTGTATCGCGAAATATTCGGTAGCCAGAGACACACTGGCCTCGGAAGTAACATCGGTGCCGGGGTAAAGGTGTCACTAATGGAACCCCTCCGGCTCAGACTCGACTATCGCTCGTTACGGCTTGGCTATAGTTCCGAAGACCCTGCGATTCAAAGATTCTACGCGGGCCTTACCCTTGACTTCTAGGTTTCGGTACAACATGCAAACGGGCCCTAAGCAGAGCGCCGCCCACCGATAGGAATCATGGTGACGAGAGTGACCCAATGTCAAGCTCGCCACCTTGCTCCTACCACGCCACTGAATCAGATCTAGAAGTCGAGAACGAGATCCAAATTCACCATTGATTGCCCGCCCGCAAACGAACCATTAAAAGTTTCGTAAAGACCTTGCACTTCAGCGGGAAATGCTTCATTCAAGATCTGGGCGACTGCATAATCAGCTCCAGACACGGCCGGGTCGATAAACCACACATACAAAGTCGATCCACCTGGTCCTGCCTCCTGTGCCTTATACACCTTCCACCCCTCAGCTTGGGCATTCCGGTCTGCGTTCTCACTAGCCCTAAGTCCTTCAGCGAGCTTCTCCATGACCCCTTCGAAGTCGCTTTCATTCGCGGCGTTGACATAATTAAGCATCATGCCCGCACCAGCGGTGAAAGTCCGACCTTGGGCCTCAGCATTTTTCGTGGCGACCACCGTCCCCACTACAACACCAACCATCAGCGCTGCCACTACTGCACAACCAATCAAGACGTGACGTCGCCTCGCCCCCCGCATCAATAACGAAAGCATGTTTCTAACCTCCTTGACTCAGTCTCACAAATAGACCGCATACCATACCGTACGGCGCCACCTAGACGAAAGCCCCCATTACCTCATTGGCTATCAGCATACCCTCTCGAGTCAGTCGAAGTCGTCCTGATTCGCAGAGAAGTCGCTTTTTTTTAATGAAAGGTGCCAATGCCGACCTGTATTTCTCCATCACCGAAATACCGTACCGTTGCTCAATCAATCTGACGTCAAGTCCCTCGGTTACGCGAAGTCCCATAAACAGAGCGTCGCCAAGTCGCTCACCATCGCTCAAACTACGCTTCGACAAGACAACATCCTGACCGGAAGCGACATTTTCGATGTAGCGACTTGTCTCAGAAATATTCGACCACCTCGCGGTTCCCCGTGTCGAGTGAGCTCCGCATCCAAATCCCAACCATTCTCCGTCTGTCCAATACTTCAGATTGTGCCGACATTTTCGACCTGGTTTCGACACATTAGAAATTTCATACTGCACATAGCCGGCCAGATCGGTTGTCTCAAGAGTTTCGAGATACATCTGCACCGCATCTTCTTCAGGCGCAAGCGATAATCCTGACCGCGCCATATTCTCTCGAAGAGGCGCATTTGGATATAGTTCGAGGAGATAAAACGACGCATGATCCGGCTCTAACTCCAGCAATGATTTGACTGAGTGTCGACAATGAGTGCTTGTCTGACCCGGAAGCCACAACATCAGGTCAAGACTAATATCGTCATAGCCCTCGGCACGCGCAGTGCCCACCACAGCTCGAGCACGCTCCGCGGAATGTCTACGCTCCAAACTCTTGAGTTCGACGTCCCTAAATGATTGAACGCCGAAACTTAGACGGTTCACACCAGCTTCCCTCCATCCGGACAATCGCCGCGAACTCGCCGATTCCGGGTTAACCTCTAAACTGATTTCTGCCGACGAAGTAAGAGAAAAGGATTCACGACACGCCCCAAGCAATCGGTCCACTTCCTCTGGCTCCAGCAAAGAAGGCGTCCCTCCGCCAAAATAAACCGTGTCGACAACAGCGCCATCACCAGTTCCAGTAATCTCCAGTACAAGAGAATCAACGTAACGTTTCTTCACGGCGGGGTCGAATAGCCCACGGTTAAAATTGCAGTAATTACAGATTGATTCGCAGAAAGGGATATGCAGATATAGGCCCAGCAAAGTTTCCTCGCGCACCGCAGAAACCACTAGCTACTAGCCTTACCGCCCAACCAACCAAGTTCTGACTGACCGTCTTTTTCTTTAAGCTGGGCACGCGCCCGAACTGAAGTGCGGCGCGGTAATCGGCGTCTTGGTTGAGATTTCTGATCTTTCCATCGACGGAATAGATCTTCGGAACTTGGCGGGTATTCAAAGTCGCGGTAATCGGGTCCAGCGTACTCTAAAAAGTCACACATCTCTCGCAGACGAGAATGCATGCGGAAACCCACTCGGACAAGCAAGGAGTCCAAATCATCAGCATCTGGTACATCCTCATAGTTTGACGTAAATATCGTCGGTTTGCGGTCGTTGTAACGAGTATTGACAATCAAATTCATTGTCTCTTCTACCCAATCTGTTGGACGTTCTGCTCCCAGATCATCCAAAACAAGTAATTCAGCCTTCATAACTCGTTCGAGGATGTCAGCTTCAGAAGCACGTGTAACCGGGTTATAGGTGCTCCGAATCGTACTCAACAGCGACCGCGTGTCGAAGTACAGACCACGAATATTCTTCTTAACAATGACCTCACGAAGCACAGAAACAGCCAAGTGGGTCTTGCCAATACCTGGAGGACCTATTAACAGTAATCCTTTTTGAACCACCGGAAACGAACTTGAAAAGTCTTCCGCCTTCTTGACCGCACGCAGTAGTTGCTCGTTCGGATACGTCACTAACGTCGAGAAATCACATTTTCGATAGCGTGCAGGAATGTTTGCGTCCTTAATAAGGTTCGAAGCCACCTGCCGTCGCCAGCATTCGCATCGCTCGACCAGTTCGACGCCATTGACTTCGCTGGAACACCAGCCGGTGTTGTTACAGATAGTACAGTTCATCGACGCTCTTTAAGTCCCATAAGATTGTAAAGGATACCGCTAGTAACCTGTGTATGAAACTACGATATAAGAGGTGAGGATTTTGTGATCGCTGACTAACGTTTTACTAGACGCTTTCTCCGAACTGTCTTCTTCATCGATGAATGCCGCTCCTCGGTCGTCTGCGGTGTTGCACGAACGAGACTGGATGGAGTCGCCTTAACCAAAGCCGTTCCAAGGCGTTCCTCCCACTCATCCAGTCCCGGCGTCATTTCCCGTTTCACATACGACATGAACTCGTTCACCTCTCGCTGCATTTGGTCCATCTTACTACGCATGTTGAGGATAATCTCAACTCCTGCAAGGTTAACCCCAAGGTCTCGTGTAAGTGTCAGGATAGTCTCAAGTTGCTTGAGATCTTCGCTCGAGTAGAGTCGTGTATTGCCGTCCGTCCGAGACGGATTCAGCAGACCTTCTCGCTCATAGAGTCGCAATGTTTGAGGATGAATATCGTAACGCTGCGACACAGCACTAATCATAAAATACGCTTCGCTAGCCTGTTTTAGAGCCATTGCCTTTCACTCAATAAATAGACCGTTTCTCACTTCAGTTGAATTGAGACGACCGAATTCTCGAAGTAATTCCCTTGACCGTTCATCTTTTATCGTCGGCAACGAGAGAGCTACTGTCACAACAAGATTTCCTCTTTCTCCAGTCTTTGGAGACGGCGCACCTTGACCTCTAATACAAAACCGTTGCCCCGATGAGGTGCCAGGAGGAATGGTTAGTATGACCCTTCCATCGATAGTCGGAACTTGAAATGTGGCGCCGAGCACTGCTTCATTAACACTGATTGGAGCTTCCAAGTGTAGGTCGCCACCATCGCGAACAAAGACACGATGCGGCTCAACTGTCGCAGTAATGTACAAATCTCCAACAGGTCCGCCACCTCTGCCCACATGCCCTTTATCAGCTACCCGCATACTGGCACCATTGGCCACACCGGCAGGAATCTGGACCGTTATCTCTTCCGTCCGTGAAAAGACACCTTCTGATCGGCACGATCCACAAGGTTGCCAGCGCTGACGACCGGTTCCATTGCACGAACCACAAGCTTTTGTGAAAACCATGTGCCCACGCCGCCACTGTGAGGTTCCAGCGCCATCACAATCTGCACACGGCATTTCATTCGATCGACGAAAACCCGTCCCACTGCATCTAACGCAAGCTTCCAACTTTGTCACCAGCAGACGTCGTTCAGCACCCATGAGCGATTCCTCAAAACTCAGGGTAATATCAGCATACAGATCGCTACCCTTCTCTACCTTAATTGTTGGCTCGGCAGAAGTTTTCCTAAGAACCTCAGAGAACAGTTCAGAAAAAGTTGCCGAAGTCCCTGTCACCGGAACAGAAAAGTCAAATCCGTGAAACTCAATCGACGCAGGTGGGGGTTCAGATTGCCGCTCGCCATGCGTATCGTACGCTTGACGACGGTCTGGGTCTCGTAGTGTCTCGTAAGCTTCAGTAGCACGACGATAGAAAGCCTCGGCTTCACGATCGCCCGGATTAATATCGGGATGATATCGCCGCGCAAGCCTCGTATAAGCTCGCTTCACTTCCCGTAGAGTTGCTCCACGGTCAACACCTAAGATCACATAAAATTCCATCGCAACCTGTGTCGCTATTTCTTCTCATCCTCCACTACTTCTGCATCAATTACATCTGCGTCCCCGCTCGAAGTAGCACCACCCTCAGTCGAACCAGTCGATTCATCGTTAGAAATATCAGGTCCTGGCGCTTCAGGACCAGCCTGCTGATAGAGTTGCTCCGCTGCCTTATGCTGGGCAGCGGTCAATTGCTCCACTGCATTATTGATCGCTTCCACGTCGTTGCCTTCAAGAGCTTTTTTCACAGCTTCAATCGCCGTATCAATAGGCTGACGTAGTTCGGAGGTTAGCTTCTCACCCGAGTCACTCATCATCCGCTCCGCTGCGTAAACGGCTTGGTCAGCGCTGTTTCGAGTTTCAACCTCATCCTTCCGAGACTTGTCCTCATCAGCATTTGCCTCGGCTTCCTTCATCATCTCGTCGACCTCGTCCTTACTTAGTCCACTGGAAGCCGTAATCGTAATTTTCTGCTCCTTGCCCGTACCAAGGTCCTTCGCCGACACATTTACAATCCCGTTTGCATCAATGTCGAAAGTGACTTCAATTTGTGGAACCCCCCTAGGTGCTGAAGGAATACCAACTAAATGAAATTTACCTAATGTGCGGTTAGCTTGAGCCATTGGTCGTTCGCCCTGTAACACATGCACTTCAACACTCGTCTGGCTGTCTGCAGCCGTTGAAAAGATCTCGCCCTTCCGCGTAGGAATCGTGGTATTTCGAGTCAAGAGGGTCGTCATTACCCCTCCCAACGTCTCAATTCCAAGAGAAAGAGGCGTTACATCTAACAACAGAAGGTCCTTAACCTCACCCGCTAACACACCGGCCTGTACGGCCGCTCCAATTGCCACAACCTCATCCGGATTAACACCTCGATGGGGTTCTCGATCAAAAACTGACTTAACAAGTTCCTGAACCTTGGGCACTCGCGTAGAACCGCCTACCATTACAACCTCATCGATTTCAGATGGCTTCAAGCCCGCGTCTGACAGCGCCCGCTTGACCGGCTCAACTGTCCGCTGCAGCAGGTCATCGACTAGTTGCTCAAATTTCGCACGAGTCAGCTTCATTTGCAGATGCTTCGGCCCCGACTGGTCAGCCGTGATAAAAGGCAAGTTGATTTCCGTTTCCACTACCGTCGACAGTTCCATCTTGGCCTTTTCTGCAGTCTCCCTCATACGCTGCAACGCCATCTTGTCTTGACTAAGATCGATACCCGCGTCAGCTTTAAATCCCTCAACGATCCACTCAATAATGCGTTGGTCGAGATTGTCACCACCAAGGTGTGTATCTCCATTAGTAGCTTTAACCTCTACAACACCTTCACCAACCTCTAGGATCGATATATCAAACGTCCCCCCCCCGAAGTCGTACACCGCAATTGTTTCGTCCTTTTTCTTGTCAAGCCCGTACGCCAGTGCGGCCGCAGTCGGTTCATTGACAATCCGCATAACTTCTAGGCCAGCTATTTGACCAGCATCTTTCGTCGCCTGGCGCTGTGCATCATTAAAATATGCTGGAACGGTAATGACCGCCTTATCGACTGTCTGTCCCAAATATTCTTCAGCAGACTGCTTAAGTTTCTGTAGAATCATTGCCGAGATTTGGGGTGGGGAATATTCGGCCCCCCTAGCGTCAACACGTGCATCTCCATTTGAAGCCTTAACAGTTTCGTAAGGCACCATCTTCATTTCCTCGGAGACCTCGTCAAACCGACGCCCCATGAATCGTTTAATGGAAAAAATCGTGTTCTCCGGATTCGTGACGGCTTGACGTTTCGCCACTTGGCCCACTAAACGCTCGTCTCCCTTGGCAAATGCCACTACTGACGGCGTCAGTCGATTTCCTTCAGAGTTCGTAATCACCGTGGGCTCCGATCCCTCCATCACGGCAACAACTGAATTCGTCGTACCTAAGTCAATCCCAATAATCTTGCTCATCGTCTTACTTCCCCAATACCCAGATTAATTACAAAATGAGTCAATAAAATATAATTGTGAATGTATACATACTATATAATATGAGTATATCATAGTCAAATATATTCAAAAGTCCCATGGTTAGTCCTCCGAATTGCTTTAGCCGAAGAATCAATCTAATTCACCCGACTACCCACACGTGTAAAATGGCACATCTTGGCTAGCACCCGAACTTATGCAGACTTAATGGACATGCTTGTAGACAAGACGAAAATAAGAAGCCCCGTAATCAGACGATCTCTGATTTTCGGTAGTTTTGGTGTTGCAGCTTTATTAGGTGCAATTAGTGGCGTCCTGTTCGCTTACTCACCTGACCTTCCTGAAATTTCAGAGCTCGATAGCTATACGCCAGCGACCATCACGCGCCTCTACGACCTCAACAATATATTGATCGGCGAGTTTGCCACCGAACGCCGTTTGATTATCGATTACGAAGACATCCCGCCTGACCTTAGACACGCCATCATCTCAGCTGAAGACGGCGCATTCTTCAATCATGTAGGTTTCAATATTCGACGAATCTTCGCAACCGCCGTAAGTAATGTTTTGAGTGGAGACCTCACGGCAGCCGGGGCAAGCACAATCACCATGCAACTTGCTCGTAACATCAGCTTAGGCGGAGAACGATTGGGGGCGGAAAAAACTTGGCGGCGTAAACTTCGAGAAATGTACTATACGTTCCACATCGAAAAGCGCTATACCAAACGTGAGATTCTGACCCTTTACGTCAACCAGATGTGGCTTGGTACAGCGATTCACAGTGCGCACGGGGTTGAAGCGGCGTCCCGACTGTATTTCGGAAAATCTGTGAAGGACCTCAAACTAGCGGAAGCAGCCTTGATTGCAGGTATTATCCAGTCGCCAGCACGCCAGAGTCCGCTAGTCAACATGGATTTAGCGGTGACCCGCCGCAACTACGCTCTACAGCGAATGGCCGCCGAAGGATATATCACCCAAGACGCCGCTGATCAGGCCAAAGAGTTACCTGTCACCCTTTCCCAACGGACGGTAAGGAGTAACTCGATAGCACCGTATTTCATCGAAGAAGTCCGTCAGCACCTCGAGCAAGAGTATGGTATTGCCAAACTTTACGAGGAAGGGTTGAGCGTTTATACCACGTTGGATTCGCGTTTACAGATCGCGGCTAACAAAGCTATCGAGACCGGGCTACGTGTACATGACAAGCGTCGAGGCTTCCGAACACCAATTCGCAATATTCTTAACGAAGCCGATGCTGGCGCTGATTCCAAAGAGGCACCAGAGATTATCGAATCTTTCGAACATCGCCGGTGGGTATTTAGCATAAAGCCTGGCGATATCGTTCCAGCTATCGTTACAGGTGTAGACCGCGAAGCAATTCGTGTTCGTTTTGGTTCCTACACCGCAACAGTCATCCCCAAGGGCTTACGATTGTTGCCGACTGGAGAAACTGAAGGGTTTCGAGGAATTGGCCAAACTCCGGCGAACCGACTAGTTCGCTATGGCGACCTAATTGAAGTCAAGGTCACGGTACTCGAAACAATGGATATCGATGGAAATCAACTTGAAGCACCTCTTGTCGAAGCGGAACTAGACCAGGAACCTCTCGCAGAAGGTGCCCTGCTAGCACTGGACAACCGAACAGGGCGAATCCTGGCAATGGTAGGTGGTTACAATTTTGAACGAAGCAAGTTCAACCGAGCGACCCAAGCGCATCGTCAACTAGGTTCTCTCTTTAAAGGGGTGTTATACGCGGCCGCAGTAGATCAAGGATATACAGCCAATTCGATTGTGTTGGATGACCCCGTAAGCTACGACGTGGGCCCCGAACAGGACCGATACGAACCGACAAACTACGACAACACCTACGAAGGTCCGATCACTCTACGCCGCGCGCTTGAAAAATCTCGCAACGTCCCCGCCGTTTGGATGATGAACGAGATCGGACCTGAGGCGGCGGTCGACTTCGCGAAGCGGCTTGGATTTACGTCACCAATACCACCGTTCCTATCCGTGGCTTTAGGATCTGCTGAGGCGACTTTAATGGAGGTAACGAGCGCATACTCGGCATTCCCTAATCGAGGCACACGGATGGTTCCGTATCAGATTGAACGTATCGTGGATCGAGAGGGAGATATCCTAGAAACAGGACGACCCATTCCACAGGATGCGATCCGGCCAGATACCGCCTACATTATGGTGAGTCTGATGCGGGGTGTCGTACAGCGGGGTACCGGTATTCGCGCATCGCGACTAGGGTGGCCTCTCGGTGGAAAAACTGGCACGATGGATGACTATACCGACGCATGGTTCGTCGGATTTGGTCCGAACATCACGGTCGGTGTCTGGGTAGGTTACGATGAAAAGAAAACGCTTGGCGACGGCGAAGAGGGAGCAAGGGTAGCATTGCCGATCTGGACAGATTTCCTTCGAGCTTATATAGACGGAAGGGAGGCTCCTGAAGGCTTCCTGCCGCCTGACAACATCGTATTCAGGTCAGTGCACGAAATGACGGGACAGCTGACTGAGCCATGGTCCCGTGGAGCGATAGAAGAAGCTTTTATTATTGGTACTGAACCAAGTGGTGGAATCTTCAGATAAGCCACACTGCGCAAGCGGTCTCATAGACTAGGTATCTTTACCCTTTAGATCACCTGTCAACTGAACCGACTCATTCTTTGCACCACCGTCTACTCTCAACGTTCCGGCTGCACGCCTCATTAAATAGCTCTTAATGAAGCCGTCCAAATCGCCATCAAGTACACGATCAACATTACCAACATCCATTTTGGTGCGATGGTCCTTTACTAGCCGGTATGGATGAAGAACGTAGCTACGAATCTGACTTCCAAATGCAATTTCCTTTTTCTCCCCTCCGATCTTCTCAAGCTTGTCTCGCTGTTCCTGCTGTTTAAGGTCGTAGAGGCGTGCTCTGAGCACACTCATTGCAGCGTCACGGTTGCGATGCTGAGAACGCTCATTCTGGCACGAAACCACTGTCCCCGTGGGAAGGTGGGTAATCCGTACGGCCGAATCCGTCACGTTGACATGTTGTCCACCGGCGCCGCTCGACCGATAGGTGTCGATACGCAGTTCCTTCTCCTCGATCTCGATCTCGACATCATCAGAAAGTTCCGGCCACACGAAAACAGATGCAAACGAGGTGTGCCGACGGGCAGCCTGGTCAAACGGAGAAATTCGGACAAGACGGTGAATCCCCGCTTCAGCAAGCAGTAACCCATACGAATAGTCACCCTTAACCGTGATGGTTGAGGCCTTAATTCCAGCCTCGTCCCCAGGTTGAAAATCAATTATCTCTCTTGAAAATCCGCGCCGCTCGGTCCATCGAAGATACATACGCAACAACATCTCAGCCCAGTCTTGAGATTCCGTTCCGCCAGCACCAGGATGAATTGTGACAATTGCGTTACATTTGTCATGCTCACCACCAAGCATTTTCTTCGTTTCGGCGGCTTCGACTTCTTCAGCAAGCCCATCCAACGCAGTCACAAGGTCTTCGGCAACCGATTCACCTTGATTCGCCCATTCGACCAACACTTCCAGGTCGCCACTCCTAGATTGGAGGAAAACCGACAAATCGCGGTCCTCCTGGAGTCGTTGGCGGCGTTGCATAACACGCTGCGCAGAGTCAGGATTATCCCAGAAATCAGGTGCAGCCGCCTGTTTATCCAACCTAGAGACTTCATCTAAAGGACTGGCTGCGTCAAAGATACCTCCGTAAATCCTCAGCGCGTTTCAAGAGGTCCTGATAGCGTCGCATTTGTTCGTCAAGTTCAATGGTCACATGTCCCTCCGTAGCCGCCATCCAGTCGATTTTTAACGCCTGTTCGATCGCATCTCAGGCGCCACCGCCATGCTCAATAGAACCAACGTCAAAATGCCGCAGCTAAACGCCAATATGTCGCCATATCTGGTATACGGCGTTAACTCTTGGATTAACCTCACCTCACTAGTCAATACGTCATCTTTAAACAGATCGGTCTCAAAAAGAACCCGGCCGTACGGGTCAATTACTCCACTAATGCCCGTATTGGCCGCACGCACTACGTAACGACCATGTTCGATCGCACGCATCGCGGCCTGCTGAAAATGTTGGTGTGGTGCAGCCGTCCGTCCGTACCATGCGTCGTTTGTGACAGTTGCCAGTAAACGACTTCCATTTCTCACAAATTGTCTAACTAACCCTGGATAGATCATTTCGTAGCAAATTATTGCACCTATCGGTTGACCATCCATCATCAACATCACCGGCCCTTCACCCGCCGAGAACCCCCCGACAGATTCCACGAGGGGTGACACAAATGAAAGAAGCTTCCGAAGCGGAACATACTCACCAAACGGCACCAAATGCTGCTTGTGATATACCCCAGCCGTTTCACCGTGAGGATCTACCAAAACAGCGGCGTTGTAGTACTTGGGGTTGTCTTGCCATATAACATCGGTTGTCCCTACCAGTAGATGAACGTTCCGCTCCCGAGCCAAACGACGAATCCTTTCAGAACGTGGGTCGACTTGGAATGCAAATGGGGTTGCTGCCTCCGGCCACACCACAAGGTCTGCTCCCGCATCGGCAGCACGGTTCGTCAACTGAAGATACTTGTCGAGGATGGCATCACTAAATTCAGGATTCCACTTATCTACCTGTGCGATATTGCCCTGCACAGCAGCGACGCGGATGGGCACACCTAGGTCGACCAATGTTTCCGACCTTAATCGCAAAGTTCCGAATAGCAGAACCGCTGCCATCAGTCCGCCCGTGGCTAAGCTTATTCGAACCGACCTGGCACCACCGGTCAGCACCGCGAAAGCGATCGACGCGTTGACCAACACCACGAGCACAGACACTCCAAGAACCCCCACAACACTCGCAAGTTGCGCCACCGAAAGGACAGAGGTCTGGCTATAGCCTAGGAGCTCCCACGGAAAACCGGTAAAAAGATAGATCCTGCCTAATTCACTGCTCACCCAAAGAATTGGCGCACAGAGCACCGCACCCGTTCCAAAACGTCGATGCAGTAACCACAACGCTAGAGCAAACACACCTGGAAAGAATGCCAGGTAGCCGACCAGGAGCAGATATACGCTCCACGAAGCCATAAACGAAAGCCCGCCAAAATCCTCAACAACCCTGGGAATCCAATAAATGGTGCCCACAAAATGGACAGCGCCAGTCGAGAGACCTCGAACCATAGCTGTGAACCACGACCGCGCGGCCAGCGTTGTCAGTAATAGCGGGACCAAAGCAATCCACGCAAACAACGGATGCCCGAAACTGGGAAAACTAAGAAAGAGCAACACGCCCGAGAGAAGGGCGGGCATCAGCGAGTAACGAACGCGTCGAACTGTTCCTCGGTTTCCAAGCGTTGTCTCACGCGATTGGCCTCTGCTCTATCCGGATATGGTCCGACTCGGACTCTGAACCAAGGAAGAGGCGCATCCGAGACTCGCAAACCAGACACGGTGACTGGATAATTCTTCGCTCTAAGTTGTTTGGCTATTTCTTGGGCTGGTTGTTCTGACCGAAGTGCTCCTACCTGCACAGTAAAACTTTGAGGCACCGTCAACCTTGAGTCGGGTTCTAAGAATTCAGCAGGCTGTGCCGAGTCGGATATAGCTCGAGGACTGAACCCTGTTGGATCTTCTGAAGAAACGGCTAGCTCATCAGTTCGCGTCAGGGCAAACTCTGAGTCTGGTTCGATAGCCATAAGTCGCGCACTGTAGGTTAATCCAGAACTCTCCAGGGCTCCTGCTGACCGTTGTGATGTTCGTAAACCCGGGGAACCCATTCCAGCAGGTGGCAACTGCACGGACATTTCACTGGAACGTGGCTCCGTGTCAGCCCCGCTCCCGCCACGAGAACCTTGACCAACCAGCACGCCACCCACAAAGACCACAACGGCAACAACCGTCAAAGCCATCAATAGAAAAACAACCTGCTTAGCGCTAGGTGCGGTGTCGGTGGAACCTTCTCTCGCCATAATAAATAAGATTACGCGTGTGCCGTCTATTCTGTCTGCTCTGTGAGGCGAACCTCTACTTCTTCTCAAACTTATTCATCAGCGTACTAAGCAGATCAATCGGTATTGGAAAGACAAGTGTGGAGTTCTTCTCACCAGCAATCTCAGTGGCGGTCTGCAAATACCGAAGCGTGACCGCAAGTGGTTGCCTCGCGAGTACCTCTGCGGCCAGAGCAAGCTTTTCAGAGGCTTTAAATTCACCCTCGGCATTAATGATTTTAGCACGCTTCTCGCGCTCGGCTTCAGCCTGTCTCGCCATAACACGCTGCATATCTGGTGGTAAGTCAACGTGCTTCACCTCGACCGCGGACACTTTCACGCCCCATGGGTCGGTCTGCGTATCTAGAATTTGCTGCAACTCTTGGTTCAGTTGTTCACGCGCTGACAACAAGCCATCAAGTTCCACTTGACCCAAAACGCTTCGTAATGTCGTCTGCGCCAACTGCGAAGTAGCGTAGTGATAATTTTCAACTTCAACGATCGCACGCAAAGGGTCCATCACGCGGAAGTAAACAACAGCATTGACCTTCACCGACACATTGTCCTTGGTGATCACGTCCTGCGGCGGCACATCCATAACGATGGTCCTAAGACTAACGCGCACAATTCGATCAATCGGAGCGAATACTAGAATTACACCGGGACCTTTAGGTCTCGGAAACAGTTTTCCGAGTCGAAAAATAACACCACGTTCATACTCGTTTAGAATTTTGACCGAATTAACGAGATAGGCCCCTATAATGAACGCGATAATCAGAGACGGTCCAAACATGTCCATGTTTATGATCCTCCTGTCATCTTTGCCCTAAAATGTCGCACGTTGAGTTTTAAACCATCAACAGACACAACCTTAACCCGGTCACCTACATCGATGTCCTCGTCCGATGTCGCACCCCAGATCTCCCCGTGTGTCTCAACGCTACCTTGAATTCCAGGGCCGATAGGACTAAGAGCCTTTCCGACCCCTTCAATGATACCCGCACGACCACTGACAGGCTTCGCCATTTGTGCACGAAGCCCGAGTCGAACTAATAATACGGTGATTGTCCCGAGCGCAAACATCGAACCTGTGATGAACGGCCAGCCTAACTGCAGTTCAGGCGCCGGAGAATCAACCAACATTAAAGCGCCGAGTACCACACTCACGATCCCGCCGGCAGCGAGGAGTCCATACGTGGCCGTCATCATCTCGGCAGTAAGAAGAAACAGTCCAAACAGAATCAACAACAAGCCAACGTAGTTAATCGGTAGGATCTGAAAAGCAAAAAATGCCAATAAAAGGCAGAGTCCACCTACAACACCGGGAACAATCCCACCGGGGTTCCAGAGCTCGATCGTTAAACCGAGTGTTCCAAGGCTGAATAACAGCACTGCCACTTGTGGATGCGCTATTGCACTCAACAACTCCTGTCGCCAATTCATCTCCACAGTCTGAACACGTGCCGAACCCGTGTCCAACACCGTGGTCTCACCATTCCACCGCTTTACCTCTCGACCGTCCAATTGCTGTAGAAGGTCGTCAAAATCGTCAGCGATTAGATCGACAAGTGGGGGATCGGCGTCAATCGCCTCCTTCTCAGTAAAGGAACGGCTTTCTATCACGGCCTTCTCTGACAAATCAACGTTGCGACCTCGCTGACTAGCAATCGACCTCGCGTACGCCGCAACATCAGACGCCGCCTTCTCTGCCGCGACGTCGTCCATCGACGCGCCCGTGCTAGAAACTGGATGCGCAGCACCGATATGAGTTCCCGGAGCCATCGCGGCTACATCGGCCGCAATTGTTATCAAGAATCCGGCAGACGCCGCGCGAGCTCCACTCGGTCCCACGTAGACCACAATCGGCGTCTTCGCATTGATTATGGTGGTGTTGATCGCACGTGTTGAATCGACCAACCCACCAGGTGTTCTCAAGGTCAAAACTATCAGTTCGGCATCGTCTGCATCGGCACGAGCGATGGTTTGTTCAATAAACTCAGCAGACACAGGATGGATAAGCCCATCAACCACAGCTGAATAAACGACAGGACTGGTCGAATCCGCCCGGGGCTCCTGCAGCGCCGTGATGAGCGACACGGAGAAAGACACCATTGCCCAACACACCACCAACCCGACCCTGAATCTTCGTATCCTTTTCATTAATTGGCGCCCAATCTCCTGGTCACTTAGATCCCAACGGTAAAACGAGCTACGTTGAACTGTCAACGAATAACCCGCTTGCGCCGGCCCACTGACGAATCTGATAAGGTTATGCGGAATGTACACGGCGGCAATTCTTGCCGGCGGTCAGGCTCGTCGAATGGGCGGTCAGCCCAAAGCCCTGCTTCCGATCGGCGGTTCGCGAATCATAGACCGTCAGTTGACGGCCGTACGGGAGATTGCCGATCACGTAGCAATCGTGGCCAACGACCATGCACTTTACGAGTCACTCGGTGTTCCAATTTGGCCAGACATTAGACCCGGATGTGGCCCCTTGGGAGGGATTCTTACAGCACTAGTCCATGCCAAGACACCCATCACGCTTGTAATCGCCGGTGACATGCCGTTTGTGACCGCTCAATTTCTCCAATATTTAGCGGGCTCTGGACGTGATGTTGATGTAGCAATTCCTCGCACCACGGATGGATATCAGCCTTTATGTGCTGCATACAATCAAAGATGCATCAAGGTAATTCAAAAACATCTCGATACAAGAACCAATAAAGTGACAGATTTTCTTCCAAACGTAACAGTTCGCGAGCTTGGACCAACTGACACCGCATCTTTTGATCCGACTGGGACACTTTTTTTTAATATCAATTCACCTAATGACTACGCAACGGCCTTGAAACTCTGCCAAGAACCTCATAGGTCTAAATCAACGCAATGATCCTACTCCTCCATCAAAGAGTACAAGACCGATTCAGGTCAGTCCTAAAGACACTTTATGACCTGTCACCAGAAGTGTGTCCAAACATTACTATTCAGTATCCACCTACCCGCCCACTGGGCGACCTCGCTATCACTGTTGCTTTTGAACTGGCGAAAACACTGCACAAGTCACCGCGGACGATCGCGGAAGAAATCACTGAAGCACTAGGGCATATCGAAGGGGTCGCCAAGGCCGAGGCTTCGAAAAACGGATACGTCAATATTTATCTTGATCGAGCACAGTTCCTCCGGTCGGTATTAGATTCCCAGCCGAACTCTCCCTCAAACGAAAACGACGACACTTTTAAAACAATTGTTGAACACACAGCGATCAACCCAAACAAGGCAGCGCATGTAGGGCATCTTCGCAACGCCACCTTGGGTGACACGTTGGTCCGACTTCTGCGATTTGCGGGCCAAGCGGTTGAAACTCAGAACTACATCGATGATACCGGGGTTCAAGTCGCAGACGTAGTTGTCGGATTCGAACAACTGGAATCAAAATCTCTAGAAGACGTTCAATTACTCTGTGATTCAACACACTTTGACTATTACTGCTGGGACCTCTATGCAAAAGTTACGTCGTGGTACGACGCTGATCCAACACGATTGGAAATACGGAAAAAAGCTCTCCAGAATTTAGAGCGAGGCGGCAATCCTTCAGCAACATTGGCTAGCTTAATCGCAGATCGAATCGTCAGATGCCACCTGGCAACAATGGACCGGCTAAACATCGAGTACGACCTCTTAAGCTGGGAAGGGGACATTCTCAGACTCGATTTCTGGAAAACGACCTTTGACCTTCTGAAGGAAGCTGGTGTTCTCTTTCTTCAACCGACTGGCCCCCAAGCCGGATGTTGGGTCATGGAAATCAAAGAAGATCGGTCCGACGATAGTAGTGAGCCAAGGTTCAAGGTTGTTGTGAGATCTGACGGAACCGTGACATATGTCGGCAAAGATATCGCGTACCAATTCTGGAAGTTTGGATTAATAGGTAAGACCTTTAAATTTCTCCCGTATCTAACTCAGCGGTCTGGGCGAACTCTCTGGACAACGGCTACTGACGGCAGCGACGACCACAAAGAGTCTCCCCGATTTGGTTACGCCTCAGCAGTATTCAACGTGATCGACACCCGCCAAGCCTATCTTCAAAAACTCCTTCAACAGGCATTGACCGCGGCAGGACACAACGAACAAGCAGAAGGGTCTGTACATTTTTCATACGAAATGGTCGCTTTATCCCATAGTACAGCCGAACAACTAGGGTATGGGAACAGTGACTCGACCAACCGTCCCTTTGTCGAAGTATCGGGTCGTAAAGGGTTAGGCGTTAAAGCCGATGACCTCTTGGACCTCGTAACCAAAGCCGCCGACAGCGAGGTTCGTACGCGTAACAGGGAATTAGGCGATACCGAAGTTCACGAAATTGCCACGACTATTGGGATCGCAGCCGTCCGCTACTTCATGATCAAGTATTCACGAAGTAAGGTTATCGCCTTTGACATTGACGAAGCGCTGAGTTTTGAAGGAGAAAGCGGCCCATACATTCAGTATGCAGCTGTGCGTGCCGGGAATATTCTTAGAAAACTAAAAGCCAAAGACAACATAGACGGTACCCACATAATCGAACGGCTTCCGTCGCTTTCGCTTTCTTCTCTTGATGACCAAGATGGAACGAACCTATGGGGACTAGTGCTCGAGGCATCACGTTTAGACGAAGTCGCCGACCAGGCGATTCGAACATTGGAACTCTCGTCACTAGCCAAGTACACCTTCACTCTGGCGCAATCATTTAACGGGTTTTACCACCGATATCCGGTAATCAAAGAACCAGACGTGGATGTTCGTCTGTGGCGAGCTGCAGTTGTTGTCTACGTACGGAACCAATTAAGCACGGCCTTAGAATTGATGGGGTGCGAAGTCCCAACCCGGATGTAACGGTTTACGCGGCCGTTAATGTTAACTTGCTGCAACAACGAAACTTAGCGTCCGAGATTGGCGAGTAATTCGATGTGGGCCGAATTGGGAAACATGTCAAAAGCCTGTATTCCCTGAATAACGTAGCCAGCTTGCCGGAACCTGCCGACATCGCGTGCGAAGGTGGCCACGTCGCACGACACGTACACTATGGAGGCTACCCGTCTTTGCACTAGAAGTTCAAGAACTGTCTTTGACAGCCCCGCCCTTGGAGGGTCAACGATGACCGTTCCTGGAATACGTTGAGAACTTCCAGCCAAAAACCGCTCGACTGAAGTTCCAACGACTTGAATCTGACGAGGGACACTCTTAGCATTCTGGGTCAAGTCCTTACGAGCAATGACATCTCGCTCTACCGCAATAATTTCATTGACACCCAAACTGGCCAACGCCACAGCAAACAGACCCACACCCGCATAGAGGTCAAGAACCGGCCCTACTTTGACATAGTTACAGACCGCGCTAACCAAGGACGGGACCAAGTAACGGTTGGCCTGAAAGAACGAGCGCACATTTCTGCTAATCGTCCCTTCGAGGGATAGTGTTTCAGGAAAAAGCGTAGCAACTGAGTCGACAATGTTAGGTTCTCCTGTCGTAACCTTAATTTTAGAACTGCCCGGTCGAGACCAAGTCACTCCTGAAAACGAACAGTCCGACGTCCAAACCGAAACGGCTTTAAATAAGTAAGGTTTTTTGAGGTGAAAGTTAATGACCCGCGTTTCAGCCGAAATATCTTCTGCAAGATCTATATGCAAAACCGAGCGATAATTCGAACCAGCCAGTCGTCGTCCCACCATAGCGAGGATATGGTTTGTCTCCGGCAGTAGCTGACCTGTATCGGCGGGATCGCACAGCGTGTGAGTGCCTTCCCGAAGAAACCCAAGACCGGATGGACCAACATGTAATCGAGATCGCATCCGGTACCCGCGTTCGGGTGACGGGCTGACAGCTACCTGACCTAGATCGCCGGCGTGAGCAATCCGCCGGAGTGCATCGCCAATTACCTCTGTCTTCAACTGCCGCTGGCGCTCGTAATTGATATGCAGATAAGCCTGGCCCCCACAAGCGGGGTCAACTTTTACCGCACGTCGATCTGGATCGGGTTCCACAACATCGACCACCGTGGCGTGAATTACATCTCTACTTTCTCGAACGACCCTAGCTCGTACTCGTTCTCCAGGAATCGCACCAGACACGAGAACGACCCGGCCACCGTGGTGAGCAAGCATGACTCCGCCGGCGACCGGCCGTTCAACGCGAAGGTCAAGAACCGGTTTCATAACTTGACCAGCCCAGTAGTCTTGACGTTCTCCACCCTAGAGAAATACGGAATGATCAGATTATTCGAAAGAAATCTTCGGCAGTTTAAAGTGGTCATATAACAGGCGGTCTATACCTACACGCTTGGCCGAAGCGAAAGCCTCAGGAGGCATGCGCTCTCGAAACGACTCAAGTTCAATTGCCATTTCTGACTGTATTGACTCGAAAGTCCCAGAATCAACTACTTCATGTAACACTATCGTTAATTTAATTTCGATCTGTCGAAGGCGATCAACGACTTCCTGTCGTGCACCATCTTGGGGAATCCGAATCCTCTCACGAACCAGATTAAGATCATTAATTGACCTAGTAATTGCGTCCATCATGGCAGGTGACGGCGCACCAGTATCACGCCAAGTGGTCAACCGATCGATAGTCCGCTCAATGTGAGACTCAACTAAAGACCGTCTAACCTTAGACCTAGATGGTGTTGACGACAGAGTACCGGGTCCCAAGGCACGGCGCCACTCATGAAACAATTCCACCACGTCTGCTTCGCAGAACTCAATCCTGATCGGGCGCCTTGAACGTCCTTTCCTGTAATGGCGTTCAAACGTTCGGTCAATCGCATGAAACACGACATGCAATGGGACCTGTCTCTCTGCCCAGTCACACACCAACTCAAATCCAGGACCGACAATTCGTACAAGATGACCGCTGTTCTTCCCGCAAAGGTACGATTCAACTTCGCGACAATAGGAACCAAGCTCCATAGATTTACAGAAGTCAGTGACTCTACTCCTACCCCCGCACGTTCCTTTCCCAGATCAGTTTGAGACCAACCAAAGTTAGAGTGAGATTGACGTGGTCAATAAAACGAACCTCGGGTGCCATTTTTTTCGCAAGTCCACCTGTAGCCACACATATAGAAGGCTGCACTTCCGACAGCGAAATATTCAGACGTTCAATAATCCCCTCGATCATGGCTACATAGCCGTAGAATAATCCTGACTGCATCGCCCCGACGGTGGTCCGACCAATTAGTGCTGCTGGCCGCTGGATATCCACTCTTGGTAAGCGGGCGGTACGCTCAAACAACGCATCTGCCGAGATTTCAACACCGGGGCAAATGATGCCACCCAGATATTCGCCCGCCGGTGAGATGACATCAAAAGTAGTAGCAGTCCCGAAATCTACTACGATTACAGGGCGGTCAATCTCTCCGTAGAGTGCTCGCGCAGCAACACTGTTGACCAATCGGTCAGCACCGACTTCGTCCGGGTGTTCATACAAGATCGGAAGACCTGAATTGCTTGAATCAACGTGTAACACGTGTTGCCCAAATCCCTGTTCAACCATCTTCGCCACACTCTCAGTGACTGCTGGTACTACCGAAGACAGGATCACACCGGTGATTTGATCGGTATCAATACCTCGTTCAGCAAAAAGTCTACTTACAATTACCCACAACTCGTCCACCGTACGTTCCGGTGCTGAGGTCAGCCTCCAACTGACTGTCAACTCGTCGCTAAGAAATATTCCTATTGCGATGTTCGAATTGCCGACATCAATCGCCAAGAGCATCTCAGCCCTCCAAGGAATCTAAAGTTGGTTCCGGAAGCCAAACTAACTCTCCACCAAAAACCCGCTCACTCTGTTCGCCAAACCGAACACGAAGCGCGCCATCAGAATCGATCCCCTCAGTAACACCAGTGCGATCGCCCGTAGCAGATGCCCACAAGACTCTAGACCCCTGACTCGATGGAGACAGTTCCCGCCAACGCTGTAACATCGTCATTCCACCAGCGGTCCTACACTTGTCACTCCATCTCGCCAACGACAAAAGTATGCTCGCCATTACAACTCCTCGGTCTATCTTCCGTCCAGATACCGCTTCAAGCGATGACGCCCTTGCGGCTATCTCATGGGGGTATCCCATTGAGTTAACGTTAACACCGATTCCAACGACAACGGCACCATGACCTGCTCTGTCGG
>Ga0310121_10000119_pt1 | contig 78461 bp, 66 predicted proteins | sample CB27_Tmax_986_MG_FD_203504 | JGI IMG/M metagenome (GOLD analysis project Ga0310121, IMG submission 203504) | Marine microbial communities from Western Arctic Ocean, Canada - CB27_Tmax_986 | ecosystem: Environmental > Aquatic > Marine > Oceanic | place: Canada: Western Arctic Ocean | collected... | reverse complement strand
GCGCCGCACTGGGCCATCCCGCAGCCGAACTTGGTGCCCGTCAGGTCCAAAACGTCCCGCAACGCCCACAGCAGGGGCATGTCGGGATCGGCATCGACCTGCCGCTCCACATCGTTGACGATCAGCCGAACCATCGTTCACCGCCTTTTCCGATGAGCCTCGCCAGACGATCGCCGACGCCCTGCGCCGACCCGTGGCGCTCTAGCCCCCGCTGGGCGGCCGGGCGCACTCTCCTCAGAACCCGGGGCGAGTCTATCCCAATTGACGGGGGTCGGCGCATGAATTCGAGGCGGCGAATCGAGCCGTCCAGCGTCGCTGTCAGGCCACCCCGGCGTCGGCCTCAGAAGGACTTGTCCGCGAACGCTTTGCGCAGGAACTTGACGGTCCGGGGCCAGGCCTTCTTCGTGGCCTTCTTGTTGGCGCCGTCGCGGCCGGTCTGGTTCCTCAGGAAGCCGTGCCCGGCGCCGTCGTAGATCTCCGGCTCGTAGGACTTGCCGAGGGACTTCATTTTCTTGGCGGCCGGGGGGATCGTGGCGTTCACCCGCGCGTCGTCCCCGCCGTAGAGGCCGAGGACCGGGGCCACGACGAGCACGAGCGCCTCTTCGTCCGGCGCGCTGCCGTAGTACACCACCGCGGCGTCGAGCCCGGGCTGGTGGGTGGCGTAGCCGAAGCTTCGGGAGCCACCCCAGCAGAAGCCGATGGTAGCGATCCGGCCGTTGGCGGCCGGGAGCTGGACCGCGTGCCCGCGGACCGCGTCGAGCCGGCGGTTCGCTTCGACGGGGCTCAGCCCCCGGATGAGCTTCACCACGTCGTCGCGGCTCCCGACGGAGTCGGTCCCTCCGCCCCCGGGCCCGAGGCCCGAGAGCAGGTCGGGCACCATCGCGATGAAACCTTCCGCCGCCAGCTGGTCTCCGACCGCCCGGATCCAGTCCGTGAGGCCGTAGATCTCGTGGATGACGATCACGACCGGGGCGTTTTCGGCCCGCTCGGGGTAGACGACGAAGGTGCGGATCTTCGTGTCCCCGGTGTAGGAGATGTCCACCCACTCGCCGTGGCGCGGCGAGGAGTCGAGAGCCGCCTTGGCCCCGTCGGCGTCCGGGGGCAGGCCCCAGTCAGCGGCGCCCGCCACGGCGCCGGCGAGCGCGAGTCCCAGGACGACCGTCAGTGCTCGAGACATGCGCTTCTCCTCTCCGCGGGATCCGCTCACTACTCCCGCAGTCCCTCCGCCCAGTTGAGCGCGACCTCGGTAGGAAGGATGCGGTGCTGGCCGAGCGGGGCCGGGGTGAAGATTCTACTCCCCTGAAATCGCCCTGAGGGTGCGCTTCGCTTCTCCCGCCATGTCACCGGCCCACTGATCTTCCGCCTTCTCCTCGAGAGCGGGGATGAACACCAGGCCCTTCGGCCCCTCCTCGCGCATCCCGTAGATGACACCCAGCTCCAACGAGTAGAGAACGAACCGTATGGCGGCTCCTTCGGTGGCCCGGAACGCCGCCGATTGAATCTCCTCGCGCGTCGCGTCTTCGTATCCGCCGAACACGAAGTCCTTGATGGCGAACTTGTCGTGGTTGACCAGGATGGTTCGTCCGGACACGAGGTTCTTCATTTCGAGCCTGGCGTGAACGACACCCGGATCGTAGTCCCCGTCGCTCGTTTTCCGGGTGATCACTCTCTCAAAGGTCAAATCGATCTGAACACCGGGGTTGGCCCCCTCCTTGACCGGGGCCAGGTAGTCCAGAAAAGCCTGCCATAGGTTCGAGCCGTTGATGAACTGGGCGATCTGGCCCTGGTACTCGTACGGGGCGTCGAGTGTGCAGCGCGGGTCGAGCTTCTTGCTGGTGCAGGCCGAGGTTGAGAGCAGCCCAGTTGTGACGACCGCTAGAAGGCAGAGACCCCCTGCTCGGTTCGAGCCGATCGGAGTGGACGTCGGCGACCTCCTTGATTGCCGTCGAGAGGTGGCTGGCGGCGACCTTCGAATCGAATCCATGGTAGCGCACCAGGTGCTTGCGTGGCCGGGGGATCTGCGCAAAACACACGTGCGAAGCCTGCCCGCCAGGGTCACCCACCGGGCTCGCCGTCAGTTCAGATAGCCGAGGGCCTCGAGCCGCTCCCGGGCGTGGCTGTCCACCTCCGGGGCCGGACCGCCTCCGACCGGGCTCAGCCACACGTCGATCCCGGCGATTCCCGCCGGCGGCGGAGAGAACGCCCCGCCAATCAGCTCGACATCGGGGAACTCGAAGGGCTGCACCCGGGCCGAGACTCCCTCGGAGGCGACCCGGATGTCGCCGCGCTGGAGTGGACGACCGTTCCGAGTCCCTTCGAGCCAGAGTGGCGCGCCGTGAGGGATCATCAGGACGCTGACCTCTCGCGGTCGGCCGCTGCGTGGCACCAGCTTCAAAGTCAGGCTCTGGTGGCCGTCTTCCACCTGGGCGCGCTCGCTCGAGCCAAGGCCCTCGGCGTCGACGCTGTGGATCCAGCCACTGGTGTGGACGCGCAGGTCGTAGTGATCGTCGCCGGAGACGCGGATCCGATAGCGGAAGGCGGCCGGGGTGAGGGCATCCTCTGCGACTCGCTTCAAGGTCCTCGCTCGCACCCCCAGCTGCTCCACGGGGGTCGCCTGCTCCAAGGGGTCGCGCTCGAGGTCGAGGTACAGCTCCTGGTCCCGGGGACTGATGTGGTGGACGTACTTGTCGACGGGCGTGCGGACGCCGTAGGCCACGAACTCGCGGTACTTGGTCTCCAGGATCGCGGGTCGCTCGACCGGGTTGTCCGTGCCCGTCTCGAATGCCTCGTCGAGCGGGCGTCCGACGATCGTGGTCGCCGAGGGCACGGGGAGGCCCTGGCTGCGCAGGATCGTCGGCAGGATATCGACGAGCAAGACCTGGCGGGCCACACTTCGCCCGGCGTGTCGGTTGCCGGGAAACTTCACGACCAGGGGCACACGGATGAGCTCCTCGAACAGCGTGTGGCCGTGCATCCAGTCGCCGTGCTCCAGGAACTCCTCGCCGTGGTCGGAGAGGAAAACGATGAGGGCGCGATCGTAAAGCCCCCGTTCCTGGAGCTCTCGTACGAACCGCCCGAACTGCTCATCGCCGTAAGCGACCTCTCCGTCGTACTGGGCCACGATCCGATCGAGGTCCCGAGGCTCCTTGTAGTCATACGGCCCTGCGGCCCCCCGCCCCGGAACGGGGGCGGGGGGGTAACGCCGGTCGAAGGGCGAGGGTGGCGTGTAGGGCCAGTGAGGATCCATCGTGTGAAGGTAGAGGAGTGTCGCCAGCCCTCGCCGCGAAGTCAGGTACTCGAGGCCGGCGTCCACCACCTCCCTGGCGCTCTGGGGCTCGTCAGGTCGAGCGAAGTACCCGAAGCCCTGATCGAAGGACGCCTCCCTCGCCAGGACGAGCTCGTTCGTCACCACGGCGCCGGTCCCGTAGCCGTGCCCCTGCAGCATCTCCGCGAACGTCACCAACGAGTGATCCAGCGGTGTGTAGAACTGCACGCACCGATGTTGGGCAGGAAGCAGCGACGTGAAGACCGACGCCACCGATGGCTTGGTCCACGACGAGGGGGCGATCGCCTGGTCGAACACCACCCCGTCCCGGGCGAAGCGCTCGAGCTCGGGGGACGTGTTGCGCTCGTATCCGTAGAGCGAGAGATGATCGGCACGCAGGGTGTCGACGAGGTACACGACAACGAGCGGTGCGTCCTTGCTCGCGGCGGTCGGGATGATCGTCGGGGTCCCCCAGAACGCGCGGCCGTCCCCCTTGCTCCTCTCGTAGCCACGCGTCTCCAGGATCAGCTCGACGCCCCGGCCCGCGTGCTCCGACAGGTCCACCTCCAACGGGACCCAGCCCCGATCCCCCGCTCGGTTGGCCGGATCCACGAGCCGCGATCGCAACGTCGTCTCCCGACCATCCCGTCGCACCTTGACCACGAACTCGACGGCAGGCCGACGCCGATGCGGCCTTTGGATTCCCGCGGCGAGGGTCAGCCGGCCGCCGGGAGGGACGTCGACTACGAAAACGAGACGGCTGGGTGGCGTCGCAGGGAAGGTGGCACGAACGACGTCCCGGATCCGGTGCGGCCGCCCGATCTCGGATCGCACCCACTCCACGTCGCGACCCTCGACCGAGGCTTCGGTGAGGAGCGTGGGGGCAGACGCCAGAAGGTCCACTGCCTCCGGGCGCCCCGAGCAGGCGCCCGCCGCGAACGCGAGGCTCAACGCGCAGAGCCCTGCAGGCACGCCGCGCCGCGGCGACCAACCGTGCGATCGCGTCAACTTTCAGCCACTCGCTGCTGTCGAACCCACTGCGGTCAACGGTAGCACGAGCGTCCGGCGGGGCAGGACCATGGGCCGAGCGGTATGATTAGCTCACGGTGCCTATCGAACACGCGAGAGTCTCGGCCGGGCACCGCCAGGGAGGGGCCCCTTGAGCACGAGCACGGCGGTGAGCACACGGGACCTCCGGGCGACTCTCGAGGAGATCCTGCCGGCGGAGCGGGTGCTGACCAGCGCCCTCGACCGTCTCGCCTTCGCCAGCGACGCCAGCGTCTACCGGAAAGTGCCTCGCGGGGTGGTTCGGCCCGCGTCCATCGATGAGGTGCGGGGGCTCTTCCGCCTCAGCCACGAGCAGCGCGTGCCCATGACCTTCCGCGCGGCCGGCACGAGCCTGTCGGGTCAGGCCGTCACGGACGGGATTCTCGTGGACGTGTCGCGCCACTGGCGGTCCGTAGAGGTGCTCGAAAGCGGTGCCGCGGTGCGGATGCAGCCGGGGGTCATCGCCGCGGCGGTGAACCGCGCCCTGGCGCCGCACGGCAAGAAGATCGGTCCCGATCCGGCATCGATCAACTCCTGCATGATGGGAGGCGTTCTCGCCAACAACTCCTCGGGCATGTGCTGCGGGGTGGAGCTCAACGCCTACAACACCCTGGCGTCCATGGTCTTCGTCCTCCCGGACGGGACGCTGGTCGACTCCTCGGCGAAGGATGCCGAAGAGCGCTTTGCGGCCGAGGCTCCCGACGTCGCCCGGCGGCTCCTCGAGCTCCGGGACCGCATTGCCGGCGATACGAGCCTCCGGGACCGCATCCGCCGGAAGTACCGGATGAAGAACACCATGGGGTACGCGCTCAACGCGTTTCTGGACCACTCGACACCCGTGGCGATCCTCTCTCACCTGATGATCGGGTCCGAGGGCACCCTGGGCTTCATTGCCGAGGCGGTCCTCCGAACCGTCCCCGACTACCCGCTCAAGCACACCGGGATGCTCTTCTTCCCCGACGTGCCGGCCGCCTGCTCGGCCATCGTGCCTCTCCGGGAATCCGGCGCCCGCACAATGGAGCTGATGGACCGTGCGTCCCTCGCATCGGTGGAGGGTCGTCCGGGGGTGCCCGACACCATCCCCGGTCTCCCGCCCACTGCCGCGGCGCTCCTGGTCGAGTATCAGGCCTCGACCGAGTCGGATCTCGCGGAGGTCGTGGCCGGGTGTGAGGAGCTGCTGCCCGCGCTGCCCTTGGAGACGGAGCCCATCTTCACCCGGGATCCCACGCGCCAGGCCGAGCTGTGGGCCGTGCGCAAGGGCCTGATCCCGTCCGTGGGCGCGAAGCGGCGGCGCGGCACGTCCATGATCATCGAGGACGTGGTCTTTCCGGTCGACGCGCTTGCGGAAGGAGTGCGGGAGCTCCAAGAGCTCCTCTCCGCTCACCGCTACGACGACGCCATCGTCTTCGGCCACGCGAAGGACGGCAACCTCCACTTCGTTCTCAACCAGGGCTTCACCGAAGCCGACAACATCCGGCGATTCGACGCCTTCCTGCAGGGCCTGGGGGACCTCGTCGTCGTCCGCTACGACGGCGCTCTCAAGGGGGAGCACGGCACCGGCCGCAACATGGCCCCTTTCCTCGAGCTGCAGTGGGGCGCAGAGGCCACCTCGATCATGCGACAGATCAAGCGGCTCGTGGATCCCGAGGGCCTCCTCAACCCCGGCGTGCTGATCAACGACGACCCGCAGGGCCACACGAAAGACCTCAAGTCCCTCGAGCCCGTGGAGAAGGAGGTGGACGCGTGCATCGAGTGCGGGTTCTGCGAACGGCTGTGCCCGAGCCGGGACCTCACCCGCACGCCGCGCCAGCGGATTGTCCTCCGCCGGGAGATGACGCGGTTGCAGAGGGAAGAGCCCGCTTCGGCGACCCTGCGCGAGCTGGAGCGCGCCTTCGAGTACTCCGGGATCGAGACGTGTGCCGCCGATGGGATGTGCGCGACCGCTTGCCCGGTGGGGATCGACACGGGGCAGCTCGTCAAGCTGCTTCGAAGCCGGTCCCATCCCGCTTGGCGACGGGGGCTCGCCCGCACGATGGCGCGGCACTTCGGTGCCGTCGAGGTGGCGGCCCGCGGCGGGCTACGGATGGCACACCTGGCTCGGGCCGTCCTCGGCGATCGAGGCGCCTCCGGGGTCGCGAGGGCGCTGGGCCGCATGGGTCTCGACGTGCCACTGGGGTTTGCGGATCTTCCTCGTCCTGCCACCAGTGCTGCGCCTCACACCGCACGGGAAGCTGCCCACGCCGTGTACTTCCCGTCGTGCCTCACGCGAATCTTCGCGCCGGCCGGGAACGACCGGCCCCTCCCCGGGGTCATTGCCGCCGTGAGCGAGCGCGCCGGGTCGCCGGTGTGGATCCCCGACGGATCCAGCGGCCAGTGCTGCGGGATGCCCTTCAGCTCGAAGGGGTACAAGGACGCATCGAAAGAGACCCTGAGTCGCCTTGTGGAGGCGTTCTGGGTGTGGACCGACGAGGGTCGGTTGCCCGTCGTGATGGACACGAGCCCCTGCGCCCACACGATGCGGAACTGCGGCCCCGAGCTGGACCGCGGTCTGCGGGAACGCTACGAACGGCTGGAGATCCTCGATGGGGTCGAGTTCGCGTCGAGCCGCGTCGTGCCCCGGCTGAAGTCGCGCCGCTCGGCCGCCGCTGTCGCCCTTCACCCGGTGTGCTCGGCAGTGAAGATGGGGATCGACGGGCTGCTGCCCAAGATCGTCGAGCCGTTCTGCGCCGAGGCGGTCGTTCCGGAGAGTGCCGGATGCTGCGGCTTCGCCGGCGATCGCGGGTACTCGGTGCCGGAGCTCACGGCCTCCGCCACCCTCGCGGAGGCGCGCGAGGTCTCTTCCGGCTCCTTCGACGGCTTCTACTCGTCGAGCCGGACGTGTGAGATCGGGCTGAGCCGAGCCACCGGAAAACCCTACCGCTCTTTCTGGTACCTCCTCGACGAGGCGAGCGGGCCGGCGGCTCCCTGAAGTACGACGGCATCCCGCCGTGGCAGCGGCGCGGATGGGCGTGCACGGATCACTCGTTTTGTGGACACGCGGCTCGTGTGATCGTGGTCACCTTCCATGGCCCCCGCAAGCCGATAAGGTCCCTCAACATCGCGACAATCTGTTGCCGCGTTTCGGCGGGCCCTGCGCCCTGGCCGGTCCACACTCAACGTCGAGTTATTAAAGATAGGGCGAGCAATGCTGAACTCAAAGTGGCATCTGTTCAGGGTCGGCTGCGCCTCCGGTCTCCTCGGTCTGGTTCTGACCGCCCCTGCGGTCGGGCAATCACAGGGCGAGGGTGCCGCCGGGGACGAGTTGCAGCAGGGCTGGGAGCAGCTCGTCGGGGCTGCCGATCACGGCGACCTGCGCCACCGCGGCATGCTTCAGCATGCAGTCCTCCACCTCCCCCGGTCCGACGCGATGGCCTGCCGTGGAGATGACGTCGTCGTTGCGACCGACGAACCAGATGTAGCCGTCGGCGTCGCGGTATCCCGTGTCACCGGTGCGGAACCACTCGCCCACGCACTGGGCACGGGTGGCCTGCTCGTTCTTCCAGTACCCGAGGAACATGACCGGGTCGCCTTGCTTCGCGGCCAGCTCTCCGATCTCCCCATCGGGCACCGGATCTCCGTCGGCGTCGATGACCACGACATCGTGGCCTGGGTAGGGCCTCCCCATCGAACCGGGCTTGACCGGCATCAACTCCGCGCAGTTGCCCACGAGATAGTTGAACTCGGTCTGCCCCCACATCTCGTTGACCTTCACGCCCAGGACGTCGTCGGCCCAACGCAGGACCTCGACGCCGACCTGCTCACCCGCCGACATGATGGAGCGAAGGCGGAGGTCGAACCTCTCGGCCGCATCCGGCACCTGCATCATCATCTTCAGCGCGGTGGGTGGGATGAAGGCGCTTCGGACGCCGTACTTCTCCATCAGCACGAATGCCCTCTCGGGATCGAACTTGCCGCTGTCCACGCCGAGGACGGGCACGCCGTAATACAACGCCGGCATCAGCACGTCCAGCAAGCCACCGGCCCACGCCCAGTCCGCCGGCGTCCACATCAGGTCCCCGGGCTGGGGGAAGAAGTCGTGGGACAGCTCGAAACCCGGGAGATGTCCCAGCATGGCACGGTGTGCACTCAGTGCCCCCTTGGGGGGCCCGGTGGTGCCCGACGTGTAGATGAGAAACGCCGGGTCGTCGGCGCGGGTCACTTCCGGGTGGAACTCTCCGACGGAGCGATCCACCAATGACCAGAACTCGGTCGCTTCGTCCCCGTGCCGGCAGCCAACGACAGCGTGCAGGTCCGGGAGCTCCTCTCGGATGGACTGGATGAAGGGTGCACGCAGCTCGTCCGTGATCACCACCTTCGCACCGCTGTCGCTCAGGCGGAATTGAAGGGCGTCCCGGCCGAACAGGACCGACAAGGGCAGTACGACGGCGCCGAGCTTGTAGACAGCGATGTTCGCAACGGCGGTCTCGACACGCTGCGGGAGGACGATCCCGACCCGGTCTCCCTTGCGCACGCCCAGGGCGCGCAGCGCAAGGGCGAAGCGGTCGGAGTGCCGCTTCAGGTCGGCGAACGTGTGGCGGGCCTGATGGCCTGCGCTGATTCGGTGAGCAGCGCGGTGCGATCGGCCTCACCTGCGTGGGTGTCGCAGATGGCCACGCCGATGTTGAACTCCTCCGGGATTTTCCAGCGGAAGGACTCGTAGATCTCCTCGTGGCTACGAGTGTCCCTGTCGAACAGACGCTCGGGCTGCACAGCCGCGCGCTACAGAGGGTTGAGTGGATATAGTGGCTGGGCCCACGGGCCCGGCTCGTCGGGGACCCCGGACTCCTCCAGGGGACCCTGCACCGTCTCGAGGTAGTCGAGAATGAGCGTTCGATCCTCGTCTGTGAAGGCCCAGAGGTGGTGCTTCTCCTGCATCCAGGTGAGGCTCGCGTCCCAGTCCGCGCGGCTCATTCGGGTGTCGACCACGACACGGAGGGAGTGGCAGACGACACAGTTGAGGGCCACGAGTTCCCGCCCCGGTCCCGGGGCGAGCTCGGGGGTGTCGTCTGTGGCCTGAGGCTGTGGCCCGGCGGCGACGACCGCGACGCCCAGAAGGAGGCTGGCGAGGACGAAGAGCCTCGGTGACATGCTCACACCACCCGCACCGCGATCCGGTGCATGGCGTTGTTGAGGTAGCCGCGTGGATTCCATCCCGGCATCACCATGGGCTGCTGCCGTCCGTCTCGGCCCGTGGCCCGGGCGAAGACCTCGTAGTACCCGGGCATGGGAACCCGCAGCTCGGCGGACCACCGCCGCCAGGCGAACGGGTTCGCCTGGGTAGCCAGGGTAGCCTCGGTCCAGGTCTGGCCAAAGTCCAGGCTCACGTGCATGGCGCTGACCGACCCCTCGCCACTCCACGCGTGCCCCCGAAGGCGGAGCGGCGCAGCGACCGGGTGCTCGATGCCGGTGGCCGGGCGGGTGATGAGGGACTTCACGGGCATGGCCTCGATGATCTCCATGTCCTCTTCCGGCACCTGCGTGCCCGGGGCCACGGGATAACGCGGCACGCGGTAGGACATGCCGCCCATCTTGGGACCGTCGTGCACCCGGTCGCGAACCCAGAGACGATGGAGCCATTTCCCGCTGACGGAGGCCGGAAAGCCCGACGCGACCAGTCTCAGGGGAAACCCGTGCATCGCCGGAAGCGGCTCGCCGTTCATCTCCCAGGCCAGGAGCGTGTGGTCGTCCAAGGCCTTCGCCATGGGAACGCCTCGGGAGATGGCAACTTGATCTGCCCCGCTCAGGTGCGGGTCCTCACCGTAGTAGCCGACGTAGACCGCCGAGGGCTTCACGCCGGCGGCCGCCAGGACGTCCTTCAGGCGAACGCCCCGGTACTCCGCACAGCCGACCGCGCCCAGCGTCCACTGGTTGCCGCGGGCTCTCGGACGAAAGCCCGCGCGGCCGTTGCCCCCGCACTCGAGGGTCAGCCGGGCCACGTGATTCTGGTGACTCCGCTTCAGGTCGTCGAGGTCGAGAGTGAGCGAGCGTTCGACCTCGCCGTCGATCCTCAGCGCCCAGCCGGTGAGGTCGCGACTCGTCGCACGCTCCGGAACGAGACCGTTGTTTCGCACGAAGTGCGCGCTGCTCGGCGTGACGTCGGCGTCCAGAAGCGTGACCGATGCCTCGGCATTGACGGGCCGGTCGTTGAGGACGACGAGACCCTCTTTGCCTTCGATGACGAAGGGCTCGCGCTCGTCGGCGAGAGCCGCCGGCACCCATCCCGCTGGCTGTCGTCCGGCAAACGGCATGAGCCGGGTCGCGAAGAACCCCACCGTCGCCGAGCCCAGGACCCGCCCGAAGCGACGACGCCCGCCTCCCCAATCGAGAAGATGCGACGCGCGCTCCGGGTCCTGGCGGAGGAGCTCGAAAAGTCCCCGTTCCTTGCGTACAGTCATTCCAGTCAGCTCTCTTCCTGCGGCGTTCCGACTTCGATACCGGACAGGCGCTCGAGGGCCTTGACGAGCGCGTGGTTGCCCTCAGCGCCCAGGCCCTTCGCCTGGAGGGTGCGATAGAGGTTGACGACGAGGCTGGTGCCCAGCATGGGGACGCCAAGCTCGCCCGCGGCCTCGGTCACGAGGCGCAGGTCTTTCTGTTGAAGGTCGATGGTAAAGCCCGGGCGCCAGTCGCGCTTGATGACCTGCGGACCGCGGTTGGCCAGCATCCAGCTCCCGGCAGCCCCCGGCACCACGGCCTCGAGTGTCTTTTCGAGATCGAGATCCGCGGCCTGCGCGAACACCAGGGCCTCGCTCACCGCAAGGGCGTTCACGACGACGAGGATCTGGTTGACGAGCTTGACCTTCTGACCCGAGCCGAGGGGCCCCACGTGGGTGATGGCCTTGCCCATGGCGCGGAAGAATGGCATGGCCCTCTCGACCTGTTTCGGGTCACCACCCACCATGATGCTCAGGGTGCCCTTTGCCGCCCCCTCGCTGCCTCCGCTGATGGGGGCGTCCAGCATGTGGACGTCTTGCTCCGCCAGGCGCTCCCCCACCTCGGTCGTGGCCCGGGGGCTGATGGTGCTCATGTCGATCACCAGGGACCCGGGCCTGGCGCCTTCGAGGATGCCGCGTGTCCCGAGAAGGACCGCCTCGACGTCCGGGGTGTCGCTGACACAGGTGATGACGACGTCGCACGCGGCCGCCAGCTCGGCCGGATCCTCGGCCGCCTCGAAGCCCTCGGCCACCAGCTCGTCGAGCCGGCTCCGCGTGCGGTTCCACAGCCGCGGCTTGAGACCCGCCGCGGCGAGGTTGCGTACCATCCCGCGCCCCATGATGCCGATGCCGACGAAACCGATGCTCTCGCTCACACCCGCCTCCTCACCCGATTGATGGTGCTCTTTGCCTTACGAATCTCATGGGCTCTCCCTCCCACCAGCGGGCGGTCGTCGACCGAGCCTCACGATCGCCACGATGGCGCCGGTGGCGATCGCCGCCACCAGGAACGTCCCCAGGTTGATGGGGCCTCTTTCCGCGTGCCAGACCACCGCGTACCCGATCGCTCCGGGGAGGAGCGCATAGTAGAAGAAGGGCATCAAGGTCAGTCGGATCACGGTCCCCTCCTTTCCCACGAGCCCGACCACGGCCGAAGCCGCCACCACGTTGTGCACGCAGATCATGTTGCCCGCGGCGCCTCCCACGGCCTGGAGGGCCACGATCCAGGTGGGGTCGACACCGATGCGCTCCCCCACCCCGAACTGGAACAGGGAGAACATCATGTTGCTGACGGTGTTGCTGCCCGCCACGAAGGCGCCCAGGCCCCCGATGAACGGGGCGAAAACGGGCCAGGCGGAGCCGGTCAGCGAGGCCACGCCGTCCGCAAGCGCAATGGGCATCTCGTCGTAGCCCGCCGCTCCACCGCCGCTATTAATGAAGACCTGGACCATGGGCACCGTGAAGATCAGGGCCACCGAGGCTCGGCCGGTGGCGCCGAGGGACGCCGTCCAGGCCTGGCGGTAGCTTTCGCGGTCGATCCGGTGAAGCACGAATGTCAGAAGCGACACCACGACGAAGATGGTGCCCGGCAGATAGAGGGGCTCCACACGAGCCGCGATGCCCGTGCCAAAGAGGTCCGTGAAGCCCACTCCCCAGGCTCTCAGCCACCCCGAGAGAGGGAACAACCGCAGGCGGGTCAGGACCAGGAGCGCGGCCACCATGAGGTAGGGGGACCAGGCCCGAAGCGCCCCCATGGGCTCCCCCTGCCCGGCCGGATCGCGCAGGTCGATGGAGCCGGTCCACTCCGGAGGCCAGTTCTCCCGCTTGTCGAAGTCCCAGGCTTCCTCGGCGGGCGGCATCAGGAAACCCTTGCGGGCCGCCCACACGACGATCGTCAGGCCGACGAGGGAGCCCAACAGGGTCGGGAACTCGGGGCCGAGGAGCCACGCTGCCGTCACATAGGGGATCGTCATGGCCAGCGAGGCGAAAAGAGCGAACCTCCAGACCCGCACGCCTTCGGCAAAGCTGCGGTTCCGGCCGAAGAAGCGGGTCATGAAGGCCACCACCAACAGCGGCACCAGGAGTCCGGCGATCGCGTGGAGCACCGCGATCTTCAAACCGATCATGGCCAGGAAGTCGGTCCATTCGGCGTACCCGAGCCCCTCGGCGAAGGCTCGAACACCGGCGTCCCCCGACAGCCCCGTATTCACTCCGACCAGGATGGGCGTGCCCACAGCCCCGAAGGACACCGGCGTGCTCTGGATGATCATCCCCGCCGTGACCGCCGCCATGCCTGGGAAGCCCAGGCCCACGAGGAGCGGAACAGCCACCGCGGCCGGAGTTCCGAAGCCCGCCGCTCCCTCCATGAAGGACCCGAAGAGCCAGGCGATGATGATCACCTGGATGCGTCGGTCCGCAGTGACGCCGGTGAGCCCGTTTCGAATGGTGCGGAGCGCTCCGCTCTGCTGGAGGGTGTTCAGAAGGAGGATGGCCCCGAAGATGATGAAGAGGAGGCTCACCGCGATCATCAGACCCTTCAGCGTCGCGGCGGCGACCTGGAGGCGCGGGACCTGCCAGACACCCAGGGCCAGACCCGCGGCGGTCAGGTAGGAGACGGGCATCGCGCGGCTCGCCGGCCAGCGCAGGATCACAAGGAGGAGCGCCACCGCCGCGATCGGCAGCAGCGAGAGGAGCGCCAGCGTGCCGACGCTGGCCGTCACGGCGCGCCGTCGGCCGTGTAGACCCCTCCCGCCGCAGCCAGCGCCGCGCCGCGGTCGAGCGTCACGCCCTGGTCGCCGAGGATGGTCTCGAGCGCGGCCAACACCGCGGTCACGTTGCGGCGGGTGGACGAGCTGCCCATGAGACCGATCCTCCAGGCCTTGCCCTTGAAGGGTCCGAGACCCGCCCCGATCTCGATGCCCCACTCCCCGAGGAGACGGCGACGGACGGTCGCGTCGGCGGCGCCGTCCGGGACGTGCACGGCGTTGAGGTTGGGGAGCGAACGAGTCGGGATGTAGCTCACACCCATGGCCTCGAGACCCGCGCGGAGCGCCCGGTGGTTCAGGAGATGGCGGGCCTGACGAGCCTCCAGTCCCTCCTCGACGACCATGCGCAACGCCTCGTAGAGCGCATAAGACATGTTGATGGGGGCAGTGTGGTGGTAGACCCGGCTCTCGCCCCAGTACTGGGAGATCATCGACAAATCGAGATACCAGCTCTGGACCTTGCTCTTGCGCTTGCGGACGACGTCGTAGGCCGCCGGGGAAAAGGTTACCGGGGCCAGCCCCGGAGGACAGGACAGGCACTTCTGTGTGCCGCTGTAGCAGGCGTCGATCTGCCACTCGTCCACCTCGAGCTCGACTCCGCCCAGCGAGGTGACGGCGTCCACCAGGAGGAGGGCGCCCTTGTCGTGGATGAGGCGGGAGATCTCGACGAGGGGCTGGTGGGCCCCGGTGGAGGTCTCCGCGTGGACGATCCCCACCACTTTGGTCTTCGGGTGCTCGGCAAGCGCCTTTGCGACGGCGTCGGGCTCGATCGTCTCGCCCCAGGGCGCCTCGACGAGGTGGACGGTCGCCCCGCAGCGGCCCGCGACGTCGGCCATGCGAGTGCCAAAGACCCCGTTGACGCAGACGACCATCTCGTCTCCGGGCTCGATGAGATTGGCGACGCAGGTCTCCATTCCGCTGGACCCCGTGCCGGGCATGGCGACGGTGAGCTCGTTCGTGGTCTGGAAGACGTGCTTCATCAGCTCCCGCGTGTCGTCCATGATCCGCAGATACTCGGGATCGAGATGGCCGATGGTCGGCGAGGCCAGCGCCTGGAGGACACGGGCCGGCACGTCGCTCGGGCCGGGCCCGAGGAGCACCCGGTGGGGCGGGTCGAGCGGGGGGGGCATATTGATGTTCATGGCCCCGACACACTACGGCTCGGGGCTCGTGACCGTCAACTCGATGGGCTACCATCTCGCCAGAGGCGACGCCCCGTGAAGGCCACCGCACGCCGGAAGACGATCGGCCACGTCGTCTTCCGGCGTGCGGCCAACGTGGGCGGCAGGAACGTCTTCCGGCCCGCGCAGCTCGCCCGCGCCCTGGATCACCTCGACGTGGTCAACGTGGGCGCCGCGGGCACGTTCGTCGTGCGGGGGAAGGCGAGCGCCGCGAGGATCCGCCGCGAGATCGTGGCGCTGCTGCCGTTCGAGCCCTCGCTCGCGGTGGTGCCCGCGGGCGAGGTCGTGGCGCTCGTGCGCAGCAAGCCGTTTGCAGGCGTCCGGTTCTCGAAGGATCGGCGCGGGTGGGTTGCGGTCCTCGACGGCCGCCCACGACACCGAATCGGTCTGCCCGTCTTCGTCCCCGCACCAAAGGCGTGGAGCGTCCGCTTCGACCGCGTCCAGGGGTGCTTCGCCCTCGGCCTCTGGCAGCGGCGCCCCGGCAGCTTCGTCTTTCCGAGCCACACGGTGGAAAAGGCGCTCGGCGTCACGGCCACCACCCGCTGGTGGGAGACCATCGAGCGCACCGCTGAGATTGTCCAGGTCCCGTGAGAGAATCCGGCGACGCTCTGGACGTCCGCGCCGGAAGGGAGGTGGATCATGCGCCTCGGCATCGGGACCTACACGTACACCTGGGCCGTCGGAGTTCCCGATCACCTGCCGGAGACTCGGATGAGTGCGGCCGACCTCGTCAAGGCGGCGAACGCGGCGGGGCTGCGATGCGTGCAGATCGCCGACAACCTGCCGCTGAAGCAACTCTCGACCGAGGAGCGTCACGGGCTTCTCGAGCTGGCCGAGAGTCGCAGGGTGGCGATCGAGGTCGGGGCGCGCCGGATGACGCCCGAGCATCTCGCCACCCTCATCGACGTCGCCGCCTTCTTCGGCTCCCACGTCCTGCGCTTCGTGATCGACGGGCCAGGCTTCGAGCCGACAGTCGACGAGGTGGTGACGATAGTTCGCGAGGCGCTGCCGCGGCTGCGGGAGGCCGGAGTCAAGATTGCCATCGAGAACCACGACCGACTCGTGGCGGCGGAGTTCCGGGAGATCGTGAAGGGGACGGACGAGGATCAGGTCGGCATCTGCCTCGACTCGGTGAACTCGATGGGAGCAGGCGAGGCCGTCCGTGACGTGGTCGACACCCTGGCCCCGTGGACCCTGAACCTGCACGTGAAGGACTTCACGGTGCGACGGGTCTCGCACATGATGGGCTTCGTCGTCGAGGGCGCCCCGGCGGGCCAGGGAATGCTGGACATCCCGCGGCTACTCGAGGAGGTGCGACGTCACGGCCGCTGCCAGAGCGCCATCCTCGAGCTGTGGACGCCGCCCGAGAGCTCTCCGGAGAAGACGGTGGTGAAGGAGGCCCGTTGGGCGGAGGACAGCCTCGCGTACCTGAAGCCGCTCTTCGCGTAGCGCCAGGGCTCTGAGTCATGCAGCGGAGCCTCGACTCTGCGCGTGCGACGAAGCATCTCCCGATAGCGGCCTTCTGAATGACTGGCCGCCCTACGGCAGCGTCACGATCGCGAGTCCACCCTCGCGAATTTCGACCTCTTGCCGGGCTCCGCCCTCGACCGCGAAGACGTAGCGGCCGGGGGCGACGTTCTCGAGGCGGCGCACCGGACCCCTGATGGGAATGAAGCCGTCCGTCGAGAAGATCGAAGGAAGGTAGGGCCTCCCGTCGACCCGATAGAGCCGACCCTGGGGCTGTGGCAGGGCGAGGGTCTCGCGCCCGGCTTGAACCTCGAGGGTTCCGCCCGGAGTGAAGGCGACAGACACCTCCGAGGAGGGGACCATGATGCCCGGGCGGACGAGCGGGGCGTAGCCGGACGAGGAGGCCCGCAGCTCGTAGCTGCCGGGCTTCACCGACGGGATCTCACCACGCCCCTGGCTGTCCAGGGGCACGGTTCCGCTGAAGACGGCGACGCCGCCTCCGTCGACGAGGCGCACCATGAGACCCCGGAGCGGCGTGCCGAACATCCCGTCGCGAGCCACGAGGCCCAGACCCTCGCCGCGGCGCAACTCGACCCGGATCTCACTGTCTTCGCTTGCCATCACCTCCCGAGTCTCGGTCTCGTAGGCCGGCTTCTGAAAGGTGATCTGGAACGCCCGGGGGTCGAGATCCTCGAGGGCGAAGCGGCCGGCGCTGTCCGAAGACACTTGGTTGCCGAACCGAAATCCTCCGCCTCCTTCCTCGAGACGCACGCTCACGTCTCCGAGGGGCCGGGCCGTTCCCGTCTCGACGACGACCCCGGCAAGACGCGCCAGTGGAATCTCGATGTCCACGGTGGAGTCGTCCGTGAGAGTCACGCTCTTCTGCACGGGTGACCCGTTCGCGGCGGAAACGAAGAAGGCGTAACTCCCCTGCTGCATGCCCTCCAGGGCGTAGGCCCCCGTCTCGTCGGTTCGCGCGCTGGCGCGCCCGCCCCCGGACTTCGGCACGGCGTTCACGAACGCGTCGACCACGGGCTCCCCGCTCCGGCTGACGCGGCCCTCGACCCGAAGCCCCACCTCGAAGACGACCTCCGCATGGGCGTCGGCCTGCCCGGGCCCGATCGTGACCGTCGCGTTCGCCGTGCGGGTGGAGTCGAGGAAGTTGCCGGCGGTGGCCCGAAGAGAGATGGTCCCCTCGGGCACCCCGGTGAGCTCGAACGCGGCGTCGGCGCCGGATCGGGAGGACGCGAAGTATCCGTCGGGCCCGTTCGCGGTGATCGAGACACCGGCGAGCTCCGAATCGGGGAGGCCAGAGACGGTCCCGCGGATGATGGCCCCTCGTCGAGGATCAGCGTGACGTCCTGGCTGGCGTCGCCGGTGACCACGGCCTCGACCGGATCGCTCGATTGGCTCCGGAGCGACGAGTACAAGGTGTAACGGCCGGGGGAGAGTCGCTCGAACCGGAAGCGGCCATCCTCGCCGGTGAGGCTCCCCTGGCCACTGCCAAAGCCGCGCAAGCCGGCCTCGCCTGCCTCGGCCAGGCTGACCTCGGCTCCCGCCACCGGCCGACCGGCGGCGAGCACGACCCCTTCGATGGCCCCCCCGGTGCCGAGACGCAGGTCGGCTGTGGTCGGCGCGTCCTCGAGCTCGACAGTGACAGAGGCCTCGCTCCACTCGGGGTGGGAGGCGGTGACGGCCCAGGTGCCCGGCGTGAGGCCCGTGATCTCGTACTGCCCGTCGGCATCCGTCATGGCCTCGGTGTTTCCCCCGCCCATCAGGCGAGGCATGCGTCGCCCTCCCCCACCCGACAGCTCCGCGTGGACCGTGGCGTCGAGAATCGGGCGGCCGCTCTGGGTCTCGACAACGTGCCCTACGATCGTTCCACCCTTCGAAAGGCCGATCTCGACCACTTCGGTGCTGCCGCCCTCCTCCAACACGACGCCCGACGCCGTGCCGGCCTGGAAGCCGTCGGCTCTCGCCTCGACGGTCCAGGTGCCCGGCGGCACGTTCTCCAGGACGAAGGCCCCATCCTCGGCATGGAACGACCTCGGGTCGTTGGGCCCACCGCCGCCGGGACCACCGAAGAAGAAATGGACACCGTCCCGGGACGCGGGCCGGTAGCTCACCTCGAAATCGACGAGGGCCTGGCCATTCTCGGTCTGGGAGACGCGTCCGCGGATCTGCCCATGGCCTTTCACGGTGATCTCGAGGTCGTCGGTGGGTGCGGTCACGTCGGGATGTCGCGGTCCGAGCCCGGTGGGCCCGATGACCTAGAGGTCGTAGACCTCACCCTCGGCCAGCCCCTCGATCAGGAACGCACCATCCGGGCCAGTGGGTTCGTCGAGGCGCAGACCGACTGCCCCGCTACCCTGCCCGGCAGGGCGGGCGGTCACAAACCAGCCGGCCGCCCCGTCCCCGACGCCGTCTCGAAGAAAGCCGCTGATCGTGGCGCCGGGAGCCAGTACGAGTTGGACAGGCTCCGAGTTGCCGTCGTCGGTGAGCTTCACGGGATCGAGGATCACCCGCCCATAGCCGGGGCGGCTCGCGGTGAGCGTGTAGTCGCCGGCCATCAGGCCGCGGAAGGTGAAGCGTCCGTCGGCGGTCGTCTTCCGCCGAGGCCGGCTGCCAGGCCCCATCATCGTCACGAATATCCCGCCCCGGCGGCCGCGGAAAGAACGGGGCCGCCGCAGCTCGACCTCCACCTCCGAGATCGGACGGCCCTCTTCATCCTTGACGAATCCTTTGAGCTCGAGCCCCACCCGAAGGACGACTCGCACCCCCGCGGTGGTGGCATCCGGCGCCAGGTCGATGCCCCCGAGGCTGCGGGGCTCGTAGTCCTCGTGCCAGACGTCGAGGCGTTGGCCGTCACCCGGCTCGAGGCGAGTCACGTCGAAGCGTCCGTCGGCTTCGGAACGCACGACATCGGCCTGGTGCCTGATCCGGCGCGAGAAGTCACGCACCCCTCCGGCGCCGCCCCGCGACACCTGGATGGTCGCGTTCGGCACGGGCAGGCCCTCTTCGCTCACGACGCGGCCGACGAGCGTCGCCCCGGGCACGAGTGGGATGTCCTGAGTCCCGGCCTGTCCCGGAGACACGTCGACCAGGCGCACCCACCGAACGAACCGCTTGTCGTCGACCTCGATCCCATAGGACCGAGGCGGAAGCCCCACCATGCCGTAACGACCGTCTCGGCCCGACCGGGCCACGAATGCCGCTCCGTCGCCGGCTCTCGCTGTCACTCGGATCCCGGCGATCGGACGTCCGGAGTCGGCCGCGACGACCCGGCCGGTCAGGACGGCATTGCTGGCAAGGACGACCTGCATCGGTTCGATCGTCCCCGCACCGACAGGCGCCGCTGCCCGGCCCATTCCCCCGCCGTCGGCGAGGATCTGGCCGCTCTCCCTGGCGGGGACACCTTCGATGAAGAACGAGCCGTCGGAGCGGACCTCGTGCCATCGGGTGGTCGACTGGCCCTCGAAGCGAACGACGGCTCCGCCGGCGGAGGTCCGACGATCCGGAAGCGTCACCGACCCGCGGAGAACGCGACCGAGGGCGAGGGTCACGGGTCGCACGAGAGCGCCGCCGCGCACTCTGCTCCTCTCGACGGTGGCCAGGCCGAGGGCCTAGATCCGGATCCTGTTCCCGATGTCCGACGCAGCGTCGAATCGAAAGGTGCCATCGGGACCGGTGGAGGTTACTTGCGGCACGGGCTCGACAGCGGTGAGGCGGTCACCCGGGCGACCGCCTCGACCGGCCCAGAGCCTCACCGTCGCGTCGACGACGGGTCCACCGCGGGCGTCCACGACGCGGCCTGCCAGGGCGGCGGCCGGGGCCAGGCGGACGTCGCCAAGATCCTCTCCGCTCGCATCGACCAGCTTCCCCAGACGGTGGGGAGCGCTCCCACCGCCCGAGAACTCGACGCGGACCGGCATGGCGCCGGTCGACCCGGACGTCGCGAGTGCAATCCGGAAAGAGCCGCCCTTTCCGGTCAGCCCCTCGGCAAGCGGCCGCGGCTCGTCTTCGCCTCGTGCCTCCCGGCGGGACCTCTCGAAGCCGTCTTCGAACGGGAGGATCGCCACGGCGATCCCGGCCGCCGGTCGGCCGTCCACGAGAACCCGTCCCCGCACCTCGGCCGCCTGGGCGGTCGCCACGACGAGGCTGAGGGACGCTGCGGCACAGAGGATCCTGCGAGCTGTCATGGGCTGTTGAGGCGCCAGACGGCCAGGCTCAGCGACCCGGCGAAGAGAATCCAGACGAAGTACGGAACGAGCAGGAGTGCCGCGCGACGCCTCACCGGATAGAACGCCACGATGGTGGCCAGAGTCGCCACCGTCATCGCGACGATGTCGTAGAACGCCCAGTCCAGCCGTTTGAGACCAAAGAAGATCCAGGGCCAGACGGCGTTGAGCGCCAGCTGAAGGAAGAAGAGCAGCACGGGAACCCGTGCGTGACCCTCGCGCCAGACCATCCATCCGGCGGTGGCCATCAGGGCATAGAGGACCGTCCAGACCGGCCCGAAGACCCAGCCCGGGGGAGTCCAGTCCGGCTTGGCGAGAGCCGTGTACCAATCGGCGAAAGCCGTGCTGGCGACCCTTCCACCGAGGAGCGATGCTCCGAAGCAGAGCACAGCGAAGGCCACGAGGCCCGCGACGTCGCGGACCGGGGGAATCTCGACGGCCGACAAATGGAGGCGTCCCACGGCTGCCTCAACTCAGATTCTTCGCCGAAAGGGAGGCCAAAATCCAGCCCTTGACGCAGCGGTACGCAAAGGCTGGATAAAATGAAGAGGGATGTCACTTCAGGGAGGCCGCCGAGATGCCTGACCCCCGGGTCCCCGAGACCCTCGACGGATGGAGCGTACTGCATCAGATGTTCCGCGTCCGCTGGACCGAATGGGACGCCTTGCCCGAGTCAGAGCGCACGACCCGGGCCTCCGAGACCGCCAGCATCCTGGCCGCGATGCAGCAGGGCAAGGAGGGCACCAGCGCGCCGGTGACCCTGCTGGGGCACAAGGGCGACCTCCTGCTCCTCCACTTCCGCAGGGACTTCGAAGCGCTGCAAGCGGCCCAGCTCGCCGTGGCGCGGCTCCCGATCGCGCCGTTTCTGGAGGCCACGACGTCCTTCGTCTCCGTGGTGGAGCTCGGGATGTACGAGATGACGGGGCGCATTCATGCCGGGCTAGCCGAGCGGGGTCTGAAGCCCGGGACCGAAGAGTTCACAGCAGCGCTGGGCACCGAGATGAAGGAGCAGGAGAACCGCGTCGGGGGTCGGCTGTGGCTGGACGTGCCGGCGCGGCGCCACGTCTGCTTCTACCCGATGAACAAGCGCCGGGGCGAGGCGAAGAACTGGTACGGGGAGCCCTTCGCCGAGCGGGCTCGGATGATGCGCGAGCACGGGAGAATCGGACGCGGCTACGCCGGGCGGGTGAACCAGATCATCTCGGGCGCCATCGGATTCGACGACTGGGAGTGGGGCGTCGACCTCTTTGCCGACGACCCGCGAGTCTTCAAGGAGCTCATCTACGAGCTGCGATTCGACGAGGCCACGGTCTGGTACGGCGAGTTCGGACCTTTCTATGTGGGACTTCAGTTCTCTGCCTCGGAGCTACCGAAGTACCTTGCGGGCGAGGTCCCGGCCCTCCTCGAGCAGAAATGACGAGGGTCGGTCGCGTGGTCGTGTGCGCGGTGGCGGCGGCGCTCTGGGGCTGCGGGGGGGGACGGAGGAACGTCGCCCACGCCCGATCCCACGCCGCCACCGTCGGGGTCGTGCGCAGCGGGAGCGCCCGTCTCCGGGATCCCGACGCTCGGGGTGCGGCTCGTCGCCTCGGGCTTCAGCTTTCCCCTGGACCTGCAGTCGGTGGCCGGCGACGTGGAGCGTCTCTACGTGGTCGAGCAGGGAGGACGCATCCGGATCATCCGAAACGGCCAGATCCAGGCCGCGCCCTTCATCGACATCTCCGGGCGCCTGAGCGCGGGAGGCGAGCGAGGCCTCCTCGGCCTGGCGTTCCACCCGGGATTCGCCTCGAACGGGCGGTTCTACGTGAACTACACGAATCCCTCGGGCGACACACACATCGCCGAGTTCACGGCCGACTCGGCCGATGCGGCCAGCCCCGCCAGCGAGCGTGTCCTTCTCGTCGTTCCCCAGCCCTTCTCGAACCACAACGGCGGGAGTGTCGCCTTCGGCAGCGACGGTCATCTCTACATCGCGCTGGGCGACGGAGGCTCGGGGGGCGATCCCCTGGGGAATGGACAGGCCCTCGACACGCTCCTCGGGAAGATCCTGAGAATCGACGTGGACACGGGGGCGCCGTACGCCATCCCCGCCGACAACCCCTTTCTCTCCATGCCTGGAGTCCTGCCGGAGATCTGGGCCCATGGCCTCCGCAACCCCTACCGAGTCGCGTTCGATCCCGCCACCGGCAATCTCTACATCGGCGACGTGGGCCAGCGGCGCCGCGAGGAGATCGACGTCGGGCTCGCCTCGGAGGGTGGTGGGGAGAACTACGGGTGGAACGTGATGGAGGGCCTGGACTGCTTCAGCCCCTCGAGCGGCTGCGACAGGACCGGGCTCAGGCTGCCCGTTCTCGATTACCCGCACAGCGAGGGCTGTTCGGTGACGGGCGGCGTCGTCTACTCGGGGTGCCGGATGCCGGACCTCGTGGGGACGTACTTCTACGGCGACTTCTGTACGGCCTTCGTGCGCTCCTTCCGCCTGGCTGGCGGAGAGGCCACCGAAGCCCGTGATTGGTCGGAGAGCATCGGGGGCATCGACCGGATCTCGAGCTTCGGCACCGACGCCCAGGGCGAGGCCTACACCGTCGACTACGACGGTGAGATCTACCGGATCGAACCCGCGAGCTGAGTCCCGGCCGCCACGGCCGTGATAGGGTCGGGCGCCATGCGACACTGGCCTGCTGCATCAGGCTTGGCGGCCGTTCCTGTGGCTTTGGCTGTGGCTCTCGGGGCCTGTCAGACCGGGCCCGCGGTCGTCCGACCCAACCTGCTGGTGATCCTGACCGACGACCAGGGATGGGGCGATCTGAGCCTGCACGGCAACCCGGATCTGAAGACGCCCCGCCTCGACGCCCTGGCCCATTCCGGCTCGAGCCTCGACCGCTTCTACGTCAGCCCGGTCTGCGCCCCCACGCGAGCCGCCTTCCTGACCGGGCGCGACTCGCTCCGCGGCGGGGTCTTCGGAGTGACGAGGGGCCAGGAGACGCTGCGCGCCGAGGCAACGACCCTTGCGGAGATCCTGCGCGAAGCGGGATACCGCACAGCGATGGTCGGCAAATGGCACAACGGAGAGCACTACCCCCACTCCCCCGAGGGCCAGGGCTTCGAGACGTTCTTCGGCTTCCGCCGGGGGCACTGGAACAACTATTTCGACACATGGCTCCTGCGGGGTACGGAGCCCGTGAAGACGAAGGGCTACATCGCCGACGTCCTGACGGAAGAGGCACTGGCGGTACTCGAAGAGGAACACACGCGGCCCTTCTTCCTCTATGTCGCGTACAACACGCCCCACTCGCCCTTCCAGGTTCCGGACGCCTACTTCGATCGGGTGAAGGCACGGGATCTCGACGACCGGACCGCGGCCTCCTACGCGATGACCGAGAACCTCGACGACAACGTGGGCCGGCTGCTCGACGGACTCGACGCCGCCGGCGTGGCGAACGACACGATAGTGGTCTTCTTCGGTGACAACGGGCCGAATGGCCGGCGCTTCAACGGAGGGATGCGCGGAAGAAAGGGAAGCGTGCACGAGGGTGGGGTGCGGGTGCCCTGCTTCATTCGCTGGCCCGGCCACCTCCCGCCGGGCGAGGTGGCCGAGATCGCGTCGGCGGTGGACCTTCTCCCCACGCTTCTGGATCTCGCGGGCGTCGCGCTGCCCGAGGAGCTGGCGCTCGACGGACAGAACCTGCGCCCTCTCCTGGAAGGCGACGGAGCGCCGTGGCCCGATCGGACACTCTTCAGCCACCGCTTCCGCGGTGGCGGTGTGGAGCGCTTCCCTGGGGCCGTGCGCACCCAGAGCCACCGTGCCGTCAACGAAGGCGACGGATGGGAGCTCTACGACATGACAAATGACCCCGGAGAGAGCCACGACCTCGCGGCGGAACAACCGGATCTCGTGGCGCGTCTCTCAGGCGAGTACGACGATTGGTTCGTCGACGTGACTCAACGAGGATTCGAGCGCTTCCCCATACCTGTGGGTCACGGCGAGGAAAACCCTGTGATGCTCCCTGCCACACAGGCGTATTTCGAAGGAGGTCCCGCGTTCAAACAGGGCCGGGGCTGGGCCAACGACTGGCTCACCGAGTGGACGAGCACCGCTGGCACCATCGCCTGGGAAGTCGACGTCGTGGAGGCGGGCGAGTTCGAGGTCATCGTCCAGTTCCTCTGTCCGGAGGACGAAGCCGGGGCCCGCGTCCGTGTCTCCGCCGGAACCGGCGACGCCGTGGAGGGGAGCGTCCCGGGGACGCCCTTCCGGCAACTCCCCTCCCCGGACCGGGTCCCCCGCCAGGAGGTGTACGAGATGGAGTGGGGTCGTTTCGCTCTCGGCGCCCTATCCCTCCCTCGCGGCCGGACGCGCCTGACGCTCGACGCTCTCGAGAACCCAGGAGGGCAAGTCATGGACTTGATGGCCGTGTGGCTGGAGCGCCGCCCGGGTTCCTGAACGGTCCGTGCCGGTATGATGGCATCTCGATTATCGGAGGAGAGGAGTCCCTCCCGGAAAGGCGACACCGATGGAACTCGAGGGTCTGTTCGCAAAGCACGTGGACCGTCTACAGCAGGAGACGGAGAAGATCCTCGGCGAGACGGGCCTCGACTCTCTCGTCGTCTCGAGCGGCGCGCCCTTCACCTATTTCGCCGACGACCGGGACGCGCCCTTCGAGCCCATCCCCCACTTCGCTCACTGGTGCCCCCTGACCGGCCCGCACCACTTGCTGCACATCGTCCCGGGACGGCGACCGCGGGTCATCCGCTTCGCGCCTGAAGACTACTGGTACGAGCAGGGCGGGGTGACGGAGGCCTTCTGGCTGCCGGCGTTCGACCTCGAGGAGGCGGGGACCCTCGATACAGTCTGGGAATGCCTGGGCCAGCCCAAGCGGGCCGCCTACGTGGGAAACGAGACGGACCGTGCCACTGCGGCCGGGCTCGCCACGAATCCGAAGGAGCTCGTCTCGCACCTCGACTGGCTGCGCAGCTACAAGGACGAGTACGAGATCCAGGCCCTCGAGGAGGCCACGGTCCTGGGCGCCCGCGGACACCGCGCCGGTCGCGAGGCCTTCGCCGGCGGCGCCTCGGAGCTCGAGATCCACCAGGCCTTCGTGCAGGCGGTGGGCACGACCGAGGCGGCGCTGCCGTACACCACCATCGTGGCTCTCGACGACAAGGGGGCGACGCTTCACTACGAGAGCAAGCGGACCGTGGGCGGCGGCCAGGTCCTGCTTCTGGACGCCGGTGCCCAGGTGCACCACTACGCCTCGGACATCACGAGGACGACGGCCGCCCTCTCGTGCGATCCTCGCCTGGCCGCGATCATTCGCTCCATGGACGCCCTCGAGCGGGACCTTGCGGACGCGAGCGTCCCGGGTCGCCCGTACCTCGAGATCCACGTCGAGGGCCACCGAGGCATCGCGCGAATCCTGAGCGAGCACGGCCTGGTGAAGGTGGGCGCCGACGAAGCCTTCGAGAAGGGGCTCACCCACCCCTTCTTCCCCCACGGTATCGGCCATCATCTCGGCATCCAGGTGCACGACGTGGCGGGCAAGCAGTCCGATCCCGGGGGGACGCCGGCGCCGCCGCCCAAAGAGTACCCGTACCTTCGAAACACGCGGACCATCGAGCCGGGCCACGCCTTCACCATCGAACCGGGCCTCTACTTCATCCCCATGCTGCTCCGGGCGTTCCGCAGCGGATCGGACGCGTCTTCCTTCGACTGGGACACGATCGATGCCCTCACTCCCCTGGGTGGCGTTCGAGTGGAGGACAACGTCGTCGTCACGGAGTCAGGGCCGAGAAACCTGACCCGCGAGCATCTGGCTGACTGAGGGTCCCCGTGTCATGAAACTGTGCTCGAAGCTCACTCTTCTCGTCGCGGCCCTGGCCGTGTCCCTTCCAGCCACCGGCGAGGCCGACTCGGCAGACATCTATTGGATCGACGTGGAAGGGGGTGCGGCGACCCTGGTGGTGACCGAGGCAGGCGAGACCGTTCTCATGGACTCCGGATGGGCGGGATTCGACGACCGCGATGCGAAACGGATCGAGCTTGTGGCGGAGGTGGCGGGCGTCGAGAGGATCGACTACCTCATCACCTCCCACTTCCATCGCGACCACGCAGGCGGCCTTGCCGCACTGGCCAGGCGGATGGAGATCGGTCAGTTTCTCGACCACGGGGACAGCGTGCAGAAAGACAGCGGCCGCGGCCGCGAGCTGTGGGAAGGCTACCTGGCGACCGTCGGCGAACGGCGCCGCATCGTGACACCGGGAGAGACGCTGCCGCTTCGGGGTGTCGAGCTGATCATCGTGGCTGCGCACAGCCGGTTCCTCGCCGAGCCACTGGCAGGTGGCGGGGCGAATCCTCTCTGCGAGGACTTCGTGCCGCACCCCGAAGACGAGGGCGAGAATGGCAAGAGCATCGGATACCTGCTGGAAGTGGGCGACTTCCGGTTCGTCAATCTCGGGGACCTCTCCTGGAACTTCCAGGGCCAGATGGCCTGTCCGGTGAACCTACTGGGCAAGATCGACCTCTATCAGGTCACTCACCACGGCGTCCGTGACGACGTGGTCCCGCAGCAGATGTGGGCGCTCGAGCCAGCGGTGGCGGTGATGAACAACGGGCCGACCAAGGGGGCCGGGATCGAGGCGGTCGAGACCGTGATGGCGTCGCCCGGCCTCGAAGACCTGTGGCAGGTGCACCGAGCCGTCGAGAACGACGACGACCACAACACGGACGAGCGCCTCACCGCCAACGTCGCCGACACCGAAGGTTGCCAGGCCCACTGGCTCCACGCTCGGGTTCGTTCGGACGGCTCGTACACGATCACGAACAGCCGCAACGGCTATTCGAAGACGTATCGCGCCAGGTGATCTGGACTCAGCGACCGAGACGATCCAGGAAGGCGCCGCTCGAGAAACGGATGAACATGGCCCGGTCGCCTTCGACCTCGGCGAAGCGGGTCGTCGCCGCTCTCATTGCGCGACGGGCGGAGCGAGCGTCGTCGCCCAGGAGCTCGATGGTGCGGCAGGCGAGGAGGGCGACGTCCAGATCTTCATTCTGGAGCTCCTTCGTCAGCACCTTGAGCGCCGGCCCCGGGTCGCCATGATGGGCCAACGCGTCGGCGGCGGCGATGCGCACGACTGCCGAGTCGTCTTCGAGGGCCGCGGTCAGCGCATTGTTCGACCGGTGTGACGAGCGTACCGAGGCTCGCAGGCCCACCGCCGCCCAATAGCGCACTGCCGGATCGGGGTCCTGCAGAAGCTCGGCCTGCTCCTCGAGAGCGTCCTCGCGCCCAACAAGGGCCGCGGCAGCGGTGATCCGCGCCTGGGGATACGCCTCGGCGTCCCGGGCAATCTCGAATGGTGTGCGATTCCCGATCCGCGCCCACGCCTCGGCCTCGGGAAGGAAGCCCACGTCGTGGGTGCGGCGGATCCAGCGGGTCAGCTCCTTTCGCATGGTCGAGAGGGCGCCCCAGTGCTCGTCCGAATAGACGAGGTTGCGCAGCTGCTGCGGGTCGTCGCGCACCGCATAGAGCTCCTCCCGGGGCCGGGTCGGCGCCGCGTAGCCGAGCTGCGCCCCCTCGAGCCTCCCCCGGGCGGCCAGGCGCTCGATCTCGTTGCGGATCGCGGCGGTGTCGGAGAAGGCAGTCGGCTGGTTGTATCCGAGGTGAGGCATGTACGTCCGCACGTAGAGGTACTCCTGGCTCCGGACGGACCGCGCCAGATCGTAGGCCTCGTCGATCCGGTCGCGGGCACCGAAGACGTACTCTCTCGGCTCGCCGGCCTGCGAGCCGAGAAAAGGCTTCCCTTGCATCGCGTCGGGGATGTCGAGACCCAGCAGGCTCAGGATGGTGGGCGGCAGGTCGACGAAGCTGACGAGGCGGTTCGTCGTCCCCCCGGGCGCGACGGGAGCGAGATGCTTGTACTTCTCCGGGAAGCGGATGAGGAGCGGCACGTGGGCTCCCGAGTCGTAGAGGACCCGCTTGTGCCGCGGGAGCCCGGCTCCGTGGTCGGAGTAGAAGAAGACGATGGTGTCGTCCTCCAGGCCGTCCTCGGCGAGCTCGGCCAGGATCCGGCCCACGTTCTTGTCCATAACGGTGACGCAGTCGTAGTAGCGGGCCAGCGTCTGGCGCACCACGGGGGTGTCCGGATAGTAGGGGGGCACCGGCGCCTCGTCGGGGTCGTGGATCTCGCCGGGATCGAGCCGGCTCTGGACGCGCTCCTGGAACTCCTCGTAGCTCCACGACATCGAGCGGGACTGGTGCGTCGTCATGTCGTTGAAGACCGCGAAGAAGGGCTGCCCTGCGGCCCGGCCCCGCCAGTGCGCCGAGGGGCTGCTCTCGTTCCACGACTCCGCGATCAGGCGGGCTTCGTGGCCGGTGTTGTAGTCGGTCTTGACGTTGTTCGTCGCGTAGTAGCCCGCCTCGCGAAGGTACGAGGGGAAGCCCTTGACGTGAGCCGGGATCGGAAACAGAGACCGCAGGCGCTGGGTCCCGAGGCTGGTGGCGTAGAGACCGGTGATCAGCGTGGAGCGGGCCGGCGAGCAAACGGGGGCCGTGGCGAAAACGCTCGTGTACCGGACGCTCTCCTCCGCGAGGCGGTCGAGGTGCGGGGTCCGGGCATAGGAGTCGCCCCAGCTCCCCAGGTTGGGGCTCATGTCCTCGGCGGTGATCCAGAGGATGTTGGGACGCGTCTCGGACGACGAGCACGAGACGAGGGTCGCGGCGACGAGGCCGAGCAAGCCCTTGCGGATCATCGGAGGCTCTCCAGGCTCATGAGCTGTGCCCGCCTGTCGTGGCCGGGGGCGAGGGCGAAGACGAGGGTCGGTCCGATGGCATGGATGTCCCAAGCCACAGCGTGTCGGGGTGCGAGTAGTGGCCGCTCACGTCGAGAAGCTGGCGCCCCTCGGTGACGAGGCCGAGGTCGAGATCGGCGGTCAGGATCCCTTCACGGCCGTAGAGAGGCTCGGCCAGGTAGTCGCCGTTCGGCGCCACGATGGCGCTGCCGCCCCGAGAGAGCACCTCAGGGGCCGCGGCCAGGGCGTCCTTCAGCTCGAAATCCTCCGGGTAGTCGGCACGGGTGACGAACTGGTTGCAAGCCAAAACAAAGACCCGCCCTTCGAGAGCGATGTGCCTGAGCGTCGCCTGCCAGCCGTCGGTGGAGTCATGCCCCTTCCCCCTGGCCTTCTTCTCCGGCGGCAGCGCGAAGATCAAGAAGCAGCTCTTCCGCCGTCCACTCGTTGCCCCTGTAGAGCCTGTGGAGATTCCCCTCCGGGTCGATGACCGCCGTGCGCAGGTTGTGGGCGAAGGATCCCTCTTCTTCGTCGTAATCCAGGGCAAGGGCGCCTGCCAGGGTCCGTACGGCCTCGTTTGTCCCGCCGGCGAGCTCCCAATGGGAAAAGGGAGGGGCCGTCTTCTGGAAAGGCTTGCCGTACGCGAGGAGCACCTCGGGCGTGTCGTGCTCGGTGTCGAAGCTGACCGTCAACAGGTGAGTGCGAGAGAGCAGCTCCTCATCGTCCACGAGCGCGTCGTGGACCTCCGCAAAGCGGTTCATCATGCGCGGACAGAAGTCGGGAAGAGGGCACCGCGTGAAGATGAAGGTGAGCGCCAGGGCGCGCCCCCGGTAGTCCGAGAGACGCACGGCATCGCCCGCCTGGTTCACGAGGGCCACCTCGGGCAGCGCCTCCCCCGGGTGCAGGCCGTGCAACAGGGGTCGCGCCGTCGCGGACGGATCCGGCGTGCCCGGCTTGACGACGACGAGCGCCTCGAGCCAGTAGCGCGTGTCGGGGACGACGAGCCGGGCCGTCACCTCGTCTCCGGGAGAGACGATGTCGAGGAGCGCGGCGTCCTCCCTGCGCACGGCGAAGGGCATGATCATGGCGGGCATGAAACCCGGGATCTCCGTGTGGTTGATGGTGATCTTGCGGTTGGCAGGGTCCACCTCGACGACGGTGCCCTCGAGCAGGTAGCTCTGCGCCCCGGACTCGAGGGGCGGACCGGTGCAGCCAGCAGCAACGAGGATCGACATGAGAAGAAGGCGCGTGCAACGGCGGGCGCGGAACATCGTGCCACTCTAGGAGGCGCGGCCTCCCCAGTGCAAGCGGCGAACGCGGGACACGGGCCCTTGACGTGCGGCGTCCCGGAGCGGACCATGCGCGGGGCAATCGGTCCGGAAAGTGGAACCTCTCAAGATCGGGATCACCGGGGTGCGGGGCGTCGTCGGACAAACGCTGACGCCGGACCTGGTGGTGCGCTTTGCCGAGGCGTTTGGCGCGTACCTGGACGGCGGCCGGGTGCTGGTGTGTCGCGACCCGCGGCCGTCCGGCCCGATGGTGCAGGCGGCGGTGACGGCCGGGCTCATGTCCGTGGGGTGCGAGGTCGTGGATCTCGGCGTCTGTCCCACGCCGAGCCTCCAGCTCGCCGTGCCGTGGCTCGGGGCGAGCGGGGGCGTCTCGATCACCGGCGGCCACAACCCGCCGGAGTGGAACGCCCTCAAGTTCGTTCGGGGAGACGGGCTCTACCTGAGCGCCGTCCAGGGCGAGGAGCTGCTCGACGTCTTCCATCAGGGTGCGGTGGAAAGAGCCGGCTGGGACCGCCTCGCCACGGCGGTCGCACACGAGGACGCGGTCTCTCATCACCTCGAGGTCCTCACCGCGGCGTTCGAGACCGAGGCCATCGGGGCACGCCGCCTTCGCGTGGCCGTCGACTGCGGAAACGGCTCCTGCGCCGTCCTCGTCCCGCGCTGGCTCACCGCTCTGGGCTGCGAGGTGCTGCCGATCAACGACGATCCGTCGCTTCCCTTTCCCCGGCTGCCCGAGCCGTCGATCGCCACCGCCTCGCAGGCTCGGGCCGTGGTTCGCGCGGGCAAGGCGGACCTGGGTCTCGTCCTCGACGCCGACGGTGAGCGAATGAGCCTCGTGGACGAGACCGCTCAGCCGCTCTCGGAGGAGCTGACCCTGCCCCTCGCCGTCGAGGCGGCGCTCTCCCGCAACGTGGGACCGGTCGTGACGAACGTCTCCACCACCGGGCTGGTGGAGCGGGTGGCCGCCGCTCACGGCGCGAGGGTGGTCCGGACGCCGGTGGGCCAAGCCTACGTCTCGCAAGCCATCGTCGAGCACCACGCGGTCGTGGGGGGCGAGGGCAACGGCGGCGTCGCGGTGCCGACCGTCCACGCGACACACGACTCCGCGGCCACGATCGGGCTCCTGCTCGGACACATGGCGAGCCGGAAGCGAGCCCTCTCGCAGCTCGTCGCCGCACTTCCCACCCTCGCGGTGCGCAAGATCGCGATCCCGGTGCCCCCCAGCCTCCTCTACTCCGCCCTGGCGGAGTTCCGCGAGGCCGTGAGCGCCCTGGAGGGGGTCACGGCGGATCACACCGACGGAGTGAAGCTCTCGTGGCCGGATGGATGGGTCCACGTCCGAGCCTCGAACACGCAGTCGCTCGTCCGCATCATCGCCGAGGCGGAAGACGCGTCCCGCGCGCAGGAGCTTCTGGACTGGGCCCGGGAGAGGCTCAAGGCATGAAGGCCATCCCGACCCTGAAGATCAGCATCTCCGGCGTCCGAGGCGTGGTCGGAGACTCCCTCACCCCGGAGATGGTGGCGCGCTTCGCCCAGGCCTTCGGAACATACGTGGGCGGCGGCCGAGTGGTCATCGGGCGCGACCCGCGCACGTCGGGCGAGATGGTGCGCCAGGCGGTGGTGGCAGGGCTGGTCTCCAGCGGGTGCCGCGTGAGCGATCTCGGGGTCTGCCCCACGCCCACCGTCCAGCTTCTCGTGCGACAGCTTGGCGCCAGGGGTGGCATCGCCATCACGGCGAGCCACAACCCTCCCGAATGGAACGCCCTCAAGTTCGTCGGCGGGGACGGCCTCTTCCTGGGGCCGGCGCGAGGGCGGGAGCTGCTCGACATCTACCACCAGGGGCAGTACGCGAAGGTGCCCGGATCCACGCAGCGGTCCCCCGAGCGGATCGAGGACGCCGTCGAGCGACACGTCCGGGCGGTCGTCGAGGGCATCGGCCCGCTGCCGAAAGGCGGAAAAGGGCTCGTGGTGGCCGTCGACCCCGGAGGCGGGGCAGCGTGCGTGGCAGCATCGCGGTTGGTCGAGGCGATCGGCGCGAAGGCCGTGGCCATCCACACGACCGCGGACGGTCGTTTCCCGCGGCCCGCCGAGCCCATCCCCGAGAACCTCGGCGCGCTCGGCGACGCGGTTCGGAAAAACGGCGCCGACGTGGGCTTCGCCCAGGACATGGACGGCGATCGGCTCGCCGTCGTCGATGCCCAGGGGCAGCCGATCGGCGAGGAGCTGACCCTCGTCCTCGCCGCCGAACAGGTCCTCGCCCACACGCCGGGGCCGGTGGTGGCGAACCTGGCCACCACCGACGCCGTGGAGGCCATGGCGTCGCGCTACGGCGCCGAAGTCACCCGCACCCGGATCGGCGAGGCGCACGTGGCCGAGGGCATGCGCCGCTCGGGTGCGGTGATCGGCGGCGAGGGCAACGGCGGCGTCCTCTACCCGAGGGTCAACTTCGCCCGGGACAGCCTCGTCGGGATGGCCCTCATCCTGCACCGGTTGTCGGAGACCGGGCGATCGGTCGCCGAGCTGGCCGCACCGTACGACGGCTTTCGGGTCGTGAAGCTCCAGCGCCACTGCCCCGTCGACCGGGCGCGGGTGTTGATCGAGAGAGCCCGCGAGGCGTGGGCCGATCGCTCGCCTGACCTGCGGGACGGGGTCAAGGTGCGGACCTCGGAGGGCTGGTACATCGTGCGTCCCTCCAACACGGAGCCGATCGTCCGTGTGATCGCGGAGGCCTCCACCGAGAGCGCGGCCCGGGCCCTCGCCGAGCGCGCGGAGGCCGAGGTGGAGACGCTGCTCGGGCTCTCGTCCGCGTAGGAGGGGTCGCCCAGGGTGGCGGACTCCCCCCGCGGTGTGCCTACTGGAAGTGACGGGCCTCGGGCCAGAGCTCCGGAAGTGACCCCTTCAACCCCCTCCCGATCCAGATCGGAAGGTCGGACTCGTAGGGCATGCAGTTGAGGCACGTGACCGTCGCGCCCAGCTCCACCGTCTCGAAGAGCTCGTCGATGCGCTCCCGCGCCACGCCGAGGACGAGGAGCACCTCACCCGTGCAACGGCCGGGCCCCCAGAGCCAATAGCTGTTGTGCGCCGACAGGGTTGGTGGCAGCGCCAGGGCGGGACCGAAGTACTCCATGGCGCCGGCCTCGCCGTAGTTCCCAGCGAAGATGCAGGCCTCGGCCCGCTCCTCCGCGGGAAGGGCACGCACGACGCCGGACACCGTTTCTGCCATCTCCCGCCAGCCGTGCATGTCGGCGTAGAACTGGGAAAGACGTCCAACCTCCTTGCGCTCGTCGGTCGACGGACCGATCCCAAGGACTGCCCCGTAGCGCACGTAAGTGTCGACCGCGAGGACGGGGCGGCCGAAAGGAGACAGAAGAAGGCCGCCGGCGAGGACGAGGGCAGCGAGGACCGGGCGCGCCCACCGGGTCGCCCCTGCAGTTGCCCGCTCGAGGGCCACGGCACCGGCGGCAAGTGGTGCACCATAGGCGGCGGCCAGGTAGTAGGGCTTGCCCCCGGTGAGGGCGAGGACGGCGACGACGGCGAGAAAAAGGAAGCCCAGGGTGCGGAAGGGCACCGCCCCGCGGGCCAGGAGGAGCCAGCCCAGACCCAGGATCCAGAGCCAGGAGGCGACGACGGTCTGCTGGATCGTCTGCACCAGGAAGGCCGGGATCGGGAGCGAGATCATCTTGTCTCGGCGTGCGTTCGCCATGAACTCGAGGGTCGGCCAGTCGTGGCCGTGCTGCCAGACGATGTGCGGAAGAAAGACGAGCGCGGCGAGCGCGGCGCCGATCCAGAGCCAGCGCGTACGGAAGACGTCCCATCGACGCCCGAGCACCAGCCCGACCACGAGGCCGAAGCCCAGGAAGAAGACGCTGATCTTGTTCAGAAGGCCGACGCCCGCGACCAGGCCAAAGACGAGCCACAGCCGCTCGTCCCCGCCCGAAAGGAGCCGCACGACGATCCAGAAGAGGATGGCCCAGAAGAACAGGTCGAACACGTTCATCGAGTAGACGCTGCCGAGGGCCAGGGAGATGGGCAGGACGGCCAGGGCGAGGCCGGCGAGAAAGCGCGCGAAAGGACCGCCCCCGAGCTCCTTCGCGATGCGCGCCGTGACGAAGACGGTCGCGGCAGCGGCGAGGGCTGCCACGACGCGCAAGGCAAGGTGAGAGTCACCGGCGAGCTGCCGGACCGCCCAGACCACCCACCCCACGAGGGGTGGGTGGTCCACGTAGCCCCAGGCGGGGTGTCGCCCGCAGGCCATGTAGTACAGCTCGTCGCGGAAGACGCCGTAGCCCGGGAGGAGCGCGAGATGAAAGAGAAGCAGGCCGAGCGCCGGAGCCAGATCGGCGAGGCGCTCGAGCCGCGACGGAGGCGAGCCGGAGACGACCCCCGTCATGGCGCTTCCCCGGTCAGACGTTCAGACCCGCCGGCGCGCGAGCGGCCACGCGACCTGGCCGAGGAAGCCCTCCGGCATCGACTCATCATCGGGGTAGCCGAGCCGCTCGGGGCTCCGATCCCGTGGCCAGAACGCGGTTCCAAACAGGAAGTCCCAGCACGAGAGAACGATGCCGAAGTTCTTGGCCGTGCCCCCTTCGTCGGAGGCGTCGTGATGCCACAGGTGCATCCGAGGGCTGTTGAAGACGTAGCCCAGGGGGCCGAGGCTGACGTTCAAGTTGGCATGGTTGAGGTCGCCCCAGAACGTGGTGAAGACAAAGACCCAGAAGGTGACCCCGGGAGCGGCGCCGAGTAGGACGAGGGGGAGCCACTGGGCGGTCTTGTAGACGAGGATCTCCATCCAGTGAAATCGGAAGTTCCCGATGAAATCCATGGTGTGGATCGAGTGGTGCACCTTGTGGAACGCCCAGAGGACGGGCACCCGGTGGAGCATGTTGTGCACGGTCCATTGGATGAGGTCCGCCAGCACGAAAAACACGAGGAACTGGGACCAGGGGGGCCATCCCGGAACGGGTGACCCCTGGAGGGTCACCCCGGCGTCCTGGAGCAGCCGGGTCGCCTGCAGGGCCACCCAGCCGGTGAGGCCGGCGGTCAGGAGCGAGAAAAAATGCCCGTTCAAGGCGAGGAAACCCACGTCTCGCAGCCAGCCCGGACGGAAGAGCCTCTGCCCGTTCCGCCAGGGGACCAGTCGCTCGAGAATCACGAACCCGATTGAGATGCCGATCAGCCAGTACGAAAATCGCACGCCGTGCCTCGTTCAGCCGCGTTTCGCCGGCGAGAGGTGTCGCGTCGGCGCGGGCGAGCGCCTCCATGGTACTGCTGCCGAGGCGACTGCGCGCCCGAGTCGCCGCTGGCTAAAGCTCGACACGCCGAAGCCTGAGGGCGTTCGTGATGACGGTGACCGAGCTCAGGCTCATGGCGGCGGCAGCCAGCATGGGCGACAGCAGCCAGCCGAGCCAGGGATACAGCACGCCGGCGGCAATGGGGATCCCGAGAGCGTTGTAGAAGAAGGCCCAGAAGAGATTCTGCCGGATGTTGCTCACCGTGGCTCGCGACAGGCGGCGGGCGCGAACGATGCCCCGCAGGTCCCCCTTCACGAGGGTGACGCCGGCACTCTGCATGGCCACGTCCGTACCGGTGCCCATCGCGATTCCGACGCTCGCCGCCGCCAGGGCAGGGGCATCATTGATGCCGTCGCCGGCCATGGCCACGACCCGACCCTCCGATTGGAGGCGGCGGACGACCTCCTCCTTGCGGTCGGGCAGCACCTCGGCCTCGACCCGCGTGATCCCCAGGGTGCGCGCCACCGCTTCGGCCGCTGTGCGGCTGTCCCCGGTCAGCAGGTTGATCTCGAGCCCCTCGTCGCGGAGCGCTCGGATGGCTTCGGGTGTTGTGTCCTTGATGGGATCGGCCACGGACAGAAGCGCCCGTGGGCGGCCGTCGACCGCGAGGAAGACGACGGTCCTCCCCTCCTGGCGCTCGCTCTTCGCCTGCTCCTCGAGCAGGGTCGCGTCGATGCCGAGCTCGTCGAAGTGCGCCCGGTTTCCCAGCGCGAGCGCGCGGTCGCGCACGGTGCCGCTCACACCCCGGCCGGTGGCGGAGTGAAAGCCCGTCACCGGCTCGAGAGTGAGGCCCCGCTTCTCCGCCGCGCCGACGATGGCCCTGGCCAGCGGGTGTTCACTCCCCCTCTCGAGGCTCGCGGCTAGGGCGAGCGCCGCGTCTTCCCCGTCTCCCTCCAGGTCGATCACAGTCTCGAGGCGTGGCCGGCCTTCGGTGAGCGTGCCTGTCTTGTCGAGCACGAGCGTGTCGACGGCGGCCAGCGTTTCGAGGGCTTCGGCGTCGCGGATCAGGACCCCCGCGCTCGCCCCGCGCCCCACGCCCACCATGATGGACATCGGCGTGGCGAGGCCGAGGGCACATGGGCACGCGATGATCAGAACGGATATGGCTGCAACGAGGGCATAGACGAACCGGGGCTCGGGACCGAGGGCACTCCAGACGAAGAAGGCGAGTGCGGCGATGCCCAGGACTGCGGGGACGAACCAGGCGGCCACGGTGTCGGCAAGGCGTTGCATCGGGGCCCGGCTCCTCTGAGCCTCGGCCACGAGCTGCACGATGTGGGCGAGAAGCGTGTCGCGCCCCACCCGCTGCGCCTTCATCACGAAGCCACCCGTCCCGTTGAGGGTGGCGCCGGTCACCGGGTCGCCTGGACCCTTCTCCGCCGGCACCGGCTCGCCGGTGACCATCGACTCGTCGACGGCGCTGGCTCCCTCGAGGACGATCCCGTCGACCGGCACCGTCTCTCCGGGCCGGACGCGGAGACGGTCCGCCGGCTGCACGTGCTCGAGGGGCACGTCCGCCTCGCTCCCGTCGTCGGCGAGGCGTCTGGCGGTCTTGGGGGCGAGCCCGAGAAGCGCCCGGATGGCGCCGCTCGTTCGATGCCGGGCCCGCAGCTCCAGAACCTGGCCGAAGAGGACGAGGGCCACGATGACCGCAGCGGACTCGAAGTAGCGATCGACGGTACCGCCGTGACCACGGAAGGACCCGGGGAAGAGATCCGGCGCGAGCACCGCGACCACGCTGTACAGCCACGCCACCCCTGTTCCGATGCCGATGAGGGTGAACATGTTGAGTCGGCCTGTCCGCACGCTGGCCCACATCCTCTGGAAGAACGGCCAGCCAGCCCACAGCACGACGGGGGTGGCCAGGAAGAGCTCGAGCCAGGCCAGGAAACCCGGGGACAGCAGCCGGTGAACCCCGAGCGCGGGCACCATGGCGCCCATGGCAACGGCGAGGAGCGGAGCGGTCAAGATGGTGGCGACCCGGAGGCGCCGGGTCATGTCCTCGAGCTCGGGGCTCGTCCCGTCGGCCGCGGTGACGACCCGCGGCTCGAGCGCCATGCCGCAGATGGGACAGGGGCCCGGCTTCGTCTCCAGGACCTCTGGGTCCATCGGGCAGATCCATTCGACGCTCTCACCCTCGGCGACCGGGGGCGCCGGCTCGGGCTCGGGCGACGCCTCGAGGAACCGCTCGGGGTTTGCGATGAACTTCTCTCGGCAGGTCGGGTTGCAGAAGAACCAGGTCTCGCCGGCACGCTCGAAGGATCCGCCCGGGGGATGGGCGCGGTCGACGAGCATGCCGCACACGGGGTCGCGCCCCGGCCTGTCGCTGGCCGCCCGACCGAGATGAACCTTCGAGAACCCTTCTTCGCTCATGCTTCCTTCTCTCAGCGCAGATCGATCACCTTGTGCTCGAGCAGGCGTGTGAAGATCACGAGAGCGCCAGTCTCCGGAATGGGACAAAGCTTCAGGATCGAGCGGATGTCCCACTGCCCGTTGACACGGGAAAGCACGAACCCCTCCTGGGGATCGAAGCTCTCGTTGGCGAGCGCCATCGCCCCGAGGCGCAGGACAGGGATCTTGTCGAGTGGAATCGCATCGGCGACCTTGGCCTTGCGCCGCACATCCACGACCGCAAGGAGGCCCTTCTTCGCGGGCTGGTTCACTCCGTCGAGGGCGAGGACGCGCTCGTAGGCCTCGAGGGAGGAGTCGAAGCGGCCTTCCTTGAGTCGCATCTCCGCGCCTGCCAGGAGAGCCTCGATCAGCGCGACCGGGTCTGTCTCGGCCACGCCGGCTTCGATGTTCTCTACGGCCAAGAGACCCTCGTCGCACAGACCAGCGATGTGGAGCGCGGTGTCGTACTGCGAGCGACGCGCCTCGAGACTGATCGCGGCCAAGGTCTTCCCTTCGGATGCGAGTCTCACCAGCTGCTTTCTGGCGGGGTTGGCGACCTGCTCGGCGTCCCCCAGGACCTTGAACGTCATCTCGCCGGTGGGGAAACGCTTGCGCAGCTCCTGCCAGCGTTCGCGACGGTGTCGACCTTCTTCGAGAAGCGTCCTGAGGTCGATTCGCAGATCGGAGGGAGACTCGTTTGACGGGGACGAGTCGTCGAAGTCGAAGCGTCCATCGTCCCAGAGGAACAGATCGTAGAGGTGGGCTTCGGCGTTGCCGCGCAGCGTCTTCATCAGCTGCTGCTCCGTGAGTAGCTTCTCGCCGATCAGTATCTCGCCGAGGCGGCGGCGGTCCGTCTCCTGCTTCAGCAGCGCCGTGAAGAGTGCCTCTTCGGTGATCAGCTTCTCTCGCACCAGCGCTTGCCCGATCGTTTCCCGGGGGTCGTTGCAGGTCGACCAGTCGAGGAAGCCGTCGCGAAACGCCAAGCGCTTCTTCGTGGAGAGCCGCGTCATCAAAAGGGTCCCCGAACGCCTGCGTCCCTGGATCCAGGCAAGCAAGTCGAAGATATCGAAGGTGTGAAGATCTCCTGCGAAGCTCATTGTTCTTGGAGCTCTTTCTCTAGGGCTCGACGATCAGGGGGCGGGGACGATTGGTGGGCCTGCCCCCGAGACGTCCCACCAGCCGGGTCGCGGTGTCCAAGAAGACTCGCGGCCCTTCTTTCTCACCAGCCGTGGCGGCGAGGGCCCCTTCGAGCCCGCGCAACGCCGCTGCGAGGTCACGGTCGGAGGGGCGATGCACTCCTCCTTCGCCGTCCCGCGCCTCGAACATGCCGGAGAGCTCCTGGACGAGCTCCTGTGCTCGAGCGTCGGTGGCAGGGTGCTCGTAGAGGACTCCCCGCTCGCGCGTCTCGACGGTCTTGCGTAGAGCGACGACCGCCTCGAGCAGGATCGCATCGTCGAGATCGCTCCTGCGGCCCCGAATCCCATTGATGCCGGCCAGGGCCAGGAGCACGAGGTGCAGCTGCCTCTCCGTGAGACGGGCCACGTGCGGGCCCAGGCGCCGCTCGTCCCGCTCGCGATCCGCCGCGCGGCCCTCCCAGCCGTGCGCGTGGGCCCCCGTCAGATACACGCAGTCGGACGGGCACTCGATCTCGACGAGCCGCTTCGTGCCACAGCATTGAGAGCAGATGCCGGCTCCCTTCGCGGGGCAGGCACGCTTGCCCTTGCGCTGCCGGCAGAGGGGGCAGCTCACCCGATCTTCACCATCTCGCGGAGCTCGCGCAGAAACCACTCCGCGTCGGTCGGCCGAAGATCGGGCCTCGGATGGAGACCCCGGAGGAGCAGCTTGTCCATGGACTCGGGCACGCCTGGGGCCAGCTGCGAGGGCAGGGGCAGGCCGACGCCCTGAGGCTGCGAGCTCGGGTGTGTCCCGGTGAGCAGGTGGTACATCACCGCCGCCAGAGCGTAGAGGTCGCCCCCGGCGTCGTGGTCCCCCTCCGGCGGCCGATAGCTCGGGCTCGGAGCCAGGGTGCGGGCCAGGCGACCCAGGCCGAGGTCGGCAACCTTGATCACGCCCGAGGCCACCATGGTGTTCGACGGCTGGATCGAGCCGTGGACGAGGCCCTTGCCGTGCGCCACCGAGAGCGCCTGCCCGACGATCCGTCCGAGGGCGTGCACCTGCTGGAAGGAGGCGCGGCGGCCGGACTGGACCAGCTCCTGAAAGTTCCGGCCCTGAACGTATTCACTCACCACGCAGCGCTGGCCGCGCAGCTCCATGTAGGCGATGACCTTCACGAGGTTCGGATGCGAGATCGCGGAAGCGGCCTTGAGGTCGTTCACCGTGGCCGTGAGCACCTCCCGGTCTTTGACCATCTCCGGCGGCAACACCCGGATGACGACGCTGCGACCGTCGGCGGCATCTTCACCCCGATAGAGCACCCCGAGTGGGCCACGTCCAATCTCTTCCTTGGGGACGAATCGCGGCGGGCGAGCCGCCGGTGCTCCAGCCGGCGGAGAAGGAGCGGGCGCGGCCGCGGCCGGTGGAGCCGGAGCCGCGCCGGCGGCGACCGGTGGGGGCGGGGCCCCGGGTGCTGGGGACGGCGGGGCGGGCGCGGCAGGCGCGGGTGGAGGTGCGCCTCCCTGAAGATGGCTCACCCGCGCCTGAACGTCCCGGTAGCTCAGGTCCTCGGCCTGGATCTTCTTGTACAGAGCCACTGCGTCCTGGGCCGAGCCGGTGGACTCGTGAGTGCGCGCCAACCAGTAGTAGAGGTCGAGGTTGGCCGCCGAGACGGGCTCGCCGCCGATGACCTTCTGGAGACGTTCTTGCGCCAGCGCCGGCATCCCCGTGTCGATGAAGAGCCGGGCCAGGAGCTCGGTGGCCGCCCGGTAGTTCTCGTCTCCGGCCTGAACGCGCTGGAGGAGGGCGATCGCCTTCTCCCGCTCGCCGGCCTCGGCGGCCGCCTCGCCGCTCTTGAACGTAAACCCGGCGCGACCGAAAAGCTCCGCGGCCTTCGCCTTGTTTTCGAGCTCCTCGTACAGCTTGGCCGCCGTCTCGTACTCACCGCCCTTCTCGTAGGCGGCAGCGCCACGGTCCTTTAGCCCGGCCCGCAGATAGACGCCTCCCGCCGCGGCCCAGCTCTCCCCCGCTTCGTAGGCGCCGGCCGCCTCCGCAAGCAGGTCCACGGACTCGTACAGCTCGGCGGCACGCAGGTATCCTGCCTCTTGACGAACCAGGCCGCGGCTTCGGGAACGCGATCCGCCTTGAAGGCCACCTCCCCCCGGAGGTTGGCGGCGGGGATCGCCTCGCCTGCCTTTTCGTAGGCGATGGCCGCCTGCTCGTTGTCCTCGGCGCGGAGGAACGCCTCGGCGGCCTTGGCCAGCTGCCCGAGCCGAAGAAACGCACCCGCGCATTCCCGGTGATGGCCCCCCTTGCCGAAGATCTCGACCGCGCGATCGGGCTTCCCCGCTTTCTCGAACAGCTGCCCGGCGAGGAGCGCGCTCTTGGCCTCCCTGGACCCGGGGCCCGAGGCCGAGGAGTAGGTCGAGCCGAAGGAGACGTTCTCCGAGAAGTGCTTCGCATAGGCCTCGGCGGCCTTCAGGGTCTCGCCCACCTTGGCCCAGCCCTCGGCTGCCCGAAGGGGATACCCCCCCCTTCTCGTACAGCTCGGCCGCTTTTCCCCACTCTCCTGCCAGCCCAAACAGGCGCGCCGCCTCCAGATTGTTTCCCTTCTCCAGAAAGAGGGCCGCCGCCCGGGCCGGCTTCCCCGCGGAAGTGAAAAGGGCCGCCCCCTTCTTGTAGTCGCCGGCCTGGAGATAGAACTCGGCCGCTCGCTCGGAACGGCCCAGCTTCTCGTACATCCCGGCTGCCGCGTAAAACTCCTGGCCCTCGAGATAAACCTCCGCCGCCTCCGAGAGCCGCTTCGCGTCCTCCAGGACCTGGCCGGCGGCGAGGTAGTTGCCCTGCTTCTTGAGGCGCTCCACCTCGCGCTCGAGCTTTCTCTCCTTCCATCGTGAGCCGAGAACCTTGTCCGCCAGATCGTCGCCGAGATTGCCGCCGGGGACGTTCAGCTTGAGATGGGGAGCGACGGCCCTGTAGATGAAGAACAGGACCCCCAGGCCAATGGCCCAGAGCACGAGCGGGTGATCCAGAAGGCTGAACAGAAGATCCATTCGGAGCTCATGGCCTCCCGGCTGGCTGCCAGCCCCCAGGGGAGGACCGGGATTATAGCATCCGGCGTCGTGGTATCCTCCGCGAACTCTGTTGGATACGCGAGGCGGGCGGCTCGCGGGGCCTCCGACAACCCCAGGAGCCGGACTGGACTCTGGCGAACCGGCCGGGGCCCGTTTCGACGTCGTGACTCAGCGTAAGTCCCACTCTTCGTTGACCTAAAGAAGACGCCTGACTATCCTATTCAGAAGCGGCAGCGGGCTGGGCCATGAAAGAACGCAAACCAAAGGACGCCCCCGTGCCGCCGGACGAGGAGGACGACGGCCTCGCCACATCCGAGGATCTCTTCGGACACCTGGTCGACGCCCCGCCGCACCCGGGGACCGGGACGAAGAGCACTCGGAGCGCGCCGGTCCTCGAGGAGGCCCCGTTCCGGCGAATGAGACCTGCAGCGCCGGTCGATGACGACGAGCAGGCGCGGAGGCCTCCGGCCCACGAGAACACCGGCGCGAAGTTCATCATCACGCCGCCCAAGATCGCCCTGGGTCCGGGTGTCCACCTCGCCGCGGTCGCCGAGCGCGCCTTCGACGAGCCGCCCAGCGAAGCGGATCAAAGGGTACTGGAGGATTCGGCGCCGCCTGGTCGAGCCGAATCGTGGAGAGACGACTCCCTCGGCCCCTATCGCCTTCTCGATCGTGTCGCCGTCGGCGGCATGGCCGAGGTCTTCAAGGCCAAGCGCAGCGGGGTCGAGGGTTTCGAGAAGATCGTCGCGTTGAAACGCATCCGTCCCCACCTCTCTGAGAACAAGGAGTTCCTGACGATGTTCGTGGACGAGGCCAAGATGGTGGCCGGCCTCACCCACCCGAACATCGTCCAGATCTTCGACCTGGGAAAGATCGACACGAGCTACTACATCGCCATGGAGTACGTGCACGGGCACGACCTGCGATCCATCGTGAAGCGCACCCGGAACAAGGGCCTGCGCATGCCCCTCGATCTCAGCCTGCGGGTCATCAGCCAGGTGTGCTCCGCTCTCGAGTACGCGCACCGCAAGAAGGACGAGCGGGGCCAGCCCATGGAGATCGTGCACCGCGACGTCAGCCCCCAGAACATCCTGATCGCCTTCGAAGGCAATGTGAAGCTCGCCGATTTCGGCATCGCCAAGGCGGCGACCAAGGCTTCCAAGACGGAGCGTGGAGCCCTGCGCGGCAAGCTCCTCTACATGAGCCCCGAGCAGGCCTGGGGTCGCACGATCGATCACCGCAGCGACGTGTTCTCGCTGGGCCTGGTGCTCTACGAGATGGTCTCGGAGCACAAGCCCTTCGCGGGCGCGGACTCGGAGGCGACGATCCTCGAGCTGGTCCGCAAGTGCGTGATCACGCCGGCGCGCCAGGTGAATTCTCGCGTGCCCGAGGCCCTCGATCGTGTGATCATGAAGGCGCTGGCCCGAAACCCGGAAGAAAGGTACCAGGATGCCGGCCAGATGCAGCGGGGGATTGAGAAGATCCTCCGCGAGCGGCCGCCGGTGACCACACGAGACCTCGCCCGCTTCCTCGAGCTGCTGTACGACAGAGAAGAGCGGGAGGGGAGCGAGGCGGCGAGCGCGGTCGAGTCGGGAGGCGACAACGACTCGGACAGCTTCTCGCTGGACGTGCTGCTGAAGCGGTTTGGCATCGATTGAGGAGGCGCCGGCGATGGGGCTCACCGACGAACAGACGAAGGTCTACAAGCAGACTCTCGAAGTCACTCGCACGCAGATCGACGAGCTGAACGAGCAGATCGAGGAGGAGCTGGCCAAGGTCAAGGAGCGCCTCGCGGATCTCCAGGCCCGGAAGAACGCAGCCCGGCAGATCTACGACGGGGCGTGCCGGATGCTCGGGATCGAGAACGACCTCGGTCCGGCGGAGGATGCGGAGGATCAGGAGGAGTAGCGCCTTGGCCTGGTTCCGACGTCAATCCCCCTCCCTCGCGCCCCGACCGGCGGAGAGCCGTGTGCCCGAAGGGCTCTGGGTGAAGTGCGGCAGCTGCAAGGAGATCCTCTATCGCAAGGACGTCCTCAAGAACCTGTCGGTCTGCCCGAAATGCGCTTTCCATTTCCGTATCGGAGCGCGCGAGCGGCTGAACATGCTCTTCGACGGGGCCTGGGAGGAGTTCGATCGCGGACTTGTGAGCTCCGACCCGCTGGAGTTCAACGACAAGCGGCCCTACGCGGACCGGCTGCGCGCGGGCAAGGCGAAGACCGACTCCTATGATGCCGTCGTTTCCGCCGTGGGCGAGATGGGTGGGCGACGGACGGTCATCGCGGCCATGGAGTACGCCTTCATCGGCGGATCGATGGGCGTCGTCGTCGGCGAGAAGGTGACGCGATCGATCGAGCGGGCAGTCGAAGAGCGACTGCCCCTCGTCGTCGTCTCCTGCTCGGGTGGCGCCCGCATGATGGAGGGTACGCTCTCGCTCATGCAGATGGCCAAGATCGCGGCCGCCCTGGCGCGGATGCACGAAGAACGACTGGCCTTCCTGAGCGTCCTAACGGACCCCACGACCGGAGGCGTCACCGCCTCGTACGCCATGCTGGGCGATCTCAACATCGCCGAGCCGCAGGCGCTCATCGGGTTCGCCGGACCGCGGGTCATCGAGCAGACCATACGGCAGAAGCTGCCCCCGGGGTTCCAGCGCTCGGAGTTCCTGCTCGAGCACGGCATGCTCGACATAGTGGTGAACCGTCGCGAGCTGAAAGAGACGCTCGTGCGCTGTCTGCAGTTCTTCTTGAGTTAGAGGGGGACTCGAGGGGGCGGGGGCGGCCGATGTTGAAGCCCTGGGCGTGAGTGAAGCCGATGTCGGAACAGGCGGCGGCTTCGGCGGGTGTCTCGACGCCCTCGGCGACGGTCTTGACCAGGAGCTCGTTGGCCAGGGACAGGAGCGACCTCAGCATCTTCCCGGTGTTGGAAGCCGGATCGAGGCCGGAAATGAAGCTGCGGTCGAACTTCAAGTAGTGGGGCGGGGCCTCGGCGAGCTCGAGGCGGCGCGACCGGCCGGCGCCGAAGTCGTCGTAGACCAGGGCGATGTTGCGTTCGGGGAGCAGCGCCCGCAGCTCGGCGATGGCCCTCCGGGCGCGTCAGGACGCTCTCGTGGATCTCGAGGGCGAGATCGAGCTGGGGGGCCATCTTTCGCAGCTCCTCGAGAGACTCGAGGAGGCCCGGACGCACGAGCTCGATCGGATGCGTGTTGAGGAAGATCGTCGGCAGATCGTCGCGCTCTGCGGCGAGCTCGACGGCGGTGCGCCGAAAGAGCCGGCTGAGCTCGGCCTCGGCGCCAATGTCCTCGGCGATGCGGAAGAGATCGAGCGGGCTCTCGGGCAGCGCGGGGTGACGGCCTCGCCCGAGCGCCTCGTACGCGGCCACCGTGCCCAGGGGGAGAAGGACGATGGGCTGAAACACCATCGTCACGAGCTTGTCCCGGAGCAGCTCGCGCATCTCGCGGGTGCCCTTCTCGAAGTGGTGGGACAGCTCCCGGCTCGCGGGCACCACGGTGGTGGGTCGCTCTTCGTAGACCGCCATCGGACCGGTCTCGGACTCGTCGATCCGGCCCACACGGAACTCGAAATCGGCGAAGTGGACGATGTCTTCCTCGTGGAGCGCGGCACTCTCGATCCGCCTGCGATTGACGAAGGTCCCGTTCTTGCTGCCCAGGCCCCGGAGGCTTAGACCCGATCCCGCGCCATAGATCTCGGCGTGGCTCTTCGAGACGGCGTCGGCAGGAAGGGTGAGCTCGAGCCCCTGGCGGCGACCGACACGAAAGGGCAACGTGTGAATGATGATGCGGCGCAGACGACCGGCCTCAGCCATCGTCTCGAGGCGTTCCTCTGGGCCGTGGGGGTCACGATCTGGGTGACCTGGTCCCCCACCGTGAAGTTCACCCGGCCGGCCTCGACGCGCCAGGCGGCGGTCGACTGCTCGGGCGAGCCCCCGAGGTAGGCGATGCTGTCCGGACGGACGCGCACCACGCTGCCGGAGTTGAACGAGATCGCGGCGCCGGAACGAGGCTCGGTCTGAACGACGTCGCCCACGTGCAAGGCGTCCTGAAGCCTTGCGGGGTTCCAGATCTCCTGCTCGTTGGGCTTCAGACGCACCTCGCCGGCGAGTGCCGTGATCCGTGCGACCTGCTCTCCGGGCTCCGGCACGTGCGGCTTTACGAAGTAGTACCAGTAGCCGATGATGGCACCCAGGGCAATCCCCCAACCGAGAATGCTGAGCGGATCCTTGTAGAAGGGCCTGCGGGTCTTCTGAGGCAAGACCTCGGTGGCCGAGAACTGATCCGTGTCCGCTTCGTCGGGTTCTTCGCTACCCATATTCCCTAGAGCCCTCGCAACTTAGCGTCCACGCAAGTGGACGGCGGTCGGCCCGCCGCTGCAAGTGCGAAGACCCTCCTCCAGAGGAGCTACAGGGGCCGGCCCGGTGGCATTCCCGGGGGAGGCCACACGGGGCCCCGCGGGTCGTCGTAAGATCGAGACGCGGTTGTTTTCCGCTTTCCCGGGGGCTCGATGAAGAACGTCTTGAAGATCCTCGCTCTTGCCGCTGTCGGCCTGGGTCTAATCGTGGCCTTCCTCCTCACTTTCCGAGCAGGAGCCCCTCCCGCTCTCCACATCGAGTCGCTGCCCGCCATCGGGGTGCGCTCGACCGTGGTCATCACGGCCTCCGCCTCCGGGCGCGGGCTCAGCAGCGTCTCTCTCGAGCTCGTGCAGGGAGACCGGACGCACGTGATCGAGGAGCGCAGCTACCGCACGCGGCCGCCCTGGGCGTTCTGGGGCGAGAGGACCGAGCACGACGAGATCCACGCGGAGGTCGGTCGCGAGGCCGTGCCGGACCTGCAGCCCGGGGAAGCCGTCTTGCGCGCGATCGGCAGACGCGAGCCCACCTGGCTGCTGCAGCCCGATCCGGTGATCCGGGAGATCACCATCCCCGTGCGGCTCGTGCCCCCCGAGCTCTCCGTGCTCTCGATCCAGAACTACGCCACACAGGGAGGCGCCGGGGTCGTCGTGTACCGGGTCGGCGACACCACGGCACGGGACGGCGTGCAGGCAGGCCAGTGGTTTTTCCCGGGCAGCCCCCTGCCGAAGGGGGGGCCGGGCGATCGCCTCTGCCTCTTCGGCCTTCCATGGGATCTCGGCGACGACGCGCAGGTGCGCCTCGTGGCCGAGGACGACGTCGGCAACCTGGCCGAGCAGGCCTTCCTGGACCGCTTCTTCCCGAAGCCTCCGGCCAGCGACCGCATCGGCCTCTCGGACTCCTTCATGGCCCGGGTGGTGCCCGAGATCCAGCGTCGGACCCCGGAGCTCACGGACCGCGGCGATCTTCTGGAGAGCTACCTTCAGATCAACGGAGACCTCCGTCGACAAAACGGCGCGGAGCTGGTGGAGCTGGGCCGGGGCTCCTCCCCGGCCTTCCTCTGGACGGAGCCCTTCGTGTCCCTGCCGGGCGCCCAGGTGATGTCCTCGTTCGCCGATCAACGGACGTACACCTACGAGGGACGCACGGTGGACGAGCAGACTCACCTCGGCTACGACCTCGCCTCGATCGCACACGCTGCGGTGCCCGCCGCGAACAGCGGTGTCGTGCGGCTGGGCCGGTACTTCGGCATCTACGGAAACACGGTGGTGATCGATCACGGCTACGGCCTGATGAGCCTCTACGCCCACCTCTCCTCGATCGAGGTGGCGGAGGGCCGGGAGGTCGAGCGGGGAGCGACGGTCGGGCGGACTGGAGCGACGGGTCTCGCCGGCGGGGACCACCTTCACTTCACGACCCTCATCCGCGGTCTGCCCGTGAATCCCACCGAATGGTGGGACGCGAGCTGGATCCGGGACCGCGTGGCCCGCAAGCTCGGCGCCGCCCTTCCGTTCGAAGCCACTCCTTGACGGGACAGGGGGAATAGCCGACCCCCTCCTCCGGTATCCTCCACGTGTGGGAGAGATCCGCCATGAACAGCACGCGCGTCGGGGCCCTGGGACTGCTTCTGATGACCACGGTTGTCGGAGCGTCGGATGCTCCGAGCAGGGGGGCCACGGTGAGCTCTGAGAAGCCAGCACTGGCCGAGGAGCCCGAGGGCCTGCGGTTCCGCCTGAACGAAGGCGCCGACACCGTCGAGGGACCGCTCCATATCGCCCGGCCCACCGCCTCTCACCTGGACGCGGCCGACACGCAGCTCGTCCTCGACCGGATGCCGCCCTGGAAGCAGACCGGGGAGCTCCGGGAGCAGCCGTTCGCACTGCGCGAGGGCTCCCTTCCTCCGCCGCGCACCGGCGAGACGGTGCTTACGGCGTTCCCTCCACCACAGGCGCCGGAGAGAGCGCCCGGGGAAGAGGCCGGGCCGGTCGAGGTCCTTCGCCACGCGCCGGAGGGCGAGGCCGCCCTGGCCCCCCACCTCTCGGTCACGCTCTCCGCGCCGATGGTGGCGGTGTCCTCGCACGAGGCGCTGGCGCGCGAGACCCCACCGGTGCGCCTCTCGCCGCAGCCGCCGGGCGAGTGGCGCTGGGTCGGGACGCGCACGCTCCTCTTCGAGCCGGAAGGGCGCTTTCCGATGGCCACGGAGTACCGCGCGTCGAAGTCCGGCGCGGCACACGCGCGGAGAGCGGCGCCTCGCTCGAGAGCAGCGTCTCGTGGAGCTTCTCCACGCCTCCCCCGCGGGTCGTCGCCATCCACCCCGAGGGCGGTCCGGAGCCGCTCGACACGCTCCTCTTCGCCGCCTTCGATCAGGCGATCGACCGGGCGGCGGTGCTGGCCACCGTTCGCGTGCGCGCGCAGGACCGCGATGTCCCGCTGAGGCCGGCCACCCCGAAAGAGGTCGACGCGGACAGGGAGGTCTCCGGGCTGGCGGCGCAGGCGGAGGACGGTCGATGGCTCGCCTTCCGGACACAGAAAGCCCTGCCCCCCGACTCCGCGGTCACCGTGACGGTGGGTCCCGGTGTGCCCTCCGCCGAAGGACCCCGGGTCACCGAGGAGCCCCAGACAAGCAGCTTCCGCACCCACGGGCCCTTCCGAGTGGAAAAGCACGAGTGCGGCTGGGGTGGGCGTGGGTGCTCACCGCAGGACCCGTGGCGGATCGAGCTCACGAACCCCGTGGACGCCAGGGCGTTCCGCGAGGAGATGGTCCGTGTGGATCCTCCCGTACCCGGGCTGAAGGCGGCGGTCGGGGGCAGCACCGTTCTCCTCCAGGGCTCGAAAAAGGGCCGCACGAGCTATCGGGTCAGCCAGTCGCCCGAGATCCGCGACGCCTTCGGGCAGACCCTCGAAGCGGGGCCCGCGCTGAGCTTCGACGTGGGTCCGGCCGACACGGCCCTCTTCGCCCCCGGCGGAGAGTTCGTCGTCCTCGACCCCGGGGGCGCCGGGCGGTTCGCCGTCTACTCCGTCAACCACCCGGGCTTGCGCATGCGGGCGCGGGCTGTGGGGCCGGGTGACTGGGCGGCGTGGCACGCCTATCGTCAGAGGATCTGGCAAGACGCGAAAGCACAGCCCCCGGGCCGCCGGGTTCTCGACACCACCGTGCAGACCGAAGGCGAGGAGGACGAGCTCGTCGAGACACGTCTCGACCTGTCGCCCGCCCTCGAGGGAGGCCTCGGTCAGATCGTCCTCGTCGTCGAGCCGCTGAAGCCGAAGAAGAACGACCGCCACCAGGCGGCGCGCACCTGGGTGCAGGCCACACACATCGGCCTCGACGCCTTCGCAGACGGTCACCGCCTTCTCGCGTGGGCCACCGCGCTCGCCGACGGTAGCCCTCTCGAAGACATCGAGGTGTCTCTCGAGCCCGGCAAGACCGTCCGCACCGACTCGACCGGCCTCGCTCGGCTGGCCCTGGCCGAGACGCCGGCGCCGGGGGGGGACGAGGTCACGCCGTACGGCGCGCCCGGCCTGGGCGGCCCTAGCTCTCCCGGTCGCTGGTGGTGGTGGAGCCGGCCGTGGTTCGAGCACCAGAACCTGCGCGACGAGCGGGTCGAGGCTTTCTCCTCACTGCTGTGGGAGGGCGTCCACACCTACCGCTACGTCGCCCGGGCCACGACCGTCGGGACCTTCGTGGTCCCCCCGCCGAAGGCCGAGGAGATGTACGCCCCGGAAACGTTCGGCCGGGGTGGGACGGACATCGTCATCGTCGAGTGAGCGGCCTGTAGTTGCCGTCTCCTTCGTCAGACACCATCCCGTTTCCCTCGCAGCCTCGCGCTAGCGCGAGGGCAGCAGGGTCAGCACGTGGGCGGGCGGTCCGGGAAGGAAGGGGGCGGGTTCGCCACGAGCCCAGGCTCCGTGACCGTCGCCGTAGTGCGGGGAGAGGGGGTGTCCACTCTGGCCGCCCGGCATGTGGAAGTAACCCTCCTCCTCCCGCCCCGGCGACACCGCCAGGCGCTCGGAGGCCCCGGAACGAGGAGTCTGAACACGTGGCATGTGGGTGTCCCCGGGGAGCGCTTCGCGGGGCATGTCGAGCCAGCGTCGGAGCGCGGGCGCGCCGTAGGAGATGGGGTGGCGGATGAGGACCGTGTTGTGCTCACCCCACGTCCGTTCCGCCAGGCCTCCTTCTTTCTCTCCGAGGATCTCGTCGAGGATCTCGTCGAACGCCGCCACGAAGAGCGCCTGCCAGCTGTGGTAGCGCGGGGCCAGGAGGTGCAGCGGCCGCTCCGTCACGAGGGCCCACAGCGGTCCCTCCCACTGCCGGGTCGCCTGCCCGATGCCGTCGAACCGCTCGTCCGCTTTTCGACACGGGGCGACGAGCGGCTCGAGGCTGGCGCGGGCCACCTGGTTTCGGAACGCACGAACGAGCCGGTAGCCGATGGAGTCGACGCGGGCGCGGCCGCCCCAGGCGTCGACCCATCGCCGTGCCTCGGCTCGCTCGGGATGGCCTCCGGTCGTTTCCGCGTCGAGAACATCGAGAATCAGATCACGCCACCGCTCGAGGAAAACGGCCCTGTCGTCGAGCTGCACGCTGAGCATGTCCGTCTCGCTGGCCGCGTCGATGTCCATCAGGTCATCTCTGATCTGCCTGGCCCGGGCCCCGAGGGCGTACCCGCCGAAGCCGATGGTGTCCAGCCTCTCACCGCTCACCACCCGGGCGTTCGCGGTCCAGATCCGCCCGCTCGGGGGATCGACGATCCTCGGGTACTCCTCCACGTCGAGCCAGCCGTCCCAGCCTCGGGAACCGTCGGCCCACGAGCCCGGCAGCCGGCCGTCGAAACCGACCCGGCGCGGGATTCGGCCGACGATCGTCCAGCCGATGTGACCGGAGGAGTCGGCGCACACGAGATTCTGATGCGGAATGCCGACCTCGGCGGCGAGGGCGAGGGCCTCGTCGACGTTCCGTGCGGACTCCATCATGGAGAAAGCCGTGTCCAGCCCGCCCTCGAGGAGGGGCACCCATCGGAGCGCACGTCGGCGTGCCCGATGGTCCTCGTCCACGACCGGGCCCCAGATCGTCGAGAGCACCTCGAGAGGCTCCTCCTCGCCGCCGCGGATGCGAATCGTCTCCGTCGCCCGCTCGAAGGCGCGTGGTCCCTCCGGGGTGAGGTACTCCCCGGGGTCGTCGGGGTCGGTCTCGAGCACGATGAGGTCGGACCAGTCGCCGTGGCTGTTGGTGAACCCCCAGGCCACATGCCCGTTGCTGCCCACGACGACGAAGGGCACACCCGGCAGCATCACGCCCGTGATCCGTCGCTCGCCCTCTGGCGCAGGGAAAACCAGCGACGCCCGGTACCAGATGTTCGGAACGTCGAGACCGAGATGCATGTCGTTGGCGAGGAGCGCTCCCCCGTGGGCGGTGTGCGTCCCGGCCACCGCCCAGTTGTTGCTGCCGTGGACGAGCGCGTGGTCGGCGTCTTCGACGTGCAGCGGGCCCAGGGCTCCCGGCGGCACGCCAGGTGAGATCCGGGCCAGGGGACGCGACTGTTCGAGGCGCAGGTCGAGCACCTCGGGGCCGGGCATCGCCGGTTGGGCGAAGGGGGCGCCTTCGAGGGGCGCGTCCCACTCGGTGCCCCGAGGGACCAGGAACTCGACGAGCTCTGGTGGGAGAAGGTCGTGCATGAGGCCGAGCGTCGATTCCCGCTCGGCCTGCCCCTGCTGCAGGGTGAGGAACATCGCCATCACGCACAGACCCGTATCCGCCGGCAGCCACGGCTGCGGCTCCACCCGGAGCATCCGGTACTCGAAGGGCATCGCGCCCAATGTCTGGAGGCCCGCGTTCACGCCCTCGGTGTACGCATCCAGCATCGCCCGCTCTTGTCGACTGACGGACGCCATGGCTCGATGAGCCGCACGGCGGAGTCGAAGCGGCCGCACTTCGCGGTCCATCTCGAGGGCAAACTCGCCGAAGATCTCCGACAGCTCACCGGCGGCCCGGCGGCGGAGCAAGTCCATCTGGAAGAAGCGCTCCTGCGCGTGGAGAAAGCCGGTGGCTCGGGCGACGTCCAGCCGGCTCCACCCGCGCACGACGGGAACCCCGCGGGCGTCGCGCTCGACCCGCACAGGCTCGGCGAGGCCGGCCAGCGGGAGCTCTCCCTCGAGCCGGGGCAGGCTCGCCTTCAGTGCCCAGCCGACCCAGAGGGCCGCAGCACCGGCAACGACGACGACCGAGACGAGCGCTCCGATGGCGATTCGAACCGGACGAGACCGCTTCTTCGGCGCCTGGGCCTCGACGCTGGTCGTCACGTCGTCGCTCAGCCCTTCGAGGCCTGCTGCGCCACGGCTTCGGCGGCCCTTTTCGCGGCCTCCGGGTCACCGAGGTAGTAGCTCTTGATCGCCTGCAGCTCCTCGTCGAGCTCGTAGACGAGAGGGATGCCCGTGGGGATGTTGAGCCCGACGATGTCGTCCTCGGAGACGTTGTCGAGGTGCTTCACCAGGGCGCGCAGGCTGTTGCCGTGAGCTGCGATCACGACTCGCTTGCCCGCCTTGATGTCGGGACCGATCGAGTCGTGCCAGTACGGCAGGAAGCGCTTCACGGTGTGGTCGAGGGCCTCGGCGAGTGGAAGGACGTCCTTGGTGAGGTTGGCGTACCGCGGGTCACGCCCTGGAAAGCGCTGGTCGTCGGGCTCGAGGGCCGGGGGAGGGGTGGAGTAGCTCCGGCGCCAGATATGGACTTGATCTGCCCCGAATTTCTTCGCGGTCTCCGCCTTGTTCAGACCCTGAAGCGCGCCGTAGTGGCGCTCGTTGAGACGCCACGAGATCTTCACCGGGATCCACATCAGGTCCATCGTCTGGAGGGTGATCCAGAGCGTCCGAATGGCGCGCTTGAGGACGGACGTGTGCGCCACGTCGAAGACGTAGCCCCCGTCCTGCAGCAGCTGTCCCGCCGCGCCCGCCTCCTCGACGCCTTTGGGGGTGAGATCGACGTCCGTCCAGCCCGTGAAACGGTTGGCCAGATTCCACTCGCTCTCGCCGTGCCTCAGCAGGACCACCTTGTACATGGCGCTTCGTCCTCCGCTCTTTGGAACGATCATTACACGCGGAGCCGCGGCCCGGGGTCAAGGGCTTGGTCGGTGGCCTTCGCCGCGAGCCCCGCCCTCTTCCTGCCGCTGTGCGGCTCCGCGGGGCGTTCGATCCCGAAGACTAGTCTCGACGGATGATCCGGCCCCCGAGCATGACGAACGACACCCTCTCCATCTCAGAGATGTCGCTCAACGGGTCACCCGGCACGGCCACCAGGTCGGCCAGCTTTCCCGGCTCCAGCGTCCCCAGCCTGTCGTCCCATCCGAGAAGCTCGGAGTTCACCTGGGTGGCGGCCTGTATGGCCTCCATGGGCGTCCTTCCGACCTCGACCTGGAGCGCAAACTCTCTGGCGCTCTGCTCCACCGGCCAGCCCACGTAGTCCGTTCCGAGCCCGATTTTCACCCCGGCCCGGATCGCCTTGCCGAGTCCCTCGTGGTACTCCGCGCGGTACCGGCGCGCGAGCTCCACCATTTTCTTTTGTGCCGCGCTGTCGGCCTCTTCGGCCAGGAAGAACTCCCAGACGTACAGAGTGGGCACCAGGAAGGCCCCGCGCTCCTTGAAGAGAGCGATCGCCGCGTCATCGATGAAGGTGCCGTGCTCGATCGATCGAACGCCCGCCTGGAGCGCCTGGATGATGCCTGCGTTCGAGTCCGCATGAGCCATGACAGGCACGCCCAGGCGATCGGCCTCCTCGACCAGGGTCCGAAGCTCCTCCGGGCTGAAGTGGGCCCGGGTCGGATCGTCCCCGACGGACATGAACGCTCCGCTGGCCAGGACCTTGATCCAGTCGCTCCCGAACTTGACCTCGGTTCGCACGGCCTTCCTGATCTCTTCGACGCCGTCGACGACCAGGCCGTCGGCGGCGAGCGCGTGCTCGGGCCCAAAGAAGTTGATGTCGCCTCCCCCTCCTGTAATGGACAGGTAGTGACCCGCTCCGCACATTCGCGGACCAGCAATGAGCCCTTCCTCGATGGCCTTCTTCACCTCCAGGTGGGCGTAGAAGACGTCGGCGTCGCCGGCGACACGGATGCTGGTCCAACCGGCGTCGAGCAGCCTCCGCACGACGTTCTGCCCCCGAAGCGCCTTGTAGGCGGACGAGCGGCGCAGGTGATCCACCTGGTAGTCGTCGGTGGCGATCAGCGTGTGGACATGGGCGTCGATCAACCCCGGCATGCAGGTCGCCGGGCCCAGGTCCACCACCCGGACGCCGTCGGGAACCAGGCTCCGCGGACCAACGACTGTGATCCTCTCGCCTTCAATAAGGACCGCGGCGTCCCGGAGCGGCGATTCGCCCCTCCCATCGATGAGCTGACCGCACAGGACCGCCAGCGGCCCCGAGGCCGACTGCTGCGCGGCTTTCTGGCTCGCGGGCAGAGGCGGTACGACGGTCGCAAGCGCCGTCACGGCAATGAGGGCGACGATGAGTTTCACGACGACTCCTCTCCTAGTCTGTCAGGTGGCGTCCCGAGCTTAGCCGACGTCGGGATCGCGATCGAGAGTTTCTTCTTGCCCTGGCCACGACCAGGAGTCAGAGTTGCCCGATGACCAGGAAGCGGAGAGCGCAGTTCCGGGGCACGGCCGCGGCGGCATGTGTGGCCGCCGTTTGCGTCGGCTTCGCCGCCATGCCGGCGTCGGCACAGACGCCCGAGCGACAGCGGCTCCTCGAGAGTCTCGCGGAGCTTCGCGCGCAGGGAGTCAACCACCCTCTCCTGCACGCGCAGCAAATCGCGTCGCTGCGTTACGTCTACTACCGTTCGCACGCGCCCGGCGATCGAAGAGCGCTGAAGGTCGAAATGCCACGGGGTGCCGAGCTCGCGCGCTTTCGGGAGATGAGGGAGGGTGTCGAGTCCGAAGCACTCGACCTCCTCGACGAGCTCTACGGTGTTCGCGACAATCTCAAAGCCCTTGCGGTGCGCGACCGGGACGGCGACGGGATCCCCGATCACCTCGACTGGGGGAATCTCGGGCGGGACCCCGAGCTCGCCCGGATCCAGCTCGGCCTCTTTCGCGACCACGAGATCATCCTCGTCGAAAAGAACGCCGAGTTCGATCTCCCGTTGGCGCAGGCGGTCGACGACACCGTGCGGCGGGTCTTCCGTGTCCCCTTCGAAAGAAACGCCGTCCTCCCCACGCTGAGGACGGTTGCCGTCGAGAAGACGGCGCTCCTCAACGCCCTCCTCGCGGAGGTCGCCGAGGACGACACGAGCGCCCAGGTCTTTTCGCAGACTCAGTCGCTCACGGTGTACGACCCCGGACGCGCCGTCGAGGACGATCTGGGCCTCCTCGGGCTCCTGGTCCACGAGATGGGCCACAGCTTCCACATGGCGCTCGACTGGGACGCCGCCCGGCCCGGCCTCGAGAACGGCCGCACCGACTTCCCCGTCCCGAGATTCACCGAGGCTGTCGCCCGCTTCGGCTGGACGACGAACGAGTACTACGACGGCCGGTTCGAAGGCCTGACGCCGATGCCCCGCTTCCTCTACACCGGCATGTCGGAGCCGGAGTTCCTCCTCGACGGAAAGACACCGGATGAGTGGGAGGGATGGTTGAACGCCATCTACGAGGAGCTCGGCGAGCCAGAAGACTACCTCGAGCACCCGTCGTTCGCCCGCGAGGGCGTGGTGGGCGACTACTCCCTCTCGACGCCCTACGAGTGGTATGGGGACAACCTGCTCGCCTATGTTGTGAGCGTCCTCGAAGCCGCTGCCCTCGAGGGGCTGCCCGCGGACGCCGAAGCCGGTGCCGCCGCCGAGGTGCGGGAAGGGATCACCGCGTCCCTGCGGGCCATCTGGCCGGCTTTCCATCATCGGAACATCGGCCCGGAGGCCCTCCCGTATTTCGAGACGACTTTTCCGATTTGAGAGGACGACAGACGGTTCCTGGCGAAACGGTACATCAGCCCGATCGTCGACTCGCGCGACGACGGGCGCGAAGGGTCGCCCCTCCAGCACCCGTAGAGCGTGGTTTGGGCTAGACCGGGCCACCGTTTCCTTGTGAGCCAGGAGGTTCCTGATGTCGATGAGACGAAGTCTGGTTGCGGGCCTGGTGGTGGCCCTTTTCCTGCCCGGCACCGCGAGCCAAGCGCAGGAGATGAGCGTCGAGGCCTGGGAGGAGCTCCGAGGGCTCCAGGCAGAGATCCGCGAGGACCGCAAGGCGATCGTCGAGGCGAACATGCCGCTGACGGCGTCCGAGGCCAAGGCCTTCTGGCCCGTCTACGCCGAGTATCGCGAGGCGGCGGACGCGGTGGCGGACCGGATGGCAGGGCTGATCGAGGCCTACGCCGCCAACGTCGATCAGATGAACGACGTCAAGGCGGACGCGTTCTTCCAGGAGTGGCTCTCCATCGAGCGGGAGGACCTGGAGACGCACGAGAAGTTCGCTGGCAAGGTCCGGAAGGTGTTGCCTGGGCGAAAGGCCATCCGCTTCTTCCAGATCGAGAGCAAGCTGGACGCGATCATGCGGCTCGATATCACGATGAGGGTCCCGCTGGTCGAGTGAGGGCGGGCGGAGCGGCCCCTGCTCAGCTGGCGTCGAGCGCCCCCATCACCCGGAGTCGCTCGACGAGGGGCGGATGGGAGTGGTAGACACGCGAGTAGAGGGGGTGCGAGAGCGGAAGAAGCCGGCTCTTCTCGCGCAGCTTCCGGAGTGCCGTTCCCAGCTCGAAAGCGGTAGCGCCGTTTCCAAGAGCGAAGGCATCCGCCGCGAACTCGTGGCGACGCGAGAGGGCGTTGCCCAGAGGCTGGAGGAGGAAGCTCACCAGGCCGACCCAGAGGCCGAAGACGGCGAGCGCACCGTAGGCCGTCCTCTCCAGGAAGAAGGCCGAGTAAAACGGCTCGAGAGGCAGGCAGAGGCTGAGCGCGTAGAAGACGAGCCCGCTGGTCGCCACGCTGCGGACGATCGCCCACCGCACGTGATGCAGCTTGAAGTGGCCCAGCTCGTGAGCCAGGACCGCGACCACCTCGCGGGTGTCCATCGCCTCGAGCAGCGTGTCGAAGAGGACGATGCGCTTCTGTCCGAATAGACCGGTGAAGTAGGCGTTCCCGTGAGAGGTGCGCCGCGAGGCGTCCATCACCAACAAGCCCCCGGCTCGGAAGCCCACGCCGCGGGCGAGATCCAGAATCGCGTCCTTCAGCTCGCCGTCCTGGAGCGGGGTGAACTTGTTGAAGAGGGGCGCCAGCAATGACGGGTAGATCCAGGCGGCAAAGACACTGAAACCCGTCGTCAGCGCCCAGGCCCACACCCACCAGGTGGGTCCCATCTGCTCCATGATCCAGAGAATCGCCGCCAGCACCGGGCCTCCCAGTGCCATCCCGAGGGCCACACCCTTCACGAGGTCGAGAGCAAAGCCGCGGAGGGTCTGGCGGTTGAAGCCGTGGCGTTCCTCGATCACGAAGGTCTCGTAGAGGTTGAACGGCAGCTCGAGGATGGACGTCAGGGCTCCGGCTATCCCGAAAAACGCCAGGCCCGTGGCGATGGAGCCGAGGCCCAGCAGGCTGGCCACGCCTTTTGCTCCCTCTTCGACGAGCCCGAGACCCCCGAGCGCAATGAACGCCAGCCCTCCCAGGACCTCGGTCCAGCCGTAGAGTCGACCGAAGCGGTAGCGGTCGCCGGAGTAGGCCACCGCCTTGGCGAGCTCGTCGACGGCGATCCCGAGGGCACGCCCGGCCTCGGCGAGTCGCGCCGGGTCGATGGCAAAGCCGCGATTCAGAGCGGACAGCGCAGCCTCCAGGGCCTGCTGCCCGAGCCGGAGGACCGCGAAGAGGAGAAGGAGCGGGGACATCGGGCGCATTGTAGCGGAGACGCCGCGGGCCGCGGGTATGATCGGCCCATGGCCGACTCCCCTCTCACCATCGTGGGCGCAGGTGTCGTCGGCCTCGGGGTTGCTGCGCGCCTGGCGAAGCGGCTCCCCGGAACGGTCCTGCTCGAGCGGCACGAGCGACACGGCACCGAGGCCTCGAGCCGCAACAGCGAGGTGATCCACGCCGGCTTCTACTACCCGACCGACAGCCTGAAGACGCGCCTATGCGTGCGGGGCAACCACCTCCTCTACGAGGCGTGCGAGCGGCTGGGGATCGCCTGCCGCCGCATGGGCAAGCTCGTGGTGGCCGTGACGGCCGAGGAGGAGCCCGGGCTCGAACGACTCCACGCCCTCGGCTGCGCCAACGGCGTCGAGCTCGGGAGGCTCTCCGCGGACGAGTGCCAGCGTCTCGAGCCCCATGTGTCGGCCACCGCGGGGCTCCTCTCGCCCAGCACCGGGATCGTGAGCGCCCACGGCCTCATGGACGCGTTCCTCCAGGAGGCGCGGGCCGGGGGCGCCATCGTCCAGACCCGGGCGGAGCTCGTGGCACTCGAGCGACGCGATCACGACTATCGGCTGACCATCCGTACGCCCGAGGGCACCGAGGCCTTCACGAGCGAACGGGTGGTGAACGCGGCCGGACTCGAATCGGACACGGTGGCCGCTCTTGCCGGCATCGACGTGGAGGAAGCCGGCTATCGCGTCCACTGGTGGAAGGGGAGCTATTTCGCCGTGAGCGGTGCGAAGGCAGGTCTTCTCTCGCGCCTCGTCTATCCCCTTCCGGACCACGCGAGCCTGGGCGTTCACGCCGTGCTCGGTCTGGACGGGCGGCTGCGGTTCGGCCCGGATGCGGAGCACCTGCCGGATCGCCGGCGCGACTACACCGTGGACGACGCGAAGCGAGCCGATTTCGGGGCTGCAGTGCGGCGCCTCGTGCCCGACGTCTCCGACGCCGACCTCTCGCCCGACCTCGCCGGGATCCGGGCCAAGCTCCAGGCCCCCGGCGACGGTTTCCGTGACTTCATCATTGCCGACGAGGCCGGACGGGGCCTTCCCGGGCTGGTCAACCTCATCGGAATCGACTCTCCGGGGCTCACGTCGTCGCTGGCCCTGGCCGAAGAGGTGGACCGCCTGCTCCCGGGCTAGTTGACCGTGTTGACCCGATCCCCGGATTCCCGCAACCATGCCCCGATGTCTTCTCCGGGACCCGGAGGCCACGCCATCGAAACGGGACGCCACCCGTGGAGCCCGGCACTGGCCGGCCTGGGTCTCCTGGTGGTGCTGATTGCCGGGCTCAACAAGGCGCTCCTCTTCCGCAATCTGAGCTACTACACCACCGACCTCTTCGCGTTTCTCGAGATGACCAAGAGCTGGCTCTACGCGGGCGGAGTCCTCCACGACAACGCCTTCGGCTTTCACGGGGCCATCCACAACTTCTACGGACTCCTCGCGTTCGCTCCGCTGACCATCGCTTTCGGTGCCTACGGCCTCATCCTGGGGCTCGTTCTGGTTCACGCGGCCGCTGTCCTGCGGGTTGCCTCGAGCGCCGTCCTCGACTTCCCCGCCCGCTTGATGGTCCTCGCCGGCGTCCTGGGACCGGTACCGTTCTACGTCTTCGACGACATCCAGATGGGCTTTCATCCGGAGCTTCTCTACCCGCCGCTGGCCCTGCTGCTGGCAGTCGAGCTGATCGGCGGCTGGAGCTGGCGCGGGGTGGTGGTCGCAGGGGCCATCGTGCTCGTCAAGGAGGACGGTGCCATCGTGTGCGCGGCCATCGTGCTGGCCCACACGGCGTGGCGTGTGGGCGCCCTTCGACACACGTCGAAGGAAGAGGCCTGGCGAGCGCTTCGCTCGGGAGTCGGGGTGCTCCTTGTTTTGGCCGTGGTCTTTCTGGCCGGGATGGCGCTCCTGGGCGTCATGAGCGAGCACTACTCCGGGACACAGCAGACATTCATGGGGCGCGCCGGGAGGGCGATGCGGCGGGTGGCGCGGGCCGTGAGCGGGCAGGGGCCGGAAGCGCGCGTCTACCGAATTCGCGACGCGTTCGAGATCTATGCGGCGATGTCGCTCCTCATGCTCCTCCCGCTGGGACGACGTCTCCTCAAGGGAGTCGCGCTCTTCGCGGTGGCCGTCCCACCGATCCTGATCGTTCTGGTCGGGTCCTCGGCTATCGCCCTGTTCAACATGATGCTGTGGTCGCCACGAATCGCCACCCTGCAGGCGGCCGTCGTGGCGGCGCTCGTCTTCGCTGCGGTGACGCTCCCCGGGCAACGGCCGGTGCGGGCGGCGGTCGTCGTGGCCCTGACCGCACTGTCCTGGGCGGGCCAGGCAGCCGTCCTGCACCACATGCAGTACCCGATGGCGTCACGGTGGGCGGGTCTTGCGTCCTTGGCCCGGCCCGCGGAATCGTCGCTGTCCTCGGCGGAGGATGGCTTTCTCCGCTGCGTGGCCGGCCGCCTGTCGATCGATTTTCCCATGAGCGTGCCCAAGCACGTGCGGCCCATCTTCCACCGTCAGTCGCTCGTCTTCGGGAGGCACCGCGAGGCCCGCGCCTGGCATCCGACGCGTTTGCGGATCGTTTCGGAGTCCCACGGAGCGCAGGGACTCGATGCAGGCTTCTGCACGGGTCCCAGCGTCGGCGACTTCGTCGTGCAGGCCGAATGCGACCTCGTCCCCCGGCTCATCGGCTGCGGCCCTGGAACGGACGAGCCAGCTCGGGACGAGGAGCTTCGCCCGGACCCGTCCCCTCAGGCTCCAGCCGGCGGCGGGGATGCCGGCTTCTCCAGCAGGTCCTTGAACGACGACTTGTCGATGGCCTTGTCGAGGGCGGCACGAGCACCGATGACGCCTTCGTCGTAGAGCTTCCGGATCGAGGAGTCCATATCGATCATGCCCTCTTTCATCCCGGTCTGGATGGAGGAGGTGATCTGGGACGTCTTGCCCTCGCGGATCATGTTGCCGGTCGCCGGGGAGCAGAAGAGGATCTCCATGGCGGCCACTCGTCCGCCCCCGTGCTTCGCGATCAGCTGCTGGGCGACCACGCACCTCAGGGTGTCGCCAAGGACGTTCCGGACTCCCTCTTGCTCGTCGGCAGGAAAGACACTGATGATGCGGTCGATGGTCTTGGCGGCGTTGTTCGTGTGCAGCGTCCCGAAGACGATCGTGCCCTTCTCGGCCGCGGTTAGCGCCATCTGAATCGTTTCGAGATCGCGCATCTCGCCCACGAGGATCAGGTCCGAGTCCTCTCGCCCGGCGGCCCTGAGGGCATCGGAGAAGCTCGCGGCGTGGGTCCCGATCTCTCTCTGGTGGATCAGGCACTTCTTGTTGGGATGGACAAACTCGATCGGGTCCTCGATCGTGATGATGTGCATGTTGCGCGTCTCGTTGATGAGGTCGATGACCGCGGCGAGCGAGGTGGACTTGCCCGAGCCAGTGGGTCCGGTGACCAGGACCAGGCCGCTCTCGATCTCGGCGAGACGGCGGACCTGTGGGGGAAGGCCGAGCTGGTCGAGGGTCATGATCGTCGTAGGGATGATCCGGAAGACCGCCCCCGAGCCCCGCTGCTGCCGGAAGAGGTTCACCCGGTACCGGGCCAGCCCCGGGACCTCGTACGCGAAGTCGACATCGCCGGTTTCTTGAAACTCCTCCCAGAGACGGACCGTCATGATGGGCTGGACGAGGTCGGCGTAGTCCACTTCGAGGAGGGTGCGGTAGCGGATGGGCTCCATGCCCCCGCTCACGCGAAGCATTGGAGGGCGCCCCACGGTGAGGTGAAAGTCCGAGGCGCCCCGGCTCGCCATCAGCCTCAGGAAGCGGTCGATTTTGGGCGTCACTGTCGAAGTCGAAGCGGCGTTGCCGTCCTCGCTCACGCGCTCCTCCCTTCGATGAACTCACGGGAGACGTAGGACTCGAAGTCCTCTTTCTTCAGGGCGGTCCGATAGGCGACCTCCCCGGTGATGCGCCCGGAGGAGTAGAGGTTCCTGAGAGCCTCGTCGAAAGTCTGCATCCCTTGAGAGCGCCCGATCTGCATCGCCGAGGGGATCTGGAACGTCTTCTGGTCGCGGATCAGGTTGGCCACTGCAAGCGTGTTCTTGAGCACCTCGAAGACCGCCACCTGCTTCCTCTTCTCCTTCGCCGGCAGGAGCCGCTGGGCGATCACGTACTTGAACGACTCGGAAAGGCCAGCCCGGACCTGCCCCTGCTCGTTGACCGGAAAGGAGGAGATGAGCCGGTCGACGGCCTTCGCGGCCGACGTCGAGTTGAGCGTGCCCAGGACGATGTGGCCGGTTTCAGCAGCGGTGAGAGCCAGCGAGACGCTCTCGTTGTCGCGGAGCTCCCCGATGACGATGACGTCGGGGTCTTCGCGGAGCGCTGCCCGAAGAGCCCGGGCAAACGACTTCGTATCCGTGCCCACCTCGCGCTGGTTGATCAGGCAGTTCTTGAACGGGTGGACGAACTCCACCGGGTCCTCCATGGTGATGACGTGGTCGTGACGGGTCTCGTTGACGAGGTTCACGAGCGCCGCCACCGTCGTCGATTTGCCCGACCCGGACGGGCCGCAAACGATCACGAGTCCCTGGTGGTAGTCGGCAATCTCGGCCAGCTGAGGCGGCAGCCCGACGTCGGCGATCGTCGGCGGCCGCTCCGGGATGACCCGGAAGACGGCGTTCAGCCCCTTCTGATCCACGAACACGTTGCCGCGATAGCGGCCCGCGTTGGGCACTAAGTGACAGAAGTCCACCTGGTGTGTCCGGTCCAGAGTCTCCTGCTGCTCGTCGCTCAGGATCTCGCGGAGCAGCCCCTCGGTCTGTTTTACGGTGAACGGCTCGCCCTGGGCGCGGACGAGATCGGCGGCCAGGCGGAGGACGGGTGGTTGGCCGACCGAGACGTGCAGATCGGAGGCCCCCGTGTTGCGCGTGGCGACGAGGAGCGCGTGGATCTTCGGCTGGTCCTGGCCGGCCCTCGCCGCGTACGCAGCCTTCTTGAGCTCGTCCGCATCGGCGAGGGGCTGGTGCGCACGCTCGGCCATCTCCTGGGCCAGCTCCAGGGCCCGGGTGCGCACTGCACGGGACTCGTCGTTCTTGGCGACGTTCTTGACGAACTGGAGCATCTGGGGGTGGTCGAACTGGCCCAGCGCCTGGATGACCTCGATACGCACCTCCGGAGCAGGATCCTGGAGCAGCTCGCTGAGAGCAGGGGCCGCCTTCACGTCTCCGATCCTGCCGAGTGCCTCCACGGCACTCCAGCGCGTCTCGGAGTCCTTCAGGGCTTCGACGAGGGCCGACACGGCCTGCGGAGCCTTGAGGCGCCCCAGAGTCTCGGCTGCGGTGATCCGGATCCACCAGTCGGGGTCCTTCAGCAGCTCCATCGTGGCCGGGATGATCCGCGGGTCGTCGAAGGACGTGGCGACCTGCAGCGCCGAGGCCCGGATCTCGTCGTCGGGATCGTGGAGCAGCTCCACCGTCGGCTCGAGCAGGTCGTCGCCGAAGGCGGCCATCGACTCCAGGGCACGGTCCCGTGCCCAGCCCGCCAGCGTCTTGGAGAAGACGAGGAATCGCTTGATCACCGCCTTGCGGTCCGGCATGCCCACGAGGATATTGAGGACGGCCGAGCGCGTCCCCGCCTCCCCTGCGGCGATGAGCGGCAGCAGGCGATCGGCAAACTCCGGCCCCTGGCCGGCGGCGGCGGCGGTCAGCGCCTTCACCAGATGCTGCTGGGTGGCGTAGTCGACCAGGGGAAGCTGCTCGACGAGCAGGTCCACCGAGCCTCTCGGGTCGTGCTGTGCCACCACGAGGAGAGCCTTGTCCTGGATGCCCTTGTCCGGGTCCCGAGCCAGGCGGTGCCAGTGCGGCAAGGTCCGGGCATCCATCGTCACGGTGGCGAGGCGGGCCACGAAAGCACCGCGGGATTCCGGCGCACCGGAAAGCGCCAGCTGCCAGAGCACCGGCTCGAGGGCAGGCGTGACCGGGGCCTCGAGGATGAGCCGCCGGACGACCTCCTGCACCTCGGGCTTGGCCGTGCCGAGCATCTTGGCAAGCCGCTGTTCGGTGCCTGGGATGCCCAGGGAGAACAGAGTCGCGGCCGCCGAGCGGATCGCGGGCTCGGGCTTGTTCTTGCGCTCGGCCAGGACCACATCCGCCGTCTGGGGATCCTTGAGGCGCTTCAGGATCCCGACGCCCGCGTCACGATACGCCCGGTCCGGGCGGAAGAGCATCCAGACCACGTCCGCGGCCCCAAGACCCTGCAGCTGTCCCAGCTGCGCCAGGAGCTGGTCGCGCTCCTGTGAGCTGCCATAGCCCTTGTCGGCCAGCCTCTTCAGCAGGGCTTTCTGGTCGGATTGGAAGATCGCCATACGGAGGGAGTATAAGCTTCGGGCTCGACCATGCGGTGAGAGCGGCAGACACTCTCGTCAGGGCACTCTCAGCTCTGAGGAGCCGGCCTCGAAAGGCTGGCTCCTCAGGTAGGACTCGAACCTACAACCCCCCGGTTAACAGCCGGGTGCTCTACCATTGAGCTACTGAGGAAAGGGCCGCCCCTACGGCAAACATGGATTATAGGAAGCCCCGGCCGGGGGCGTCAAACCCCGCCCCTAAGCGGTCTTCGTGAGCTCCTGCAGGACGAGCTTGGCGACGCCCTTGAGCGTCTCGAAAACCCCCTGCCCGGTGGCGGCACACGCTTCGAAGACGGGCTCCTGCTTCCGATTCAGGGCGACGATCATCTCCTCCTTGGGGGCAATGTTGGGGAGATCGCGCTTGTTGAGCTGGAGCACGTAGGGGATGGCCAGGAGATCGTACCCCTGCGCCTTGAGGTTGGCGTCGAGGTTCTCGATCGCCTCGACGTTCGCATCCATCCGCTCGACCTGGCTGTCGGCCACGAAGATCACACCATCCACGCCCTTGAGTATGAGCTTCCGGCTGGCGTCGTAGAACACCTGGCCCGAGACCGTGTCGAGGTGGAAGCGGGTCTTGCAACCGCGAACCGTGCCGAGCTCGAGGGGCAGGAAGTCGAAGAAGAGCGTCCGATCGGTCTCCGTGGCCAGCGAGATCAGCTTGCCCTTGGCGTTCGGGTTCGTCTTCTCATAGATGTACTGGAGATTCGTGGTCTTCCCACACAGACCAGGGCCGTAGTAGACGATCTTGCAGTTGATCTCGCGAGAGGCGTAGTTGATGAACGTCATCGTGCGCCAGGGCTACTCGCTGAACAAGCTGTCGATGTCGTCGTCGGTGATCTCGGCAAAGGGGCTTTCGAACGCCGTACCTGCCGCCTCCCGCTCCTTCTCGACCTTGTCCCTGATGTTGTGGAAGACGGTGGCGAGCTCACCCGAGGCCTTCTTGACTCGGAGCCGAACCAGACCCAGGGAGGAACGCGCGTCGAAGATCACGACGAGGATCACGCGCTGGGCGACGATCGAGATGTGGATGTTGTCGCGCTCGCCCTCGTGGAAGAGGATCGAGAACTCCTTCTCGCCGATCAGCTTTGCCAGGCCGTCGGTGGCCGCCACGTTGCCCGCGGTGAGAGAGGCCAGGGACGTGGTGCCCAGGTTCTCGATCTCGCCTTCGGCGGCAATCTGCTGACCGTTCTTGTCGACGAGGAAGACGACCTTGGCGTTGGCGTCCACCCGGAGCTTGGAGATCACCTTCTTGATGAGGTTGAACTCCTCCTCGTACATCACGATGTCGGGCGCGGCCATGCCGTGATTCTCCTCTGCGGACAGGCCCGTCTCCTGTCAGACGGCTGCAATAGTGAGCAAACGGGCCCCGCGAGAACGCATAAGGGTAGCCCGCAATCCCTTTGTTTTCAGACCCCGGGAAGGGGGGCGAGCTAGTACTCCCGTCGACCTTCCAGTGACTTGGCCATGGTGACCTCGTCCGCCCACTCGAGGTCGGACCCGACCGGGACGCCCATGGCGATGCGGGTGACCCGAACCCCGAAAGGCTTCAGGAGCCGGGCGAGGTAGACCGCTGTGGCCTCCCCCTCCACGGTGGGGCTCGTGGCCAGGATCACCTCGTCCACACCCCCTTCGCGCACCCGCTCCAGGAGACTCGCGAGACGGAGCTCGTCGGGCCCGATTCCCTGCAGGGGAGACAGGGCCCCGTGCAGGACGTGGTAGCGGCCCTTGAAATCCCGGGTTCTCTCGATCGCGAGCAGGTCGTGCGGCTCCTCCACGACGCAGAGGATCGTCCCGCTCCTGGCGGGGTCCGAGCAGATCGCGCAGACCTCCTGATCGGTGATCGCGTGACAGCGCGCGCAGGTCCTGATCCCGTCCAGGAGCGTCCCCACGGCCTCGGAGAGCCGCGTGGCATCGTCACGAGAGCCCCGCATCAGATGAAAGACGATCCGCTGAGCCGACTTCGGCCCGATGCCAGGGAGCTTCCGGAGCTCGTCGATCAGCCGCGAGACGGGTGCCGGGTAGTCCATGGGGCTACGTCGTTCCCGCCGGTCTGGAGACGCGACGCGTCATGCTGAGGAGCTTCGACTCTGCGCGTGCGACGAAGCATCTCTCCGTTGAGCTGACGGAGAGATGCTTCGCGCTCCCCCCGAGACGGCCGCGCTCAGAGTGACACCCCTATCCCTTGCTCCGGCAACCGGCCAGGGCCACTTCCAGACTCTGCATGTCTGTGTGCTTCCTACAGCCCGGGGATGTTCATCCCGCCCGCCAGGCCGCCGACCTTCTCCTGGATGGCTTCGTCGACCTTGCGACTGGCCTCGTTGACCGCAGCCAGCACGAGATCCTGAAGCATCTCCACGTCGTCCTTGTTCACGACCTCGGGGTCGATGGTGAGGCGAAGGAGCTGCTTCTGGCCGTCCACTTCGACCTTGACCATGCCGCCCCCGGACGCGGCCTCGACTTTCAGCGCCGCGATCTCGGCCTGGATGCGCTCCTGCGCCTGCTGGAGCTGCTTCATCATCTTGCGGGGATCACCGAAGGGGTTCACACGTCCTCCCTGGAGGCCTTGGCCTCCCTCACGTCCACCACGCGCCCGTCGAAGAGGTCGAGCGCTTCTTGAACTGCCGGTTCTTTCTCCGCCTCCTCGCGCAGCCTCTTTCGGCGAGTCTCCTCCTCGGAGGGCGCCGCCTCGGGCTCCTCGCTGGTGGCCGCACCGGCCTCGAACTCCACCTGGATCGCCTTCCCTGTCTCCGTTTTTGCGAGAGCGCGATACTCGTCAGCGTGCATCGACGCCATGGTGACGAAGTCGGGAGAGACCGTGAGCGTGAGAGTCTTGCCCTCGAGGCGCGCCTGCGCACCGCGCAAGGGCTGGCCGAGCGTCGGTCGCGACTCGCAAAGGCCCCTCATCTTCTCCAGGAGAGCCTCGGCCGAGTGAGTCGCCTCTGTGTCGAGCGGTGCAGGGGATTCGGGGACCGGCTCGGCGGGCGCGGGACGAGGGGCGGCAGCCGGGCGTGCAGCGGCTCGCTCACCGGATGCAGGCCGCGACTTCGCACGAGGGGGCGTTTCGACCCGGGCTCCCGATCGGGCCGGCGGCAGGGCAGGGGCGCCGCCGGCGAGCCGCTCCACCCGTGCCACGAGCTCCGTGAACGGCAGGAGTCGGCGCAGCTGGACGAGCTTCAGGAGCGCCAGCTCGAGGGCCACGCGGGGATCCGGGCTCTGGCGCAACTCGCCCTCGGCCCGGGTCAGCATGTCGATCCCCCGGAGCAGGTCCTCCTCGGAGAAGGCCGTGGACCGCTCCTGAAGGCGCTCGCGCTCCTCGGGCAGGATCGCGTTCAGGAGCGCGCTGCCCTCGGGGGCCAGCTTCACCAGCAGGATCTCCCGCAGGTGCAGGACCAGCTCGCGGACGAAGTTTCGATAGTCGGCGCCGTAGTCGGCCAGGCTCTCCACCAGATCGAGCACGGCGAGGCTGTCGCCCGACTCGATGGCCCCGGAAGCCCGGTGCAGCAGCTCGCGGTCCACCAGGCCGAGCAGACCCGCCACCTCTTCGTCCTTCACCGTGTCGCCGGTGAAGGCCAGCACCTGGTCGAACAGCGACAGCGCGTCGCGGACGCTGCCCTCGGCGGCTCGGGCGACCTGGGCCAGCGCGGCGTCGCCCACATCGATGCCCTCCCGGTCGGCGATCGTCCGCAGGTGAGCCAGGAGCTCCCGGGCCGGGATCAACCGGAAGTCGTACTGCTGGCAGCGGGAGAGGATCGTCTCCGGGATCTTGTGGTACTCGGTGGTCGCGAAGACGAACTTGACCCTCGGCGGCGGCTCCTCGAGCGTCTTCAGCAGAGCGTTGAAGGCCCCGGTCGTCAACATGTGGACCTCGTCGATGATCCAGATCTTGAAACGATCCCGGGCCGGGCTGTAGCGCGCGCTCTCGCGCAGCTCGCGGACTTGCTCGACGCTGTTGTTGGAGGCCCCGTCGATCTCCTGGACGTCGAGGGACTTGCCCGCGGCGATCTCCAGGCACGAGTCGCATTCGCCACAGGGCTCGGCCGTCGCGACGTCTCCACGAGAGCAGTTGAGCGCCTTGGCGAGGATGCGGGCGGTGGTGGTCTTCCCCACCCCCCGCGCTCCGGAGAGCAAGAAAGCGTGCCCGATCCGGTCGCGCTCGATGGCGTTTTGGAGCGTGCGGATGACGGTCATCTGCCCGACGACTTCATCGAAGGTCGCCGGTCGATACTTGAGCGCGAGGACTTTGTAACTCAAGGGCTTTCCGGAGGAATCGGAGCGGGCCGGCCCCACGTGAACCCCGACGGTCTGCGGCACACTCGAGACACGCCTAACCGTTGCTCCCTTCCGGGCCTGGCGGGGTTCGGCGGCTCGCGTTGCGCAGGGCCGGGATCCACGTGCGACCGACCCTTTCCGTAGACTACATCATTATCGAGCGACCCCCGGCTCACTCCGCGGCGGTGGCTTCGATTTCTACGAGGAGGTCGGGCAGGAACAGTCGCGAAATGCCCAGCAAAGACTGGGGTGGCCGGATGCGGGCCTCGCCGATTCAGCCAGCCTAGACGTCGTAGTTGGCCAGGAAGCCGTCGACGTCTCCAGACACGTCCTTTGACGCATCGCACTCTTGACCTTGGACCCGAGTCTAGGGTTTATGGTGAGTATGGGACGAATGATGGAAGGACTCAGGATCGGCGAGCTGGCACAGAAATGCGATGTGTCGCGGGACACGTTGCGATTCTACGAGCGGGAACGGCTGCTTCCACGCGCTCGGCGGTCGCCTTCCGGGTATCGGCTGTATGGCGAGGACGACGCCGCACGCGTCCGGTTCGTCAGGCGGGCGCAGGCGATGGGGCTGACGCTCGAAGACGTGCGCGAGCTGCTGCGCGTGCGGGAGCTCAAGACGCCCGAGCAGTGCGGGCGCGTGGCGACCCGCCTCCGCGCACGAATCGAGGCCGTGGACGAGAAGCTCGCCGAGCTCGCTGTTTTCCGCAAGGAGCTGGCGAGCAACCTCGAGAGCTGCGAGCGCGCCGCGTCCGAAGCGCGGCGCTGTCCGGTTGTCCTGGACCTCGCAGGCAGCGCCGTGAAAGAGGAGAGGCGCGGATGAAGCGGAGAGCGGCAGCGCTCGCGGGCTCGGTCGTGGGCGGTGTCCTGGCCTCGGCGTGCTGCCTTGTGCCGCTCGCCTTCGTACTGCTGGAGATCTCGGGCGCCGCTTTCGCTCAGCGCTTCGAGCCCCTGAGGCCCTATCGGCTTGTCCTGACCTACTCCCTGACACCGTCGTCGCGCTGCGCTAGAGGATCGAGGTGATCATGCGAAGACGTGTATTGATGGCCCTCGTGGCTACCCTATTGGTGGCGCCGGTCTGGGCGGCCGAGGAAGCTGCTGAGAGCTGCTGTTGCATCCAGCGGGGCGGTCAGCTCTACTGCCCGCTTGCCGGCAGGACCGTCAAGTCGTGCTGCTACGAGAGCACTGCAACGCGGGACAAGGATTCCGCGGACGAGTCGAAGCAGTCAGTGCCCGCGGCCACAGCAAGCCCGAGGACATGATGAACCTCGTGTTGAAGCTCTCCCGGCCCGCGGGCTACTCGCAGGAGGGGCCGGCGCCGGTGCAGGTTGCATGGAGGCTTGTCCACGGGGCCGAGAACCGCCGAGGGCCTCGAGAGAAGCCGGCGCTCGAGGTGGAAGCATGGCCGCTACTCCCGCGAGGTGCTCGAGGCGCGGGCCAGAGAGCGGGCGATGCGGCCGTCTACTCTCGAGGAGCGTCAAGCCACGATGCGCCGGTTTGCCCGGGAGGACGCGAGGTCAGCGCGTAGGATCACGGCGGCGTTCCGGCGAGCGTTTGGGTCGGGTTGATCCCATGAACTCCCGGCGCGGGCACCTACTCAAGGGCAACCCCTCCGGCGACCCCTCGACGGCTCCCCGCTGCGGCGCTCGCACGCGGAGCGGTAGAGCCTGCCTAGCCCCGGCTATCCGTGGGAAGCGACGCTGTCGTATGCACGGAGGCCGCAGCACCGGACCGCGCACGCCCGAGGGCCTCGCCCGCTCTCGGCGGGCCAGATGGAAGCATGGGAGCTTCTCCGAGGAAACGAGGCGAGAGCGGGCCGCCGCCGTCCTTTCCGTCCCGGCCGGGACGCCAATTACTCTAGGGACGCGCTTCGTAGTACGCGTTGAAAGGGTGTTCGAGCCCTTCAATACGATGAAATCGCGTAAATCCACCTTCGTTCAAGAGATTCCGCATCGCTATGAGCTTATCTTGGTCGATTTGAGCTTCCATCGTGGTCCCCCTTGTCTCGGTTCGGCTCTCGTTTGTTAGTCCAACAGCGCGACCATATCAGACCTTTCCCAAAGCTTGTCGGTGACGCCAGCCATCTCGGGGGTGGTGCGGAGCGAGCGCCCCCCGGTGCTCCCAGGACCGGCAAACTGCTGGGATGGAGCACGCTGGACGACCACGCCGCGCTGATCGTCTGGGAGCTGTTGACGGCGCAACTCTGAGAGGCCGGCGGCGAGACCGCCTTGCGCGTGGCTGCGTGGCGGCAGCAGCGTGGGGTCCTGCCAGACTGACCACGGAGTAGATCCCGCCTGCGTGGCTCCTGAGGCTAACAGAGGCGCTCAGAGGAGTCTTTCCCACCGAGGGGAAGCCCAAAGAGCGGGAGGATCGGCAGGCGCCGCAAGCTTTTCAGAATGTGGGATGAAATGCGGTATGTGCAGCCATCGACGCAACATACTTGCTGTATATTCATGCACTTATGCGGCAATGGTGGCGGAGAGAGAGGGATTCGAACCCTCGGTAGAGGGGTTACCCCTACACGTGATTTCCAGATCGAAGCCTCCTCTACCTGACACGACCCCACCCCACCTAACTTGCTATGACGACGAGACCGACGATGAGGACGACACGGCTGAGGCCCGCTCAGGCCGGGTGAATGGGTAGCAGCGTGGTAGCAGCCACAACCACGCTCCCAATGCACACCTCTAGCGTCAAGGACATCGAGGGCTTGCGAGCACACTTCGCCAGGACTCGCCGGAACCAGCGAAGTCGGGTTGAACTCTGGCGCGCCCTGGAAGATCAACTCGACACCCAGGTTATCGGCCGCTGCCTGGGCACCCTTGCGCATCGTGATGTAAAACACGTCGGTCGTCAGGCCAGGGATCAGCGCGATCCGGAGCTTGTCCTGAGCTGCAGCGTCCGTGCTGCCCAGCCCCGTCACAGCGACGCCTGCCAGGGCGGCCGCACCGAGCATCCTGGAAAGAGGCCTGTTCATTGCCCATCCTCATCTGCCGAGCCGACTGGCCGCTGTGCCCCCGCGGTCAAACGTCGTGTCAACCGAGGCGTACGTCTCAAGACAGCTGGGCGCGGCGCCGCGGCAGGGGTTGCCCCGCCGTACGCTGAGATAGTGGCCGATCTCGCCGGCATAGCCGCTGCGGCTGCGGTAGAGTAGCCAACAATGGGCCCTTATAATCGAGATCGAATTAATGAGTCAAACGGGCGGCTCGCGGGGTGCGCCGGGCTGGCTGAGAGAAGCTCGAAGGGCGTGCCGGCAGGAGAGATCCGATGGCAAGACTGAAACTGGGGGACAAAGCGCTGGTCGTCGCCATGGACCACGCGCAGACCCTTGGCGTCACACCCGGGCTGGAAGATCCCGGCGCGGTCCTCGACAAGATCCTCGACGGGGCCGATGCGATCATGACGTCCTACGGCGTCGTCAAGCACTATGGCGACCGCTTGATCGGCCGCATCCCGACGTTTCTGCGTCTCGACGGCGGGCCAAGCGTGTTTGCCGCCGAATGGCTGAAAGCCGAGGAGTGGAAGCTCTACCACTCAATCGAAGACGCGCGTCGGCTCGGCGTCGACGGTGTTTGCCTCATGGCGTTCATGGGCGCGCCGGTTGAAACGACCACGTTCGAGATCGTCGGCCGAGTGGTGAGCGAATGCGCGGCGGATGGCCTGCCGGTGATGGTCGAAGCCCTGCCGTGCCCCTGCCCGGGTATTCCCGACCCCATGGACGCCGACGCCATGGCGTCGGCGTCCCGCATCGCGTTCGAACTCGGCGCCGACTTCGTGAAGACCTACTACACTGGCAGCCCCGAGACATTCGGCAAAGTGACGGCCGGCTGTCCGGCGCCGGTGCTGATCGCCGGCGGGGCGAAGATGGATACGCTCGAAGCGGCGCTAGAGGTCGTCCACGGCTCCGTAACCGCGGGTGGCCGCGGCGTCGTGTTCGGCCGCAACATCTGGCAGAACCCGGACCCGGCGCGCGTCATGCGGGCGTTGCGTGCAGTCATCCACGACCACGCGTTGGTCGCTGACGCCCTCGCTAGTTGAGCGAAAAGAACACTGAACCGCCGCTGCTGATCGGCCTCGACGTCGGCACCGGCAGCGTCCGCGCACTCGTGTTCGACGCGCGCTACAACGAGGTGGCGCGCGCCGCCGTGCCGACGCCGTCCCTCAAACGGGCGAACGGCCAAGTCGATTATGAGCCGGAAGCCCTGTGGCAAGCCGCCGCGACGACGTTGAGTCAGGTCGTTGCCGCGGCGCCGGCTGGCGCGCCGATCGCCGGAATCGCTGTCGCCAGCGTCGGCGAATCCGCGGTGCCGATCGACGCGAACGGCCGGCCCACGCACAACGCCATCGCGTGGTTCGACGGGCGCGCCGCCGCCGAAGCGCGCCACATGCGGGAGCAGTTGGGGGAGCAGCGGATTTTCGAGATTACCGGCATGCGCGCTGAGCCGGAGTACGGCCTGTGCAAGCTGCTGTGGCTCAGGGCCAACGCGCCCGAGGCGTTCGCCGCCACGGTGCGTTGGCTCAACATCGCCGATTGGATCGCGTTTCGCCTCTCGGGCGAGGCGGCGACCGACTACTCGCTGGCCTCGCGCACCCTGGCGCTCGATCTCGGGCGTCGTGAGTGGTCGGAGGAGATCCTCGCCGCCGTCGATATCGAGCCATCAATGTTGGCGCCACTCACGGCAAGTGGGGTGGCTATCGGCACGGTGCGACGGGACGTCGCGGCCGAGCTCGGCCTGCCGCCGGGGGTCGCCGTCGGCACCGGAGGCCACGATCATGTGTGCGGTGCCATCGCGGCAGGCGCCGTGCGGCCGGGCACCCTGCTCGATTCGATGGGCACGGCGGAGGCGCTCTACCTGCCGACCGGGGCGCCCCAGTTCGATCCGCTGGTGCTGTCGCGTGGCTACGGCCAGGGAGCCGTGGCCATCAAGGACCCGTTCTTCTACCTGATGGGCGGCATGTATTTCTCCGGCGGGGCGATCGAGTGGTTCCGGCGCACCTTCGCCGAGGGCGCCGCCCACGCCACGCTGATCACCGAAGCCGAGGCGCACCCGCCGGGCAGTGGCGGTCTGTGCTTCACGCCGCATCTTCGCCGCAGTGCCATGCCGAACCCAGACGCAAGAGCCCGCGGTGCGTTCCTTGGCCTGACCGCGGACGCCAATCGCGGCGCCCTGTTTCGAGCGCTGCTCGAAGGGCTGGCCTGCGAGGCGCGGCTTGGCCTCGAGGGCATGCTGTCCTTGCCCGGGGCGGCGCCGGTCCAGGACATCCGGGTGATCGGCGGGAACGTCCAGAACGAGCTGTTGCTGAAGATCAAGGCAAGCCTCTACGGCCGCCCCTTGATCTTGCCGGCACACCAGGAGGGCACGAGCGTCGGTGCGGCGGTCCTCGCCGGCCTTGCCGCTGGTGTGTTCGGCAGTCTCGAGGCGGCGCTGGCGCCGCTCGCGGCGGCGCGCCAGACGGTCGAGCCCGACCCAGCCTGGACGGAGGTCTATGACGATCTGTTCGACGGCGTCTACCGAACCTCGTTCGCTGCCCTGCAGCCGCTCAATCACGCCCTCGCCGACTTCGCCGCGCGCCGCTAGGACATAGGCACTTCGATTTCGGTGGATCTGCCTCGACCCTTGTTCTTCTCTTGCAAGGGGAGCGACACTTTGGACTGTCAGCTCCATCGCTTTGCTAGGCGGACGCTTCCGGGGACTCAGGCCGAGGCCCGTAAGCTACTGATGTGGCGGAGAGAGAGGGATTCGAACCCTCGGTAGAGGGGTTACCCCTACACGTGATTTCCAGTCACGCCGATTCAACCACTCTCGCATCTCTCCGTGGTTCGAGCCGCGTCCTGTGGGCGAGTGGCGGAGAGGGTGGGATTCGAACCCACGGTACCTTGTAAGGCACAGCGGTTTTCGAGACCGCCCGATTCAACCACTCTCGCACCTCTCCGTTTTCCTCCTCACAGGGCGAGACAATCGCCAATTCTACCTCAACCGCCTGGGGTTGCGCGGAGGGATCAGTCGCTGGCCGAGGCTCGCTTCTGCCGGAAAAACGCCTGGAGGAGGTCGCGGCACTCATCGGCGAGGACGCCCTCCTCCGCCTCGAAGCGGTGGTTGAGGGCCAGGGTGCTCGGGTCGAGGATCGATTGGATGGCCCCGCCCTTGGGGTCCCGGACACCGTAGATGACGGTGGCGATTCGGGCGTGAACGATGGCGCCCAGGCACATGAGGCAGGGCTCGACGGTGGCGTAGAGTGACGCCCCGCTCAGGCGGTAGTTGCCCTGGGCTCGGGCCGCGGCCCGCAGCGCCACGATCTCGGCGTGGGCTGTGGGATCGAGGGTGCCGATGGGCTGGTTGAAGCCGGCTCCGATCACCTTGCCGGCCGAGACGACGACCGACCCGACCGGCACCTCTCCGGCCTCTCTGGCCCGGCGGGCCTCGGCGAGGGCCCGACGCATGAACTCTTCGTGTGAGATGGCTTCGTGTGACATGGCCTCGTGTGTCCGGAAGCAGGGGCACAATAGCAGACCGTGATCCAACGACTCGTCTCCGGAGGTCAGGCCGGGGTGGACCGTGCCGCCCTCGATGCGGCGCTGGCCCTGGGTCTGCCCTGTGGCGGCTGGTGTCCCCGGGGGCGGCTGGCCGAGGACGGCCCGATCGATCCGCGCTATCCGCTCCGGGAGACCCCGAGCGCGGACTACCGGCAGCGAACCGAACGGAACGTGCGGGACTCCGACGGCACACTCGTTCTCACACGGGGCCGGCCGAGTGGCGGAACGGGCCTCACGATCTCCCTCGCCCGTGGCCAGGGACGGCCGGTCCTGATCCTGGACCTCACGCGGGACCAGGACCCGATGAGGATCACGGAGTGGGCAAAACAAGCGGGGATCTCAATCCTCAACGTGGCCGGACCGCGCGAGAGCCAGCAGCCCGGGATACAGGATGGGGCCCGGGGGCTGCTCATCACGGCCCTTGGGTCGATCGCCTCGGGAGCCTGATCGGGCTACCGCGGGGGTGAGCGGAGCCGGCCCACGTCGCGCTTCTGCAGGCCCTCGATGGCGGCGAGCTCGCGGCGGATCTCCGCGGCGGTCTCCGGCTTCGGACCCAGCTCGAGGGCGGTCAGGAGGTACTGGTAGGCTGCGGTCGCCTCGCGCTTGTCCTCGAGCAGGATGAAGCCCGCTTCAGCGTACACCTCCGCGAGGCCCTTCCCCCGGGGCGTGTCCCGCACCACGCGCCGCAGCAGAACCAGCGCCGCGTCCGCGTGTCCGTTCTTGCGCAGCCACGCGCCGAGCGTCACCGCCTCGTCCGGCGAAACGGCTCCTCGTGCCGCTGCCGCGGGCAGTGCGAAGTACTCCGAGGCCGCCTCGCCGTACTGGCCGCGAGCGAGGGCCTCGTGGACCGACCGTCCCCCGATGGGCGTCACCTGTGGCGCCCCGATGTCGCGGGGCCGAGCCTTCGCTCCGCGACGGTCCATCACCCAGGCCACCGCTCCACCGGCCAAGAAGCCGCCGATGTGCGCCCCGTAGGCGACCCCGCCCTCCCCCGCAAGGAAGAACGGAACGACGTTGTCGAGGAAGAGGTAGACACCCAGGACGAATCGAGCCGGGATCTGGAAGACCTGCATCAGGAACGGGGGCAGGAAGGCGAGCACACGCACCGTGTTCCGTGGAAACCAGATGAAGTAGAACCCCAGGACGCCCGAGATGGCTCCCGAGGCACCGACCAACGGAACGTCCGACGACGAGAAGACGGCCGCGTGGAAGAGCGTCGCCGCCACCCCGGTCAGGAGGTACCAGAACACGAACGGCGCCGAACCGAGGCGGTGCTCGACGTTGTCGCCGTAAATCCACAGGAACAGCATGTTGCCGAACAGGTGCATGAAGCCCCCGTGCAGGAACATGGCAAACAAGAGATCCGCGATCGACCCCTGCGCCGGCCGGTATCCGTGCTTGAAGACGAACAGGTCGTAGGCGGTGGTCTGGCGGGCGATCTCAGTGAGGCTCGCCTGGCCCTGGACGCGCTGCGACAGGAACTCGACGTACGCCTGGAACTCCGGGTCGCTCACGTCCGCCCGCTGCTGCCCGAGGGGGACGTTGATCAGGAGAAACGCCGCGACGTTGAGGGCGATGAGGGCCCACGTCGCAAACGCCACCCCACGCGGGTTCGGTGCGTCGGAGATGGGCAGGAACATGCGAGCGAGGGGCGGCGCGGCCAACCCGCACCAGGGGCGCTAGGTTAGCACGCGGGCTTGACGTCAGGCTTCTTCCCGCAACCGCTTCCAGAGACGTCGGCTCTCAGCGGGCAGCCGCCGAGCCGGTCCAGGGCGCAGGGTGCGGCGGCGTCCTTCGAGGTCTACTTCCGCATCGGACGGCGGCTCCGCTTCCCGGCCAAGGGGTCCTTCCAAAGTCGAAAGCCGCCGGCGAAGGCGTTGTTGTTGTCGCCCAGTCGCGCGTGCGGAGGGAGCCCCTTGAGCTGCTTTGCGTTGCCGCCACCCAGCACGACCTCGTCCACCTGGAAGGCCTCGTACAGGGCGCCGACGATCTCGCCGACCGTCTTGCGCCATTGCTTCTTGCCCACTCGGCTCTGTCCTCGCTTGCCGAGGAACCCCTCGTAGGTGAGCCCGTCGCGGTACGAGAGGTGGGCAATCTCGAGGGGTTGGACCAGGCCTTCCAGGACGAGGGCACCACCGAGACCCGTCCCGAGCCCGAGGAAGAGCATGCGGCCGCCCTTGTAGCTCCCGAGTGCCTGCATGGCTGCGTCGTTGATGATGCGAACCGGCTTGCCGAAGGCGCGCCGGTAGTTGTAGCGGATCCAGCCCCTCCCGAGGTTCTTGGGCTCCAAGACCGGCAGACCGCCTCTCACCGAGCCCGGGTACCCGATGGTCACCACGTCCCACTTCCAGTCGGGAATCGCTTTCTTGATACCGGCCATCATGCGGGCCGGCGTGAGATCGGGCCCGGAGGGGACCTTCCGCGGCACGCGATGACCGCTCGCCAGGAGCTTGACGCTGTTTCCACCGATGTCGATGACGAGGATCTTCACTTCTCCCTCCTCGCTGGCCTCAGGCCGCCGACGCGAAACCTAGTTGCCCGTAACGACTGAATCGGAACCGTAGATATTGATTCTGTGGGAGGGATCGGAGTAGCTCCACTTGATCGGCTTGGGCTGGAGGTTGTAGCGCTTTATGTAGCGCATGAGCTTTCGCGCGAGGTC